>Ga0310694_10000197_pt1 | contig 90711 bp, 60 predicted proteins | sample 174DNAGHGhighgp2_FD_203884 | JGI IMG/M metagenome (GOLD analysis project Ga0310694, IMG submission 203884) | Sheep rumen microbial communities from Palmerston North, Manawatu-Wanganui, New Zealand - 1742 DNA GHGhigh gp2 (v2) (version 2) | ecosystem: Host-associated > Mammals > Digestive system...
GAAAGCAGTCGGCCCAGACACTTACAGTTGAGGGTTGGGATGAAAACAACTGGGAGACCATCAGCATGACTGGTGAGGAGAAGGTGCTTGTTGTTAACGGCAAGCTGACCATCGGTGCTGAGGGTACAGGTACTGGCAGTGCTTCTGCCGGTTGGTTCTGCGCTACCAACTTCAAGCTCAACTTCGTAGGCAAGGCATCTCAGGAGGAAATCGACAAGGCTATCAACGACTACTTCGATGCTACCGTAAAGGCTGCCACTGCTTGCGCCGATACCATGCACTTCAAGGCCGACAAGAAGGCTCTGCTCGACACTGTCGCTCTGTACAAGGACGCTGAGAAGATTGCTGCTATCGAGAAGATCAACGCTGCCATCGAAGAGGCTAAGAAGAGTGAGGCTAAGTACACAGAGTACATTCCTACACCAGCTCCCGAGGACATTTCTGGTAAGACCCTGCTGTGGGTGAAGGCTCTGTTGGACGGCCAGGCCGTAGAAGGCAAGATTACACTGGATGCTTCTAAGGACATTGTGAAGTTTGCTTACGACTACGTGCAGACTTGGATTGCCTGCGACACTGCTGCCTACACCAAGTTCGACGCAGTTGTTGACCTGCTGAAGAACTATGTGAACACCTACGCTCCCGTTTGTGAGGATGCCAATGCACAGTTCAAGGCTATGAAGTCTGAGGTGGCTAAGAAGGAGCTCAAGGCCGTGATGGACGAGCAGAAGGCTAACTTGACTGCTGCCATGAACACCAAGGAGCAGGTTGATGACAATGTAACCGCTCTGAAAGCCGTGATGAATGCAACCAACAAGCAGGAAATCTTCGAGAACAATAAGGATGCCCAAGACTTCACCGTATTCATCCAGAACCCGAATCTGGAGGCAGAGGCTGGTTGGACATTCGACAAGGGTAATGGTAATAACAATACGAACAGCAGTCAGTGGTTCGACGGTTCTGATACCCGTTACATCGACTCTTACAATAGCAGCGGTCTGAGTGGCTACATCGCTTCACAGTTGGTGACTGGTCTTCCCAATGGAACTTACACCGTAGGTCTGTACGCACGTACTCCTGCCGAGGGTGCTTATATCTTTACCAGCGTAGCAGAAGCTGACACCGCATTTGTTGAGATTCCTCTGAGCTACCACGCAACCACGTCAGAGACTACAGGAGCAGATACAACAGTAGTTGCTTCCGACAAGTGGGGCCTACTCTGGGAAGAGGCAACGGCAGCTGTTGCAAGTGGTACTTACACTGAACTGCAGGAAAAAATTGTTAGTCCTGATGTCAACAATGGTGAAGGCCGTGGCTGGAGACACATGGAGATTGCAAACGTCGTAGTTACCAACCACGAGTTGCTCATTGGTACAAAGACTGGTTCCGGCATTGAGGGTAGCAAGACTCCAAAGGCATTCAAAGGTGCTTGGTACTCTGTAGGCGGCTGGACGCTGACTCGCACTGCTAATGGCGATGACGGCGACTGGACTGGTCCTATCACTGGCATCCAGAACGTGGAGACCGTGAAGCAGGTTGCTGATGGCATCTACACCCTGACTGGTGTGAAGGCCAACCAGCTGCAGCGCGGACTGAACATCGTGGTTCGCAACGGCAAGGCCCTGAAGATCATGGTTAAGTAATCTTTCACTCTCATAATCCCTGTGCTTCCCTCACGAAAGGGAGCACAGGGATTTTCAACTTTACTATAGAAACACAACCTATGACAATCACAACAAAACTATCGTCTGTCACTCCAGACACTCCTGAACTCCTGTAACTCCTAAAACAGTTACCCCAAAACAGAAACCACAGAGAGCACACCTTATTAAATATACGCATATGCGAGAGAAGGGAGCTCCACCACATATCTTGTTAACAAGCAATAACTATAAAAACAACTAACAACTCTAAATGTATGGACAACCAATTTAATGGTATGGTAAGACAAGCACTCATGGGCTTCTCGCTGGCCATCATCTATGGGGGATTCAATGCATGTACCGATGACTACGACCTGGATGACGAGGGCAACTACCCCTCGTGGATGGGCGGCAGCATCTATCAGACACTGAAAGACCCCGGTTCGCTGCAGAGTGCAGGCAAACAGATGCTCACAGGTACCTTTGAGAACTACCTGAAACTGATTGACGACCTGGGCGAGACGGAAACCATGGACAAAACAGGTTCGCGCACCATCTTCCCTGCCAACGACAAAGCCTTTGAACGCTTCTTCGCTGACAACACCTGGGGAGTGAAAAGCTACAGTGACTTGACACGCGCACAGAAGCGACAACTGCTCTACACCTCTATGCTCGAAAACGCTATGCTGGTAGAGATGCTGTCGAACGTCAGCAAGGACGCTACAAGCGTCACACAGGGACAGGCCGTCAAACACGCCACGGCTGCCGGTGCCACCGATGGCATGACGTTTCTGAAGTCAAAAGACGAGATGCCGGCCAACAACCCCTTCTGGGAGAAATACTATAATTCGGGCATACATATCGTGTCGGATGCCACCACACCCTATATGGTACACTTCACTAAGGAGTACCTGCTCAACAATAGCATATCCGTTGTGGGCGAGGATGGCAATCCCAGCGACTTTGAAGTGATCACAGGTTCACCCTTCGATGATAGCCAGAACACCGCCTATCTGTTCCGCAACAAGATTATCAGCCCAGACATTACCTGTAAGAACGGCTACATACACCAGATGCAGGATGTGGTGGTGCCACCGGGAAACATGGCAGAGGTGATACGCACCTGCGGCGAGAGCGATATGTTCAGCCGGATGCTGGAGCGGTTCAGCATTCCATATCTGTCAGAGACGGTGACCGAGAACTACAACAACTATGCTGTGCAGTATGGTGAGGCAACCATTGACAGCATCTTCGAGAAACGCTATGTCAGCAAACAGTCGCATGGCGGCGTGCTGAACACTGCTCCTGCCGACAACCCCGGCACCATCAGTGCCACACTGCTGTTTGACCCGGGATGGAACGAATACGGATCGGGTATCACCGACATAGGAACGATGTTCGTACCTACCGATGATGCCATGTGGAAGTTCTTCCAGCCTGGTGGTGAAGGTGAGTTCCTCATCACACAGTTTGGCAAGATGCCCAATACCAGGGACAACCTGGCACAGAACATCGACTCCATACCGCTGGAAAACGTAGAGGCCATCATCAACAACCTGATGCAGACATCATTCAAGAGCACCGTGCCGTCGAAGTTCAACAACGTGATGGACGAGGCTATGGATCCCATGGGACTGTCGCTTGGTGTGCTGAACAAGAACAGCGACGATACCTACGACGTGAAGATAGCCAACAATGGTGCCATCTATATGCTGAACACTATGTTCGCCCCCCCCTCACTGATTTGTGTGGCTGCTCCCGTGAAGCTCAACGACGATATGCTGGTGATGCGCGAGGCCGTCTATGACGGTGATTCCCACCAGGCACTGTCGCTGAACCAGAACTTCTACGTCTATCTGAAGGCCATGAGTGCCAACTACGGCTTCTTCATCCCAACCGACAAGGCTTTTGAACAATATTATATCGACCCCATCAGCCTCAGTACGACAAGTCCTCGCGCCCTGAAGTTCACACCGACGAGCGTCAGCCCATTCGTGATATGCGAGGCTTACGATTACGACAAAGCCACAGGTACTATCAGCGGCACACCGGAAACGGTGAACAGCACTGCGTTTGCATCGCTGCTGGTGGACATCCTGAACTACCACACCGTGGTGTTGAGCGGCGGTGAAACACTGGGAGCACGCCATTACTACAAGACCAAGCATGGCGGTGCCATCCGTATCGACTTCGCTACCGACAGTCTGGTAATGTCCGGCCAGCAACTGGACTACCGCATGAACGGCTATGCGGCACGACCCGTGTCGAAGATTACCAAGACCTACAATCAGGCCAACGGTAAGTCGTATGCCATTGACCACGTCATCCAGGGACCGTTCCAGTCGGTTTACAGCATCATCAAGGATACAGAGGACAACGGACAGAAAGTGTTCTCGGAGTTCTATGACCTCTGCACCAACAGCGACATGGACGATATCCTGCGCTTTGCCAGCGACAAGATGGCCGAGACCAACGGTAGCGGCAACCTGAACTCACTGGCCTACCACCCCTTCATCAACGGTGGTATTGACATGAACGTCAACTACTTCAAGTCGTATAACTATACGGTCTACGCTCCCGACAACACCGCCATGAACGTGGCATACAGCCGCGGACTGCCGCGCTGGAGCGACCTCAAGGTCATCTACGACCAGTATAAAGACACGCTGCAGGCCATCACCGGCGGCGCAGAGACCACACAGGAGATGCGCGACGAGATACAGGCCGCCCGCGACAAGGTGCTGGTCATGGTGGAAGAGATCAACGACTTCGTGCGCTATCACTTCCAGGACAACTCCATCTATGCCGACAATATCGTTGACGGCGGTGACTATCCCACATCATGTGCTGACTCCCTGGGTCTGAGCATGACGCTGAACATCAGCGGCGGCAACGGCAAGTTCACCGTCAAAGACCGTCAGGGACAGGCCATCACCATTGATGCCAACGACGGCACGAAGCTGGTGAACAAGATGGCACGCGACTATGTGTTCAACAGCACCGGCAGCGGTGCGTCAGCCGTCAAGAAGCTGAGCACCTCGTCGTTTGCCGCCATCCATCAGATCAGCAGCCCGCTGAACTCACACGCCAACGGACGCTACGACTCGAATTGGACTGGGGCTGGTGCACGCCAGCGCATGGCCGACTACCGACGTCTGTTTGAGACGACACTCTATAAACGCTATCAGAGAAATTAAAGAATCACCAACATTAAAAAGACAGCAAGGATTATGAAACGACTGATAATTTTAATATTTGCATTTTTTAATTTCTGCATCATCACACTGGCACAGGAAGTACGAATCTCGGGTGTCGTCAACGATGCTTTCGGTCCTGTCATGATGTGTAACGTCGTGGAAATAGACGGCAACAACCGTAACATATCCTACACACAGACGGATATGAACGGTAACTTCTCAATGACCGTCAAGAATGCCAAGAACAAACTGAAGATCTCGTACGTGGGCTATAAGACACAGATACTGCCCATCGGCACGAAGACCAGGTTTGTGATTACGATGAAAGACGAAACCACACTGAAAGAGGTGCAGGTAGTGGCAAAGAAGAAGTTCAACAACGGCGGTCTTTCCATTCCGCAGCGCGAGGTGTCGGTGGCAGCACAGACATTCAACATGAGTGAAGTGGAAGGTCTGGCATTCACCTCGGCCGACGAGGCCCTGCAGGGACAGATTGCCGGTCTGGACATCGTGGCCAATTCAGGTAACCTGGGTTCGGGAACATCAATGCGCCTGCGTGGTGTCACCTCCATCAACGGCTCGGCAGAGCCTCTGATTGTGGTCGACGGTAACATCTTCGATAACCCCGATGAGAACTTCGACTTCCAGAATGCCAACGAGGAAACCTACGCTTCGCTGCTGTCGGTCAACCCCTCGGATATTGAGGACATCCAGGTGCTGAAGGATGCTGCTGCTACGGCAGTATGGGGTTCCCGTGGTGCCAACGGTGTGATTGCCATCCGTACCAAGCGTGGTGCACGCGGTGATACGAAAGTGGACTACTCACTGCGCCTGCAGGCCAGCTGGCAGCCTAAGGGCTACAACCTGCTGAACGGTGACGACTACACCATGATGCTGAAGGAGATGTACTACAACCCTGCACAGAGTGCCACGGCAACAGCCAGCATCAACGAGATCAATTACAAGACCCGCTGGGACGAGTACGAGAACTGGAACAACAACACCGACTGGGTGGACGAGGTGACACAGACAGCCATCAGCCAGTACCACTTCCTCACCATCACCGGTGGTGGCGAGAAGGCCAACTTCCGTGTGTCGGCAGGTTACGACCACCAGAACGGTACCATCATCAAGCAGAAGCTGGATCGCTTCACCACGAAGCTGGCACTCGACTACTTCGTCTCAGACCGCATCACCTTCCGTACCACGTTCCCGCTGACCTATACGGCCAACCAGCGCAACTACGATGACAACATCCTGGGACGTGCACAGAAGACCGCGCCCAACATGAGCGTGTACCGTCAGAATGCCAACGGTGACGATACGGACGAATACTATATCATGCTGCCCCTCCCCACTGAAGCACAGTGGAAGAGTGCCGGTTACAGCGATGACCGCGCTGCCGGATCATTACTGCCGGGAACAGCTTCGGCACAGCTGTCGGACATCAGGAACCTGGGCAACCCCGTGGCCATCGCCAACCTGGCATGGCGCAAGGAGAACACCTACCGTATCTCACCGGAGTTCCGACTGGACTACTACCTGATGAGCAAGGATGACCAGCACACACAGCTGAACTACTCGGGTCTGGTCTATATGGACATCTTCTCGAAGAGCGAGCCGAAATATATGCCCGGCTCATTGGCTACGAAGGGATGGACTGACAGCGACTATAACCGCAACACACAATACGACTACAACTCACTGGCATTTACTACACGCCATACGCTGACCTTCACCCCGCACTTCAAGGACGAGGACTGGTTTGCCACGATGATGGGACGATGGGAGATGACCTCTGGCAACGATAACAGCCAGACGGTGGTCAACAAGAACACCCCCAACGGCACCACATCGCCTACCGTGGATGCCAATATCGAGAGTATGAGCACTGGCAACGGACAGTGGCGTTCGATGTCAATGGTCTATAGCGGACACTTCTCATACAAGTCACGCTACGTCATCGACTTCTCGGTACGTGCCGACGGTACCACGAAATTCGGCGACGACAAGAAATGGGGATGGTTCCCCGGACTGTCGGCCAAGTGGATCATCGGTGACGAGCCATTCATGAAATGGACAAAGCCCGTCCTGTCAATGTTGGCATTCCGACCCACATGGGGTATCGTAGGCCAGCAGCCCGGCTCACAGTACCTGCAGTATTCGAAATACAACTCTTCGGGTATGTATGGCGCTCTGCAGAACAAGCGCAGCGTGACCTATCTGGAAGGACTGCAGCTCAACAAACTGCAATGGGAGCGTACTACACAGTATAACCTGGGTGCCGACATCGGTTTCCTGGATGACCGTATCACGGCTGACTTCAACTACTACTACAAGCGTACGAAAGACCTGCTGATGTCGAACGTGGGCATCCCTACCACCTCCGGATTCGGCTCTCTGCCCTGGGCCAATGTGGGTGAGATGACCAATAAGGGTTGGGAGTTCAACATGAACCTGAACAAGATTGTCAAGATAGGCAAGTTCAGCGTGAGTGCCAACTTCAACATTTCGCAGAACTTCAACGAGATTGTGGATATGGAGTCGAGCGTATTAGAGAGCATCAACAAGGAATGGGATTCCAGCAAGCGCGGCGAATACCTGAACCGCATACAGATTGGCAACCCGCTGGGTTCTATCTACGGTCTGCGCTATAAGGGCGTGTATCAGTACACCTATGAGTACCTGACCAACCAGTGTACCAGCGACGGAAAGTGGATCAACGACCATAACGTGAGCTTCGAGGACTATGTACGACAGTTCATCAAGGACGGTCACACCGCTCCTATCGCCATCGACAAGGACGGTAACCCGATGTTCGATGCCAAGGGACAGCCCATCCGTCAGGTGTATAACTTCTCCGACGGCAGCGCAACATACGAGTTCCAGGGTGGCGATGCCTTCTATGAGGACGTGAACCACGACGGTCAGATCAACGCACTTGACATCGTTTACTTAGGCAACTCCAACCCCCACTTCAACGGTGGCTTCGGCTTTAACCTGCAGTATGGCGACTGGTCGCTAAAGTCCAGCTTCAACTACCGCCAAGGCATCAAGGTGGTTAACAGTGCCAAGATGGGTCTGGAGGAGATGTTCAATGCCTATAACCAGAGCTCAGCAGTGAACTGGCGCTGGCGCAAGAACGGCGACGAGACCATCATCCCGCGTGCCATGTTCGACAAGGGCTATAACTTCCTGGGCAGCGACCGCTACGTGGAGGATGCCTCGTTTATCCGCATGAGCTATATCCAGCTGTCTTACAACTTCAACAAGAAGATGCTGAAGGCATTGGGCCTGCGCCGCCTGACCACCAGCCTGTCGGGGCAGAACCTGTTCTGCTGGAGCAAATACAGCGGCACCGACCCAGAGCACTCTGCCGGTGCCTGGGGCATTGCCTACGACAGCTCGCAGACACCTCGCAGCAAGTCTGTAACACTGAATATCCAAGTGGGATTCTAAGAAATTGAGAATTGATAATTGAAAATTGAGAATTATGATTACCAAGATCAAAACATATATTTTCAACGGTCTGCTGTGTTTCGGAGCTGCTGCAGCACTTACAAGCTGTAACGACTTCCTGACCATCTACCCCACAGACCGTATCGTGGCAGAGGACTTCTGGAAGACGAAGACCGATGTTGACCAGATGGTGGACGGTACCTATCAGAGTATGCTGGCATACGACATACAGGAGCGGGCTATCATCTGGGGAGCATTCCGCTCGGATGAGCTCGTGAAATATTCGGCCTATAGCGACAATACACTCGACAATATCGAGGGTGTTAACCTGTTGCCTTCACAGCGATACAACTCATGGGGTGCCTTCTATAAGGTCATCAACAACTGTAACATCGTATTGAGCCATGCCCCTGGCGTGATGTCAGAAGACCCGGAGTTCACCGAGGGCGACTATGAGGTGGTGAAGGCTCAGATGCTGGCCCTGCGCAGCCTCTGCTACTTCTACCTGGTACGCGCTTTCCGTGACGTGCCGTTCAGCGACAAAGCAGTAGAGGATGACAGTCAGATAGAACTGTTGCCGCAGCTGCCACCTGCAGAGGTGCTGCAACACTGTCTGGACGACCTGATTGCCGCAGAACCCTACGTGATGCGCTCGGGGGTCTATGGCGACTGGCGCGACAAGGGTTACTTCACCCGTGACGCTGTCCATGCCCTGATGGCCGACATCTATCTGTGGCGAGCTGCCATGACCCATAACAAGAGCGACTATCAGCAGGTAATCGACCTGGTGGACAAGGTGATAGATGCCAAGGACAAGTATTACATAGAGAATTATCCCACTGCCATCACCGGCGAGGAAGACGACAGCCTGCACCTCTATGATGCCGACGAGGCCTTCACCATGATTTTCAACAACGACTACATGAACTCATTCGAGAGCATCCTGGAATGGCAGTATAACGGTACCAACAATTCCAACCAGGCCCTGGAGAACTATTATTACCAGTCCGGCGGTGAGAAGGATTACAAGTCTACCAGCATGGTGATGGCCTCAACCTTGTTTGGATCGGCAAGCAACGACGGGTCGAAGGTTTATCTTTCCACCAACGACTACCGTTTCTGGAACAATGTCTATGGAGCCAACAGTGAGGAGGCTGACCAGCTCAGTATCCGTAAGATGGTGGACGAGTCGGGAATGACGATTTCACCTGTTACAAGTTCCAGTACCACCAAGAGCAACTCGCGACAGTTCAAGGAGTTCCGTCAGAACTGGATTGTTTACCGACTCACCGATCTGCTGCTGATGAAGGCAGAGGCACTGGTGGAGACGGCATCCGACAGTACCGACGTCGTAACGCTACAGAAAGCCTTCGACCTGGTGAAGGCCGTCAACGACCGTTCGATGTCGAAGAACGCCAAGGACAAGCTGGTATTCACCGACTACGGCAGCATGGCCAGCATGGAGCAGTTGGTGCTCGACGAGCGCGAGCGTGAGCTCTGCTTCGAAGGCAAGCGATGGTTCGACCTGCTGCGTTACAGCTACCGCCACATGACGGGCGTGAACATCAACCAGCGTCTGGCCGACACCGATACATGGCCGGCCATCTACACCGCCATGCCCAAGCTCATTGCCAGGAAATACACCAGTGGCGGCGGCGATGCAGTGACCTATAAGATGAAGAGCGAACCCTATCTCTACTGGCCTATACGTGAAGGCGAGCTGAAGGTCAACAGCCTGTTGAAACAGAATCCTGTCTACCATCAGGAGGAAACCATTAGCAAGAACTAAAAACCATATCAGTATATGAAACGAATCAGCATTTTCTTATTTGCTTGCATCAGTATTCTGAGCTTCAATGCCTGCAAGGAGGATATTGACGAGTCGAACCTGTATACCTTTACGGGTGAGACCATTGAAGACTATCTGAACAACCGTAGCGACAGGTTCAGCAGCTTCAACTATATCCTCACACGCATCGGCTACGACAATATCCTGTCGGCATACGGCACTTATACCTGCTTTGCACCCGACAATGATGCCATCGCCCAGTATGTGGACAGTCTCTATAACGACGAGACACAGAAGGACGATAATCCACACAACGGCATGACAGCCCCCGGCATCGAGGGACTGACCGACTCGCTGTGCAAGGACATCGCCCTGTTCCACCTGCTCAGCACAGAATGGCGCAGTATCGACATGAATGGCGAGAAGACCATCCCCACCATGCTGGGACGCGATATCAACACGGCACTTGACTCCGTTTCGGCCACCGTGGTGCTCAACCGCGAGACCATGCTCCGTACAGATGCCATGGATGTGGATCTGGAGAATGGTATCCTCCACGAGATCAACCACGTCATCACCCGTTCCAACCGACTGGTTGCGGGCGAACTGGCTGAACTGGAAGGCTTTACCATCTTCACCGATGCATTGGTACAGACCGGTCTGGCCGACTCGCTGACCAACCAGGTGCGCTACGACTTCGAATCGAAGAACAGCGCGGAGGATCAGTACTGGCCGGAAGAATGCAAGATGGGCTACACCATCTTTGCCGAGACCGACGAGGCTCTCAAGGCCAGAGGTATCGACTCATGGTCAAAACTGGCGCAATTCGCCAACGAACAGTATGAGCATTGCGCAGACACCAAGGATCCCGACACCCGCGTGGGCTGGTACGACTATTACCGCAACCACAACATCAAGGTGAGCACGGGGACGGACTATAAGAATCCCAACAATGCCTTGAGTATGTTCCTGCGCTACCATATCCTGAAATGCAAGGTGTCTTACGACAAACTGGTGTATCGCCACGACTCGAAGACAGGAGGTTCCGACAACACCAACACCAGGGTCACCCGCGTGGAATACTACGAGACCATGTTGCCCTATACCCTGCTGAAGGTCACCGAGCGTAGCGGCAAGCGTTGCATCAACCGCTGGGTGAGCAATGCCTCGCTCACTGACAAGGTGGAGCGACAGGGAACTGATCTGCCTAACCCCATCAGCTACGAGAAGTTTGCCGGCGTTGAGATACAGCGTGCCAACAAACAGGCTCTAAACGGCTATATCCACCCCATCAACGACGTGCTGGTGTACGACTGGGACGTACCCAACGGTACACTCAACGAGCGTATGCGCTTTGACTTCGGTGCCCTGTTCGGCGAGATGCTCTCCAATGGTTTCCGACATGTTGACGGCAGCGTGATCAAGGCCTGGAACGGAGGAAAGTCAGGTTCACTGGGTGATGAGATACGTATCCCTTCCGGATTCTTCGAGAATATCGTGATGTACAGCCCTGAGACAACCCGTCTGACCTACGGCCCCATGCAAGGCAGTTCATGGTATAATTACCAGAAGGATGAGTTCCGCTGCTTCGAGCAGTTCGACTTTGCCATGCGCCTGCCACCAGTACCCGACGGCACCTACGAGCTGCGTATTGGCTATACCGCCGAACAGAAGCGTGGTATGTTGCAGTTCTACCTCGGCACCTCGTCGAAGCAGATTGATATGAAGGCACTCGACATCCCGCTCGATATGCGTATTATGCCAGGCTCATATCCCTTTGCGCAAGACCTGACGGAAGAGACACCATGCCCCTATACCGGACAGGTGAAACTGAAGCAGAACGAAGGCAACGGCGATCCCGACCTGACCAGCGACAAGGGCGTGAGTAGCGATGCCAATATGCGTAACTTAGGCTATATGCGTGGCCCGCTGGCCTACTCTGGTGAACGTGGCTATGCCCGCTATTCCACCAAGGACCTGCGCCGCATCCTGGTGCGCGACGGATTCAAGCAAGGTGAATACTGGCTGCGTTTCAAGAGCGTGCTGAAGGACACCAAGAACGCCAACGAGTTCCACATGGACTATATTGAGTTCTGTCCGGCAAACGTCTACAACAATGCCATCTATGCTGAAGATATGTATTAAGCCAATAAAACTGAAAACATACAACTATGATGAGTTTAAAATATAAAGTATTCGGCGCAGGTTGCAGCCTCATGGCTGCTCTCGCACTGGGAGCTTGTAGCGACTGGGATGACCACTACGATGCCGACACCTCGCTTCTGCCCTCTCAGCAGGTAAGCCTGTGGAAAACCATCAACGACAACGGTGAACTGACGCAGTTTGCTAAGTTACTGGAGAGAGTGGGGTATGACAAGACACTGGGCGAGGCTCAGTCGTACACCATCTGGGCACCCAAGGACAATACCGCCGGTTATGACTTCACGGCGTTGTCGGCATTGAACGACTCGGTATTGCTGAATGAGTTTGTGAAAAACCATATCTCACGCTCCAATACACTGGCAAGCGGTCAGGTGACCGACCAGCGCGTGTTCATGCTTAATAAAAAGGTGATGTATCTGAACGGCAATGGTAGCTATAAGATCCAGGACATCAGCCTCTCGACACCCAATATCGCGACGGGCAACGGCACCATCCACCTGCTCGATGGAATGATTCCTTTCACACCCAACATCTATGAGACGCTCGATACTGCCAACCAGCAGATCGACTCCATAGCCACCTATTTCATAAAGTACCACAAGTACGAGATTGACAAGAGCCAGAGTATAGCAGGACCGGCCATGAACGGTGAACTGACCTATATCGACACCGTGTACGCTGAGGGCAACAGCCTCTATAGCCTCTTTAATGCCTACATCAATCGCGAGGACAGCAGCTACACCATGATACTGCCCACTACCACGGCATGGAACGAGGCAAAGGACAGCATTAAGAAGTACTTCAACTACGTACCGAAGTTCCAGGTGCTGGAGTCGGTGCAGACAACCACAGGACAGAAGGACTCCACCTACTATGTCACCCTGCGCGACCCGGAACAGCTCCGCGACTCTATGGTTAACCGCATGATGGTGCAAGACCTGTTCTACAACAACAACCTCTATGACAACAAGAAGCTGAAGAGCCTGCAGACGGGCGAGCTGCCTCAGTGCGACTCACTCATCAGCACCCACAGGAAGAGCGGCGAGTACGATGTCAAGATTTACAAGGAGGATGCACAGGAGTTGTTCAAAGGAGCCACACGTATCGACAGAAGCAACGGTGCCGTATGGCTGACCGACCATCTGGGCATACGTCCCTGGACTTCCTGGAACCCGGAGATCCGCATTGAGGCAGAGACGGGAAATGCCGTACTGAAATCACAGTACTGTACCTTTGAGACACCGACCATCGCTTTAGGTACTCAGAATCCTGTGGTCAAGGGTCACGTGTCCAACAACTCCTACCTCGTAGCCAGTCCGCAGTATGCCGGTGCACATCCCGACATCTACTTCAACCTGCCAGACATCCGTTCTACGGAATATTGCATCTATGTGGTCACAGTGCCTGCCAACATTACCAGTGTGCTGGCTCCAGACACACTGCCATACCACCTACAGGTAGAAGTCAACTACGCACAAGAAAGCGGCAGTCGTAAGAACGAGTCGCTGGGAAATGCTTTCTATAGCAACCCTGCCGCCATCGACACCATCTATCTGGGCAACGTCACCTTCCCTGTAGCTTACTACGGCACAGGCGACTATAAGCCATTCATGCGTATCCGCAGCAGGGTCATGGGCAAGGAGAAGGTGGACGAAGAACTGCGTATCGACTGCATCATCCTGCGTCCGAAGGCACTCGATGATTATCTGAAAGCCAACCCTGATTACAAATATAATCGCGGCACTTATTAATAATCACCCTCTAAAAACTGTAAGAAACATGAAAAGTCGTCATATTCTAACATTAACAACTCTGCTGGGAGCACTACTTCTTGGCACACCAGCCTTTGGACAGGAAGAGTTCACTGAAGTGAGGGGGTACTGCGAAGATGCCGTCACCAAGCAACCTCTGGCTGGTATCATGGTCAATGCGCTCAACGACAAACGCTTCACCGCCATGACCGAAGAGAACGGTGAGTTTGTCATCAAGGTGCCTACCTTCGTCACCGCACTTTACATCCACGCCCCGCAATACCTCAGTCAGCAGGTAGGACTGGGTAAGAGCGGCTCTAAGGTACAGGTCTATCTGCTGCCCGACCAGTTCCAACCCATGTTCGACAACACTACACCGATACAGGCTGCCGCTACGGCCACGATACGTACCACTACGGCTCAGACCGTGGAGACCGATATTGAAGGACGATTGGGAGCCGATATGCGCACCATCACCCGCTCCGGCGGTCCCGGATACGGTGCCGCTATGTTCATTCGCGGTCTGAACTCGCTGAACGCCAACGCACAGCCGCTCATCGTTGTAGACGGTATCATCCAGGATATGCAGCAGACACGCTCGTCGCTACACGACGGCGACTTTACCAACCTGTTGCTCAACATCAACCCGGAGGACATTGAGAAGGTCACGGTGATGAAAAATGCCACAGCACTCTATGGTGCCAAGGGTGGCAATGGCGTGATTCTTATCGAGACCAAGCGCGGCCACTCCATGGCTACCCGTATCGATGCCAATATCGGTGTGGGAGTCACGCTGGTGCCTCGCACACCCGACGTGATGAATGCCAGCCAGTACCGGCTCTATGCTACCGAGATGCTGGGTACCTATCCCAACATCCACAACTACACCGTCAATGAGCAGACGTTCCGCTTCCTCTCTACCGACGAGAATGTGTACCCCTATCGTAAGTACCTGAACAACACCGACTGGAAAGACGAGGTGTATCACCAGGCCCTGAACCAGAACTACAACATCAACGTACAGGGTGGTGACAACGTGGGTATGTACAACCTCTCGCTGGGCTATACCGACGGACAGAGCACGGCTCGCGAGAACGGGTTCAACCGTCTCAACGTACGCTTTAATACCGACATCAACATCATTAAGCGACTGACCACCCGTTTCGATATGTCGTACACCAAGGTCAACCGTGACGTGTTCGACAACGGTGCACCTCAGGATCTCACTTCCGGCACAGTCTCGTCGCCCACGTTCCTGGCTCTTATCAAGGCTCCGTTCCTGCATCCGTACACCTATAATAATATTACGAAGCAGCTGTCATCCACTCTCTCCGAAGCCGATGACTTCCTGGCCATGCTCAATAGCGACCTGTCGCTGGGTAACCCCACGGCATTGCTTGAAAACGGAAGTGCCATCAACAAGAACCGTGTGGAGACGACCCATTTCAACACTGTCATCGCTCCGCGATTTGAGTTCAACAAGAACCTCACACTTACCGAGACCTTCAGCTATACGCTCGACCGCGTGTCGCAGCGTTACTATCGTCCAACGGGCGGTATGCCGTCGTTCCTCATCGAAGGCATCGGCCGCGTGCAGAATATGTCGATGTCAATGTTCTCGAAAGAGATCAGCGTAGTGAGCGATACCCGCCTGCAGTTTACCAAGCAGTTCGGACCGCATTACCTGGATGCCTACGGCGGTGTACGCATCACCTCGTTTGCCTACGATGACAATGAGCCGCAGGGACAGTATGCCTCGGCAGGCAATGACAAGACACCAAACATCTCGGCAAGTATGGACTATGTCGAGGCCACCGGCGCTGATGACGAATGGCGCAACCTCACCTGGTATGCCAATGCCGACTACAACTACCGCAACCGTTACTTCGCACAGCTCACACTGGCTATGGAAGGCAGCAGCCGTTTCGGTAAAGAGGCCGACGGACTGAAACTGGGCGGCGTGCGTTGGGGCATCTTCCCAAGCGTGCAGTTGGGATGGGTGGTCAGCAACGAGGCTTGGTTCCCGCAGAACCTGGCCGTCAATTACCTGCTGCTGCGTGGTGGTTGGGATCTTAGCGGCAACGATGATATCAACAACTATGCCGCCCGCACCTCCTTTGGCGTGAGCAAATACCTGTGGCGCACCACTGCTGCCCAGCTCGACAATATCGGCAACGAGAGCATCTCGTGGGAGCAGACCAGCAAATGGAACCTGGGCTTCAAGACCAGTCTGCTGAACCACCGCATAGGTATTGACTTCGACTACTATCTCCATCACACCAGCAACCTGCTCACCCTGAAACATTTCGACAACCCCATTGCCGGTATCAACAACTACTGGAGCAATGGCGGCTCACTGGAGAATCAGGGCTTTGAGACTACCGTCACCGTCAAGCCTGTTGTTATGCGCGACCTCACGGTAGAGGTGGGTGCCTCGATAGGTCATTATGTCAATAAGATCAAGAGTCTGCCTAACGATGACCAAATCTACGTGGGTGGACAGCAGGTTACCGGCTATGTCAGCTCTATCTATGGTACCGACAACATTGCCACTATCATCGGACAGCCACTCGGCGTGTTCTACGGCTATCGCACCAATGGTGTCTTCGCCTCCGACCAGACAGCCCGCGTCAATACACCGACGGCCGACAGCCCCGACGGCTATCTCTTCATGCGCGACGATACCGACACACCTCAGTATTTCAAGGCCGGTGACGTGCACTTCGCCGACCTCGACGGCAATGGCGAGATCAATGAAAAGGACAAGACCATCATTGGCAATCCCAATCCCGACATCTACGGAAACATCTTTGCCAATGCGACCTGGAAGAACCTCACCCTGCGCATAGGCCTCAACTACTCGCTGGGCAATGATGTGTTCAACTATCAGCGGATGTTGCTTGAAAGCGGCAGCAACTTCTACAACCAGACCACGGCAATGACCAATCGCTGGCGTGCAGAAGGACAGCAGACCGATATGCCACGCATCAGCTATGGCGACCCCATGGGCAACGCCCGCTTCAGCGACCGATGGATAGAGAACGGTTCATACCTGAGGCTGAAGACCGTCAACCTCACGTACAAGGTTCCCGTGGAATACTCATGGCTGCAGGGACTCACTGTATGGGCCGAGGCCAACAACCTCCTGACGCTGACCCGCTATCTGGGTAACGATCCTGAGTTTGCCACTTCCAATGGCGTACTCTATCAAGGCATCGATGCTGGCAACATTGCCCTGGGACGAACCTTCACACTGGGTTTGAAGATCAACTTGTAAAATGTAAAAATTAAAAAATGTAATAATGTAAAAACGAGGAAACTATGAAACGAAATATTTTTTTAATTTTTAAATTATTCAAGTTTTACATTCTTGCATCAGTTTTGCTGATGTCAAGTTGCACCGATTTCTTTGAGACAGAATCCAACCGACAGGTGTTTGACCCGCAGCTCGACGAGAAGACCGACTCCATGTTCTATATGCTGGGCATCATGAAGGGCGTGCAGCAGGTGGCCGACCAGTATGTGCTCACCAACGAGATGCGCGGCGACCTCGTGGCTACCAATGCCTATACAGAGACCTCGCTGAAGAACCTGGCGCAGTTTAAGCTGAGCGAGATGAAGACCAACAAGTACGATTCGGCCTATCTCTACTACCGCATCATCAACAACTGCAACTACTTCATTGCCCACCGTAAGGACTCGGCTCTGATGACTGGCAGTCGCTATGTGAACATCCCCGAGATTGCCGAGGCTCATGCTGTCAGGGCATGGACTTACCTGCAGTTGGTGAAGACCTACGGACGTGTGCCGTTCTATACCGACCCGCTCGTCACCATCGGTGGCGCCAGCGAGATACGCGACAGCGTTGACCTGAGCAACATCCTGTCGAAGTTCGAGGCCGACCTGCAACACTATAGCGGTACCGTTGTACCCAGCTATGGTGAGGTGAGTGCGGGATTCATGAACGGCGGCACCGGCGGCAGCACGGTAGAGAAGAAGATCCACTCCAGCAACATCATGCTCCCCGTTGACCTCGTCCTGGGTGACCTCTATCTGGAGAGCAATGAATACGAGAAGGCAGCAAAGAGCTATTTCAACTATATCAAGTTGACCAACCTCTCTGTGGGCAACTACTACATCAACCCGCGTGAGATCAGGGATGTCAAGGAGAAGATGCCCAGCAACATGACCTACAACAAGACAGGCAACGAATGGTCATCGATCTTCGCTTTCAGCAGTCCTAAGGACAGTGTCACCTACATTCCGATGGCATCCAACCGCCTGCGCGGTGTCACCACCGACCTGCCCCGCTACTTCGGTTACGACTTCTACAGCACCTCTGCTTCCGAACGCTACTTCTTAGAGCGTCAGATAGAAGCTTCCGATGCTTATCGCCAACTGTCTAACGCACAGGACTTCTACTACAGCCAGCGCACCATGACAGGCCGTGACACCGTGCTCACAGCTTCCATTGGCGACCTGCGCCGCTATGTCACCTTCCAGTCGGCAACGAAGAATGATTCCACCTTCAATGTCATGGTCAAGTTCAACAATGCCAATATCCCCATCTATCGCGGAGCCACCGTCTATCTGCGACTGGCAGAGGCCGTGAATCGCTGGGGCTATCCCGATGTGGCCTTTGCCATCCTGAAGGAAGGCATCAATATCGGACTGGTAAGCCGTGTCATCACCACACCTGAGAAAGCTGTTTCGCTCCGCCAGTATATCCGTCCGGAGTCGTTCAGGATGCTTATCGACAAGCTCCCCTTCATTACCGAGATTATCACGAAGCGTACTACTACTGTCGACACTTCGTACACTTCGCGCTACGGTAACGCTGGCATTCATGCTCGCGGTGTCTATCAGTCAAACGTACAACGCTCACCGTATATGCTCGATGCCATTGCAGGGAAGAAGATTGCCGAACTGGAGGCAGCAGGCTCCCTGGTACGTATGAACAACCTCAACGACACCATCAATGCTGTGGAAGACTTGATCTGCGACGAGATGGCACTTGAACTGGCCTTCGAGGGTTCCCGTTTCGGCGACCTCACCCGAATTGCCCGTCATAAGAACAATGCAGGCTGGTACACCGCCAACTACGGTTCACAGTGGCTGGCCGACAAGCTGGCTTTCAAGAACCCCGCTGTCAATCTGAAAGACGAGCGTAACTGGTACTTACCCTTCCAGTAAGAAGTGGCATACTAAAAAGCCGACATCCTCGAGGTGTCGGCCTTTTAGAAAATCGGACTGAAAGCAGTGTGCTCTCAGTCCGATTCGTTTTTTATGGATTAAATGTTTGTTTTTCGGGAATCAGTCCTTTTACAGACTGTAGACGGAACCCTTTGCCATCAGTTCGTTGGCTTCGTTCCATGTTTTCGCGATGGTCTTCACCATCTTCTTTGCAATCTTTTTCATTTTCATTGTCCTTTCTTTTCTTTAATCCTACCGGCCATTTGCCGGTGGGGCATCGTTAATATGTTGTGTTATCCTGAATTTCTGACTGCAAAGGTACGACTTTTTCTGTTTCTCACCAAGGAATGGCTTCTTTTTGTTCCTTTTTTTCTATATTAACGTGATTTAAATCAAGTTCAGCGCATAGCCTGATGCCTATGATTTCAAATGAGCAGATGAAAAGAATACAAAAATTTGGTTTGTTGGTGAATTTGTATTATCTTTGCCAATCAAAAATAGTGTCGCATGAAATATCCATTGGGCATACAGAGCTTTGAGAAGCTAAGAAGCGACGGTTATTTGTATCTTGACAAGACCGCGTTGGTCTATGACCTTGCTCATAGCGGATCTTATTACTTCCTTAGCCGTCCGCGTCGATTTGGTAAGAGTCTATTGGCTTCTACTTTAGAGGCCTATTTCAAGGGTAAGAAGGAATTGTTCAAGGGATTGGCAATTGAAGGGTTGGAACAGGAGTGGAAAACGTATCCAGTGCTGTCGCTCTCGTTGAATATTGATAACTACAATACAGTAGAGAGCCTTGTCAATGTGCTGAATAACACTATAGACAGATGGAGTAAAGACTATGATATAACAGTGAAAGGTAGCTCTCCATCGATTAGATTAGCAAACTTGATAGCCGCCCTTTTTGAGAAAACAGCTCAAAAAGTCGTTGTTCTTATAGATGAATACGACAAGCCCCTACTTCAGAATCTGGATAACTCGGATTTACAGTCGCAGATTAGGAACGAACTTAAAGCGTTTTATGGTGTTCTCAAACCTTTAGACGAATACATCAGGTTCGGGTTCTTTACTGGCGTGACGAAATTCTCGAAAGTCAGTGTGTTCAGTGACCTGAATAACCTGACGGATATTTCTATGGATGCCCGCTATGTGGAAATCTGTGGCATCACGGAGGCTGAGATCCACAGCAATCTGGATGCGGAGGTGGCACTCATGGCAGAAGCCAACAAAATGAGCAAGGACAGCTGCTACGACAAGTTGAAACAGACTTATGACGGTTATCATTTTGAGGCTGACACCGTTGGGCTGTATAATCCATATAGCCTGCTCAATGCCCTGTCGGCCAAGAACTTCAAAGATTACTGGTTTGAGACGGGAACCCCTACGTTCCTCATTGAACGCCTGAAGCGAACTGACTATCCATTGAATAACCTTGGAACTGAAGAGTTGACTGCCAATGTGCTCGGCAATATCGACACCATCGACGAGAGTCCCGTACCGCTTCTCTACCAAAGTGGCTATCTTACTTTGAAGGGCTATGACCAGGAGTTCGAAATGTACCGTCTGGGATTCCCCAATCAAGAGGTGGAGCGGGGCTTCACCCGTTTCCTGATTCCTTATTATACGAACTTGAAGTCTGAGCAGGGACAGTTCTTCGTGGCCAACTTCGTGAAAGACTAAAAGGTGTTCTACTCCCTTACCTGTGAGATGAAGAAACTCTGTCATTACATATCGGAATACATGGGGGCGCTTGTACTGGGGGCAGCGCTGCTGGCGTTGCTGTTCCCCGGGGTGCTGCAACAGGTGCCGACAAAGGTGATCAATTACCTGTTGGGCGTGGTGATGTTCGGCATGGGACTCACGCTGAACCTGCAGGACTTCAAGATAGTGTTCAGCCGCCCAAAGGATGTCGTCATCGGCTGCTTGGCACAGTTCACCGTCATGCCATTGTTGGCATGGGGTCTCGCACGTGTTTTCTCGCTCGACGAGGCTCTGGCACTTGGTGTCGTGTTGGTAGGCTGTTGTCCTGGTGGTACGGCTTCCAACGTGATTACCTATCTGGCAAAAGGTGATCTCGCACTCTCGGTAGGTATGACGGGTGTCTCCACCTTGTTGGCCCCGTTCCTGACTCCCTTGCTCACGTGGGCATTGGCGGGCAAGAGTGTCAACGTGGATGTGACGAGTATGTTTCTGAGCATCCTTTGGGTGGTTATCCTGCCTATCTTTGTAGGACTCATCATCAAGGCCCTCTGGCCTCGTTTTACGGAGAAGGCCGTCGATTATCTCCCTGCTTTCTCATCAGTAGCCATTGCCTTTATCGTAGCCATCATCATCGCAGCCAATGCCGATAAGCTGTTGGCAGGCGGACTGATCATCGTCCTCGTGGTGATGCTCCATAACATCTGCGGACTTGGCGTGGGCTATCTGATAGGTCGCCTGCTGAGCCTCTCAGAACCCAAGAAACGGGCTATCTCCATCGAGGTGGGTATGCAGAACTCAGGCCTGGCCAGCAGTCTGGCTACGCTCCATTTCGCATCCTATCCCCTTGCCACCATCCCCGGTGCCATTTTCAGCGTGTGGCATAACATCTCGGGTGCTGTCGTCGCCTATTTATATCGCAAGATTATCTAACAGGAGTGATAAACTGCCCACCAAGGATTTGCTTCATTTGAGTATCAGCTAACACGACTTGTCTCTTGAAGTCTTGTATTCTTCCCAGCAGGTTGAACAAATCTTCAAAATCATCCTTGCCGCATGCTTTTCGATAATAGGCGTATGAATGATATTTCATCCATTCGCGAACGACCTCATAGCCGGATGACTCGAAGTGAATGATTTCCTTAGGCACAACCATAGAACGAATAACATTTCCTGTCGCATCAGTGAAAGAAACAATTTCATCCGACATGGAAGGCGTATAGATTTCTACTTCATTGTTGATGATGTCCTCACTGAAAATAGACAAGGCTTGTTCAGATTGATAATCTTTTTTCTCGATGGCAGCCATATCTTTTCCAATCTTTACCATCTGTTTAAAAAGTGATTTATCCTGAGGGATAGGAATAGCAGGCCATTCTCCAGCTGTTGCGTATAACTTTCCTTCAAAGGCGTGGAGGTACAAGTCTGAGTTTAAAACGGCGTACGTATAGAATACTGTTTCATCGGATAACTCATTGGAAGAAACTCCATATGCCGAAGACATTGCATTAAGAAGCCTTGAATTGACATTGTTCTTGACTTCTTTTTCCCAATTTTTCTGCGACTTCTTGTATTCAGGAAACTTGTTGCAGAAAATGTGTGAGTTGCCTCGAGTTGCTAAATCGTTGTCGGGCAAGTACCAACTAAACGATGTGAATTTCTTTATCTTAGTGGCAATGCCTGCTGGAGCGGGAGCTGCAACAAATCCGAAGACAGAATCATCTTCGTATGCTGCTTGAACCTCGGGGCGTTCACGCATACCACCACCCTCCGTTTTCCGAAGAGCATCCATCAAGGTATTGTCAAGCAGTAAACTTGCAGTCAAGAAGGGACGATAAGAATAGTCGACAATCTTCAAGTCACTATTTGCCAGACAAGTTTTGACTTCATGTGACAGCTTTCTCCGTGCAGGTGGCTTCGTCTGTCCTTTATACCATCTGTCCTTTATCTGTTCATAACTATTTGTCTCGTCAGCAATGAACCTGTTTCTCCTTTTTAGTTGCCCTTTGTTGAAATGGACTAACAGATGAGTTGGAGCCAACTTCAAGCCAGAACAATGGCGTTCAAAAATGGCAGGGTCATTATTCGACGCTATATGCCAGAACTGAGAATACAGGTTTTCGTCAACATTGCCAGTTGGTTTGAAAATATAGTTCTTGTCAAGTTTTACGTCTTGCCATCCACTGTCATCTACTGCTGCACTAAAGAAGTTAACCTTGTCCTTATACGACAGAGCCGCAATGCTCTTAAAATGTATCGCAGGCAAAGAGGTTTCTATCTCTTTCAGCGTTCCTACTAAGAGTAGCCTGCCTTGCAAGGTGTTGAACAGATTCTCAGCCTGATGCCCGGCACGGTTGTCGACATCGAATTCCAACACCCACATCTCACTGACCTTCTCCGTCAAGAACTTGCGGGCTGTGACAAACGATATATTGTTAGCAAATGTTGAGGGCAATACCAACGCAAAGACAGAAGGTCGGCTTTGGTCGGCTTTGAACAGACACCAGCGCAGGAACTTGGTCATTTCATTGACCAATTGTTTCTGGTCATTCCTGCGCCCCTTGCGTACAGGAGGTCTGAAATCACCCATCAGTTTTGCTATCTGTTTGCCTTCGTTGGAAATGTCGGCAGAGTCAGAACATGGTGGATTGCCAATTATCACGGTAAGGGGTGGTTTTGATAGTTTCAAAGCTTTCTTCTGTTCGTTGCGGAAGAACATAGATACAGCATCGGTTGAGCCACCTTCAATCCTGACAGATTTGAAAGTACTATCGCTGAGAGTGTTTGTTAAAACAATTTCAATGTCACATTTCTCAGCTTCTTCAAGCATGGATATTCTGTAGTTTGACAAAGCATATGGAACGGGGAGTATCTCAAAGCCGATGATCTGGGAGCCTTCATGGAGGGGAAGCTTGTTTACAACTGCTTCTATGAAAGTACCCGTACCACAGCAAGGATCAATTATCTTGACGGCCTTACCTTCAACGCTCTCGCCAGGGAGTACCGAGGGCAGAACATGGTTGACAAAATTGACAGCATATTCTGCCAAACACATTGGTGTGTACCAGGCTCCGAAGTCATTACGGGTCTTTCCGTCGTATTCCTTAAGAAATGCTTCGTAGAGCTCATGATAATTGGGAGCGGTAACCTGCTGGTCACTCAGTCGAACACATGATAACAAGCGGCGTGTGTTGTCATACCATATGCCAAGTTTACTTAGTTTTGACTCCAATTCATCTGAAAGGGCATCGAGCAACGTCTTGAACGGGGAAAGCCGAAGAGCATCCCTCTTAAAAGCAGCGGAAGTCCAAAATGAATGTAGTTTGTCGTATTTCTCTGATGGGGGTATGTCTTTCTCGTTGACGAATCTGTGAGCATATAAAAGTGCGAAAGACATAATCTGAGCTACAAAGCCCGCAAAGGTATGATTGTCTTCCAACGATTTATCATGGTTTTTCGAAGCGATGTCCCATAGATGTTTTAAAGAAACAATTGTATCACGTTCTGTCTTGTTTTCTGCTTCATCTTCTTCCAGTGATAATATGCTCTCCAAGTCGGCACACAAATGTTTGGCACGAACTGACAATTCGGCAACCAATTGCTTTTCGCTGATTGTTCGATATCCTTCTTCCTTGAAAAAATCTCTGAACATTGTCAACACATCCGTATTGGGCTGAACATTATCCCATTTTATTGGTTTGCCGCAAACAGACACCTTTTTTGTTGTACCTGATGGTTTATAGAGGATAAAGTCAATACCATCGGTTAAAATGACAGGATTGCCAAGATAAAGATAGCGCTTTACCTGGCTCTCGTAATCCTCAGGATTAAGAGTTGCATTGGGATTAAAGCCTTTTGCTTCCACATAGCCATAGATTCCCATTGTCTTGCCATTACTGAACATCCAGTCAGGTCTTCCGTACTTGCCTTGTGTTCGTGGTTCAAAAATACGCTGGATATCCTTGCCAAAGATCTTCATTGCATTTACAAAGAAACTATCAAGAGCAGGTCTGAACGACAACTCAGGAGTAGCATTGCCTGTGGTTACCGCCGTCTGATAGTCCTTTGACAAATTGGCTATGTATTCAGATATGATGTTGTTCAATTGTTCCATTGTTCCAGACATTTAATGATTTGCAGGCCTATTTCCTTTGCCATGTTAACAGGGACGGCATTGCCAATCTGACGTGCTATCTCTACCTTGTTTCCACAGAAGACAAAGTCCTTGGGGAATGTCTGCAGCAAAGCTCCTTCGCGCAGAGAAATGCTACGGTCTTGCTGGGGATGACCAAACATACCTCGGGTAAAACTGTCAAAACGTGCTGTTATAGTGGGGGCTACGTCATCCCAAGGCATACGTCCATAGACATTACGATGGCCTATCTTCTGAGAACTTATCTTGTGGCAGTCGGCCAATAACTCAAGAGGGAGGAAATCCCGCCCTTGCCCAGGCTTAAGATGCTGCAAACGGGCAATGTTTTTGGCAGATAGGCGGTCTCGGCGGTGAAGGCTCACGTCAGGATGCTCAGATCCATCAGCAGGTGGTTCTGGGAGGTTTGCAATGGTTTCCCTTACCGTAACCTTGCATGTATGAGGTGTGGGATATTGAAAAAGCGGTTGGATGTGGTCGCGTCTCTCACCAACGATAACAACACGTCTTCTTCTTTGTGGCACACCATAGTCCTGTGCATCCAAAATCTGTTCGTGAATGTAGTAGCCGTTATCTTCCACTTGCTTCAAAGCACGATGTAGAATGTCGTGTCCTCGCTTTCCTTCTATTCCAGGTACATTTTCTAATAAAAACAATTTGGGACGAATGGCAATCACCTTGCTGATATACTCCTCTACAAGATGATTCCGCTCATCATAATCGCTACCAATACGTTGAACGGAAAAACCCTGACAGGGAGGTCCACCAGCCAAAAGATCCAACTCTCCTGGCTTTAAATCAAAGGATTGCAGCAATTCCTGTGGGTTTATATTGTTGATGTCCCGAACCTCAGCCTTATGTCCTTTGAAGTATAAAGGATTAGCATTGATGGATGCTATTGAATGAGAGTCAATATCGAAACTGTAAAGCACATCGAAGCCTGCCTTGATCAGACCAAGGCACAATCCTCCTGCTCCAGAGAAACAGTCGATGCATTTATATTGATTCTCCATACTTCTCTTTTTTAATTGTTGCAGCTATTTGAGTGGCTATTGCCAGCGAAAGAAGTGGTGGCACGGCTTCTCCAATCTGCTTAAAATTCTCACCCAACGAACCATGCCACTTATAACCGTCTGGAAAACTTTGTAGACGAGCTGCTTCTCGAATAGTCAACCCACGGTTCTGTTCGGGATGAGAAAATCGTCCACTGGCTGGGTTACGTGCATATTGGGTGATTGTGATAGAAGGCTTGTCCCAAGATAAGCGCCCATACACATCATAAAAACCTTTTACCTTGTCGAGACATTGTGGACCAACACCTTCAGGTCGGCTCCCGCCATCATGAGGAACCGAAGCAATAACTTCTATAGTGCTTTGCTTGTGGGCAGAGCAACGATGAAGTGCATCTTTAGGGTCAGCCATCCCTGGCATAACAGGCGGCAAATCCCCTATTGCGTCACGCACCGTTTTGTATTCTTTCTCAGACAACAATTCGACTGGCAACTCGAAACTATCGCTTTTGGTAGCAACGATAATAGCACGTGTTCTAGCCTGAGGAACCCCAAAGCCAGCTGCATTATAGATTTTTTGGACTATGCGATAGCTATAGGATTCGAATACGGCTTTGGCTTCTTCATAATGATGCTTGTATTTCCCTGTTAGGATTTCTGGTACATTCTCCATCACCACATAGTCAGGATTAAACTTAACTGCTATTGCCGCAAACTCGCCGATGAGGGTGTTTCTGCTGTCTTCAGGCTTATCGTAATGTCTTTTTCTGTGTGCGGAGAAACCCTGACAAGGGGCACATCCAATAATTACTAATGGATTCTTATGATCAGCTGATACGTTAAAGGTGTTTTGTATCTTTTTGATGTCTTCACCAAGTTTCGATATATCTGCTTGTAAAGTAGGGACATGATAATTATCCTGATATGCAGCCAATGATATGGGGTTGATATCAATGCCGCCAATCACCTTGAAATAGTTCTTCAAAACGGCAAAACCGAGAGACATGCCACCGGCACAACAGAAGAAATCTAGAACATCCACATTGGCACAAGATTCATACGCATCCTGCCCCCATTTTTCAAGCATTCTTGAGCCTGCCTCAAAAATACTTCGGAATTCACTATGAATAGTTCTCTTATCCATCTGTAGTCTACTCTTCAAAATAATTGGCATCAACCTTTTTCAAGACATATGTAATCATCTATGACAAGGCAAAGATACTATAAATAAACGAAACAAACAAATATATTATAAAAAAAAGACATCAGGGACTGACACTGATTCTATACCTTCCAAACTATTCTATTAAAATATGTGTAATTTTGCGCAAAATCGTTATAACTCTCATAAAATATTTATACCTTTGTAGCAGTTTTACGTATAGTTGAGAAAGCATGGCAATGATATATTCACCATCAGAGTTCCTGAAGGAGAAGAAGCTCCGCGAAATACGCGTGGAGCCAGAGGTATTTGCAAAGTTCAAGGAGGCTCTTCGCAATCATCTGCCACCTCAGCCTGATGATGACCCGGAGTCGAACTATTCAGATAGTGTCAAGGCTTTACTCAATGATACGTTTTATAAAGGCAAGAATAAAATAGCACAAAGAAAGGGAGTAAAAACAGACTTCAATATCTTTGAGGACAATACAACATTGATGATTATCCAGCCATAAAGAATCACCTGCTTTCTTATGCTAAAGGGAAACTCATAGAAAAGGGATTTTAAGCGTATACCTGTCAAGGATGTCACAGACGAAGAGGATGCCGAATACGAGCGCTTAGTGATGGAAATCCAGCAAATGAAACGTGAAGGCTTGCCTGCTGATGAGAAAGAGCACGAATTGGACTTGATGATTCTTGCCCATTATGGTATTACAGACCCAGAGCAACAATCAAAGTTCTTCCTGAAGCTCAATGAATAAATCCTTCCAGGACTTTTTCCCGTTTTGCGGATGCCGGCTCTACTCCCTCACCTTCACCCAGTATTTTACGCCCTGTGCACCGTGCTTGCTCTGGAACTTATACTGTGGACGGGAGAGGAAGTGGCCTATCTTGCGGTAGGCACCCGGGTCTTCCTTGTAGCCTTTGAAGTGGGACTTCATCAGAGCTGAGATTTCCGGGATGCTCAACCACCTGGCCTCCTCATCGTCACGCGGCTTCTGGACGACGGCGAGTAGCATCTCGCCTAAGCCGTTCATCTGCTGGAACTGCAGGTTGTGCTCCATCAGTGCACGCTCCTCGTCCTTCGTCAGCCAGTAGCGTTCGCCCTGCTGTATCTCGTGCTTCAGCTGGGCGTAGAGCTGGTCGTGCTGTACGGGTGTCTGGAAGTCGATGTCGCCATCGATGGTGACGCAGAGGAACCGGCGCGAGCCACTGGGATCGGTGAGCGGTGTGGACTCGTTGGTGGTGCCGATGAACGAGGCATAGCGGCGGTTGGTGGTATAGGCCTTGCCGTAGGGCGGGCGGTATTTCAGGTCGGCCGTCGAGACGAGGTACTTCAGTACGATCTGCTGGCGCTGGGTGACGCGGTCGAACTCATCGAGGTTGATGAGTCCGAACGAGGTGAGCCCCATGTTCAGGTCCTGTTCGTTCTTGAAGTTGATGCGGTCGTTGTAATAGTCCATCAGCTCGCGAGGCATGAGGATGCGGCAGAACGATGACTTGCCACAGCCCTGACGGCCTATCAGCAGCGGGACGAGTGCGTTTCCTGTGAGTTGTCCTTTCCCCAGCCACATAGCCACCATTGAGCGCATCCAGATGCGGAAGTAGTCGGTCCATTCCTTCCACTCCGTAGGCACGCGTTCGGCTAATGCCGTCACACGGTCTTTGCCGTCCCACTGCGGCAGCTGTTCCAAGTAGTCGTTCACGGGGGCGTAGTGCTCTATGTCATCGGAGTTGACATAGCGGCGTATGTCCTTGTCCCAACAGCGTATGCCCTGTTCCAGGGCGCGCATGGTGATGGAGTTGCGAGCCTCTTCGGTTAGGTCCTGGAATGAAAAGCCCAGTCCTGTCCGCGTGCGGTATTCTGCTACGCCTCGCATCACGTTGCGACGCAGTTCGTAGTTCTCGTTGAGGAAGATATTTATCTTCATCGTCATCAGAGTCTCGGGTGGTATGGTCTTGGTGCGCTGTATGCCCTTCCGCTCCATGTATTTCTTTACCAAGTCGTCGCGGTAGGTGTTTTCGAATACCTTTTCCACCAGCTCCGGTGCATCCCAGAACACGCCCTTCATCTTAGCCAGACGCACGGCGGGTGCCATAGGCAGGGCCGTCTCTAAACAATACTGTGCCAGTCGTGAGAGCAGGGCGTGTCGCCGCTCTTCACCGTCTGTGATGTTCTCCGTGTCGTCGTAGGCCTTCGACAGGTTGAACTCGAAGACATTGTAGATTCTCCTGTAGCGTTCCAGTCCATCCCTGTTGCTAATATGTTCCGACTTTCCCCTTGTCCCCTCGATTTTCTCGGCCTTTGCATAGATAGGCGTTGCTAACGGGTTGTACACCATTTTGTCATCGGCACTCATGTAGCAGGTGCGCTGCAGACGGGGTTCCAGCTTCTCTATCGTCACGCCCAACTGACCGTTGTATATCATGCGCGCCCGCTCGTAGAGGTTCTCATGGAACAGCGCAATCTGGTCTGGGTCAACGGGACAGGTCGCGTTATTCAGGCTTGAATCATGGACTAGTCCCTTTGACTCTGGAAAGAGTTCCCCGCGACACACGATCTTCACCGACTGTCCGTCGGCTCCCACGAAGGCCATCAGCGTCTGCGGCATCTCGCCGGCCCCGCGTCGTACGGCATCAGCCTCGTCGGGTCCCGTCAGGTTGTTCACCTCCAGCAGTACCAGTCCGTTGTATGCTTTCGTTACGCGCTCCCCGTTGCGGTTCTCCTGTTCCTGTGCAAAGCAGATGCGCGGCAGTGCCTTCAGCCAGTCGGTTTCGTTGTCTATCTTGCCGTCGGCATCGCGACCGTTGAAGGTCAGCATGGGGAAGAAGTGCCTGAAGTCGCTGACCTCTTTGGTATATTCGCCTTTGCTGATGGCATCGGCCACTTCCTGCAGCTCTGTGGGGCGCAAGGTTTCCTTTTTCCTGTAAGTCTTGATAATCGTGATTTTCATATTAATAGTAATAAGACGGTGCAAAGATAATCAATAGTTTTGTGATAGCAAAATTTCTTCTGAAAAATTTTGTGAATTTTACTGAATAACGTCACTTTTAGTCTTATCATGCTTGTTTTCAGATGGATAGACTATGACGATGTGCTCAAAATAACATCACTATAACGTCACTCTAACATCACTTTCGGCCTGTTTGACCTCATCATCTGCCTTTGTTCACTCTCCGTTTTAACTTAGTTACCACGAGTTCCCACGTCGGGAACTGTCAGTTTCTGGCCGGAAACTGACAGTTTCCATAGCGGGAACTGACAGTTTCCACGGCAGATGTTATTCGGAAACAGCCTTTATTTACAGGTGTTTCAAGCTGTTTTTGGGCGTAAAATGCCATGTTTCTGACCATAAAATGATGAAAAGTGACGTTATAGTGATGTTATTTTGAGCACATCGTCATAGTCTATCCTGCTTGTATTCAATAAGATAGCTATGAAAGTGACGTTATTCACTATTTTTTAAAACTTTTTTCCAAAAATTATTTGGTAGTATCACATAAATTCCGTACCTTTGTCACCATGAAAGCAACAGATCAGATCAAGTCAGCCGCCGAGCTGCAGGAAGAAGCGTTCAAGGAGAAAGCCAAGAGCTATCTCGTGTGTTTCACTGAAGGCTGTCCCCTTCACGACCAGTGTCTGCGCTGGTTGGTGGGTCGCTATGCCGACAGGCGACTGCCAGCCTTTAACGCCGTGAACCCCCTCAACCCACACAACGGCGGTGAGCAGTGTGAGATGTTCCGCCCTTCGCAGCGCGTGGTGATGAAGCGTGGTTTTACGAATATGTACCACGAGATGCCCGGTTACGTGGAGCATCGCATCCGTCGTGACCTCATCGCCGCTTTTGGTCGCAAGCAGTATTTTCAGATGCGCAAAGGTGACCGTCTCGTCACGCCCGACCAACAGCAGACCATCCTCGTCACTTGCCGTCATCACGGGTGGCAGGGCCCTATCATCTACGATGGTGAGCAGGAAGGCTGGGTGTGGTGAAGAAAGTAAATTGTAAAAAAAGTTAATTATTTACTTTTGTCGCCATTTTAGCGACTTTTTTAGTGGCGTTTTTGGATATTTTCATTAACTTTGCAATTAATAAAACGCCTTAAATAGGTATTTTTGAACTACAGGTTAGGATTCGACCGAAAGTGCTGCCCCGAGGCAGACACGGAATTTCGGAAGGTTTACGAAGACCTATATCGATGAATAACCATCTGAATGACAAAGCGTTAGCCTGTATCCCAAGTGGGGTGCAAGCTAAGAAAAGTATTGCAAACTATCCTAAATGACAACTCCCGAAAGTACTACACACTGGTATTTGATGACGCATCTGGAAATGAAGCGTTTCAAAGAATGGCTGTTGGCCGAGAACGTCAAGCGTCTCGACCAGGGGGAACCAGTGGTAGAACCGTTCTTTCCCTCTGACTTCATTGTCGAGACCGCCCTCTCGAACGACCTGTCCAGATTAGTGTTCGTTAAGGGAACGGAGCAACTTATCGAGGAGTTGATGGATTTGGAGTTGAAACGCGGCTACATCATCCGGCTGAGACGCTACAGGAACACCACCGGCGGCTGGGCCGTCGTGTCAGACAAGAAGATGGACAGTTTCATCAATGCTTGTCTGAAGCATAGCGGCAACATCGAGGTGACGCCACCTATCGAAGGCATTGAGGAGATGGATGTGGTGAGAATCATCTCCGGACCGTTTGCCGGTTGTGAGGCTGCTGTCTCGCGTGTGCAGCACAGCAAGGGAAACATTCACCTGGACCTGGTCATCGATCTCGTCAGTGGTGTATTGAACGTGAAGATGAACCATGTGAGTCGCAACGACGTGGAGATACTCAACCGTAGTGCCTCAGATGCCATTCGCACCGACTTTATAGAGTACACCCAGAACCATGTGCTGGAGATCTTAGAGCACCGGGTGAAAGGAGTCGATGAGCCAGAGGTGAAACAGCAGGATATGCTGATGCTGACCCGATTGATACGTTATCGCGACCATCAGGTGGAGACGGAGTCGGCCCGCAATCATTTCCTGGCCTTGATGCTGATCTGCGCCCATCTGGTAAGGTTTCAGGAGGTTGAGACGGCGTTGAAGGCCCAGGCCTTAGAGGCGCTGGACAGCATCAGCCAGAGGAGCGAGTCGAAGGCCGCATCCGATATGCGCACCTATCTGTGGATAGCACTCTATGTCTCCACCCGGAATCCCGTCTATCGTGATGCGGCAAAACAGTATGTCCGAGAACATCAGCCGAAGTCGCAGAAGCTTCGCCAGTTCGTCTCACTCATCCGAACGGGGAAGAAAGTGTAAATTGTCAATTGTGAATTATGAATTATATTAAAATTTTTGTTCTTCTCGCATACCTGCTCTGCCCGTCGTTCATGCTGGCAGACAGTCAGGAGGAAATCCTGCGCCTTGAGGCAGATATGCTGAGGTATTTCATCACCCATGCCAGTGAGGACTTCTATAGGACTACCACCCAGTTGAAAGACCTCAGTCAGGAGGTGGGCGACGAAAGGCGGTTCTATAAGGCATGGGGCAATGAGGCCATCTATGAGGCCACCATCCAGAACTACAGCGTGGCTCTTGACATCGTCAAGGAAATGATGGAACATTCACGTTCGAATGGCAGCTTGTACGGTGAATACTCGGCTATTCATGCCAAGGCCGAAATCCTGTTGCAGAAACAAGACTACACTGCTGCGGAAAAGGAATTCATTGATGCCGTCAACTTCCACCACCGTCATTTCCCTGCAGAGAGCGCAGGTGAGGACTTGCAGGAGCTGATGAAGATCGCCAACCACCGCAAGGACGGCCCTACGGGTGTGAAGTACGCCCGTCAGATCCTGGAAGAGCCCAATGTGGCCCCCATCCATAAAGGCAGGGCCCTGTACCGTCTCAGTCAGATGGCTTTCAACAAGAACGACTCCACCGAGTTCAACCGCATTTACAATGAGATGATGGTGTTGAAAGAGACCGACGGTATCAGCGCGTTGAAGCCTATTTTAGAGGTCAATCACCTCATCATCAACGGTAAATACAAAGAGGCACTTGAACTCGCCGATGAACTTGATGCCGAGACAAAGGCAGAGCGTAAGGCCATCATCTTCCAGCGGATGGGCGACTACGAGAAGGCCTACAAGCAGATGGTGGTATATAAGAAGATTTCCGACTCCATCACACTGGTATCGCATGGCAACGTAGTGGCCAGCTGCTTCGTCCAGATGAACAACGAACGCCTGCTGTTGGAGCAGCAGTTCCTGGAGCGTCAGAACAACAAGCTGCGCAACTATATCTATATGATCGTCATCTTGGCGGTCCTGATAGTCCTTCTGCTGATGGTCTTCAGGCGTCAGAGGCAGATCAAGAAGCTGCAGGTGTCCAACAAGAGGCTGGGCATCGAGAACAAGGATGCCGCAAAAGCCCTTAACGACCTGGCCGAACTGTCGTACTATGAGACCAAGACCAGCCTGAAGTTGACCACCCCGCTCAACGTCAACAGCCTTTGCAACCGACTGACAACCGCATCCCAGAGCCTTTGTCGCAAGGGCGTGACAATGGTGTTCCAGACAGAGCTGGGCGACCAGGAGACTGTCAAGACCGACCCGGATGCTCTGGAGAAGATGCTCGTCCATCTGCTCGACAATGCTGCCCGCTTCAGCTATCAGGGTGTCATCACGATGAGCAGTAGCAAGGTCGGCGAGAACATCCGGTTCACTGTCTCAGACAAGACTTCTGAGCGCGACAACCAGAGGCAGAACCGCTTCACGGGTATGTTTGCCGAGGAAGGCAACAAGTTGCACTACGTAGGTATGACCTTCAAGATCTGCCAGTCCATCGTTGCGCTCCTGCAAGGCCGTATCTGGATAGACAAAGAATACAACCAAGGCTCCAGAATATGTTTCGAAATCCCACAGAATCCTCAATGACAAGCCACATAAGAAGTCTCTTTCTCGTGGCCCTGGTCGGCTGGCTCTGCAGCTGTTCCACCCCTAAGAACGTAGCGTATTTCCAGGACGCGGAGCAAATCCGTGGCATGACGCTGCAGAACGAGCAGCCATTGCGTTTAAGGCCAAAGGATAAGATTAATATCCTGGTGAGAAGTTCTGATCCGATGCTGGTCAGCCAGTTCAACCTGACAGCGTCCACTTCCAGTATGCGCTCGCTTGGCACTACTTCTGCTCCAGAGACATCTATCGGGAATTCTGGCAGCAGTAATGCACAGTTGCTGGCATATACTGTCGATGAGCAAGGTGACATCAACTTTCCTGTGTTAGGCAAAGTAGCGGTTGAAGGCAGCACACGTCAAGAAGTGGCCGATCATTTGCGCAACCGACTGATAGAGCGTGATTTGGTGAGGGACCCCATTGTCACGGTGGAATTTGTGAATCTGAGCATCAATGTGCTTGGTGAAGTCAACCATCCCGGGCGCATTAATATTCAAAAGGACTACTACACCCTTATCGATGCCATATCCGATGCAGGAGACCTGACCATCAACGGCCAGCGTGAGAATGTTTTGGTGATGCGTGAGGTTGACGGTGAGGATCAGTCCTACACCATTAACCTCTGTGATCGTCAGGAGGTACTCAATTCTCCGGCGTTCTACCTTCAGCAAAATGATGTGGTCTACGTAACCCCTAACTCAAAAAAACAACGAGAAGCCAGAACAACTGGCAACACGTTTAATCAGCCTGCCATCTGGGTGTCGCTTGCCTCGTTGGTCAGTACGATGGTAGCGGTGTGGCTGAAATAAGAATCGATTATGGCTAATCAATCGGAAAGCTTTATCACCATTTCAGACCTCTGGCGTCTGTGTGCAGCTCGTTGGAGATGGTTTGTGGCATCGGTTTTCATCGCCCTGTTTTTTGTAGTTAACTATCTGATAACGACACCATTCCTTTACACTCGTAAAGCTGTAGTTGTGGTTAGGGAAGAGAGCTTAGGCAAGAATTCCACAGAAAAAAATGGTGATGAATTTAACAATATCGGTTTTGTACAACAGAATAGTAATGTAACCAATGTTATACGCCATTACAAGTCACTTGATGTGCTAATGGAGGTGGCTCACCGTTTAGATTCTACTTTGAAGGAAGGCTATCTGATCAACAGGGCTGTAGCTATTCAGTCGCGGCTGAAAGTCGAAAACGATGACCCAAAGTCTACGGTCATAGACTTAACTTATAATGATTATTCAACAGGTGAGGCCGCACGTGTACTTACGTTGATTCTTGAAGTCTATGAAGAGAAATGGCTGGAAGGTAAACGCAAGGCAACAATCAACACGTCACATTTCATAGATTCAAGATTGAAATTGTTGGAACAAGACCTTGATATCGTAGATGACAGTATCGCTTTGTTCAAAAGCCGCTATGGCATTACAGATCTGGAGCGTGTCAGCGATATCTACTTGGCACAGCAGAGTCAGTCTGACGCTGAGATCCTGAAGCTGACGAATGAAAAGCAGATGGCAGAATTTATCCGCGGACTGCTTGAAAACGAATCCTCGGAACACCAGTTGCTTTTAGTCAATTCAGGTATGAACAATAGTGTGTTAGAGACTCAGATCTCTTATTATAATAACTTGTTGATGCAGCTACAGAGTCACCTCAACTACACTTCATCTCAGAACCCGCTGATCCTGAACCAGGAGAAGGAAATTAATAATCTGCGTAAGAGAATACTTGCCAATATCAAGAATCACATACATACGATTGAAATCCAACTCCAGTCACTTACGGACTATTATGATGAAGCAACCTCTAAAGTAATCTCTAATCCTGCCCAGGCAAAGCATTTGGCATCCATCGAGCGTGAAAGAAAGGTGAAGGAAAGCCTTTATATGTTCTTGCTGCAGAAGAAAGAAGAGAACGAGATCAGTGTCACATACAACTCAGTGAACACCCAGATAATCGAACCTCCTCATGGTAGTGGAAAGCCCACATCGCCCAAACGGGTACAGTTGCTTTTCGCAGCGATACTTGTAGGTCTTTTGATACCGATAACAGTCATATTCCTTCGTGCTTCGTTTGACGTAAGCGTGCGTGACCGCTATGATGTTGAGCGCAATTGTGATATTCCATTCCTTGGGGAAGTTCCCTATTCCGGGCGAGAGCATAGCTTGGAGAGCCTGTTGATGCGATTTGGGGTTGGGCAAAAGGCAAAGTCAAGTGGTATCGTTGTTGGTCCCGACATACTTAATGCCTCAAACGAGGCGTTCCGAGTCCTGCGCAATAACATGGATTCCATCGTGGCTGATAAATTTTCTGGTCAAGGATGCAGGGTATATCTTCTCAAATCTACGGAGATTGAGGTCGGTAAGACCTTTGTTGGCATGAACTTGGCATTGACAAAAGCCATTGGCGGTCATCGTGTCCTGTTCATTGATGGTGATCTGCGTCAGGCTTCAGCCTCACGCTTGTGGCGGACACCGCTGAAGGGCTTGACTGACTACCTAAATGGCGAAGAGAGGGATTTTCAAAAACTGCTGTGGCATCACGACAGCTGTCCGATGCTTGATGTGCTGCCTGCCGGTGCCTTGCCTACCAATCCAACAGAGTTGTTGCAAAGTCCGTTGCTTGACGAGCTTTTTGCAACCATCAGACAACATTATGAATGTGTCTTCATTGATAGTCCTACAGCCAGCATCTTGGCAGATGCCGATATCTTTGAGCGTATCGTTGACTGCACGTTGCTTATTATTCGTGCTGGCCATTTCAACCGCCACCGTTTAAACGAACTGAGTCCTATTCAGGTCATTAATGGCAAGAGCAAACCACAGTATATTATACTGAATGGTGTCAGTGTCAATGTGCGTTATGGTTATGCTTATCTGCATAAGTATGAGCGGAGTGAAGAGGATAAGAATACGGTAGAGATCAGTAAGAGGACGATTCTTTTGAACAAACTGATATTCAAGAAAAAGAATAAAACCACATAACTATGTTTACAGTCCATCCATCCAGTTACATCGACGATGACGTCCAGATTGGCGACGGCACGAAGATATGGCATTTCTGTCATGTACAGCGTGGTGCGGTCATCGGCGAGAACTGCTCGTTAGGGCAGAATGTCAACATCGGTAACAACGTGAAAATCGGCAATGGCGTGCGCATCCAGAACAATGTCTCTGTCTATGAGGGCGTGGAGCTCGAAGACAACGTGTTCTGCGGTCCATCCTGCGTCTTCACCAATGTCCTTGTGCCGCGTGCACACTTTCCCGTACATGGGAAATACAATAAGACTCTGGTGAAGGAAGGTGCCTCGTTAGGTGCCAACTGCACCATCGTCTGCGGTCATACCATCGGACGCGGTGCCATGATTGCCGCAGGTGCCGTGGTCACGAAAGATGTTCCTGACTTTGCACTCATGGCCGGTGTTCCAGCCCGCCAGATAGGCACCGTCAACGAACAAGGCGAAATCGTCAGCAGAGTATAATCCCTAAACGACCAAACAACTAGCCCCCTAAACGACCAGAAATATGCAATTTCGAGATTTAGCAAAACAGTACCAGGTACTGAAGAACGATATAGATGAGGCCATGCTGAGCGTGGCATCGGGAGCCCATTACATCATGGGACCCCAAGTAAAGGAACTCGAACAGCAACTGGCTGACTACGTAGGCGTGAAGCACTGCTTGACCTGTGCCAACGGTACCGACGCTCTCACACTGGCACTGAAGGCATGGGGCATCGGACCTGGTGATGCCGTGTTCGTTCCCGACTTCACCTTCTTCGCCTCCGCTGAGGTTGTTGCCTTGGAAGGTGCCACACCTGTATTCGTTGATGTGGACGATACCACCTTCAATATTGACACACAGAGTTTGGAGGCAGCTATCCAGAAAGTCCTGGAAGAAGGAAAGCTGACTCCCAAGGTCATCGTTGCTGTCGATCTCTTTGGCCTTCCCGCCAACTATCCACAGGTCAAGGCCGTTGCCAAGAAGTATGGCCTGCTCATCCTGGAAGATGGTGCACAGGGCTTTGGGGGCAAAATTCTTAATTCTCAATTCTCAAAGGCCTGTTCCTTTGGTGATATTGCTACCACCTCCTTCTTCCCTGCTAAGCCTTTAGGTTGTTATGGCGATGGCGGTGCCGTCTTTACTGACAATGATGAGTGGGCTACCTTGATGAATTCCTATCGCGTTCATGGAAAAGGTACCGATAAATATGATAATGTACGTATTGGCATGAACTCCCGTCTCGACACCATGCAGGCAGCTATCCTTCAGGTCAAGCTCCGTGCTTTCGATGGCGAGGTGGAGCGTGTCAACGAGGCCGCCCGCCACTATACCAGTCTGCTGAAGGATTATGTGAAGACACCAGTCATCCCCGAAGGCTTCGGCTCCAGTTGGGCGCAGTACACTATCCAGCTGCCCAACAAGGAACAGCGCGACAGGTTGCAAGCCGCCATGAAGGAAAAGGGCATCCCCACGATGGTCTACTATCCCAAGCCCATGCATGCCCAAACGGCGTTTGCTAATTCTCAATTCTCAATTCTCAATTCTCAATTATATGCGTCAAACCGTCTGAGCAGCACGGTGCTATCGCTCCCTATGCATCCCTATCTTGAGGCATCCGACATTGAGTTTGTCTCTTCAACTTTGATTTCATTATTGTAAAAAGACTTCCAATCTAATAGGATGAAAGTCAGCATCAAATATAAGTTAAATAACATACCTCACCTGAATGATTTCCTGGACAACTGGAATCATGAGATGAAGATTGGCGACCAGCTGGAGTGTGTCGCCTTCACATCCCAGCATGAGTACACAGCCCTTTTGGAGAAATATCCCTTTGGGTTGGGCTACATCTTTGTTGTCTGGAAATATGTGTGGCATATTATGATGCCGAAAATACAGATGACGCGTAAGCTGTATTTCCTTCTGGCGGGCGAGCGGCACCGTAGCTACAGCGAGACAGAGATTCTTGGCAGGATATGCAGGGCAGGCTTTAAGATTGTGCAAGATGAAGACAACAACGGTCAGTTGCGTATTATAGCTGAAAAACGATCCGAGCCGTTGGAACGCAATGACACCTGCGTGTCGCCCATCTTGAAACAGAAACGTATCGGCAAGGACGGTAAGTGGATTGAGGTGTACAAATTCCGCACCATGCACAGCTATGCCCAGTATCTGCAGGACTATGTCTTTGAGAAGAACAAGTTGAATAGCAGTGGTAAGCTTGCCTATGATTTCCGTATCAATATCTGGGGTAAGATCTTAAGACCCATTTGGCTTGACGAGCTGCCCATGCTTTGGAATGTGATGGTGAAGCACGATATGAAATGGGTAGGTGTGCGTCCGCTCACCCAGCATTTCTATTCCCTCTATACTCCCGAGATGCAGCAGCTTCGCATCAAGGTGAAGCCCGGTATGCTGCCCCCGTTCTATTATGAGCGAAAAGCCCCCAAGGGCCTCGATGAGATTCAGGCCTCTGAACGCCGTTATATTGAGGGCTATCTGGCTCGTCCTTTCCGTACGGACTGGCGGTATTTCTGGGGAACAGTGACCAATATCCTGCTCAGGATGAAACTTAGTAAATAAGACATAATGTCATCAAAAGTGAAAAACCTCTCTTACGGCATTTCAGACTTTAAGCAGTTGCCCGTGAAGAAAAGTATTATGTTGACAAGACTATGTTCCTTCCACTGATGGAGGAACAAGGAAATTCAGGAAATCGCATACGTTGACACAAGAAATCTTAGCCGCTCCTATACAGAAGCCGCTCTTCGCGGCAACTGGCAGCCAATGGTTTCGGAGATTACCGATGCCTATGAGAAAACGACCAGTGTCAGACAGTTGATAGAAGGAGAACGTAATAAAAAATACAACCCTTCACTTGTTGGTAGTTCAGATAAAGGGCTACAAAATGGTGAGGGTAGAAGAAATTTGTTTTTAAGGTATGAAAGTCAGTTTTGTTTTACCCATATATAATGTGTTGCCGTATTTAGAACGGTGTGTTCAGTCGTTGTTGTGCCAGACTTATAAAGACTTCGAAATAATCCTAGTCGATGATGGCAGTCCCGATGGGTGTGGAAAATTATGTGATGAACTGGCTGCCCGCGATAACCGCGTCCGGGTAATCCATCAGGAGAACAAGGGGCTTTCTGGAGCTCGCAACACAGGTATAGACAATGCCAAGGGCGAATACATTATCTTCGTGGACTCCGATGACTATTGGCTGCTTGATGACGGTTTACAGACCCTTGTTGACAACTGTGAGCCACAGACAGACATGGTGGCATTCAAAGGTGTTGATATTTGGAAAGACGAGCGTAAAACCAAAACGAAAGCATATAACCTGAAATCCATCGCAAAGATACAGAATGCACAGGAATTGTTTGCCTATCTCGTCAGAACACAGCAGATGCACCTGACATCCTGGCTTGTTATGATACGTCGCCAGCTGTTGTTAGACAATCAAGTCTATTTCCCATTGCGTCTAATCGGTGAAGACTTCTATTGGCATTTTGAGCTTTGGCAACATCTGCGTACAGTAAAGGTGCTCAATCTCTATCTTTATGCTTATTGTCATAGGCAGGGTAGCATGACTACTCGAAAGAATCTATATATACCATACGTTCATTATGACAAGTCATTTACCTATTGGATGGAACGTTGCCAGCAGGGTTGCAACAACAGCAAAGGCATTCTTGCCTATTTAGCTAACGTATGGGTGAACCGAGGTTATCGCTATTCTTTCTTGAACGCGGAAGATAAGCCTAAGGCATTGCAGTTCCTGAATAAATATTCCGACTTGTTGGAATACGCATTAACCCCATGGACCAGATTTATTGCTAAACTTGTACCAGTGTTTGGCGTGAAAAGAACAGCTATCTTTCTTGGCGTATATTGGCGATTACGGAACATGATCAAGAGAAATGATATATAAGCTGCATACATACATCTTCATTGTGGGCTTTCTTGCCATTGGCTTCATATTTGCGATGACTTATGCCAGGTCAGTCAGCGTGATGAGCCTTGCGCCTATTATAGCCTTTATTACGCAGATGGGGCTATTGCTCCACTATTCCAGTGACGAGCATAATGACTATTCAGAACGTACGCTTTTTTATTCAGTTCTCATCTATACTTTTTTCGTGGGTATCTTTTTTATGCTTATTTCCGCTTATTATGAAGGTGACACCTTTCTGTTCAGTAAGACCGATGCCATGTTCTACTATAAGGAAAGTATGAAGGTAACTGAATTAGGCCTCTTTGGTAATATGACGCGCATCATAAATAACTTTGACGATGATGACTGGGGGGCCTTGTTGTTTGATACATTTGTGCTGTATATCTATCCTTCTAAGTTTTTACTGAATGCCATCTACACAATCCTTGGGGCTGTTTCTTCTGTTTTCATGTATAGAATGGGTAAGGTCTATATGCCCGGGAAATATGCCTTTTTAGCTGCATTGGCCTATGCCACTTCATCGTATATTATATTCTTCAATTGTTCATTCCTGAAAGAATCTATATTCGTTTTTTTAGTTGTTAGCGCACTTTACTGTCAGCATAGATCCATTGTGAGTCCTTCAAGTCATTCGTTGTTTGGTGTCGCAGTGCTTGTCGGTCTAATATTTTTCTTTCGTCCTGCAGTGGCACTATTTGTATGTATGTCAATCTTCCTTTATTATGGAATAGTCAAGCGGAAGCATGCCATAGGATTTTTCCTCTTACTGGGAGCTTTGGCTGGTATTGTGGTTTCATTAGCACTTATGCAGCAGATGTTTGACAACTATGCAGGAGGAGGTGATCTTGATGTCGTGATTGGTGAAAACAACAATGGTTCTTATTCATCAGGATTCAACTACGTTGTGAGTATTTTTGCTGGTTTTTTTGGACCATTTCCTTCTCTTTTCCCTAAAGTGACAGGACCGTCTTATTTAGAGTTCTTAGGTGTTGGACTTGTGTATAAACTGTTTATTGTTATTCCTTTTTGGATAGGCACATATTATATAATAAAAGATCAAGTCTATGGGTTATTTCCTATTTTGATATTTACAGTTGTAGAAATGTTGATGACTGGGTTGGTATGTGCCAGTCTGGAATTACGAAAGGTTATTCTCCACGTTCCTTTCATGTATATCATTTCTTTTTTCGGCCTATTTAATATGTTTACACGGTTACGTTCAGTAAAACCAGCCATCATGATAAGTTTCCTTTATGCAGTAAGTGTAACTTTTCTATGGAATGTCATCAAAGCTGATAAAATTTAAAAAGAAGTACTATGAAAGTGTTGATTGTTGCCAATCATAATAAAGGCCATTTTGTTCCCTTTATCGTTGAACAGGTTGAAGCGTTGAGACGGTTAGGAGTAGAATTTGACTATTTTGGCGTGCATGGTAAGGGTATTCGCGGGTATCTTTCTAATCGGTCTTCGTTGGTTGATAAGATACGTGAATTCAATCCCGACTTGATTCATGCCCACTATGGACTTAGTGGCTTGTTGGCTAACCTTCAAAGAACAGTACCTGTTGTGACGACTCTTCATGGTAGTGATATTCATGAAGGTGGCCGTAACATCCTTTTCTCCAGATTGTCAATTTGGCTATCTGCATATAATATATTTGTAACCGAACAGTTGCAAAGACAAGCTGGCTTTCATGGTAAGAAACAATGTGTGATACCATGTGGTATAGATACGATAGCCATCCATCCCATGGAAAGGGCTGAGGCACGAAGACTGCTTGGATGGGAACCTGATGGCAAGTACGTGCTCTTTGCTGGTGCTTTCGACAATGAAGTGAAGAATAGTCCGTTAGCGAAGGCTGCTTCTTCGCTGATTCCTGACGCTCATTTGATGGAGATGCGTGGCTTCAGTCGTGAGCAGGTAAATTGGGCCATGAATGCTGCCAACTGTCTGTTGATGACTTCCCATCGTGAAGGTTCGCCTCAAGTGGTGAAAGAGGCTTTGACATGTGGAACACCCATTGTCTCTGTTGATGTTGGCGATGTAAAAGAAGTTACGAAAGGTATTGCTGGTTGTTATGTCACCACTTACAATGCAAAAGAACTGGCTGATAAATTAAATGAAGCCATAGCCTTTAAAGGTAAGACCCAAGGACCTCAACGCATTACGGATAGAGGACTTTCCAACGAACATATAGCCCAGCGCATATTGGAGATATACGAAAAAGTAACAAAAGCATCAAAATGAAGATTATTGACAATATCAAAGACATTGATGCCAATCAATGGAATCAGCTCTTACAGTCATCTCGTACAAAGAGTTTTTTCCAAACGCAGGATTGTTATAACCTGTATGCTGCCAACAATACTTTTATGAAGCCTTTTTTCATGGGCATTGAGGACGGTGGCATATTGAAAGGTGTTATTGTCGGCTATATTCAAGCAGATGGTGGAATAGCAAAGCGCTTTTTTTCGCGCAGAGCCATCATCAATAGTGGGCCAATGCTAGCAGATGATATTTCTGATGAGGCATTGAAGATGCTTCTGAACTATTGCAAAAAGAGTCTTCATGGAAAGGCAATCTACATAGAGTTCCGTAATTTCGAGGATTATTCACGATATAAGGATTTGTTCAAATGTTGTGGCTTTGAGTATGTTCCACACCTCAATTTCCATATTGATACCACATCCGAAGAGATAGTCAATCAGAATCTTGGTAAAAGCCGCAAACGTGATATTAGAACATCGTTTAGGGATGGTGCAGAGGTTGTAGAGAATCCAACAATGGAAGACATACATCAGTTTTATAACATTCTGGATGATCTGTACACAAACAAAGTTAAGACACCTCTCTATCCAATATTGTTCTTTGAGTACCTGTACAAACAAACGTATTCCAAATTTCTGCTTGTCCGTTTGAATAATAAGATTGTAGGTGGAACTGTATGTGTAGTACTTCCTGGTTATGCTGTTTATGAATGGTTTGCCTGTGGTGAAGATGGAATCTATAAAAACATATATCCCTCAACCGTAGCCACCTATGCTGGTATACAATATGCTGCAAAGAACGGCTATCATCATTTTGATATGATGGGAGCAGGAAAACCCGATGAAAGCTATGGCGTGAGAGAATTCAAAGCTAAATTTGGTGGACAATTGGTAGAACACGGACGTTTTCAATGTGTCACCAATCCTTTGCTTTATGAGATAGGAAAGTTAGGAGTGAAGATCATGAAAAAAATATAATAATACTATGAGACTACTGATTGATATTGGTCATCCTGCCCATGTTCATCTGTTCAAGAACTTTGCCCGTAAGATGCAAGAGAAAGGCCATCAAGTCCTTTTCACGTGCAGGGAGAAAGAGTTTGAGATTGAACTTCTTAAAGCTAATGGCTTTACTTACCAGTCTTTTGGACGTAAGTACAAATCAATTATTGGAAAAATCCTCGGTTTGTTGAAGTTCGACTTCATGGAGTGGAAGACATGCTTAAAGTTTAAGCCCGATGTGCTTCTTAGTCATGGATCCATGTATGCGGCTCATGCTGCTTGGCTTGTTCGAAAGCCTCATATTGCTTTTGATGACACGTATAACATGGAACAAATTCGGTTGTATGAGCCTTTTACACCTGTTATTCTTACAGGAGATTATGACCATCCACGTATTTCTAAAAAGGAAATCCGATATGCTGGATATCACGAACTATGCTACCTGCATCCGAATTATTATACGCCAGATAAAGGCGTGTTGAAGGACCTCGGAGTAACCCCGGATGAGAAGTATGTGTTAGTGCGTTTCATTGCTTTGAATGCTACTCATGATATTGGAAATAAAGGTGTTCCACCCAAACTAAAGATAGAAGCTGTTAAGACGTTGTCGAAATATGCTAAGGTTTTCATCTCGTCAGAAGGAGCATTGCCAGAAGAACTGGAACAGTACCGCTTAAAGACAAGACCAGAACAGATACTTGATGTGATGGCATTTGCATCCTTGGTTTGGGGCGAAAGCATCACCATTCCTGCTGAGGCTGCAGTATTAGGCGTTCCTGCATTGAACAACAATAACATGAAGTCTTGGTATCTGCATGACGAGCAAGACAATTACGGTCTTTGTTTCTGCTATAAGGGAAATGAGCAAGATCTGAATGCTGCGTTGAATAAATGTATAGAGCTTCTCAAAAGGGATAAAAAGGAATTGTCAGCTGAATGGCATTCCAAACGCGATAAACTGCTAAACGACCATATTGACGTAACTGCATTCTTGGAGTGGTTCGTAGAGAACTATCCTGAGAGCATACGCATCATGAAAGAAAATCCTGAGTATCAATTCAAGTTCAAATGAGTCTGGATTTTACAAGAAATAAATACAGGCAGTTGCTTGTCAGCCTTCAATCGACAGGTTATAGCTTTATCACTTACTCTGATTACTGTCAAGGTGTGAGACCTGAGCGGTTTGTCATTCTGCGACATGATGTGGACTTGTTACCCTATCACTCCTTAGCTACGGCCAAGATTGAACATGAACTGGGGATTCGTGCTGTCTATTACTTTCGTGCCGTACCAGAAAGTTGGGACGAGGTTGTCATCAAGGATATTGCCAGTATGGAACACGAGGTGGGCTATCACTATGAATCGCTTACGACGTGTAATGGCAATATGGATGCTGCTTATGAGGATTTTAAGAAAAATCTGAATGAACTAAGGAGTTTGACTACAGTCGGCACTATCTGTATGCATGGTAGTCCGCGTTCTCCATACGATAGCAAAGATATATGGAATCAATACTCATATCGTGAACTGAATGTTATTGGAGAGCCTTATCTTGATACTGATTTTTCACAGGTATTTTATCTAACTGATACAGGACGTTGCTGGGATGGTTATAAGGTGAGTGTAAGAGATAAGATTCCTAGATATCAAGATGAATGGAATGTAAGAGGATGGGTATTCCATCAAACAGATGACATTATTCTGGCAATCCAAAAGGAAGCATTACCATCGAAATTAATGATTACTACCCATCCGCAACGATGGAATGATAATCTTGTCAGTTGGTTAAAAGAATATATCATGCAGAACGCAAAAAATATCGTAAAAAAGATACTTGTCAATCGTAATAATTCATGAAACTGAAAGGAAAAGAATTTAAATTATCCGCGATTTTTGCCCTTATAGCGTATTATGGCTTCGCATATTGGCTTCCCAATTCATATCTTCCATACATTGGCCCTATCTGCAATATGATTAGAGTCTGGTGTGTCAAGCATATTTTTCAGCAATGCGGGAAAATAAACACAATAAATCGATGCGTTTATTTTCACAGTGGAACAAAAATAACGATGGGGGATTATAGTGGCATTGGTGCTCATGCTGAGATTCCAAACAATACTAAGATTGGTGCGAATGTCATGATTAGTCGCAATGTTTTTATTTTGAACAGAAATCATAGATATGATCTCCTTGATCGCCCAATCAATGAACAAGGATTCAATGAATCGAAACAAACCATTATTGAAGATGATGTATGGATTGGCCTTCGAAGTATTCTTACACCAGGGCGACATATTCAGAAGGGCACTATTGTTGCTATGGGAAGTGTATTGACAAAGGATTTTCCACCATATAGCGTAGTCGGTGGAAACCCAGCCAAAGTCATTAAAAGTCGAAGACCCGACACCGATCAAGCATAGAGCAGGAATAAGAGAATGTACAACGACATCAGACTTGTTACGAAATATATGCTCCTGTTTGACGCTGGAGTTCCCAAATACGTCATTTGGGGATTAATAGTTGTTATGATCGGAATAATCACAGGTCTGTATTTGCAGCGGAAAGATATTTCTTCATTTATCAGTAATTCATTCTTTTGTTTGCTTGTTGGTTATGTTTTCTTTGTGTTCTGTGTAACAATACTTTTTCGTGAAAGTTCTGGAGACCTGAGGTATTGTGTCGATCCCTTTTGGAGTTATGATGTGCTCAATTATAAAGTTATTGCTCAATTGATTCTAAATGTGCTGTTATTTATTCCATTAGGCTTTTTGTTGGGCGTAACCATGAAAAGAGAAAGATGGACACAGCCCATAAAAATAGGCTGTCTATTATCTGTAATAATTGAAATAACTCAACTGTTCACTCACCGTGGCGTATGTAATATTGATGATTTTATTCATAATATATTAGGATGTTCCATAGGCTTTTTATTCTTTGTAATCTGTCATAAAATAATCATAAAATTGAATAACATCTTTGCAAAAAGATAATGAGGGTCTTTACGGATAGCCTACATAAAATAGCATACGCTACCGATGCATCTGTGTATCGGGAGATACCGTATGGCGTGGCCTATCCTGAGACGATAGAGGATGTGCAGGAGCTCTTGCGGCTGGCAAGGGAAAAGGGTGTTGACCTGATTCCGAGGGCTGGCGGCACTTCGCTTGCAGGACAGGTGGTGGGTTCTGGCCTTGTGGTGGACATCAGTAAGCATTGGAACAAGATTCTGGAAATTAATGCTGAAGAGCATTGGGCAAGAGTTCAACCGGGGGTGGTACGTGATGAATTGAACATAGCTTTGAAGCCATACGGACTGTTCTTCAGTCCAGAAACATCCACCAGTAATCGTTGCTGCATCGGCGGTATGTTCGGCAATAACAGTTGCGGTACGCATTCGTTGGTGTATGGCAGCACACGACATCATGTCATTGCTTGCAAAGGATTGCTTTCAGATGGCACTTTAGAAGATTTCAAGAATTATAGAATTGGAGAATTAGAGGATAGGTTTGGTTTTGCTTTCTGGAAGAAAGAAAAGCATGAGACGCTGATAGAGCGGATATATGCGCAACTCATTAACTTCGCATTTGATGAGAAGACGGCAAAACTGATTGCCGATAACTATCCTGACAAGGAACTGCAAAGAAGAAGTTGCGGCTATGCCATTGATGAAAGCCTCCCCCCCCGCTCGGCCGAAGGACGCTTGCAAGGCAAGAACCCCTCTCCGAATGGCGAGGGGAGTATAAACCTTTGTAAACTGTTGGCGGGAAGTGAGGGAACACTGGCCTTCATCACGGAGATAACGGTGAGTCTTGACCCGTTGCCTCCTAAGGAGGTGATGGTAGTCTGTGGCCACTGTGATGTCATGGAGAAGAGCTTCGAGGCCAATTTGGTGGCATTGAAGCATCAGCCTACAGCTGTGGAACTGATTGACGGCGAGATTCTAGAGTTGTGTAAAAGCAATGAATCATTCAATTCTCAATTCTCAGTTCTCAATTCTCAATTCGGATCTCCTGCAGCGTTGTTAATTACGGAGTTAAGGGCTGAGACGCGAGAAGAGCTCGACCAAAAGGCTGACGCATTAGAAAAAGACCTACTTGAGAGTGGACTAATATATAAATGTACACGTGTGTATGGTGCTGATGTGGCCAAGGTGTGGAACCTGCGTAAGGCGGGTCTTGGTATTCTTGGCAGCATGAAGGGCGATGCCAAACCGATGGGCGTGATAGAGGACACGGCAGTAGCAGCGAGCCGTATGCCTGCCTATATGAAAGACTTCCGAGCACTGCTTGACAAGCTCGGTGCAAAATGCGTCTTTTACGGTCATATCAGCACAGGTGAGTTGCACTTACGCCCGATTCTTAATCTGAAGACGAAAGAGGGTAGGGTGCTGTTCCGTATATTAGCCCATGAAACGGCTCTGTTGGTGAAGAAACACCGTGGCAGTATCAGCGGCGAACATGGCGACGGACGACTGAGAGGTGAGTTTATCCCCCTGCTTTATGGTGAAGAAACCTACGAACTGATGCGGCAGGTAAAGCAATGCTGGGATCCCCATGGTCTTTTTAACCGTCATAAGATAGTGGATACACTGCCCATGGACTCGATGCTGCGCTTCGAAGAAGATCAGCAATATGCTATCGAAAAGCTTATTGGCACTGACAAAACCTACTTCAATTGGCAGGCGGCATTCGACGAATGTAAGACGGAAGGCGCAACAGGTGCCAAGTCCCAGACGCACGCTCTGATGTGCACCATCGAGCAATGTAACGGTTCAGGTGACTGTCGCAAATCAAATGTCATTGGTGGCACCATGTGTCCTGCTTTCAAGGTGAGTGGCGACGAACTTAATACTACCCGTGCCCGTGCCAATGTCCTCCGTGAACTCCTCACAAGAGGAGATAAGGGGTTCAAGGTCCATTCTTCACTCTTCACTCTTCACTCTTCACTTATCAAGGAAATCCTCGATTCTTGTCTGGCCTGCAAAGGCTGTAAGGGTGAATGTCCATCGAATGTGGATATGACTCGTTTGAGGGCAGAACTGTTGCAGCATTACTATGATAAAAATGGCACCCCCATGCGCTCATGCTTGGTTGCCAGAACGGCACAGTTTGAAAACCTTGGTCAGTATGTACGACCACTTTATAACGCCATGATAACGTGGAAGCCAACGTCATCACTTATCAAGAGAATGCTTGGCTTTGCTGAGGAAAGAGAACTGCCGAGACTTCAAAAGATGAAACCTCTTACGATACTCCCCTCCCATCCAAGGGGAGGGGCCGGGGTGGGGCCTGTTTTGTTTTTCCTTGATGAGTTTACGCGAAATCATGAGCCGGAACTTGCCGAGCACTTTATTGGTCTGCTAAATGTGTTGGGCTATAATGTTGAAATACCTAAGCTCTTGGAAAGTGGTCGTGCAGCCATCTCCAAAGGTTGCCTGAAACGTGCCAAGAAGATCGCAGAAGAAAACGTCAAACGTCTCAATTCAATTCTCAATTCTCAATTCTCAATTCTCAATTTGATAGGTCTCGAGCCCTCGTGCATCCTCACGTTCCGTGACGAATACCCCGACTTGGTGTCGGCAGAACGGAGGGATGAGGCCAAAGCATTAGGCAAGAACTGCCTGCTCTTTGATGAATTCCTGTTGGGCGAGATAAAAGCTGGGCATATCAGCCGTGACAGCTTTGACCAGACACCTATAGAGATTTTCCTTCATGGTCATTGTCATCAGAAAGCATTGGTGGGCGTAGAGGTCATGGCTGAGGTGCTGCGCCAGCTGTTGAACGCCAAAGTCAATGTCATCCCCAGTGGCTGCTGTGGTATGGCAGGCTCCTTCGGTTACGAAAAGGAACATTATAAAACGTCGATGGCTATTGGCGAAATGGTCCTTTTCCCGAAGATCAGGGCAATTCACAATTCAGAATTCATAATTCATAATTGTGGCACACCCACATACGTCGTGGCTCCAGGAACATCCTGTCGTCAGCAGATACTTGATGGCACAGGTGTGAAAGCGATCCATCCGATAGAACTACTATACAAATTTCGCAAACGAGAAGAATGACCATGGATTCTTGTGTCCTATTCTCGGATTTGTTTTATCTTAAACATGAATTACCATGAATGCCCCATGAATTACCGTTAATCTTTTTATGTCAAGAATTAGAGAATTGGAGAATTATAATTTGCTTAACGAAAACGATAAACGAAAATATGGCAAAAAAAACAATTATGGAAAAGAAAAATTTTGCGTTGATTGGTGCTGCAGGCTACATTGCGCCCCGCCACATTAAGGCTATTGCTGACACAGGAAACAACCTGATGGCAGCTTACGACAAATTCGACAGTGTAGGACGTCTTGACAGTTCGTTCCCCGAGTGTGAGTTCTTCACAGAGAATGAACAGTTCGACCGTTTCTGCTCGAAGCAGATGCGTAAGCCCAACCCCTTGCATTTCACTTCCATCTGTACACCTAACTATACCCACGATGCCTTTATCCGTTACGGACTGCGCTTAGGCACGGATGTCATCTGTGAGAAGCCTTTGGTGCTGAATCCCTGGAACATCGACAACCTGGTGGAAATGGAAAAAGAGACAGGTCATAAGGCCTATACCATTCTGCAACTGCGTCTGCACGATGCTATTGTTGCACTGAAAAAGAAAGTGGACGAGGGACCACAGGACAAGATTCATGATGTAGATCTGACCTATATCACTTCTCGTGGTAAGTGGTACTATATCTCTTGGAAGGGTGACATCCGCAAGAGTGGTGGCGTGGCTACCAATATCGGCGTACACTTCTATGATATGCTGCAGTGGGTGTTCGGTCCTGTGAAGCGTAACGTGGTGCATGTGATGAGCTTCGACCGTGTGTCAGGTTATTTGGAACTTGAGAAGGCTCGTGTTCGCTACTTCCTCAGCATCAACGCCGAATGTCTGCCTGCCAATGCCGTTCAAGGTGAGAAACGAACCTACCGCACACTGAATATCGATGGCGAAGAGTTTGAGTTCAGCGTAGGATTCACAGAGTTGCACACCAAGAGCTACGAGAAGATCCTGGCTGGTGAAGGCTTCCGTATCAGTGAGGCACGTCCCAGCATTGAGATTGTGAGTGACATCCGTAACGCATCACCGATTGGCTTGAAGGGCGACTACCATCCAATGGCAAGAATGCCGTTGGCAGCACATCCTTTTGGATGGGACGATAAGAGATAAGAATATCTCTAACTATAGCAGATACACTACTACACATTACAAATAGGGATGAAAAATATTCTTAATAGGATTATCTGCATCATTTGCAACACGGTTCTAAAGAATTTGCCCTTTTTCGTTATTTTTTCGGCACTTCTCTCGTTTCATGTGATATCAGGCTTCTTGAATGATGCTATGCAGCATTTTAGCTCGAATAATTTCGCTGATTCATTCGGAATTCTGGTATTCAATCTGTCTGAGGTGTTGGCATGCGCATTTTGTTTGTGTCTGTTATTTTATTTTGTAAAATATTCCTTTCTCAAATACGTCATGTATGCTTTTGCATTCTTGCTGTTTGGGATAAATATGTATCTTCGTGTTTGTTTCGGCACATTAATATCATCAAGCACTTTGTTATTAATTGCTGAAACAAACAAGAGGGAGATGTTTGAATTTTTTGAAACTTATCTTTTCAATACTTCTGGCATTATAATTGTCATTTCTGTTTTGACTATAGGAGTTCTCATCTATTGGATAGAGACATGGTATAAGAAGAGGGAAATTGGGTTAGGAGGGCGTTTGACACAAATTCTCTTGTCTATTGGAATAATCTTAGTAATAGGTCTCGCTATTATTGAATCGACCTTATATGTTCAGAATTTCAAGAATCAGTCTTTCAGCCAATTTGAGATCCTTCTCTCCCAAACTCAGAAGTATTCCAGAATGGATTATTGTAGGAGATTAATAAATAGTTTGTTTCTTTTGAAATTGGCTGGAGAAGAGACCGATCAGGCTGTTGCTTTGGCTGGAAAAGCAATAGACGAAGCCGATTGTATACAAAAGGATGATGCCATAACCATTGTCTTAGTTATCGGTGAGTCCTTTATCAAGTCACATGCATCAATCTATGGCTATCCATTGAACACCATGCCCTTTGTCGGAGAAGAAAATGCTAAAGGAAATGTCATTGCCTACCAAAATGCAATTACAACAGCCTTACATACATCAATGGCTCTAAGGAATTTCTTCAGTTGCAATAGCGTAGGTGATGGGGAGAGGTGGAGTGAGTCTTCTTTTTTCCCTGCATTATTTAAAGCAGCAGGTTACGATGTTTATTTTTGGGATAACCAATATGATTATTTGAATCAAACTGATTTGGATTTCGCATTAAATGCATATATCCATCATTCGGATATTTCTCGCCAGGTTTACAGCTCGTATAACAAATCTTCTTTTAGATATGATGGAGATTTAGTGGATGATTTTGAGAAATCTTGTCTTAATGAATTAAAGATGCGGAACAAAAACTCACTGGTTATGTTTCATCTAATGGGACAGCATTTCAAATCAGATAAACGTTATCCGCATACTGCGGATTTTTGCCGCTTCAATTCAGATAGTATTCTCAGGAATAACGATTACCTTACGCCAGTCCGAAAGGAGGAAATAGCACAATATGACAATTCTGTTTTATACAACGATTATGTTATAAAGAAAATTGTTGAAATATTTATAGACAGAAATTCCATTTTAATTTTTTTCTCAGATCATGGAGAACTCATTTACGATATTTCTGATGTAAAAGGGAGAACAATGAAAATGGAGGCAATGACTTTTGGCGAGAGAACTCATTATTATGAAATACCTTTGTTGTTCTGGTTCTCAGAGCAATTTAAAAGTAAAGAACCTGAGTTGGTAGATGTTATTGAGAAATGCAAAGACAGGAATTTTATGAATGATAACCTTTGTCAGATTCTCTTTCATATTGGGAATATACACACAAGATGGTATCATTCTAAACGAGATGTTTTGAGTCCGGATTATCAATGTCCGCCACGTATAATCGAAAACTCCATCAATTATGATGAGTAAATCCTACAAACCCGATAACGCACGGTTAGCAAGAAATACCCTCCTGCTCTATTTCAGGATGGCATTGATGATGTGTATAAATCTTTACACATCAAGAATCGTGCTTGACACATTGGGAGTGGAAGACTATGGTATTTTTAATGTTGTGGGAGGGGTTATTGTCATGTTCAGCTTTCTGACTGATAGTATGACCGCCTCCACACAACGTTTCTTGTCTTTCGAATTAGGATCAGGAAACAAAGAGAAATTGCATGCGGTTTTCGTAACCAGTATTCATATTCATCTTATCATCTCATTAGTTATCATAATCCTTGGCGAAACCATTGGATTGTGGTTCCTCATGGAAAAAATGGTTATTCCGCCAGAGCGTATGATTGCCGCTCATTGGGTCTATCAGTTTAGTATCTTTATGGCAGTGCTTAACGTGTTAAGCTATCCTTATATATCGGCTATCATTGCGCACGAAAAAATGAAATCGTTCGCATACATTGCTATTATGGATGCTATATTGAAGTTATTGTTGGTTTATCTGTTATTGGCTTTCGATTTCGATCGTCTTATCTTCTATGCCGCGTTGTATGCTACAGAGAAGTTTCTCATCCGGTCAATCTATAACTTTTATTGTGTGCGGAATTTTGAAGAGTGTAAGTATAAATGGATATATCAAAAGGCTCTTTTTAAGGAGATGGCATTATTTGCTGTTTGGAAACTATGGGGCTGTTTGGCATTTGTATTCTATACGCATGGTTTAAATCTATTGTTGAATGTCTTCTTTGGGCCTTTGGTCAACGCTGCACGTGCTGCTGCCTATCATGGATATGATGCAGTGTCCAAGTTTGCAATGAATTTCCAGACAGCCATTAATCCGCAGATAACAAAGACATACGCTTCAGGCCAGTTGAAAGAGACACACAAGTTGATTTATAAAAGTGTACGTCTGACGTTTTGTATGCTTCTCATTCTATGTTTGCCGCTAATAGTCGAGGCACCGGCCATTCTTGGACTTTGGCTCGTAGAAGTGCCTGAGGGTACAGCCATTTTCCTTCGTCTGTTGCTTGTCATTTTAATGATTCAGCAAAGCTCTAACGCATTGGTTACTGCCGTAGCCGCAACAGGCAAAATCAAGCGGTATGAAATAAGTTTGGGTACACTGATGCTTGCTATTGTTCCCATCAGCTATATAGTGCTCCGTTTGGGTGGTGCGCCTTGGTCGGTGTTTGTCGTATTTTTGGCAGTTGTGATTATCGCATTTTTCCTCATTCTTTATATCGTGCTGCCCATTATAAAGTTAAGATTAAGAGACTATCTCCGTTATGCCATTGGACGTTGTATTGCGGTGTTGATGTTTTCCTTAATTGTGCCTTTTGCCATGCAGTTGATAAAAGAAGAAAGTCTTCTCTTTTCTTTCCTCAATATCGCTGCTATCGTTATAAGTACAATTGTCATTGCTTATTTCTTTGGCACAGATAGAGAAGAACGTCGTGCTGTAGCAAATAAAGTTAATAGTATGATCTCAAAGTTGAAATAATGACGTAAAATCTATCATATTATGGATAAACAGATACCTAAAGTCATTCACTACTGCTGGTTTGGTGGCAATCCTTTGCCCGAATTGGCCAAGAAATGTATTGCTTCATGGAGGAAATATCTACCAGATTATGAAATCAAAGAGTGGAATGAACAAAACTTTGATGTTAATCAGGTCATGTTTACAGAAGAAGCATATAGACTGAAAAACTATGCCTTTGTCAGCGACTATGTCCGCTTCTGGGTGCTATATCATTATGGCGGCATCTATTTCGATACGGATGTGGAAGTGATTCGTCCCCTTGATGATATCATTGCCCGTGGCTCGTTTCTGGGATTTGAGTGCCAGGATGGTGCTCCTGTTCAAAACCCTCATGGAAGAATGGCGGCAGGATTGGGCATGGGGATATATAAGGGCCATCCGTTCTTTAAGCAGATGATAGACCATTATAATCATATCCACTATGCACAATGGAATGGTAAGGGAACTGCTATTGTGATTTATCATACAGAGCCTTATTTAGATTATGATCACAAAGAAATCCTTGAAGGCGGTATTGTCAGGGTCAATGGTATGCTGATTTATCCTACAGAATATTTCTGCCCCATCAATTACTTCAAGAATGAGACACTGATTACAGAGAATACACGCACCATACATCACTATACTGTTTCATGGGGCAAAAAAAAGAATAGATGGAAAAATCTTCTGATAAGAATCCGTCATATATGTGTTAGAATTATGAGTACAATAAAATATAAATAATAAGATGATGAAATACATTCCTTTATCGCTTCTGTTCATTGCCACTCTGTTTTGCGCCTGCAATAAAGAGGAAGCTACGCAATACGAACGTACAAGTGCTTTATTTGTTGATAGCTTGGGTGGAAATATCAGTACTGGGCATTGGTGGCGCACCTCTGTCACACTGAATATTAATGTGACAACCGACGAGCCTGTCAGAATGTGGTTACTAAGTGTGCAAGAAAACATAACCTATCTGTTCGATTACAACTCGCTGGCTTCCAGTGGAAGCATTACTATGACAGCACCACAAGGACAGGGGGATACGTTTACGCTGGCTTATGAGTACAAGAAGAAAGTGTTTACTCAGTCCATTACACTTAGTGGTAAACCAGAAGAGCAAGTGAATATAAATACGGCTCAAAGCACAAAGGCTTCTATACGGAGAGCTTCACCGCCTCCATCGCTTTGTGGATATAGTAAGAATGGTGATGCAACGTATTTTCAGTTCTCCTCCGCACAAATGGAAGATTATTTTGAAATGATGAATTATTCGAACAACAACGCAGATGCTAAACAGCAGGGGTTGAACACTAATTATGAGCTAAAGTCTCACGGTCCTTTCTATATCACTTGGGTGAATGGCTATGAAGCTGAACAGCGATCACGTATTTTAGGTTATTACACCCACTCTCCCTATACCTATGAGGGTATGGAATATCATGACCTTTCGGAGACGCATAAATGGGACTATATCGACGGATTATCCAAAGTACAATATCAGATTGACATAACAGACTCGGTTGACGGCCATGCCTTCTTCCCCAATACATGGTATGATGCCAATTTTGATATGCATGACTCTTATGGATCTAAAAAAGCCAATAATAAGGATCGTCTTGGCGACAAAGCTTATAACTCGCAGTTGGTGTATAACCGCTATGGCACTCATATTTCTGCATTGCGTGGAATCTCTTTCCTGATTGATGTAGAAGAAGGAACGCGTGTCGGTTTCTACCTCCGTTCTGATGAGGAGCTGGATCCCAACCAGTGGACATTGCTGAAAGAAGCAGGTGTACCGACTTTTCCTGACAGCCAAAACGCATTCAAAGGCACTTGCTTCTGCGTGGAAGCAATGAACATAGAGGGAAATGGAAAAGGTAAACACCGTAGTTTTGTACAAAGATATGATGAAGTGATTTGGATGGGTATGGAAGATCTTCTCAATGGTGGAGACCACGACTGTAACGATGTTATCTTCGGTGTGGTTACAGCTGATGTAGACATAGAATTGCCAGAAATTATTACTCCAGAATTGGATGATATCGATAATCCGAATAATCCTAACAATCCTGATAACCCTAACAATCCTAACAACCCTAACAATCCTGACAATCCTAACAATCCTGACAATCCAAATAACCCAAATAATCCAAATAACCCAAATAACCCTGATAGCCCATATAATTTTCCTGATGATCCGATATTTAACAATGTAATACCCTTCCCATGGACGATTGCCTATGAGGATGTCAATCGCGATCCTGACTTCGATTTCAATGATGCTGTTATCAAGGTGTTACCAGACTATGAGAATGAACTTTGTTGCGTCACTGTTATGGCAGCTGGCTCTAATGCCCGAATGTACTTACATTTTAACGGTCCAGACGGTGACCAGAATCTAGGTGAGGTTCATGAATTGATGAATAGTAGTCAGACTTACATCAATACAGGTTATGTGGCCAAAACACCTTTCGTACAGGTTGACTGTGTACCATGGCCCAACGGCTATACGATGGCCAATGATGCCCAGCGTTTCTATATAGAAATCCAACGTGGTTCTTGCAATGATTGTACAGATGTTATTACTTTAGCACAGGAACCGGGAAAAATGCCTGAGGCATTGCTCGTAGCTGGCGAATGGCATTGGCCTATTGAGGGTAAACAATTATTCTCTACCTATGATGATTTTTCCAAATGGGCACGTGATGTAACAAGAACTGGTGTATGGGACTGGTACAAAACTTCTACAAACTACACCTCTGTATCATACTAAATTGTTAAAAACATGAGATATACATTGCTTTGGGGCTTGATCCTGTACTCTCTCGGCTTAGAAGCCCAGACCACCTCCAATGACAGCACTTTGGTGGACAAAGATCCACTCTACTTTCAGCTATACGGTGGCATTAACAAGTCTGCCAACGAGAATCTGCCTTGGTCTGAGTTTTCGTCATACCCTTGGTCTGTAGGCGCGTTCTTCGGTATGGGTAGGGAGTTTAACCGTCTGTGGGGTTGGCGTGCGGCCTTGCGCATCAACCATAACAAGAGCCGTAACGTGCAGGAATGTGAATCGAAAGAGGTGTGGGGATGGAATAGTACTGCCCTCTTTGGTGACATCACCCTGGATTTGACGGATCTGCTCAGAAAAGAAGAAATCGCTTTTGAAGATGAACCGGTAAAAAGACGTACGTTCAATATGAAGGCTTTCGCCGGCATCGGTGGCTCCTATACATGGGGGTTTGATGATGTACCGTTGTCTTATAGCCATGCCTATTCCCGTTCCAGCAAGCTGATACCGGCATTGCGGGCTGGTGTCACGGCTACATGGCGACTCAATGACCAATGGCGCATTGGCGCGGAGGTGAGCCAGACATTGTTTGAAGACCATTTCAATGGTGTGGCCTACGATACACCGCTAGACACACGTACCAACTTGAAGGTGGGTCTGACGTATATGTTGGTAAAAAAGGCAAAGAAGCCAAAGGTTGTGTTGCGTAGAATCAAGTTGAAAGAATGTCCACCACTGCCGATGGTCATGCCAGAACCAGAAGAGGTCAAAATGCGCCAACTCAATGGTCATGCGTTCCTTGACTTCCCAGTCAATGAAACGGTCATCTATCCATATTATCGTAAGAACCCTAGCGAATTGGCTAAAATCAAGGCATCGGTTGACAGCGTCATGTTCGACAAGTCTGTCTCTGTCACACGTATCACACTACACGGCTATGCTTCGCCTGAGAGTCCTTACAGCAATAATACACGTCTGGCAATAGGACGCACAGAGGCATTGAAGAATCATCTGATGCGCAATTATAACTTCGATTCAAGTGTATTCCAAACTGACTATACACCAGAGGACTGGGAAAACCTGAAGGGATTCCTGCTTAATCCTGATTCTAGGAAAACCAAAGGCAGCTTCTGGTACGACAGTCAGTCGTACGAAGAGACTCCTGAGGCTCCATATTCAATACTTAATCACCGTCATGAATTGCTGCAAATCATTGACCGCCAAATGGATCCAGATGCCAAGGAGGAACTGCTCAAGCGTGTGGGAGGCGGTGAACCTTATCGCTGGTTGCTGCAATATGTCTATCCAGGTCTGAGACACACGGATTATACCATTGAGTATAAGGTGTCTGCCTATAAGCCGGTGAAAGGCCGTAAGTTGATTTACACGCATCCTGAGGCCATGAGTCTTGAAGAGATGTACCAAGTGGCCGTGAGCTATGAGGAGAAGTCTGATGAATGGCTTGATGCCCTGCTGATTGCAGCACGCCAGTATCCGGAAGATCCTAAGGCGAACCTCAATGCGGCCTGTGCTTGCGTGATGACCAAACGCCTCACCGATGCTAAGAAATTCCTGAAGAAGGCCACCAGCCTTAAAGAGGCTCGCTATGTGGGTGATGTCATTAAGGCCATGGAAGGCGCCGCTCCATGGAAGATTGAGAGCAAACGTGTGGTTATTATTGATGATAATGAATAAAAAACTTTGGATAATAAGTAATGAACAATATCAAAATCTGCGTGATTGGCCTTGGCTACGTAGGACTGCCATTGGCCCGACTCTTTTCAACAAAGTATGAAACAATTGGGTTCGACATGAACCAAAAGAGGGTGGATGCCCTGATGACAGGATATGATGCCACACTCGAAGTCAGTGATGAACTGCTGCAGGATGCCATTAACAATCACGGATTTGTCTGTACGACGGACATTGAGAAAATTCGCGATTGCAATTTCTATGTGGTGGCTGTACCTACACCTGTAGATGAAGATAACTATCCAGACTTGCGCCCGTTGGTCGGTGCCAGTGAGACGGTGGGTAAGGTCATTTCGAAGGGCGACATCGTGGTCTATGAGAGTACCGTATATCCAGGTGTGACGGAGGATGAGTGCCTGCCAGTAGTAGAGCGCGTCAGTGGTCTGAAGTTCAACGTAGATTTCTTTGCCGGCTACTCGCCTGAGCGTATCAATCCGGGCGATAAGGAGCATACGGTAGAGAAAATCAAAAAGGTGACTTCCGGCTCTACGCCGGAGATTGCCGATATCGTGGACGGTGTTTACAACTCAGTGCTAATCAATGGTACCCACAAAGCATCCAGTATCAAGGTGGCTGAGGCTTCGAAAATCATAGAGAACTCACAGCGTGACGTGAACATTGCTTTTATGAACGAATTGGCCCGTATCTTCAACATGATGGGTATTGATACACATGATGTGATTGAAGCTGCCGCCTCGAAGTGGAACTTCATTAAGTTGTCTCCCGGTCTCGTGGGTGGTCACTGTATCAGCGTTGACCCGTATTACCTCATTCAGAAAGCACAAGTCTATGGTGTGTGGCCTCGTATCATGATGACGGCCCGTCGTCTGAACGACACGATGGGTGAATATGTCGCTGAGCAGGTTATCAAGTTGATGAACAAACGTGGTGTGTTGGTGAAGGATGCCAAGATTCTCATTCTTGGTGTGACATTCAAGGAGAACTGCCCCGACATCCGCAATACCAAGGTGGTGGACATCTATAAGGCACTGGACGAGTATTCCAGAAATATCACCATCTATGATCCTTGGGCAAATGCGGCTCACGTGGAAGAAGAGTATCATGTGCCTGTTGTCAATGCATTGTCTGCAAATGAGAAATACGATGTCGTCATCCTTGCTGTCGCACATAAGGAGTTCCTCAACATTGACATCAGGTCGCTGCTCAACGACAATGGTCTTGTCTACGACGTAAAGGGCATTTTGCCTCGCGATGTAGTTGACGGAAGGCTATAATAGCATTTTTTTTAGGGATTCATAGGAAAAATGAATAGAAAATTTGCATTATTGGAATTTTTTTCTTAATTTTGCACCATAATAACTATAAAACTACATCATTATGGCTAATACCGCAAACTTTTTGATGAGAGCGTGCTTATTTGCATGTGCCTCACTCCTTATCGTTTCATGTAAGGACTCAGATGAATTCTTGGGTGAGAATGGTAACAACTCTTCAACTGAAGCTAATACCTTTGATTTCTCAACAACAAGAAATGTGGACCTCATTGTAGATTATTCTGATTTCAAACCTTATGGACCGGTGTTCTTTAGCGTCTACAATGTCAATCCCTTGGTTAATGAAGGCTCAGGACTTGAATACGTTGACGAGAGCATTGAGCCTGTTTTTGAAGGTTATACCGACGAGCGTGGTAAGTTTGATGCCACTGTCTCTCTTCCTGCATACGCTAATGTGCTGTATGTCGTGACGGGCAACTTTATTGTTGGTTTGAGAAAATCTATGGCAGAAGTGACCAATGGTGTTGCAAAGGTGGTAGTTTCAAAACCGGAAGCTGCTGCTACAAGCAGAGGCTTCAGGGCACCTGGTGCGGGTACTGAAACAGATGATCTTTCAAAAATGTATACTCTGAATTATATGATCAACAGTGATGGTAGTAAGAACCAGAAAGTTTATAAGGACTGGCTCACGCCCTTAGGCAAATGGGACTCTGCCACAGGACGTCCCAAATATCTGTTAGAACATAATGCTGAGAACATTGCGAAGGGACTAGTCTTCTCTGATGATGATATAAATGGCCTTTATAAAGCTGCCTGCAATGCCCTTAACTCAGGTACAGAGTGTAAGGAGACTTATCGTGCCGGTGCTGATATGACCATCATTCAAGATTCAGAATTGTCTATCACTGCACTGGGTAGCATGACATGCTGGAACAGTAGCTTGGGATATTATTATTACGATGAGAAAAATATTCCTACTAAGCCGGAGGATTTGAATATCATTATGCTCTTCCCCAATACTCAAGATGGTCAGAGAGATTTGTCATGGAACTACCAAAATAACATTGGAACAGTGCGTGGTGACGTAGTGCAGTTGAAGTATTATCCCAATATTGCGAAAAACGGTGACCTCTCTGGTGCTACTACAATATTCCCTAAAGGCACTAAGATTGGCTTTATCTTGAAACCAAATGCATGGAGCATCCAAGGCGACAACTACTGTTCAATCAAAAAGGGAGGTTCGAAATGGAATAAGAAAATGAATATATGGGCTTCTTCCACTGAAGGTCTTTCTTTTGCCAATGCCAAAGTGTTAGATCAATCATTCAATAAACCCAATCCTAATGGGGAAGCCCGTACGGCTAAATTTGCCTATACCTCTCCCAGTGGTCAGAAATTTGCTATTGTCTCAATGGAGGATGCCTGTGATGACAAGGACTATGATGACCTGCTCTTCGCACTTAATCCAGCCAATGTTATCTCAGATTTACCGGAAGTGCAGGAAGGAAAGACTTCGTTCCATGGTGTCTATGCATTTGAAGACCTGTGGCCATGGCAGGGTGACTACGATATGAACGATGTCGTGGTGGATTTCGATCATATGCTTACCTTTAGAGGGGGTAAGGTATATAAAGAGACATTCACGATGACCACCTATAATAATACTGTGACTTTGCAAGACGGTCTCGCTTTCAAGTTGAAGACCAAGGTAAATCCAAGTGAGATTCTTGTTAAGAGAAAGGAGCCTGGGCAGGATTATTACAAGACACACACATATAAAAAAGAAGGTGATGTGTATTACCTGACGGATGATGTCAATAAATACATTGGCTATACATATGTGATTGTTGTTGTTTATGACAAAGCGCAGTCAATGAGCAATTTGGCCGAGTACGAGCCTTTCATCTGGCGTGAGCAGGAAAATGGAAAGCATTGGGAAATGCATCTGCCATTCTGTAAGCCAACCAACAAGATTGATGATAGTTACTTTGGTACGTATGATGACAAGTCGGATCCAAGCAAGGGAATCTATTACGTTCGAAATAGTGTTTACCCATTCGCTTTCTATTTGGCTAATGCCAAGGCTGAGGATTTCACTAATACCATTTTGAAACATGGCGAAAACCAGCCTATAAGTACCTATTATCCAGAATTCCTCAGATGGTCTTCTACGAGAGGTGCAGAGAACCCAGACTGGTACTTGCATCCAAAAGGACAATAGACTATAACTATAACAATACAGGGAACCTCATAGCCGAGGTTCCCTTTTTTCTCAGATAAAGACAATGAAGCACTTCCTTCTAATAATAGCCGTTATCTCCAGTGTTCATCCAATAATGGCACAGACTGGTGGCAAGGATCCCAAACTGACGGGTACGGTGATAGGTACACGTAAATCAGTGGATTACAGCACCAATTATGCATCCACGACAGTCAACACCAGAGACTGTGCCTTTGATGATAATGTCAATACCTATTTCGCAGCCTACGACCGTAGCTTTGCCTGGGTGGGACTGGATCTGGGCAATCCGTATGTCATCACCCGTATTGGCTGGTCACCGGCACGTCGTGATGGAGGAAACATGAAGATCTTGCTGGGTGTCTTCGAGGGGGCTAACACCCCCGATTTCATGGATGCACTGCCATTGTATATTATCAAGGAAAAGGGTTCATACGGCGTGATGGACTATACCGATGTGACGTGCTCAAAAGGTTTTCGCTATGTGCGCTATGTGGGACCAGCCAATCAGCAGTGTAACATTGCAGAGATAGAGTTCTATGGTCATAAGGGAGAGGGCGACTCAACCAATCTCTACCGACTCACGAACCTGCCTACAGTGAGCATACACACGGAGAACAACGTGGAACCTTACGACAAAGTGCATGACATCAATGCCCTGATAACGATTATCAGCGACACGAAACTACGTACAGACTCGGGTGTCGTGCGCCTGCGTGGTAACGGATCACTGACCTTTCCAAAAAAGCCCTATCGCATCAAATACAACAAGAAGCACAAGGTGCTCGACTCTTCGGCAAAAGCCAAGAAATGGACGCTTATCAATAACTATAGCGACAAGACCCTGATGCGCAACCTGCTGGCCTTTGAACTGAGCCGTTGCATGGATATGCCTTACACACCGTATGGCCAGTCGGTGGACGTGCTGCTGAACGGTGAGTACAAGGGGAACTTCCAACTGTGTGACCATATCGACGTAAAGAAAAACCGTGTGGAGCTTGTAGATACGCTGGCTGTAGAACGTGAAGATGACAGCACCACGGCATTTCTCATTGAGGTGGATTACTATGCAAAAACCGAAAACTGCTGGTTCCAGTCGAAGATGGGAACGCCAATCACCATCCATTATCCGGATGACGACGAGATAACTCAAGGGCAAAAGTCCTATATTGAAGATTGCTTCAATGCGATGGAGGCTGACTGGAAAGGTACTGCTGACCTGAACACATTCCTGCGCCATTTCCTCGTTGGCGAACTCTCCGGGAATACCGATACCTATTGGAGTACGTATATGTACAAGCACCGAGAGAACGATACGATATTCTTTGGCCCTGTGTGGGACTTTGACCTTGCCTTTGAAAACGATAATCGTACTTATCCTATTAATGATAAGACGGATTACGTTTACCGTAGCGGGGGCAGCGTTACCGGCAAGATGAAAACATTTGCCGACAACATCATCGTACGCAGTGCGGAGGGAAAGGCCCGATTGTTGGAGATATGGAAGGAAGTGAGGGAAGGCAGCATTAACGAGCAACATCTTATCGACTTCATCAACCGGCATGAGGAAAACCTGCAGGAGTCGCAGAAGTTGAACTTCATGCGCTGGCCGGTGATGAACGAACTGGTGCAGAAGAATCCCGTGGTATGGGGCGGCTATGCCGCTGAGGTGCAGAATGTGCGACGCTTCGTCAGTGAGCGGCTCTTATGGATGGACAAGAAGATTGGCTATACCTATAATCCCAACGGCATCGCCGACAGTCAGGCCGACAAGAGTCAGCCCATCCTGATATTCAACCTCTCAGGACAGCCTTGTACCGGCAGCCTACAGAGTCTGCCTCCAGGCATCTATATCGTCAAACAGGGACGAAACGTCAGAAAGATCCAGTCCAGATGATGTCTTCTGGGTCATGAAAAAAGCCGGCTGTAAGACAGTCGGCTTTTTTCATGTTCGCATTTTTCATTTCTTCGCTTCTTCTACATGGTTGGAGATGGTGTACTGCATCTTCTCAATGGCATCGCGTAGCTCGCCTATCTCATCGTCGTGTTTCACCTCAGGCATTGGCGTGTTGAACTTACCCATTGCCATATCGTTGACCGACTTGACGAGATGTTTCACGGGCTTGACGCTGATCTTGATGTAGAAATACACTAACACCATGACGGCAAGCAAGGTCAGGAAGATAATCATGAACTTCGTAAACCCATTATAGATGCCTATTGCGTCAATGGCATGGCTGGGTACGACGGTGACCATGAGCCATTTCGTGTACTTGATAGGTGTATAGAATACGAAGCATTCCTCACCGTCAACGAGATAGGTATCCTGGTAGCTGTTGCCCCTTTCTATACCTGCCTCCATTTTGCTTACCAGTTCCTCCACATCACTCCCATTATGCGACTCGATATGGTCGAAGAAATTGTCCTTCAAGATGCGCTCTTCATCATCGTTGGTGATGAATCTGCCGTCCTGATAAAGGATGTAGCTGGTGGACTTGAGGCCTAACTTGCTTGCCAGTTGCATGGCATTGTCGTTGAGCGTGCTGTCTACCTCGTTCAGCTTGCCCGTCAGCCAGTCCAGGGAGACATCGGCTCCCAATACAGCCACGGTGCTGCCTGTCTGGTCATGGATGGGTACCATATAGGCCGACAGTGGCGTGGGGTTCTCATGGGAGTCATAGAATGGTGATGACCAGATGGCTGAGTCGGATTCAAGGAAGTTGGTAAACCAATCGGCATGGAGATAGTCCAGGTCGGCATCACCCATATTCTCTGAGTAGATTACATCCGGATCCTTGGCACTGCGCCAGGCATAGGGACAGAACTGGTGACCCTTCTCGGGATAGTAGTCGGCTATGAAACTGATACCGCAGCTGCGCACACGCGTACCGCTCTTCACGATTCGCTCCATCGTCGCCTTATGGCTGTCGGGATCATCCAGATTGTGCTCCAGATAATAGATGTTGTTGGTGACTGCCACGTACACGTCTGATGTCACACGTCGGGTGTACTCATTGGTAACGAGCATCTTCGTATGGTAAATCTCGGCATAGTATTCGCGTGTGGCTTTTCTCTCTAAATAGAAAATGATGCCAGCTATTCCGATTGCTAAAAAAGCCAACCAGATCAGCATCTTACGTATGAGCCTTCCTGCTAAGGTCTTTCTTTTTCTTTCCATAGGGCATTATAGTTCGTAGTTGTTTCTGAAGTTATCGAAGTTAACGAAGTTATCGTAGTTCTCGACGATAGTTTATTGCGTTGGACTTTTGGGGATTTCTATGCAGAAACGGGTGCCGTTGGCATACTCCAGGTCATGCCAGATGCGGCCATGAAGCAGACGGGTGATTGACTGCCAGATGCTGAAGTTCATGCCTACATAACGGATGGTGTTGCTCTGTTCCGTAAACAGGTCAATGATCTTGTTCTTGTGCTTGTTGCCAAGATCCATACCCGTGTCGGTGATACTGAATCTGACAAAATCTCCCTTCTCCTCACAGTCTAATGCGATAGAGCCTTTATGCGTAAACCGTGCGGAATAGTTCAGCAGGTAAGTGAGCAACTTCTCCAGCGCATCGGCATTGGTCTTGATCTCAAAGTCATCGGGCAGCTTTGTCTGGAATGTCATCATGACATCTTTGTGGCAACGGTTCTGGGTGAGACTGGTCAGATGGTTGCATAGCTTGTTGACCCTCACTGGCGTAATGAGTGGGATGTCTGTCTTGCTCTCATAGAACGACAGCTCGTTCAGGTCCTTGATGGCCTTTTCGGCATCCTTCTTCCCGTAGTCCAGCAACAGGTTGTCGTGCTTCAGCAGGCGTATAATCCTGTGTCGCTGATAGACAAGGAACAACAGAACCAGGATGACAAAGACACCGATACCGATATAAAAACGATAGCGCAGCTGGCTGTTCTGGTGGGTCAGCACCTCGCGTTCCAGTCGCAGACGATCGTTGTTCATACGCAGATACAGGTTGGACACTACGCTATTGTGCGACACACGGGCAATGGAGTCCGACAAATGCTTGTACTGAGCCATGTAGTTGTATGCCTTCTCGTTGTCGCCCATGCGGTGGTAGATGATGGCTTTTCGCTCTGCGCAGGTGTCTGCCGACAGCCATTCGGCCAGTCGCAGGGCGTGCTTGTAGTCACCGTTGATGATGTGGTAGTTCACTTCGGTGTAGAGGTTCAGCGACCTGATGCCATTGGTCTGCATCAATCGTTTCATCTCCTCATAAATACGGTTGAACTCCTCCACATCGTTCTCCTCGAATGCCATGATGCTGAGACGGTACAGCGTCCTGCCTTTGTGGTGCGGGGCCAGGTTGGGCTCTGCCAACATCTGGTAGGCATATTTCTTCGCTCTCTCGATGTCGTTGCGGTTATAGGCTATCTTCATCAGTTCGCGCAAATCCTCTGCCGCACTCTCTTCCGGGAAGTTGTTGTGGCGGATGGCCAGGGCATCCAGATAGAGTTTCTCGGCTTCCTCGTACCGGTCCTCCTGTTGCAAGACGGTGGCTTTAGTGTGCAGCGAGAAGTATCTGCCCACCACGCTGTTCTCCGCCGCAGCATAGTTCGTCAATGCCTTGGCTATCTCGGAAGCCTGGTGGTAGTTCTGATGGGTAGCCTCGTAGACGGCCTGTTTGCTCCATGCCTTATAGAACAGCCGTTCGTTGCCTTCCTCCAGACTGGCTTCCTTCAGCTTTTCTGTAACGATGAAGAACGAGTCTCTCTCGTTTGTGGCAATATAGTTCAGCATATCAGCCTCTAACTGCAGCAGTTTGTCGCTTGTGGCAGCCTGCATGACGGATGTGCCAAGCAGGAAGCCCAGCAGCGTAAATAGTTTCAGGTAGTTTGTTATCGTTTTCATCATCATATCAGTTTCCTGTCTAAAAAAATCTTCATTCCTTTGGCAATTCCACGGCGATGCGGCAACCGTCCTGATAGCTCTCGTCGTAGATGAGGTCGCCTCCAAGGCCCAAGGCGTGTTGCTTGCAAAGCGGCAGACCTACTCCGAGACCTTCCGTCTGTTCTGTGCCTTTCTTGAACGGCAGGTCTATCGTCTCCTGCCAGTCTTCAGACAGTCCGGGGCCTTTGTCCTCTATGGTGAAACGAACGGCAGACTCTGTCTGCGTGATACGCAGCACGATGTACTTACCGTCGGAGAACTTGGCGGCATTGTAGAGCAGCTCTCGAATCGTACGCATCAGATAGAGGTGGTTCGTGCGGATGCTCAGCTCGTCGGGAACTTCTGTCTCAAGACGTGTCTCAGTATCTGGATAATGACTTAAAGTGTAGTTTACACATTCCTGTCCTAACTTGTTGCACGACACCTCGTCTTTCCTGATGTAGAGCTCTTCGCTGACAGCGTCTTTCTGTGATATGTCGTTGAGCATCAGGATCATACGGTTCAAATGGTTGGCTTCATACTTCATGGTGTGGGTCAGATTCTGCATCTCTTCCTGTTTCAGAAGCTTCTGGACACTCTTGTCGCTATCGCGTGACGACAGACTGTTGCGCAGTACTTTTGTCAACCCCCCGATGACATTCAGCGGAGCCTGAATCTGGCGCAGCACACCTTGTACAAACATCTTCCTTCTCATCACCGACTCTTCTGCCTGCTTGGTGGACAGCTCCAGTTCCTCGTTCTTCTGCTTGATTTCCTCAAGGGTGTGGTCAATCTCCTTTTTCCCTGAAATCAGCGACAGTTGCATTTCACGGAATGCATTCTGCAGCTTGGCAATCAGATCTTTTCTGTCTACATGAGGAATCACCTCGTCAAGATCTCCTTTGGTCATCCTTTCTGTGGCATTCAACAGCTGATTCAACGGCTGGATGTTTTTCCTTACCACCTTGGCGGTAATCCACATGATGACTAACAGGCCAATGATGATAATCAGCACTACGAGGTAGGTCAAGTGGTTATAGTCTGCCAGCACCTCATCGTCAAGACTCACCAAGGCAAGGCTCCAATTGGTGCCTGGCACAGGTGCGTAGCACACATGGTATTCCTTGTCGTCGTAACTCACATGCATGAATCCCTTTTCCCCACTGGTCATCTTCTCGCCCAGCTTGATCATGTCGGGGCGCTCTATGGAATCGGTCTCCGTGAAGATGGTCTTCTTGAACAGCAGGTCAACATTAGGATGGATCAGATAGCGGCCGCCTTCGCCTATCAAGATGAAATAGGAGCTGGGGTAGGGGTGGTCAGCGGCCAGCACTTTCTTGGCAAGTGTGTTGAACGAGAAGTCAACGGAGAAGACACCTGCTATAGGTCTTTTGCTGGTAGCTGCCGGCTGTTTCCCGTTAGCACACTCCGGGCGTAGTGGTATGCAGAACGTGGCAACGGCATTGTCGTAGTCGATGGCTCCTTCATTGAAATCGCTGAACGGGTCTACCCAGCATGGCTTTTCCGACCGTATGGCCGATTTATACCATGTCCTTTCGAAATACTCAAATTCCGGTTCAATCATCGAGATAATCGTGTCGCCCTCGTTGATCGTGTAGACAGAAAAATAATGTCCGTACTCAGGAAAGACATCGGGCTCGGTGCTGACAGAGCAGCTGAGCAAGCTGGGGTTGAGCCTTACGATGCGGTGCGAGAGCGACTGTAGCGAGTCGGGGGTGAAATTCGATTCCAGCAGCCAGACATTCGACTTCCCTGCCGTTTCTATCGCAGTCATGTAGTTGACCACACGCTGCATCGTCGTAGCCAGCATGCTGTTAGTATAATCTATGGCCTTTTGGTGTAATAGGCCGTGTGCTTGGCTGAAGAAGCTGTTGATGGCCAGTACGAAGATTGGTACAGCCAATAGGATTAGGATCCTACTGAGCTTCTTGGAAAGACTGCCGGTTTTTTCTTGTTTGTCTTTTTTACTCATGGCTCTCCTCCTTTCCTTCCTCTTCGTCAGTTGCCTGGCTCATTTGGTTTAGCAGTGTGAGGATGGTCTCGCTCTGCTCCTTGATGGTATATACCTCGCTATTGGCCACTTCCAGGCTGATTGTCTGGTAATTGTCGCAAAGATTGTCTACGCTGTTGACAATGACCTCGGCTGGTGCTTTCATCTCGTCGGTTGCTTTGCGGAGCAGCGTGGTTTTCATCATGCTTTCCCTCAGCATTTGTCTATGAGTCTTATTCAGCTTCTCGCCGTGTTCCTCTAAGGTCTCTTTCAGCTGCCGTGTTTCATGGACGCGTGCGCTCAACAACTGTTGCATCGTCTGGAAATGTTTTTGGAACTGGCCTATCTCGTCGTTGCGCGTAGAGTCTGACATCGGGTCGTCGTAGTGACCCTCGGCAATGCGCTGGGCCGACTCCATTATCTCGCGAAGCGGTTTCATTTGCATACGGATAATGATGCGGCAAAGCAAGAAGAACAGCAGCAGGCCTACAGCGGCAATGATGAGCACGCGTCGCAGCATTTCCTGGAAGATGCCGAAAATGTCCTGCTCGGGATAGATGAGTCCGATGCTCCAGTTCAGGTTTTCCATCGAACGCCTTGGCACATTGGTGCGCACAAAGGGCTTGTAGAACTTGTAGTATCGCTTGCCGTCCAGCGTAAAGGCTTTGTGGCCGGCCTGACCAGCCACCATCGCCTCTGCTATCTCACGTAAGTCGGGGTTGGCTCCATTTTCTGTCTTGTCGAACACGGTGTGTCCACTCAGCATCTCCTTGTCGGGATGAATCAAATACTCACCCTTGCCGTTCAGGAGTACATTGTAGCTATTGGGTGACGGCTTGGCTGCCAGGATGATCTGTGAGAGCAGTTCAACAGACATGTCTATGGCCATCACACCTACGGTCTGTCTTTTTCCGTTCACTTCCGTCGTGTCCTGACTATTGTATAATGGCAGGCAGAAGGTCAGCGATCTTCCTTCGTCTTCCATCTCCGCAAGCGGACCAATCCAGCCGCCCCTGCCGGTTGTCATGGGAATGGTGTACCATTCCTGCTCAGTGTATGGTTTGGATCCGAACGAGTTTGCCGTCACAAGTTCTGTGGGTTGGCCGTATTCCTGGCCAATCCCCCTGTGGTGTACGTACGTCATGAACAGCTCATGGTCAGGGTAGAAACCCGGTTTGAAGGCAATGGCACATCCGTGAATGTAGGTGTTGCACTCCACCAGTTTGCGACAGTAGGTCATCATGCGGTCGGGCTGGTCAAGGTGTCCCAGCAGATCCCAGTAGACGTTGCCAGATGACTGCTCAATGCTCCGTAGCACGTTGTCCACATGCTGTATCGTGCTTTCCAAGGTCTGGTCTGCGTCTTTCATGCACTCTTCCTTCAGAGTCTTGTATGAATAGTAGAACAGCACGGCCAGTGAGGCCACAAGCAGGAATGTGACCTCGAAAACCACCGTCGTGTTGAGTCTGAGCATCGGTGGCGAGAATAGTTTCTTAGTCAACCTTTTCATCTGTCTTTACTTCTTTATCTTCCGTTGTTGTCTGAATCCTGCGAAGGGCAAGCCATACAACCAAGAATCCTATGACACCCGCCAATGATAACACGATGGCGATAGGTAACATGGGGCGCAGGATGTCTTGCTTGGGTACGACGATGGCCAATGTCCAGTCAACAAAGTCTATCGGCCCGTAGAATAAGGTGCAAGGCACACCATCTATATCCATATTGGCCACGCCGCTCTTCTTGTCTGCCAGGTCTTTGATGATATCCTTGTCGGTAATGCTCACCACCTTGTTCTGGGGATGGGCAATGCAGGTTCCGTCCTTGTCGAGCAGGATGGTGTAGTAGTCGAACACGGTGTTGGGATGGTACTTGTTCAGCAAGGCATTCCGCCTGCTGGTCTCGTCCTGCCATTCCAGTTCCTGTTCCATCCACTCGAAGGTCATATCGGCTCCGCAGACACAGATAAGCTTGCCGCCTTCGCTATAGAGAGGTTTCACAAACGTGCAGTAACGGCCGCTCATGCTTGTACCATCGTAATAATAGTACGGATCCGACCAGAATGTGGCTCGTGTGGCCTTGGCCTTCAAATACCATGAAGACTTCAAGTAGTTGTGGCGTGCCGATCCTACTTGGCGGTATTCAAATCCACGTGCGTCGGGCTGATAGATGTAAGGCTCGAACCAGGTGCCTTTCTCCGGGAAATAATTTGGCTCAAAGGCAGCGAAATAGCCTTTCACGTCAAGGTTGAAGTAGGCTTTGCTCTCCAAGGCCTTTATCACGTCTTCTGCGCTGTAGAGATGCTCGGCTACTTCCTCAAACACGTTCTTGGCGTTCATCTCTACGCCCCTGATGGTTCTGGACACATTCTGGGCAGATGATTTCATGATGCCCATATAGCGGGCGTGCGACTCCGCTTTCATGGCCTGATAGCAAATCCAGAAGGCTATGGACGAAATGGCCAGAATGACCAGTGCTACGGTGATGATGGCAATTCGCTTGGGTCTTTTTTTTATAGTCTTAGAAGTTTCTTCCACGATTCGATTATAGATTTGTTAGTCACAAGATGGTACAAAGGTAGTAAAAAACTACAATACCCAATAAAATTTTGGCCAATATTTTTTTAATTCTGGCCAAAATTCTAATAATTCTGGCCAGAATTTAATTCCATGCCACTTCCTTCTATTCGCTCAATAGCTTGCGGGCGAACTCGATAAGGGTGTCTTCACCACGCAGGAAATCGGCATCGGTCTGCTGCACGTTGTAGTCGGGGTCGATGCCGAACTCTGTTGATTGTCCCTGGGCATCGTACATGGGAACGGCCGAGAAGCGCACGCTCCAGCCGCAGGGCAGGCTGCTGCTGAACGGCATTCCGGCACCGCCGCCGGTATGGTCGCCCACTAACTTGACGTTAGGTAGAGCCTTCATATAGACGCAGAACTCATTGGCGGCACTATAGACACGACGGTTGGTGAGCACCACTGCCGGCTTGTTCCAGCGGATGCTGGCCGAGGGTTCCAGGTAGCGGGCTTCACGGTCGGAGAAGTCGCTGTGGCCGGGACCCGTCTTATGCTGGTAATAGCCCACGAGGGTCTTCTCCTGACAGAAGCGGGCAGCCAGACGTTCGGCGTAAGTGAGCTGACCGCCGCCGTTGCTGCGGATGTCGATGATAAGTCCCCGGCAGAGAATCATGTGGGAGAGAGCCTCGGTGAGGTTGCCCTCGCCAATGGCATTGTTGAAAGTCTCGTAGCGCAGGTAGCCGATGTTGTCATCGAGGATCTTGTATCGTATGCCCGCAGCAATCTGATAGTCGGTACCCATATAGCGGCGCAGCAGCGTGTCGCTGAAGTTGGTGGGGTAGGCCTCGTACCACGTCCAGTAGCGGCCGAAGTCGTGGGCGGCAGTCAAGTTCACATGGCCGTCGCGTAGTTCGGCAAGCATATCGCAGAGCACTTCGAAGAGTTGCTTGCGTGTGAGGCTCCCCTTCACGCGTTCCTTATATTTATTGTGTACCAGGTTCCAGTCCAGTCCGTAGGCCTGTTGCTTGTAGTCCAGGAAGCAGTAATGCTCGTCGATGATGTGCCACAGGGCCTCCATGTTGCCCTGAGGGGTGTCGTCGTACTGCTCCTCGTCAACGCAGGCGGTGCACAGCGTCAGCAGGCACACGATATATAGTACTTTTCTGAGATGCTTCATTTTTTCGTCCTTTGAGAAAGCAAAGGTACGAAAAAAAGTGAAAAGTGAAGAGTGAAGCGTGAAAAATTTGCTTCCGCTGCGAAAAAAACTATTGTCTGTCACTCCAACAACTCCTGAACTCTTGTACTCATAGAACCGATTTGATAGGATAAAATGAAGAAAAGATAATTTTGTCCTATAAAATTGTCGTATTGTGATATGCCGGTAATGGGATTTTTACTACCTTTGCACCGACAATAACCCGGAAACTCAAAAACTCATAAGTCAATAACCAAAAACTCCAAATAGCAATGAATCACAAGAAACTGGCCCTGGGCCTTATCTTCTGCCTGTTTTTCCTTTGGGCAATCAGTAGTAACCTGCTGCCGACGATGATTCGTCAGCTGATGAAGACCTGCGAACTGAACACCTTCGAGGCCTCGTTTACCGAGAGTGCCTACTGGCTGGCGTATTTTGTCTGTCCCATTCCTATTGCGATGTTCATGCGCCGCTACAGCTATCGCGTGGGCATCATCACGGGTTTGCTGATAGCTGCCCTGGGCGGTTTGCTGTTTTTCCCCGCAGCGATGGTGAAGAGCTATAGCGTATATCTCTGTATCTTCTTCGTGATTGCTACGGGAATGTGTTTCCTGGAGACGGCTGCAAATCCATACGTCACAGTATTAGGTGACCCGCAGACGGCTCCACGAAGGCTGAACTTGGCGCAGTCGTTCAACGGACTGGGCGCGTTTATCTCTGCCATGTTCCTCAGTAAACTGGTGCTCAGTGGCAATGACTTCAACCGCGAGACGCTGCCTGCCGACTATGTGGGCGGTTGGGAAGCCTATATCCAGACAGAGACCGATTCCATGAAACTGCCCTACCTGCTGTTGGCATTGGCACTCATCATCGTGGCATTGGTGCTGGTATGGGTGAAACTGCCGAAAGTGGGAGAAGAGGAAAGTGATGTAAGAGGTAAGAAGGATGATGTAAGAGGTAAGAAGGATGATGTAAGAGGTAAGAAGGATGATGTAAGAGGTAAGAAGGATGATGTAAGAGAAAAACTGATTGACTTCTCTACCATGAAGAAAGCCCATCTGTGCTGGGGCGTGATAGCACAGTTCTTCTATAATGGCGGTCAGACGGCGGTGAACAGCCTCTTCTTGGTTTATTGCTGTACGTATGCAGGCATCGACGAGGAAACGGCAACGACCTTCTTCGGACTCTATATGCTGGCCTTCCTCGTAGGCCGATGGGTGGGTACACTGCTGATGGGACGCTTCAAGCCCGAGCATATGCTGACAGTCTATGCGCTGATGAACGTATTGCTGTGCGGTATCATCATGGCGTTCGGCGGCTACGTGGGACTCTACGCCATGCTGGCAGTGTCGTTCTTCATGTCGATCATCTATCCCACACAGTTCTCGTTGGCCCTCGACGGACTGGGCGAACAGACGAAATCGGGTTCTGCCTTCCTGGTGATGGCTATCGTAGGTAACGCCTGTGTGCCGCAGTTTACGGCATACATCATGCACAGGAATGCGACGTTCTACCAGGTGGCCTACATCGTACCGCTGGTGTGCTTTGTGGTGTGTGCCGGCTATGGGTTGATGTATAACAAACTAAGAGCAAAATGCTGATGGAAGGCTATAGTCAGACAATAACTGGAGGAAAGACCAAACGCTATGTGCAGTTCCTGGAGATTACCGATGATCCGGAACTGATGGAGCAGTATCGCTATTGGCATTCGGAGGCGCATCACTGGAAGGAGATACGCGATGGCATCAGGGCCGTGGGTATCCTGGAGATGGAACTCTATATGCTGGGCAACAGACTGGTGATGATTGTCGACGCACCTGCCGACTTCAACTGGCAGGAGGCAATGGACAAACTGGCTACTTTACCGAGACAGGCAGAGTGGGAAGCCTTCGTGGCCCGTTTCCAGGGCTGCAGCAGTGAGGCTCGCAGCGATGAGAAATGGCAGCAGGCGGAGAGAATCTTCAGGCTGTATTAGAGGTGAGAGGTGATGCAGATACCTATAGAGTCGTTTAACTTGCAGATGCTCAACGTGGGGCTGGCGCACCACGATGGCGACTGGAACTGGAAGGAGGTGATATCGCCTTTCTCGCGTATCTACTACGTGAAAGAGGGAAGGGCGGTGCTGCACCTGCCACAGCAGAAGGTAGAGCTGCGACCGGGACATCTCTATATCATTCCTGCCTATACGCTCCACTCGTATGAGTGTGACGGGAAGTTCGTACATTATTATTTACACGTGTACGAGGGCGTGGGAAACGAGATGAGTCTGGTGGAGAGCTATGATTTCCCCACCGAGGTAGCTGGTTGCAGGGATGACGAACTGCTGTTGCAGCGGATGTGCGAGCAGCATCCGCAGGCGATGTTGCCAGCCAGTAACCCGCAAGCCTACGACAACGTGACGCACATGACCAGCTACGTGCAACGCTACTGCGAGATGCCGCTGTGGCAGAAAATGGAACTGCGAGGTGGCATCCTGATGCTCTTCTCAAGATTCCTGCGACAGGCAGTGCCTCATGTGTGGACACAGGATGAACGCATGAAACGGGTGCAGACACATATCCACTCTCGTATCACAGAGAGTATTGACGTGGAGGAACTGGCAGGGGTGGCGTGTGTCACGAAGCCGTATCTCATCCGACTCTTCAAACGTGAGTTCGGTACATCGCCCGTACAGTATATCAACAGCAAAAAAGTGGAGCGGGCCCAGCTGCTGCTCTATACGACCGATATGCCAGTGAAGGAGGTGGCCTATACAATGGGCTTCAGCGATCATAGCTACTTTATCCGGATGTTCCGCAAACAGACGGGCAGCACGCCGCAGGAGTACAGGGAAAGGATGAGAAAGTGAAATTAAAAAATTTAAAAATTAAAGAATTTAAGAATTTAAAAATTATATTATTAAAGTTATGAGATATACAGAATTAGGTAAGACGGGAATGAAGATTTCCCACTTGAGCTTCGGTGCTTCGTCACTGGGCAGTGTCTTTCGTGAGACCAATGAGAAAGAGAGTTTCGAGGCTGTGGAAGCAGCCATCGAGGGTGGTATCAACTTTATCGATGTGAGTCCGTACTACGGTCACTACAAGGCAGAGACCGTATTGGGAAAAGCCCTGAGGAATATCCCCCGTGAGAAGTATTACCTGAGCACGAAGGTAGGTCGTTACGGCAAGGATGGTGTGAACACATGGGACTACTCAGCCAAGCGCGTCACCGACAGCGTGTATGAGAGTATGGAGCGTCTGGGTATCGACTATATCGACCTGATCAATGTACACGACATCGAGTTCCAGGCTGCTCGTCCCGGTGGTCTGCAGTTGGTAGTCGATGAGACACTGCCTGCACTGGTGGAACTGCGTGAAAAGGGCGTGGTGGGACATGTAGGCATCACCGACCTGCAGTTGGAGAACCTGAAATGGGTCATCGAACATAGTGAGAAGGGCATCGTGGAAAGTATCCTGAACTTCTGTCACTATACGCTGAATGATGATGCCATCGTGGATTATCTGGACTTTTTCGAGCAGCAGGGCATCGGCATCGTGAATGCATCGCCCCTGTCGATGGGACTGCTCTCACAACGTGGTGTGCCCGACTGGCATCCTGCTCCCAAGGCATTGGTGGAGGCTTGTCAGAAAGCAGCTGCCTATTGCAACGAGAAAGGCTATCCCATAGAAAAACTGGCTGTACAGTTCAGCGTGAGCAACCCCCGTATTGCTTCAACACTCTTCTCGTCAGCTAATCCTGCCAACGTACGTCGTAACATAGAATGGGCTAACGAGGAACCCGACTGGGACTTGGTTCGTGAGGTGAAGGAGATTATCGGCAATCAACAGCGCGTGACATGGGCAAACTCATAATCGATGCTCACAGTCATTTGTGGCTGAAACAGGACACGGTGATTGACGGGAAACGCATCCTGTCGCTGAAGAACGGACGCAGCATCTTCTTTGACGAGGAGGTGCAGATGTTGCCGCCCTTCATGATTGACGGCAAGAACACGGCCGAGGTCTTTTTATCGAACATGGACTATGCACAGGTGGGTGGAGCCGTCGTGGTACAGGAACTCATCGATGGCTGTCAGAACGGCTATCTGGCCGACGTGCAGCGTCGCTATCCCGACCGTTTCTTCTGTATGGGAATGGCTTGGAATGTTGATGAGGCAAAGACCGTACTTGAGATGGGACTGAAGGGAATTGCCTTCCCCGGTCATCGTATTACGCAGCCTCTGACCGACCTGATGCCAGTCTTTAAACTGATGGAAGACAATAATATGGTGTGCTCAATGTGTCTGGGCGATGACGAAAAGCAGATTGCCCAGATGCGCGAGGTCATTCAGGAATGTCCGCAGCTGCGTGTGGCTATCGGTCATTTTGGAATGCCCACCACTGACTCGTTCCGCAGTCAGGTGATGCTGGCACGTGAGGGCGAGAAAGTGATGGTGGAGTCGGGTGGTATCACGTGGCTCTACAATCCGGAGTACTACCCCTTCCCCACGGCTGTGCGTCGTATCCGTGAGGCAGCCGAATGGGTGGGGTGGGACCGACTGATGTGGGGTTCCGACTATCCCCGTACTATCACGGCCATCACCTATAGAATGTCTTATGACTTCGTGAGCAAGAGCAAGGAACTGAGTGAAGAAGAAAAGACACTCTTCCTGGGTGAGAACGCCAAGACGTTCTATGGGTTCTCTAGTCTTCCCGAATTACCGTATATAAAAAATATGTCAGAGTAGAAAAAGGAAACTTCGTGGGTAATTTATGGTAATTATATGTTAAAAACAAAAGATAAATTAAATGTAAAGATAATGAAAGCAATTCAAATTACACATTCACAAGAATTAAACATTGTGGACCTTCCAAAGCCTGAGCAATCAGGTGCTGGTGAGGTGATGCTGAAACTCTGTTATGTGGGCTTCTGCGGTTCGGACATCAATACCTTCATGGGACGTAACACGATGGCACTGAACCCCGTGATCCCCGGTCATGAGGTGGGTGCAGTGATAGAGGCCGTAGGTGCCAACGTGCCTGAGAACTTGAAGCCTGGTATGGTGGTGACCTGTAATCCCTATACCAACTGCGGCAAGTGTGCCTCATGCCGAAACCAGCGAGTCAATGCCTGTCAGCATAACGAGACGCTGGGCGTACAGCGCAACGGTGCCATGAAGGAGTATATCGTGCTGCCTTGGGAGAAGATCATTCCCGCAGGCACACTGACTCCGAAAGTGACGGCATTGGTAGAGCCTATGAGCGTAGGCTTCCATGCCGTGAGCCGTGCTCAGGTAACGGATATCGACGTGGTGATGGTAATAGGCTGCGGTATGGTGGGCATGGGTGCCATTGTGCGCTCAGTGATGCGTGGTGCTACTGTCATTGCAGCTGATATCGACGATGAGAAGCTGGCACTTGCCAAGAAGATGGGTGCCACCTATACCGTCAACACCATCAAGGAGGACGTACATCAGCGTCTGTCGGAGATGACGGGAGGCTTCGGTCCTGATGTGGTCATCGAGGCTGTGGGCAGTGTGCCTACCTATCAGATGGCAGTCAATGAGGTTGCCTTTACGGGTCGCGTCACCTGTATCGGTTATGCCAAGTCTGAGGTGTCGTTCCAGACAAAGTACTTCGTACAGAAAGAGTTGGATATCCGTGGATCACGCAATGCCCAGCCCAGCGACTTCCGTGCCGTGATCCGTTATCTGGAGCGTGGTACGTGTCCTGTTGACGATTTGATAACCAAGGTCATCAAACCGGAAGAGGCTCTCGACACCATGCGCTGGTGGAGCGAGAACCCCGGTAAGGTGTTCCGTATCTTGGTGGATTTCTCATAATCCCCGAACAATGCCAACCATGAAGCGGTGCGTCAGAACGTGCTGCTTCAGGTTGTTGACTTGCAGCTGCTGGTAGTCACCCAGATAGCCCACACTGAGGGCTGTCGATTTGCTGAACTGCCATGCAGCTGTTAGTTGTTGTCGGAACGAGGGTTGTGAGACAAAGGTGGTGGGCACGATGTTATGGTCGTAGTTGCCTAAAGAAAAGATCTCGTAGTACGACTGTCCGTAGTTAGGACTGAAAGCTAAGCCTATAAGAGGCAGATCGAGCTCGTAGCGGAACGTGAACTTGTTGACGGTGTAGGTGGCGATGCCAGAAGGACGTATTTGAAGGGCGGCCCGTGCCTGTGCCGGGTTGTTGGTGTTGCGGGTGTTGTAGATAAAGCCCAAACCGAGGTCGCCCAAGGCTCCTGCCTGCAATTTCAACTGATTGTCAAACAGATGCCAGGCCCGATAGCGTCCGATATACAGGTTATAGGCACCCTCCATTTCAGAACCGTCTTTACTGCGGTCTTTCACCACGGAGAGGTTCACCTGGTGCTGCCAGACGGTTGACCATTGCTTCCCCTGCTTGGCTCGCTCGTTGACATTGAGGAAGGTGATACCCGTACCCTTGAACTTCTCTTGTGTCAGATAGGTATCGAGCACTTGGGTGCGCCCGATGCCGAACTGATAGCTGCTCTGGGCATAGGTGCTTCCAATAGCCAACAGCCAACCAATAACCGTCAACCACTGTTTACACTTCATCATCAAATAGTCTTAGCTGACCAGTCATCTCGTCAATAATCTGCTGTTGACTCTTACCTGCATCGGGGTCAAGGTTCTCCGAAGCCCCCAATACGGCCCCCGAGGGGGCTTCTGTAGAATTGCTGGTAGAAGGGTCTATCGTGTCCTCCTCGGGGGATGAAAGGGGGGCTTCCCTTATCGGTTCCAGTTCCTCAATACTCTCTATCTGATAGGTGCTGATGCGCTTGCCCTTGGCCTTGAAGCCCTTCACGCCGATAAACTGCTCGGCATCAATCTCCTCGGCATTGCGGAAAGCATCGGGACCACCGTAGGTTACCTTGATGCGTGGATAGGCCACATCCGTGAGCAATACCTGCATGGACTGCGGGTTTTCACCGAGGTAGTTCTGTTTGCGCTTCGTAGCCTCCATCTGGAAGCGTTTCATATAGGGATAACCTTGGTTGTCGGCATCGAAAAGCACGCAGGTCCACACCTTGTCGGCCTGATATTTCTCTATGCGACTGATGTTTTCCTCATAGTGGTTGTTGGCATCGAAGTTGCTCAGGTAGAAATCGCCGTTCTTCAGAATCACCAGGATTTGGTCATCATCAAAGAACTCACCCAGCAGCGTGCCGTGCTCATCGTAGTTCAGACGGTTGACATCAGGGTCGAACCACACCTTACGACCGCCCAGTGTGGAGTGTCCCTGACTCTTCAGCGTGATGCGGTGAACGGGGAATTTCGTCAGCAGGTTGCCCTTCGACGTGCGTCCCTTGATGTCGATGGAGGCGAACGAACGCTCCAGGAACAGACTCATACGTGGATGGGCGGCCTGAACGGAAGCTTCGAGCGTCACCTTGATGACCTCGGCCTCACCGTTGGGGTTGGCGGTGAAGTACATCACCTTGGAACCTGGTGTCCCTTGTGTCAGGTCTACCTCACGATCGCGTGTGATACCCGTCACGTTGAAACGCTTGATATAGCAGGGACCAGACTTGCCGTCGCGGTATATCATGTTATAGATGGTGCGCTTGTCGTTCTTCTTGAACACGCTGAGCCACAGTACGCTCTTGCCGACAAAGAGTTTTTCAGCCACACGAACCACCTTGAACTTTCCGTCGCGGTAGAAGATGATGATGTCGTCGATGTCGGAGCAGTTGCACACAAACTCGTCTTTCTTCAGGCCCGTGCCGATGAATCCCTCCTGACGGTTGATGTAGAGCTTCTGGTTGGCTTCGGCCACTTTTGTGGCCTCGATGGTGTCGAAGTTGCGTATCTCGGTCAGTCGCGGATGGTCTTTGCCGTACTTGTCCTTGAGGAACTGGAACCAGGCTGCAGTCACCTCCGTGAGGTTGTTCAGGTCGTGGTCAATCTCTTCAATCTCGGCCTTGATGCGAGCCATCAGCTCGTCAGCCTTCTCCTTGTTGAACTTCAGGATGCGCTGCATCTTGATCTCAAGCAGTTTCAGAATGTCATCTTTGGTGACTTCACGCACCAACTGCGGATAATAAGGTGTCAGTCGGGTGTCGATATGCTCGCACACCTTATCCACATTGGGTGCTTCCTCGAATTTCTTGTCCTTATAGATGCGTTCCTCGATGAAGATTTTCTCTAATGAGCAGAAATGATACTGCTCCAGCAATTCGTTTTTCCTGATTTCCAGTTCTTGACGAATCAGGTCTTTGGTGCGCTCGGCACTGTGGATGAGCACATCGCTCACGGTGAGGAACTGTGGTTTCTCGTCCTTGATGACGCAGCAGTTGGGCGAGATGCTGATCTCGCAGTCGGTAAAGGCATAGAGGGCATCAATGGTCTTATCGCTGCTGATGCCTGGCATGAGGTGTATCTGAATCTCCACCGAGGCCGATGTCAGGTCATCCACATGGCGAGCCTTGATCTTGCCTTTCTCAATGGCTTTCTTGATGCTGTCAATCAGACTGTCAACGGTCTTGGAATAGGGCAGGTCGCGGATGACGAGTGTCTTCTGGTCCAGCTTCTCTATCTTGGCACGCACCTTCAGCACGCCACCACGCTGGCCGTCGTTATACTTCGAGACATCAATGCTGCCGCCCGTCTGGAAGTCGGGATAGAGGTGGAACTCCTCGCCGTGCAGATATGAGATGGATGCATCGCAGATCTCACAGAAGTTATGTGGCAGAATCTTGGAAGACAGACCTACGGCAATACCTTCGGCACCCTGTGAAAGCAGTAATGGAAACTTCACGGGAAGCGTGATGGGCTCCTTGTTACGGCCGTCGTAGCTGAGCTGCCACTCGGTGGTCTTGGGGTTGAAGACGGTGTCCAGAGCAAATTTCGACAGACGAGCCTCAATATAACGGGGAGCAGCAGCACGGTCGCCTGTGAGGATGTTACCCCAGTTACCCTGCGTATCGATGAGCAGATCCTTTTGTCCCAACTGTACCAGGGCATCACCGATAGAGGCATCGCCATGAGGATGGAACTGCATGGTATGTCCCACGATATTGGCCACCTTATTATAGCGTCCATCGTCCATGCGCTTCATCGAATGTAGGATGCGTCGCTGCACGGGTTTCAGACCGTCCTCGATATGCGGCACGGCACGTTCCAGGATGACATACGACGCATAGTCCAGGAACCAGTTCTGATACATACCGCTTAGGTGGTGTACCACCGAAGCGTCGAAACGGTTCACCGGCTTGTAGTCAGAATGTCCTTCCGACCCCTGCTCTTCATCGTTCATCTCTATCAATTCTTCGTCTTTCTTTTCGTCTTCCATTGTATACTATGGTTTTCAGTCTGTTTGCAAAGGTACAAAAAAAATCTGAATACCCCATGATTTTACGGGATATTCAGATTTTTTTACATTGGAAACCTCTTATGAGGCCATCTTTTTCTACTTGAAGATAATCTTCTTCGATTTCATGCTTCCATCAGACTGAGGCATACGGATGATGTTAATACCGCGACGCAGGGCGTTACGACGTGTGCCGTCGAGACCATAGATCTCAGACTTGATGGTGTTGATCTCGCTGATAGACTTGATGCAGGTAGGAATATCCTCGCTGTCGTAGCTCAGACGGAAGTTATCCACTTTGAACCAGCCCTGGCCATTGAGTCCGCCGTCAGCGTATGTCTTACCATCGAAGTTGACGCCATTGGTACGGAAACCAATAGTCAAGGTGCTGTCGGGACCCACGCCGAAGGTCACCTGCATGGGATGCAGCAACTTACAGTTCGCTGCTCCTTCCAAATCTTTTGCACATACGTGTCCGGCGTATGTCAACTCAGCAGCGTTGACAGCATCGGCAGGGAGGTTCAGCTCGCTGTAAGCCTCGGGTGTACCCCACATCTGTACGCAGTTGTTACCGAAGATGCGCTGCGTGGTGGTGCAGTCGCCAGCCCAGTTGTGCTCAACCATCACATCTGCCGTCAAGGTATAGGTTCCCGGAGGCATATTCTTCAGTGTCTGACTGAGTTGCACCTCAGGAATGTTAGAGTTCCAGATGCCCCAGAGATACTCGCCGTCAGTGTACTGATGCTCCACGACGCTTCCGTCTTCCAGTGTGACGCTGATGTTATCACCGTGGTTGATGGCACACCAGCCACCAGTGACTGTCTCGGCCTCTGCACCGTCGACATAGAGTGTCCATCCCTTAGGTGCTTTCACGGCACCGTCGCTGGGAAGGTTGTTCTGGTTGCCCAAATCCTCGAAGCTGGGGTTCTTCAGTGCGAAAGTGATGTCGCCAACGGCAATGGCTGTGTTCTTGAGCAAGTCGATGCCTTCCTCTATCTGCTGAATATAGGCCTTCACCTGTTCGGTATTGGCAGTGCCTTCTTCGTAGGCATCCCTGATTCCCATCAGCTGGTCGCTGAAGTCATCGGCACTGGCACTGTTAGAATACTCCATCAGGTTCTCTTCGGCCTTCGAGATGGCCGCTGCAAAATCCTCGTAGATGTCAGCAGAAGCCTTGGCCTTGGCGTACATATCCTTTAGGGTCAGTATGGCGGCTATCAGTTCGTCCTGTGTGCTCTTGTCTGTAATCTTATTGGCATTCCAGGCATTGTTTGCCTCGTCGGCAATCGTACTCTCCATTTTCCTGTTGGTCTGTGCCTCGAGCAGGTCTGCAAAATGCTGATAGATGATAATGGCATCGTCGGCCGAGTAGTCAACCTTATAGAGACGGAAGTTGTCCACCTTGAACCATCCGTCGCCACCAGCACCGTTAGAAGACTCGCGATTGGCTGCCTGATAGTCACCATTGGTGCGTACGCCGAAGGTCAGTGTGCCGTCATAGACAAATGCCAGGACACTCATTTCCTTCATCTCACGGTCGGTAACAGGTTCATCCAAACCGGCAAAGGTATAGACCTCGCTTTGATCCAGGCGTTCCACATTATAGTCGTATTCGTTAGCGAAATAGGTAGAGTTCAGGTTACCGAAGATGCGCTGGGTGGTGCGGCGCGAACCACCACCGTTGGCACCCACCATCAGAGCGGCATTGATCTGATAGAATCCGTTCTCCAGGTTGCTGATGGTCTGCGACAGTTCATACTCAGGAACACCGCCGTTCCAAAGACCGAATGACATCTCTCCATCCTTGGTGTCGCCTTCAGAGTCGTTGTTAATGCCATGCCATGCATTGATGCCTGCGGCCTTCACCTCGTCGGCTGTTGTAGTCTGTTTGCCGTTGATATAGACATTCCATCCAGTAGGAGCACCAGCTACTCCAGAAGTCTGGTTCCCTCCTTGTGAGGAAAGATCTTCGAAACTCATGTTCTGACCGAGGATAGTCAGGTCGCCAGAACTCTTGGCATAGGCCACTTCTGCTGTTTTCAGCGTCTTAAGGGCAGCAGTCAGGTCAGCATCTTTCGTATTGAAAGCGGCTGTAGCATCGGCGATGGCCTTTTCAAAGGTAGCATCCGTGTTCTCGCCCAGCAATTCTTTGGCAGCGGCGATTTCGGCGTAAAGATTGGTGTAAGGTGCGATGAGCTCCTTGGCGGCTGCCAGATCTTCCTCGGTAAAGTCGGCCTTCTGATAATAAGTCAGGGCAGCGTCAATGGCATTCTGAAAACCAGCTTTGTATGCCTCGTCTTTCAGATTGTTGTCTTCAATATCCTGCAGAATCTGGAACAACTGGATCTTCTGTCTGTAGACGGTCAGATCGAGGGTGGTGTCTACAAAAGCCCAGTTCTGAGAGATGGTGTTAAGGGGAATGGGTAAGTAGCCCTCTTCGTCAGTTTTTGGGGTTCCTTCCTCGTCCGTTTGCACACCTCCGAAGTAGTCGGGGAAGTAGTTGCTGCTACTTTCGTTGATAATGGCATACTGGTTTCCTGCATTCAGATGCAGGTAGCCACCGATAGTCAATTCGTTACCTTGTCCCTCTCCTGCTTTTAGTTTGTAGAAACCAGTGTAGTCGCCATTCTCAATAGTCCATTCTACTGGCTCACTGAAATTGACATTCAGATTGTCGGTACCAGAGGGAATACCTACATAATAGGTGGTGATAACCTCGGAACTGTCTTCCTCCAATGTGACCTCGTCATGAGTAAACGACCAGGTGCCGTTGTCGTTTTTGACGGCTTTGATGACTGCCTTCTTGATGTCCTCCTTGTTATAGGGTAACAAGTAGAATGCACCGTCCCAGGAAGTGCGTGTCATGAAGTTCGTTGGGTTCGAACGGCTCAAGAGCATGTAGGTTTTTCCGTTCTGCGGTGCTTCACCGATTGACGGAAACTCAATGGCAAAAGTTGGCATAGTGGCACAAAAAGCCAATGCCAACAATGCTTGCTTTACGTAGTTTTGTTTCATGTGTTTAATTATTAATTAGTTGTATTTAGTTATATATTGTAAAACAGTTGCAAAATTACGCTTTTTCTTCAGAAAAAACAATCAATTATCAAATATTTTTGTACCTTTGCACGCAAATTTATAGAAATCAACAAGAATTATGGCACAAGAAGATGTATTTAAGAAGATCGTGAGCCACTGTAAGGAGTATGGCTTTGTGTTCCCCTCAAGTGAGATTTACGATGGTTTGGGCGCCGTTTACGACTACGGACAGAACGGCGTGGAGTTGAAGAATAACATTAAGCAGTACTGGTGGAAAGCTATGACGATGCTTCACGAGAATATCGTGGGTATCGACAGTGCCATCTTTATGCACCCGACGATATGGAAGGCTTCTGGTCACGTTGATGCCTTCAATGATCCCCTGATTGACAACCGCGACTCAAAGAAGCGCTATCGTGCTGACGTGCTGATCGAAGATCAGATTGCTAAGTACGACGAGAAGATCCAGAAGGAAGTGGAGAAGGCTCGCAAGCGTTTTGGCGACAGCTTTGACGAGGCTAAGTATATGGAGACCTCTGAGCGCGTAAAGGAGACCAAGGAGAAGCGCGACGCACTGCACGCCCGCTATGTTGAGGCCATGCAGGGGCCCGACCTTGAGGCGCTGAAGCAGATTATCCTTGACGAGGAGATCGTTGACCCCATCAGCGGTACCAAGAACTGGACCGACGTGCGTCAGTTCAACCTGATGTTCTCGACGGAGATGGGTGCCTCAGCCGATGCTTCGATGAAGATCTACCTGCGTCCTGAGACGGCTCAGGGTATTTTTGTTAATTACCTGAACGTGCAGAAGACTGGTCGCATGAAGATTCCTTTCGGAATCGCCCAGATTGGTAAGGCTTTCCGTAACGAGATTGTGGCCCGTCAGTTCATCTTCCGTATGCGTGAGTTCGAACAGATGGAGATGCAGTTCTTCGTACAGCCCGGTACTGAGCTGGAGTGGTTCCCCAAGTGGAAGGAAACCCGTATGAAGTGGCATCTGGCTCTGGGCTTTGGTGCTGAGAACTATCGTTTCCACGATCATGACAAGCTGGCCCACTATGCTAACGCAGCCACAGATATCGAGTTCAAGATGCCATTCGGATTCAAGGAGGTGGAAGGTATCCACTCTCGTACGAACTTTGACTTAAGCCAGCACGAGAAATATTCAGGTAAGAGCATCAAGTACTTCGATCCTCAGACCAACGAGAGCTACACCCCGTATGTCATCGAGACCTCTATTGGTGTTGACCGTATGTTCCTGAGCATCATGTGCCACGCCTACGAGGAGGAGAAGCTGGAGAATGGTGAAACCCGTGTGGTACTCAAGTTACCCGCAGCATTGGCTCCTATTAAGTGCGCTGTGATGCCTCTGGTTAAGAAGGATGGTCTGCCCGAGAAGGCTCGCGAGATTATCGACCAGCTCAAGTTCCATTTCAATTGCCAGTACGACGAGAAGGATTCTATCGGTAAGCGCTATCGCCGTCAGGATGCCATTGGTACACCGTACTGCGTCACCGTTGACCACGACACGCTGAACGACGGTTGCGTCACCCTGCGTTTCCGTGATACCATGGAGCAGGAGCGTGTGAAGATCAGCGAGCTGAACTCGATTATCGAAGACAAGGTGAGCATCGCAAGCCTGTTGAAGAAACTGTAGTAAATGAAAAAGTCTTTCGTATATATGTTCGCTATGACGATGGGCCTTTGCGGCCTGTCGTCATGCAGCGAGGAAAACACCGGGGAAGAAGAGTACGCCAATTGGCAGGCTCGTAACGAGCTGTTCCTGGCTTCGATTGCAACCGACTCCATGCAGAATGGCGGCTGGGAGAGGTATAAGAAATATTCGCTCGACCAGACAACTGAGGGAAAGGCTTCCGAATATGTCTATGTCAAAAAGATTGACCATAGTGGTGAGAGCACGGTAATGCCCAATTTCACCGACTCTGTCCGTGTGATTTATCAGGGACGCCTTCTCCCGTCGAAGTCCTATTCCCAAGGCTATGTGTTCGATGGTACGGTCAATGGCGAGTATTCCGTGAAGACGGCTTACACCTCACGCCAGTTGGTAAGTAACATGATTGATGGCTATGCCACTGCTCTTCAGCACATGACTGTGGGTGACCATTGGCGCATCTATATACCCAGCGAGCTGGGCTATGGCGTAAGCGGCAGCACAAAGATACCCGGATATAGCGTACTCATCTTCGAAGTGACGCTCCTTGATGTGAGTCCTGCCGGTCAAGTCATGAAGCCTTGGCGGTAAACAAAATAAATTATAGCTATAATTTTGCAGGAACAAAAATGAATGATGGTCGGAATCGCAAGATCTCCGACCATCATTCTGATAAAATGCAGTGTGTTTTTTCAGTGTCGACACTTGGATTCGGACCAAGGACCCCCACCATGTCAAGGTGATACTCTAACCAACTGAGCTATGCCGACCTTTTTTCTTTGCGGCTGCAAAATTACTATATTTAATTAAGAATGAAGAATGAAGAATAAAGAAAATGGGGTCATGTCGCATTATTTAACATTTGTTTGAGAAAAAATGTATTCACGGATAGGTGTCATATCGGAAAATAATCGTATATTTGCCGACAATAAAAGACCTTTAACTATGCAGAAGTACGCAGACTATATCAAGAAGATAGAGATTGATTCCCTGTGGAGCGGAAAGAAGCACATCGTTTGGGAATTAGACCCGCAGGTGAATATCCTGAGTGGCATCAACGGTGTGGGAAAGAGTACTATATTAAATAAGGTGGTGAAGGGGCTGGCTGCTGGCGGCGAGTTCTCAAGCCATATGCTGAAAGGTGTCCGACTGGAGGTGGAACCCGAGGATGCCAAGTGGATTCGCTATGACTTGATTCGTTCTGTTGATTCCAACCTGTCGCAGGCTTTTACTGAGAGCGATGGCTTTGTGCGCCAGGCTCTTACTGCGCTTGCCGGGGTGGGGGGCGGCTCTTTGCTGGATATACAGTTGTACAATCTGCAGCGCAAATATCTTGATTATCAAGTGAACATAGGCAACCGAATCATTGAACAGTTGCAGCAGGGCCATGCTGATGCTGCCCAACAGCTGTCACAGAAGAAGACACGCTTCCAGGATATTGTGGACGAGCTTTTTGCCGAGACGGGAAAACGGATTGTGCGCACAGAAAATGAAATCCGATTCACGCAGATAGGCGAGATGCTGATGCCTTACCAGTTGTCCAGCGGGGAAAAGCAGATGCTGGCCATTCTGCTCGCAACTCTGGTGCAGGACGATCAGCCTTACGTGCTCTTTATGGACGAGCCGGAAGTGAGCCTTCACATGGAGTGGCAGAAGCGACTCATAGATTTAGTGCTTGAGCTGAACCCCCATGTACAGATTATCCTGACAACGCACAGCCCCGCTGTGGTGATGAATGGCTGGACGGATCGCGTGACAGAGGTAACGGATATAACGGTTTAGCAGAACTAGTGTATCCAGTATGTCCAGCAGATTGAAGGATAATATCAATAGCCGCTACTTCGAGGCTGCCAATGCCTTGAGGGGCAAGCAGGCTCGGCGTAGAATTGTGGCCTATGTCGAGAGCTATGATGATATTTATTTCTGGCGCACGGTGCTTGGCCGCTTTGAGAACGATAAACGCTATTTCGAGGTGATGCTGCCTTCAAAGATGAACCTCACGCGTGGCAAGAAGTCGGTGTTGATGAATTTCGTTGGCGAACAGGTTGGGCCTGATATGATTGCCTGCGTCGATGCCGATTACGACTATCTGCTGCAGGGCGCTACGGAACAGTCGCGCCGCGTGCTTAATAGTCCTTATGTTTTCCATACATACGTCTATGCCATTGAAAACTATCAGTGCTATGCCCCCTCGCTGCATGATGTCTGCGTGGCGGTGACGCTCAACGACCATCGTGTCTTTGATTTTGAGGAGTATTTCCGCCAGTTCAGTGAAGTCTGTTTCCCGCTCTTCGTCTGGTCTGTCTGGGCTTATCGCACAGGTCATCATGGACGCTTTTCCCTATCCGACTTCAACCGCGTTACCGATCCAGGAGGCTTTACCGTTCAGAATCCTGAAATCTCTATTGCGAACATCCGTCGCAAAGTGAGTACAAAGATTCGCGAACTGCAGCGTCAGTATCCTAATAACAAAGAGGCTTATCTAAAGGTAAAAGATGACATCTTAGCGTTAGGCGTAACCCCTCAGACCGTCTATCTTTACGTGCAAGGGCATCATCTCTTCGATACTGTTGTGGCTCCTATCCTGACGAAGGTGTGCAATATTCTCCGTCAGGAGCGTCAGAACGAGATTTATCATTCTCAGGCCCATCGCACCCAGAAGCGCAACGAAATGTCCTGCTATGAGAACTCACAGCAGGATGTCAAGTCGATGCTCAAGAAAAATATAGGCTATCAGCAGTGTCCCCTGTTCTTGCAATTACAAAATGATATAGAGAATTTCCTGGAGCCTAATACAACTCAATAGTTCTAGCAACAAGCCCGTCCGTAAAGGGCGGACTAAGCGTCCGTCGGCTTCGAACTGAGCGTCCGTTGGTTTCGGACTGCGAGTCCGTTGGTTTCGGACTGCGAGTCCGTGTAGTTTAACGATTTTAGTTGACTACTTGGAGTCTTACTCACGATAAGGGTTGACCCGGTTAAACTTAATTTTTAATTCACGTTGACTCGTCTCTACGTTAGTCATAATTTGCATTGATTCGGATG
>Ga0310694_10000199_pt1 | contig 89526 bp, 90 predicted proteins | sample 174DNAGHGhighgp2_FD_203884 | JGI IMG/M metagenome (GOLD analysis project Ga0310694, IMG submission 203884) | Sheep rumen microbial communities from Palmerston North, Manawatu-Wanganui, New Zealand - 1742 DNA GHGhigh gp2 (v2) (version 2) | ecosystem: Host-associated > Mammals > Digestive system...
CATTCTAACCTACTGAACTAACGCACCAGAATTGTCTTTTTGTCGTTTAGCGGGTGCAAAGGTAATCAGAATTTTCGAATATACAAAACTTTTTCGGAAAAACTTTATAAAAATCTTTGCATCAGCATGGCATCCGTGTATTTTTTGCCATCAAACAGCCATTCTTTCAGGGTTTCCTGGCGCACGAAGCCAGCTTTTTCGTAAAGAGCCAAAGCAGCCTGATTGTCCTTTCCCACCACCCCATAGAGCTGATGCAGGTGCAACACCCTGCTGGCATAATCACACAAAGCGTTCAGAGCCTCTGTTGCATATCCCTTCCTGCGCTCGGCATCCAGCATGACGATACCCGTCTCTGCCCGCAGATGCTGAGGAGAGAAATTCATCAAGTCCACAATACCCACGGTCTTGCCCTCCATGTCTTCCACAATCATGCGCAACTGCTTGTCCGCATAGATATCATCTGCCGAGTTGGCGATATAGTCATGCAAGGTATAGCGCGAATACGGCACGTTGGTGACTCCTACGTTCCACAGGCGTACATCATTCTCTATCTTATAGAGCAGTTCCAGGTCTTCGGGCTCTATGGCTCGCAGTCTAATCTTTTTCATAAGCATCGGTTCGAGGGTTAATAAATTGGCGCAATCGGGCTGATTGCATCTCTATCAAAGCAAGGAAGGCTCGGAAATAGATGGCCACCTTGATGGGCAACGAGAAGAAAAAGCTCAGGTGACCATAGTGCTTGCGGAAGAAGATCAGCATCGCCTGATAGAACACGTGCACATAACGGAACGACGTCTTTTGCGTAGACCCACCTTTGTAATGCACGATGTCATAAGGCAGATACCAGTTCTGCCACCCACCCTTCAGCAATCGGTAGCTAAGGTCGATGTCCTCACCATACATAAAATAGTCTTCATCCAGCAATCCCACTTGGTCCAGCGCCTTGCGCCTTAGCAGACAATAGGCCCCGCTGATCACCTCTATCCTACTGGGCTCATCCCAGGGCAGGTTGCTCATATAGTAACGACGCGTAAATCCCAACATCTTCAGCATAGCCACCCAAGGCGTGGGGATAGCCCTTCGCGATTCCGGGGCCACCTTTCCCTCACGGTTCAACATGCGCACGCCTGCTCCTCCAGCCTCCGGATGTGCATCCATGAAGTCGATACATCCGTGAATAGTAGGTTCATAGACGATGGTGTCGGGGTTCAACAGCAACACATATTCCGAATCTGTCTGCCTGATGGCCTGATTGTTGGCTCTGGCAAACCCCACGTTCTCCTGATTAACAATCAGCTGCACGTCGGGATAGTGCTTCTGCAGATATTCCACCGTATCGTCCTTCGAACAATTGTCCACCACGGTGATGTCTCCACTCAGTCCTGCAAGGGCTAAACGGACACTATCAATGCACTCGGTCAACAGCGGGCGCACATTGTAGCTGACAATCACTATGCTGACTTTCTTGGCCATACAAACGGGATACATAATAGCAGGACTACACCCAAATAGAAGAAGATGGTCGTATTATATATAAGGTATAGGATGGCATTCACCACCAAGGGCACCACAATCAGCGCCATTCTCAACTTCCAGTCCTTCTTATACAGTCGCACACCCAGATAGGCGCACAACAGCGTCATCAGTTCTACTGCGGTAGTCAACCAAAATTGAAATACTTCGTTATTCATCACTATTCACTTTTCACTGTTCACTTTTCACTGTTCACTTCCCCTCGAACACCGTTCGATTCAGAATCGATCTTCCAAGCGTCACTTCATCCGTATATTCCAGTTCATCACCCACGGAGATGCCTCGCGCGATGATGCTGATTTTCACATCATGGTACGGAGCTAGTTTACGGAAGATGTAGAAGTTGGTGGTGTCGCCCTCCATGGTCGAGCTCAACGCCAGAATCACCTCCTTCACCTCACCTTTGCTCACACGCTCCACCAGCGATTCTATCTCCAGATCCGACGGTCCGATACCATCCATCGGTGATATCACGCCCCCCAGCACATGATACAATCCGTGAAACTGCTGTGTGTTCTCCACAGCCATCACGTCCTGAATGTTCTCCACCACACAGATGGTACTACCATCCCTTCTGGGATTACTGCAGATAGGACATAACTCGCTGTCACTGATGTTATGACACACCTTACAGCGCCTCACCTCTTTGCGCATTCTGCTGATGGCATCAGCCAACTGCAGCACATCGTCTTCCTCTTGGCGCAACAGGTGCAGCACCAGTCGCAAAGCTGTCTTGCGCCCGATTCCCGGCAATTTGGCAAACTGCTGCACTGCCTTTTCCAGCAGTTGTGACGGATATTGTTGTTGTATCATTCTTTTGCCCCCTAACTAATCTCGCTCAACTCTAACCATCGCATGGATTTCTCATCGAGTTCCTCGTTGAGAACGGGCAACCGCTTGCTCATGGCGGTGATTTCATCCACCGAGGTGGTGCCTCCGCAAAGCGCCTCTTCTATCTTTTTCTTTTCATCCTCCAGCGCAGCGATGTCCTTCTCCAACTGCTCCATCTCGCGCTTCTCCTTGTAGGAGAGCTTACGCTTCTGTAAGCCCCCTAAGTTAGGGGGAAGGGGGTCTGAAGGAGCGTTGTTTTTCTCTTTGTTCAGACCCCTGTCGCACCCTAACTTAGGGGGCATAGGCTGAGCCTTCTCCCACTCCCGATATTGCGTATAGTTTCCGGGGAAATCCTTGATCTCGCCATTCCCTTTGAACACCAGCAGGTGGTCCACCACCTTATCCATAAAGTAACGGTCGTGCGATACCACAATCACGCACCCGGGGAAATCCTGCAAGTATTCCTCCAGAATCTGAAGCGTCACGATGTCCAGATCGTTGGTAGGCTCATCCAGCACCAGGAAGTTGGGGTTGCGCATCAGCACGGTGCAAAGGTACAATTTTCTGCGCTCACCACCGCTCAACTTATACACATAATTATATTGTTGCTCGGGCGTAAACAGGAAATATTGCAGCAATTGCGAGGCCGACAGTTTCTTGCCACCGCCCAGTTCCACATAGTCCGCAATGTCGGTGATCACGTCGATAACTTTCTGTTGCTCATTGAATTGCAGTCCCTCCTGTGAGAAGTACCCGAAGCGTACCGTATCACCTATCACGATGTGTCCTTCGTCCACCGGTTCCAGTCCCAACAGCATCTTGATAAACGTCGACTTACCCGTTCCGTTCGACCCCACAATACCCATCTTCTCAAAACGCGAGAAGTTGTAGTAGAAGTCCTTCAGGATCACTATGCCCCCTAAGTTAGGGGGTTGGGGGTCTGAAGGATTGCCTTTGTTCAAACCCCTGTTGTCCACTAACTTAGGGGACGTAGGAAAACTCTTCGAGATATATTGGCATTCAAATATCTTGCTTCCGATATACACGTTCGATGCCTTTAACCTGAGCTGGCGCTCCTCCAATCGCTGTTTCGCCACCTTCTCCAATTCGTAGAAAGCCTCCTCCCTGTAGCGCGCCTTATGACCGCGCGCCTGGGGCATCCGTCGCATCCATTCCAGTTCCGTTCTGTATAGGTTGTTGGCGCGCGCTATCTCCGCCCTACGGTTGTCTATACGCTCCTGTCGCTTCTCCAGATAGTAGGCGTAGTTGCCACGATAGGTATAGATGGTGCGGTCGTCCAGTTCCAGAATCACCGAGCACACACGGTCCAGGAAGAATCGGTCGTGCGTCACCATCAGCAGTGTCCTGTTGCCTCGCTGTAGGAAACCCTCCAACCATTCTATCATCTCCAAGTCCAGATGGTTCGTGGGCTCGTCCAGTATCAGCAGGTCCGGTTCCGTCAACAGCACGTTGGCCAGTGCCACACGCTTCTGCTGTCCGCCACTCAGCTGACCCATGGGTTGCTCCAAGTCCTTGATCTTCAGTTGCGTCAGCACCTGCTTGGCTTTCAGCACCTTCTCTGGGTCTCCCTGGTGATTAAAACACGCGTCCAGCACCGTCTCCTCCGGGTCAAACGTCGGACTCTGCTCCAGAAAACCTATCTTCAGGTCCCTGCGGAACACGATGTCCCCCGAGTCATAACCCTCCCTACCGCAAAGTATCGAGAGCAACGTCGACTTACCCGTCCCGTTCTTCGCAATCAGCCCCACCTTTTGGCCTTCGCCAATGGAGAAACTGATGTCTTCAAACAGTTGCAGGGCACCGAATGACTTCGACAAATGCTGTACATCAAGATATGGAACCATCACTTCTTCCCTTTTTCTTCCATCTTACATCTTACACACCCATTACAAATTTAACCAGCAGAATGGCTACTGGGATTGTTACCAACGAAATACCAATCAGGTCGATGATGAATCCCGTTTTGATCATCTTCGTGATGGGCACATAGCCCGACGCATAGACAATGGCGTTAGGCGGTGTAGATACCGGCATCATAAATCCTAATGACGACGACAGTGCAATGCCGATGGCCACAGGGATAGGACTCATATCCAACGACAATGCTGCACCAATGGCTATGGGCGCTATCAGGTTGGTCGATGCGGTGTGCGACGTCAACTCCGACATAATCAGGGTCGTTACACAGAACACACCCACAAAGGCCCACTCCGACGGGTCGTCACCCAAAACCTCCTTGATACCACTGCCTATCCATGCCGACAGTCCCGTGGTATACATCATCGCACCCATGGCCAGACCACCGCCAAAGAGCAACAGCGTGCCCCACTCGATGCCTTCCACACCATCCTTCCAACTCAGCGCAGTCTCACCCTTCTTTCCAGGCAGGAAGAACAGCAACAGTCCACCCACCATGGCGGCAATGGATTCCGGGAAGTGGTTGTCGTAGAATGTCATCACGTCCGACTTCGCCCCATAGACGATGCTCAGCACACTGGGCGCCACCCACAGCACCACGGCCACCGTAAAGGCAATGATGGTGCTCTTCTGAGCCGTGGTCCACTTGCCCAGCGAGTTCACATTTTCTCTGATAAACTCACGGGCACCCTCGATATGCTTCACATCAGCCGGGAACATCCTCCACAGTACCACATAAGCTATCAGGAAGTAAAGCACCATGGCCACGATGCCCCATATCATCCATTGGAAGAACGATATCGACGGAGCCTGCGGAGCCAACTGGTCCAGGAAACCTATCATGATAATGTTCGGGGGCGTGCCGATGGGCGTCATCACACCACCGATGCTACACGCATAGGCCGTCATCAGCATCAGTCCGGTAGCATACTTATAGTTCGCCAGATCGATGGTCTTTCCGTTGGCAGCCATCATCTCGCGGATAGCCTCCAGCAGTCCTAAGGCAATGGGAAACATCATGGCTGCCGTAGCCGTATTACTGATCCATCCCGAGCAAAGCATACACGCCAGTCCGATGGCCAGGAATATCTTTCGGGGCGAATCGCCCACCCACTTCATCGACATGATACCGTAGGCCATGCGCTTGTCCAGTCCATTCACCATCATACCCTTCGCCAACAGGAAACCACCCATGAATAGGAATATCATCGGGTTGGCAAAGTTGTCAAAGGCATCTTTCATCGGTGCAATGTCCAGCACCACACACAGCGTCGGACCTAACAGCGACGTCACTGGGATGGGCACCGGCTCCGTAATCCACCAGATAGCCACCAGCGACATGATGGCCAACATATGGTGTGCCGACACCGAAATGTCCTCGATAGGCATCCACCAAATCAGCAGGGCACACAGCGGGCCCAACACCATGCCTATCCTTTTCCTCAACTTCTCAAAACCACTTTCTGTTTTCATACTTATCACTTTTCACTGTTCCGCTCGACCTTTGGTCGCTTTGTACCTTTAGGTCAAAGACTTTTCACTTAGCGAAGCGTTTATCTCTTCTATATAGTTAAGTACTTCCTCCCTTCCTTCTTTCTTCTCTGCCGAAGTCAGGAACATCGGGGGCATCTCCTCCCACGTCTCTGCCAACTTCTTCTTATACGCCTCCATAGCCTGGCGCGCCTTGTTGGGCGTTAACTTGTCCGCCTTGGTAAACACGATGGAGAACGGGATGCTCGACAGCCCCAGCCACTCGATAAATTCCAGGTCTATCTTCTGCGGCTCCAGTCGGATATCCACTAGCACAAACACGTTCACCAGCTGTTCCCGCTGCAGAATATATCCGCGAATCATCTGGTCCAACTTGTCCACCTCCTTCTTCGATCGCTTGGCATAGCCATAGCCCGGCAAGTCCACCAGATACCACTCCTTGTTAATAATGAAGTGGTTGATCAACAGCGTCTTACCTGGTGTCGCACTCGTCTTCGCCAACTTCCTGTTGTTCGTCAGCATGTTGATCAGACTCGACTTCCCCACATTCGACCGTCCTATAAACGCATATTCCGGCTTCGTATCCTTCGGGCACATGGACACCATCGGGGCCGACAGCGAAAATTCAGCTTGCTTAATTTCCATACATTTGCAATTTGTTTGCAAAGATACAAATAAAAAAACACACCACCAAATTTGCCGGTCACATCTTCATTCTTCACTTTTCACTTAGAAAGCCTGCTTTCTATCACGCTCCAATTGATGATTTGCCAGAGGGCGGCCAGATGGTCGGGGCGACGGTTCTGATAATCCAGGTAATACGCATGCTCCCACACATCAAAGGTCAGCAACGGCTTTAGCCCCTTTTGAATAGGATTGGCCGCATTAGGTTCCTGCGTAATCACCAACTTGCCATCCTTGTCTGCCGACAACCACACCCAGCCAGAGCCAAAGAGCGTTGCTCCACCCTTCTGGAACGCCTCCTTGAACGCCTCGAACGATCCGAAGTCGCGCACGATAGCCTCCATGATCCGTCCTTTAGGAGTCGATTGCATCGACTCACCTTTAAACTGCTCAAAGTACAGATTGTGGTTCAATATCTGTCCCGCGTTATTCAGCATACCGCCAGAGGCCTTACATACGATCTCCTCCAATGAAGCCTCCTCGAACCCACTCCCAGGAAGCAACCCATTGAGGTTATTCACATACCCCGCCAGATGCTTCCCATGATGAAACTCCAGCGTCTGCTTACTAATCACCGGCTCCAATGCGTCGATCGCATACGGTAGCGCCATCAATTCAAACTTCTTCATACCTTTCTTGTTTTTAGTTATTCCTTGGCAAATATACAAAAACTTTCCCAAAAGGTTGTACCCTTACAACCTTTTTAACCATTTTTTAAGGGGACAAGTATGGATGGTTTACATATCCTCCATACACAGTCCAGCTATGCCCGTTTCGTACTTCCCGTACTCGCCGGTCGCTTCCTTAAACCGCTGCACCTTCTCCTCCAGCACCTTCATGTCCAGTTCATCGCGTTGACGCTTCACTTCGTAGAAGGTCACCCGCTTCTCCAAATCGTCAGCTGCTATGATGTCAATTTTCGGAGCAGCGAGCGCCATCGTGCTTGCACGTTTGGCCGAGTCGCGACGAAAATCAACGCAGTTAATTTTGTTCTCACCCCTGCGGTCCCACCAGCTGTCAATGCGCGTGTACTGCCCGCTTTCGCGCATCACCTCCTTAAACCAGCGCTCCAGCACCTTGCCGCTGTAGGTCTCGTAGTCACGCACTACAATCTCGGCCAGCTTCCCGTAGGCATTCGCCTCAATAAAGTAGGTATATTTGTAGATAAAGCGGAACCAGAACTGCAGAAACAGATCGCTCACCGCATATACGATGTTCTTGTTGGCAGACTTCTGGAACATGGGCTTTTTCTTGGCTATCAGCCCGTAGTCGTTCTCCAGTCTCGTCATATAGCCCGACACCTCCACATGCAGAATGCCCTCTATGTCTCCTCTGGTATTGTGACCCGTGGCTATCAGCTTCAGAATGTCGAAATAGCGTCCGTAGTCGCGTCCGAACTCCTCTATCAGCATGTTCTTTCCTTCAGGGATAAAGTACGAGTTCTTGGCAATAATGCGCCCCAGCATCTTCTCTGCCGTGGTAGCACCCGCATCCATCAGCAGCTCCACATACTTGGCTACACCTCCCGTATAGGTGTATAGCGCCAACAGATCCTCCTTCGTATAGTCGGGATTGTAGCACCCCAATATCTCCTTCACCACCGAGGGCGCGAAAGGCTCTATTTTCAGGAACTCCGTCTGTCGTCCGTACAGAGGCTCCTTCTTGTCGCGAAACAGCTTTGTCATCATCGAGTACACCGATCCGCACACTATCAGGTTTATCTTCGCCTCCCCCTTCTTCTTGTCCCATATCTTCTGTATCTGCGAGAATATGGCACTGTTCACGCGATTAAAGTCCTGAAATTCGTCGATCATCAGTGTCAGGGGGCGCGTTTTCGACAGTTCCATCACGTAGTCAAAGATGTCGGCAAACCGCTCCACCTTTCCCAGTATAGGTATCTCCAGTTTTTCCGTCAGCTCCTGCTGGAATTCCTCACACAGCACACTCTCCGTACTCCTTGTCACAAAAAAATACAGTATCGTCTCGTCCTCGTAAGCCTTCATCACGAGCGAAGTCTTACCTATGCGCCTGCGTCCCGTCAGCACGGTAAACTGAGCCGCACGTTGCGAGAGGTCTCTTATTTCCCACAACTTTTGAATCTCATATTCCCTGTCGAAGAACTTCATAACTCACTCTATTGTATTAATATTACATTCAGGAAAAGTATCGAACTATCCAGTTCGGAACTCCTCGTTTCGGTTGCAAAAATACAATTTTTCTTTGATATAACATACAAAAATTAGGTAAAAAACACTATTTTCTCAAAAATTAGGTCTTTTTACCTACTTTATATCCCCTTTTAACGAAGCAAGGCTGACCACATTCCTGCAATCAGCCCTTTCTTGTCCTCTATGCTATTCTTTTCGCATAGGTTTTTACTATTTCATTAGCAAAAATAGACAAAATCTGTCAATTCTCGCAAATCTATCAGCACTCTTTCATTAATTACCCGCGTATTCTTTGTTCCGTTAATCCTTAGTTCCGTGGCCTAAACTACTCCCACTGATTCTTCCTCTTACATATCTCCATCATCTCAAGTAGCCTCATGAAAGCTTCCACCCTCTCTGGCTTCATCTTCCCTGCATTAAGCGCCTTCCTATTCGCCTTCACCCAGTTCAGCATATCATGCTCCTCAATCCTATGCTTCGACGGGTTTCTATGGTTGCTCTCAATGAAATCAACCACCTCCTGGTACCTCACCATCCATCTCTCATCTTGTGTCATACCATCATCCTTTTGTGTTCTGTATGTTGCGCCATCGTCGCAGCCTCATCCCCCATTCCCTGCGCATTTCCGCAGGGTCACTCACCATTCTTCTTCCTCTCTACCGTAATATCCCCGTTAGCTTGATATACCGTACTATTCTCAGCATTCTTTACTACCTGCTTATTACGGTTTCCTTTTTTCGCCAACAAACCAATAAGCGCAGCGATTATTACCGCAGCCGCTCCGATTATTTCACCTATATACTCTTTCATCATCTTTCATTTTTAAACAATTCTTTCAGTGTTGTCTTAGCTACTCGCATCTTTTCTTTCCGAACAATTCGGTTAGCGATATACATTCCAACAGGAGTCAACTTCAGATTCTGAACATTGTCCTGATGAAACAGATTAATCAGTTTTCCCCAATTTGGATTTATCACTATCAGCATGTTCCTTATTTCATCATCATTTAGTGGGCGTAATGTGTTTATGTATGTTTCCAACTCTGGCCACAAGTCCATCCTACCTTCACGTTCCAAGTCTCTTCTCAGGTGATTTGTACTCAGACTTACCATCCTGCACTTATTATCTATATCTCCGCAAACAAATGCCATGCCTTTCAGTCCTGGGGCCAAAGCTGGATGCTCTGATATATACCGTTGATATTCTTCAAATGATGTTGGCTGACGGAAAAACAAGTCATAGCGACGCCTCATCTCCTCTTCTATTGTCACCATCCTTGTTAAGCCATGCATTGTTTCGCAACAATTCAACTGGTGTAAAAAAGCTATATCCAGATTCGACACCTCGTCCAGATGCTCATACAGCCTTGCTTGTTCTGCCAAGTTCGCCCTGAAAATGAAAGATATATTTCGCTCCTCCATCCTTCTCATCAAGATAGCTCCCAGCAACCTGCTCATTGCTACAGACAGTTTCGGAATAACTTGTATCGCATCTTCTATGATGTATTTTTCTGTGCTATTTTCGCCTACTTGTAGCCGGTCTATTAAAACGTCCACCAAGTCTTCCTTTACTTCCTCACTATCGCTCTGTGCATACTCTTTTATCGCATCATGAAGCAAAAACTGATATCTTGGTTCTTTGAACTTATTGATTACATTCTGGTCATTAAGCCCTGCCAGTTTCTCTATCAGCCTATTTTGAAATTCCTCTATTATCTTATTGAGCTTGTCATATGCCTCTTTAGTTACAATTCCAAACTCTTGTCTGATAACGTCGCGACATATATCCTTCACGTCACTATACCCCAAGCCATGGTTATGTATATCACCATTGGCCTGCTGAACTATCGAACCACTAACGTTCGAAACCTCTTGTTTATTCTTCTCTAACATCATCCTTTCATTTTAAAAATCTACTTACATATCGTTATTCATTATTGTCTCTTGTGCCGATGACACCGTCGCCGCCTTTCCACCGCAAATATACTAAAAAAACTATTCCGTTCCAAGCCTAATGACAAAAATCACACATTCCGTCCATTTTTTCTTCAAAAACGAGTATCTCCCTCTCGAGAAAGCCACCGTTCCCTTCGCGTCAGCACAGGGTTTTCTTCTTTGTTTTTTTCCTGCGATTTTATCGCTGTCCTTTTCTCCTTCCCCGTGCCCAATGGTTTTCCCGCTGGGTTGCCTTTGTCCGATGCTACTGACTGCGCCCGACGCAGGCAACAGAACTTCATGAGGTGCCTGGCGCACCTGAACCACCATTTTCCCTTCTACATTATAAAAATCACCTATTGAGAAGTCTTCATGTGATGGGCTTATGGCCCACGTATCCCGATATATAAACAAAAACCGCTAACCGAGTGCTGCAACTTAGTTATCGGTTACCTTTCTAATTATGGGGTCTTGGGGTCGAGCCCCAAACGGATCACGGAGCTGTTTTGAGCTGTTATCGAAGAAAGAGGTGGCTGGATAGTTTTTTTCTCATTCCATGTTTATCTGTTCCAGTTTGTCTTTGAGTGTGATTACATCATCATGTCTATTGGAATATAGCTCGGTTCTGTATTTCTTGTCTATCCCCATGGCTTGAATAGCACATTTCTGACGCCAATCAATAAGCATTATGTCTGAAATAAAAATGCCTGACGCGATACGCTCCCAATCTATATCATCATTGTCTTTTTCTACCATCTGATTGTTGGAATAATATGTTTTGAGGCTGTAATAAGTGTTTAGTGATGGTATATTGGCAAATAAGTTCTTCTGAAACTCGTTTGAAGCGGAAAAGAAGTTTCGACCTGTAAATCGTTTTTGACAAAGGATAAGAGCAATTATTTCTTCTGGACGACGGAGATGCAACAAGTTTGTTTGCAGTTTCTTCCCTATGCAAATTTCGGCCCACTGTTTGGGGACTTCTCCTAAATAGATAACGGCGAAAGCTCATATATCCCGATTCAGCCCCGTGATAGCGGTCGAAACCATTTCCTATCACATATAGGTGCTTGGCCTGTTTCCCTCCAACTTTATATTGCCGCTGTAGAGAACGTGGCGCAAGTGAACCGCCCTTGTCGTAGCAGTATTTTGTCATCTCTTCCACCACCTGCGACTTTGGCATATCTAAAGGCAAGGTACTCAAAAGCGAACTTACATTAAAGGGCTTTAAGTACTCTAATCCTTCCAGTGGCAACATACCGTGGAGTTCCGAAAACCAATCCTGTGCCCGGAAGACAAACACACTTCTTTTATACTCTTCCGCATTTTTGTCCAGCTTCGTGGCAACATTTCTTTGAGAGGGTACTATGACTTTTATCCTTCTCAGGATTTCCTTCAATTCGTGTTTCTGAGAAACACTATATTCCTTCGATTTCCTCACGGCTTGATAGTGCGCAGTTATTCTGTTCCTCAGCGTTCCAGCCTGCGATTGTTTCCCTACTGCCATATAGAAAGCCACCATGGCCTCTGCCATTTTGAATCTCATCAAAGCGGCATCATACCCCTCTAAAGGTTCCGGCACCTCTCTTTCAAACAAGGCATTTAATTCATAGGCACAACGATACATCTTCTCCATATTGCCATCTTCCACAGCCTTATGGAGTTCTAATATCGATTGTAAGAGTTTTGCCTTGTTCATAGTCCCTTCGAAATGATCAAGTATTCACCACTAAATGATTCTCACACATACTGATTCACCCTCTTATTTTCCTCCATCAACGCCAGCAATTCCTTAAACTTCAAAACCCTTTCCGGCTTAAGTTCACCTGCATTCATCTTTTTCCTATTGGCCTTCAACCAGTTGAGCATATCATGCTCCTCTATTCTATGCTTAGATGGATTCCGCTTATTTGTCTCAATGAACGTCCTCACCTCCTGATAGCGCACGTTCCAACGTTCATCTTGGGTCATAACCTGCAATCCTTAACCGCACTCTCGCTGCCAGCCTCCCTCACCCGTCTGTACGACCAGCCCGTGTGCGTCATCACCTGACGAATAGAAGCACCCTCCTCGCGCGCACTCCTCACTATCTCCGCCTGCTCCTCCAGAGTCAGCCGCATCCTCCACGATGCCCGCCTTCACGGGGTTCTGGTGGATATAGCGCAGCAATGTCGTGAAGTACTCCATGTCGTTGCACGGTTCACTTTTGAAACGTTCCTGAAACAGATGCCCGATGCGCTCGTTCTTCTTGTTATAGTAGTACACATAACTGCTCGCCAGACTCTTGATCACATCCGCAATCTTCCAATCCATCTCCATCACCAACAGATGGAAATGGTTCGTCATCAAGCACCAGGCATAGACCACGCAAGTTCGTATTGGCAGCAGTCTGCCCTCGTCATCATGCTGGAACGGAAGGTCAGCAAGAATATCCATAAACCTCCGGCAATCCTCATCGTCGTCGAAGATAGCCTGACGATTTATCCCACGCATCATCACATGATAGATGCCAACCCCACTTTCCATCCTTGCACTCCGAGGCATGATATGACAATCTCAATCTTCGTTATTCTCCTCTTCCGGCAGCGCCTGTACATCCCCTGCTGGTGGCAAGTAGTCCGCCGCCTTGGCAGGAGAAATCACCGAGTGACCAAGTTGCGATTCCAATTTGTCACGAGCGGCCTTAGCCACACTACCACCTTTCTTGGCCACTGTCACACTCTGTTTATAACCCTGAGGGTTCTGCTCTTTTGACAAGTCAGTAGCAGCACTCTCTGCCAACATATTGAGGATAAGCTCCGTATTGGTCATATTGTCGCGCAGGCTCTCTTTCTTCAGTCCCTTGAACTGTTTGTATTGCCTAGTCGTTTTACCACTCCACTCGCGTGTAATAATATCGGTAAGTGACGCATATTGCTGTCCCTGCTGCACGCCCGCACGGTCCCACTCGTCGGTGAGGGCCTTACGCACCTCGATGCTCTTCACGCGGTTGTTGATCCAGTTCTCGCTGTACCCCTTGCGGCGCCAGTCTTGTACGGCCTGACCAATGGCCAACTCAGGGTCAGCCATCTGGTCCAGACGCTGCTTGGCAACAGAAGCCATCCACTGCTTGAACGGCTCCGCCTTCTTCGATGGAATGCTCTGGATAATGCGGAACATCTGCTCGGTGTCTGCAACATCCGTCATGCGCATCTTACCATCAGCAGCTCGCATCTTCAAAGCGTGACAATTTGTCACGGTTTCATTTCCCTCATCTTTCAGTCGCTGCTTCAGCTTTCTCCAATAAGCCTGAGGGTCTTTACTCTCTGTCAGCACACCGCATACGTCAACAATAGAGAAGTACCATTCCTCCCGTTCGTCGTCCCATGCAGTCCGCACCTTCTTGTCCTCGAATAACTGTATCTTATGCCTTTGCGTCATATAAAAATCAAGCTTATACAAATATAACGATTATTCTCCGCAATTATTGTCCTACGAAGCAATCATCCAGCAAAGCTTATACTCTCATTTACACACATTTTTCAGGCACATAAAAACGTGTATAGAAGTTCCTGTCCCCCTGATTCGGATTCGTTAAGCCCATCTTTGGTCATTTCAATCCTTTTCCCCCCTTCACCTTACTTGTCCCCTCACATCAATACCGTGCCCTTATAAAACCACAAAGAGGCATGCGCTCCTCGCACACACCTCTTCACCCCCAACTATTATCTATCATCTATTATCTATCATCTATCATCTATTATCTATTATCTATCATCTATTAACTATTAAAGCTTTCGCTCCCATCCTCCCCATACTTCCCATCCTTACCTTCATATATCACCGAAGGCTCAATCACCTCCACCGTATGCCACACACCTTTCAGCACCTGGCATCCATACACTCCCTCTTCAGGGCACAGATGTATACGCTCTGTCTCCTTCAACGTCACTTTACCATCCTCAGAAGTCACCTCCTCGTACAGCACCTCATCCATCCTTCCCTTAATGAGTATCACATTCTCATTACTCATCGGATGCCTATGTATCGCCACTTCCGTCCCAGGCAGCATGGCGTTCAGCATACGCTGCGATCCATCCTCTGCCGATGTCCTCAGGTCCAAGTTCGTCCTCAGCCTCGGATTTAACCTCGCCTCTTCAAACAGTTTCTCCAGTAGTTCTTTGGTAATCGTCATTTTTGTAAAGTGTATAGTGGATAGTTTATTGTTTAAAGTCAGTACTTAAAGTGTATTGTTTAACAATGCCATTAGTTTAATGTGTATAGTTTATCGTTCAAGGCCAGTTAAAACAGTTTAGTGTTTTAAGTTTAATACAACTCCACCATAGTGGCACTATCAACTTCAAAACAGCCTTTAAACTTTCAACAATAAACTATCAACATTCCAAAGGGATCATCAACTTTCAACTTTTGCGTCAGCCTTATAGGAGTTTTGCAGTCCCGACAGGAGTCTTGCTTCCTCCCTTATCAGTTCATCAATACTCATACGGTCTTCAGCCGTGATGTATCCAAGTTCTTCTGCAATTTCGAATTGCGAAGAAACTTCCATCAAAGATCCAAAGGCCATTTCTATAAAATGAGCCTTATCCTTGACTGAGTAACGGTTAACTCCTTCTGCGATGTTTGATGTAATAGACACCGAAGCTCTTCTCAATTGGTCGCACATAGCGTAACGTTCTTCTGAAGGAAACTTCTTCAGAAGCTTATACGTTCTCTTTACAACCTCTTTACCCTTTTGGTAAGCAATTAGCTTACGGTAACCGAAAACCTCCATACTGTTTCAACTTTAAACTCAATAACTGACTTTAAACTTTCAACGTTAAACATTCAACTTTATTGCTTCTTCAGCGAAGCAAGGTATTCCTCATGCAAATGGTAATACTTCACTTTAAACAGCACATACGCTATTGCCAGCTCATTTGCCATCAACTGGTACGCATGCTTACGATGAGCCTGCCCTGTAAGGGCACAAAAAAAAGGGCTCGCAGCATTTGCTGCAAGCCCCTTTGCCTATTCGTGCGATCCGTGCGATTCGTGTTCGCCCCAATCTCTTTCTTACATTACGAAGTATCAATTCATTGAACCGCTTGAACCGGGTCCATCACCGCCTCCGTTGTTGTCACCACCGGTATTGTCACCATTCGTGTCATTCGTGTCATTCGTGTTCGACTCCCCCCCGTTCTCCGTGGTTCCGCCATTCTCGCCATCCGTGCCTTCCGTGTTCGACCCGCCTCCAGTATTCGTACCATCCGTGTTCGACCCGCCTCCACTATTCGTGCCATTCGTGTTCGTGTTCGACCCGCCACCGTTGAAACCGCTAGAACCAGAACCTCCAACGGTCTCGTTCAGCGAGCTCTGCGGATTCAGGTAAACCGCACTCTTATTGATACCACCGTAGCTGTCGGCCGCCGCCTTCATCGCCTCGTAAGTCTGGTACTGCCCCAGCACCTCGCTCACCACCACCAGTCGCTGCGTGCTCACCTTCGTCTGGCCGCTGTTCTCGCGACTGTGCACCCATGCGCAGCCCATCTCGCTCAGCACCATGCCCGTTGCCAGATAGCCATCCACGGTGCTAAAGCCCTCGCTCGTCACCACGTCCCACAGCTTTGTCTGGTCGTCCAGGCTCAGCACCACCTTCTGTGCTCGCATGTTCGCACGTGGCATCCCGTCCGTGCCCGTGTACTGCGTACCAACGAAGAATGTCAGCTGGTCGCCCTCGCGCCAGTTGTCGTTCGCCGTCATCAGGGCACCACTAAACAGCGCCACGGTAGTTCCCGCACCAATCTCGATGCCCAGGTTCAGGTTCGTCACCAGCTTGCCTGCACTGTTCAGCGCATAGCCGATAGGCTCAATGCTGCCGATGCTAAACAGGTCATCCGCCAGCACGCACGCACCCTGAATCCTCATCTGTCTGGTCAGATAAACAGGCCCGTGCCCCCAGTTCGCACTCACAAACATGTTCGCGTCGTGCGCCCCTGGATTCTTGTTCTCAAACGCCTCCGCCAGCTTGCCGCTGTACAGGCGGTAGTTTGCCAGCAGGTTCGCCATCTGCAGACGCGTATACGCCTGCTTCTCCGAGCGTCGTGGTGTGCTGGCTTTCTTCGGAGCCTTACACAGAATCTTCCCCGTTGCCGTCTGTCGCATCACGATGTTCTCACCCAGCTTACCACTCGCCTGCTCAATCAGTGTACTTTGAAACTTTGCCATAATTTAATTTCCTTTCTTTTTTTGTTAATACTAATTTCTTAAATTCTTGATACCTTTTGATAACCTCCTGCTGTCTTGCGCAGGATTTCTTTACGGTTATAACCGTTCCTTTTGTTGCTGACATGTACGAATGTCGGATAGATGATGAGTTGGTCAAAGACCCCGTTTTCCACGATGACCTTCGCCAGCTCTTCAGGCTTTCCACTGAACCGCAGATCCGCCGCCTCCCCTCGCATGTGCTGCGAGGTAGAGGCGCCTCCTACCTTTCGGTTATGCACCACACAGCGGAACCCGCTGTTCACCATGATACGCCGTCCCAGCTTCTCTCTGGCAGGGTCGAGCACAGCCTCCACCAGTGCCCGTTCGTTAGCCTCAACATCATTAGGTGCCCGCTCTGCCCGCTGCTTCAGCGGACACTCCGGGCACCTGTCCTCATTCCTGTAGCATCGTATCAGCTCCTCAATCTTAAAATGCTTCATAATAAACCTTTCATTTCTTTTACCTCCTTAATTTTATAATGATTACCAGGCCCGCGAGGGCTACGATAATCCAAAAGATCCATCGCAGCGCACTCACTAAGCCACCACTCTTACCATTCGTCGGATTCGCCAGATTCGTGTTCACATAAACACTGTCACGTTTCTCGATAAAGACCGTATCAGTTCTAATCACTGTTCTTTCGTGATTATCCCTAACACGGTCTCTATTTTTTACGCGGTCACGCTCGGTTATGATACTCTGCATGATGGTGTCGCCAGCCTCGTTTTTCGTTATCGTTATCGTCTTCGTTTCTACTACGCTGTCCGTCACTTCAACACTCACACTGTCCCGTGCCGTCACCTCTTTTGAATCCTGAATCTTGAACCTTGAAACTTCATGCGACGTGCTCCGTTGCACGGCGCAGCTTGTCACGAACAGGGCACTCATCCCTATAAGGACAATCATTGACTCCTTCCACTGCATCTTTCAGTTCCTTTACCTCTTTTCTCAGTTCACCTACTTCCTGTTGCAGGGGTTCACCTATGTTCTTCCTGAACTCCTCAACATACTCCTTAGCTAGATCCATGTACAGCTGTCGGTTCTCAGCCTCCAGGTGCTTCACCTCCTGCTTGTACTTGCGGTGGTTTACAACCCACCCGCATCCACCCACCAGGGTCATCAGCCCCAGTATAATACTTGTCCAATCGATAGTCATAATCTTTACCTCCTATTTTTTATTTGTTAATTTCACGTTATGAAGAAGGCCCACACGGTCTGCTACCGTGCGAGCCTTCCATTCTCTAATTCTATGATTCTTGACTTGAAACCCACGCAAATCCGTTTAATCCGCACAATCCGTGGTTTTCTTGTTCTGCTCCTCTACGAAGCGCATCATCTTGGCCATATACTCCTCGATGCTGTAACCCCACATTTTCTTAAATTGTTCGGGGGTAACGCTCATAGCTCTCAATTCGTCTATTTTATCCAATAAGTTCATAATAATCTATTTTTTATATGTTATACAATTTGTTTACTTTTTCTTCAGCAGCACCCTGATTCTAGTAATCAGTTCTGATTCTATCTCCAGCACCTGCGGTTTGGTCTTGCGCAGTTTCTTCGAGATGGCTCTGTGGTCAAGCTGGTCAAATGCCAGTTCCACATACTGCTCCATCATCGGGTCACCCTTGGCAGCAGCCTTGGCTATCTTGTAGCCCCTGTTGTGGCGGGTTTCTTTCTGCTCCAGCTCTTCCAGCAGTTCCAGATCACTTTTCACCTCGAACCCGTTGCGTCTCAGTTCTGGGTCAATCTCCACCATATCGTTGGCATCGTCGTACCCATCATCGTCGGCATTCTCGCGTTCAAACTCGCTGTTGGCTTTCACGTCGGGATAACCGTCATCAATGTAGTCGCGCAGCGTGTGAGCCATGCCACTCTTCATCACATTGATGAACAGGGTACCCAGTTTCGTGCCCTCCTTCCATTTCCACTTACACTTAGGATCCTTCAGCGTGTTGTACGCCTTGATGGGGTAATACTCCACAGCAGGGATTCCCAGGTTCTGTTCACTGAAGGCACCTGTCTCGGTGTGGCCTTCCAGTTCGCTACTAATCCAGAGACCACCCATCAGGAAGGCCTCCTGCATCTCCTCTGGAGTGGCACTGCTCAGAGGTTTGTACTTTTGTTTCGAATTTCTCTTTTTCATATTTTCTAAATTTTAAATCGTTCATTTTATTTTTCGTTTTTGTTATCGTTTTGGTTTAGCCTTTTGGCCTCGCCTCTCACTTGCATTATATCCAAATCTTTGCCCAGCCTGATTATCAGCCACTTACATGCCGCCGTTAATCTTGCTCCGGCCACGTCTGGGCACAAAAGAGGCGACCACCGCAGTATTACTACCGGGGTGGCCGCCTTTATATTGGTTGAGCCCTAAGTCAGAGAGTTCGCTTATCTACATAATCGAAGGTATATGGCATAGCTCTCCTGCACCCGGTGTAATACGCCAGATGCAGCCAACAACTGATTCTCGCGCTGAATCAGCAGTCCGTTCTTACCTATTATGTCCTGAGCCGTAGCCATTTACTATATACCTTATTAAAATTTTGCGCTGACAAAGGCAGTGCAAGCCGAACGCAATGAAATGAATTTCAATTGCTGAGGCGCCGCCTGCCTTCGCCGTTTTTAAACGGCAAAATTACAGATATTTTTTCAATCCACCCAATTTTTCAATAAATTTTTCGGATGGAACCTGAAACATGAATCTTGAAACTCCGTTTCACACCGTTATCGCCTCTTTCTTCCTAGCACACGTCGTATCCAGCAGCAGCCTTGCTATATCCTGCCAAGCCTCTAGCTGAAACTCCATAAGTTCTGGTTCTGGCATTGCCTTCTTCTCATTCCTATACATAGGTGCCAAATCTACCATTAGTCTTTTCTTCAGACGTGGATAAACCCAGTCATCGGCATCAAGCTCTGCCACATACGTATGGAATGGCTTTCCCCTCATAATGTCTGGGTTGCGGAAGCAGCACATCGCCGCAAACTTTTCCATACCATCGCCCAATCTCAACACAGTTTCTTTCTTGATACCTTCTTTCATGTCGAAATAAGGCAGTATCAATTCTGAATATGCATTGTTGCAAAGTTTATCAAATGCCTCCTTGTCCTTCTGGTTCTGCGCCTGACTCCAATCCAGCTGATTGAAATGATTAAGTGGAACCAAATTCTCAACCTCATGCACAGGTAGCATCAAGAAATAATACACCTTATCCAAAGCTTTGATTTTAGCGCATTTCACACCAGTTGAATCAGAGTCCAATGGCTGCCCACCATATCTCTGGTCAGAATCCGTGATGCACGTCACCATCTTTCCAGAACGCAAACAACTTTTTACAGTGGTTGCTGTTCGCGTACCGCCACCTCCCTGCGAAGTGAATTTATAATTATAGCGCAGATTGTTCACTTTGAGATAGTGTTTGATAATATACTCAAACAATGCACAGTCATCTTCATCCTCAGCCACCACAGTCATTGCCTGCACCTTCATCGAATCATCGAAATAAGTGTAGGGCATCTGCTTCACCAAATGACCGTCTTTCTCATAGTTATTATATCCATCCAAAACAACTTCCACATAGCGGCAAATATCATCTGGTACAGAATATATAGAATACTTTGATACCAGTTTGTTGAATACAGGATATACCTGCTCATCGCTCTTGAACTCTTCCATGAAGAATGCCAATACCTTATAATCTCCTCTCAGCAGGTGCTTGCTTTCCCAGACAGCCATCGCAATATAGTGAACAGCTCTCTTTATATCTGTAAACTGAGGAGAAGCTTTGTCAACAATAAGAGAATCAGTAAGATAAAATAACATAGGTATTAATCTTGGTCGGGATCAAAAAATCCGTTTGGCCACTCCTTTATCTGGCCGTTCTCATTATAAGTTGTCTGTCTCACTTTGGTCACATTCACGCCATATCCCTTCTCAAACAAGATGATGTTCACATCCTTTGGCGAGATAACATTCTCTCTTATTCTCCTGCCTATTCTATTCAGGATGGTGTCACTGTGAGTCTCTACTATCAGTCTGAAAATACCCATCTGTGTCTGCTCGTCTATACTTGAATAATAAGTATTGATGAACGCATCCGCTATCTTAGCCTGATAAGCAGGATGCAAATGCAACTCTGGTTGCTCCATAAGAATGACATTATCTACAGCATTCCTTATCATCCCTCCCATTCTATATCTTGACATTCTTCTGTTTGAAGCATACCATAGCTTTGTCAGGATAGGCAAAATCTGAGAATAACCAAAACCGATATCAGTAATATTAAGTTCTCTCTCTTCGTTCGACACCATAATACTATGATGCCCAGCCTCAGCCTTTGTCCTAACTTGTACGCCAAGAATCTTCTTAGTATATTCATTATACGAGTTCAACATCATCGGTGTCATCGAAGCAATAAATTCAGAAAGATTCTTGCCGTAAGGGTCAATATCACTCACTTGAAGTCCCTGCGAACGGTAATACCTGTTTGCTTCAGCTCGGGTGGGCGCAATATAGCTACAGCTTAAATAGAAAGCCGACAAATCGGAATCCAGAAGTTCCATAACGGGAATCATCCTCGAAAGTGCAATCATATAGTAAAGATCCACGAATTCTGGACTTTCCACTGTCCATTTGCTCACATAGTTTCTAAAGGATTGTATAGGACTCTCATGTATAAGCCAATTTAAATAAAATTCCTTATCCTTTCTCCAATGTTCAAATATAGTTACCGCATGGCCATATTTCTTAAACCGTTTATCGCTTCTTTTCTTCACGAAACCGAATACACTGTGGAGTATCGCTTGATGAATATTGGGTCTCACTTCCCCATCACGAAACTCCTTCCCTGTTACCTCAAAATCTGGCAAGATATTGCCGTATGTACTATGGTCAAATCTAACAGTTTGATCCAGTTCTACACTATGCCCATCAATCTCAAATTGTACTTTACCGCTTCTGTCTGGTGTTTCTAACTTAAATTTGAAACCGTCAACATCTATTTTTATACAGTTAATATATGTACCTTTATTGTCATTGTTTAATGAGAATAAGAGTTGTGCCTTTTTGAAATCATCAATAAAATCCATATCGGTAAACCGGCGATAGGGTCTTCTGAATCTACCTGAGACTGGCTGTTTAATGCGATATTCAAACTCTATCGTTTCCCCTTCGGCGGCATATTTATTCTTAGCCGTAACATAGTCACCAAAGTCCACCAACGAGTCGTCGAACCAAGATATTGGTCCGCGAAGGCTTTTGTTTACCGATTGTGTAAACAGCGGAAAACTTCTAAGGAAAGTACTTTTACCCGTACTGTTCGCACCCAGAAGTAGCGTGATGGGCTTTATTTCAATATAACCCGTGTCCGCAAGACTCCTCAGATTTTTTATTCTTACTGCAGTAATCATATTATATTGTTTTTTGGTTTCAATATCTCCCTAGTCCACTCACAACTTCTGCTTTCAAGTGTGGGGCCATAAAAATATGCTCCCGACCACTCGCTTTGTGAATGAACTCTATCAGACTAAAGTCATTCTTGTAGCTAAACACATGCCGCTGAGCATAGAAATATCTCATCATATTATGCCTGCGAATCTCTTTGTCATCAGCCACAATAAAACTGCCATCCAACTCCTCCTTGTCTTTATGATAGTTCCTGTCATATATCGACAAAGCCAGACTTGGCGACAGGCTCATCATCATCTCACTGCCATACATCAGGAGCCCGCAATATAGGTATCCTTCATTTGGAACATGCGGAGATACTGCAATGGGGAAATCAGATGTATAAAAGTCGTTTCCATTACTCACCCAGAACACAAAATAGTTATTCGCCATAGCGCCTGCACACTTCATCAGCTCATCATAGTTCATGTATGTCAGTCTGGCATGAAGTGCAGCTTTCTCGCAGGTCACTCCTACCTTCAGTTTTTCAAACTCCTCGTTGCCTGTCTGCTTGGCCATGATATATTTCATCATATCTACCCCAGCCTGCTCAAAACGCAGATAGTTGTCAACCTCCGCTTCACCTATCAGAGGGTGACGCAAATATTGAGTAGCTATATGCAGGGCCAGCTCCTTCTTTTCGTAATAACTCAGTCGGTAGTGGTCTTTCCCTGTCAGCCATTCGTCTTGTATCGTGTCTAAGTCCGACAGGAACCTAGAATAGTTCGGCTCCACATCCCTTGCAAAATGCTCCTTCTCTATTGTTAGGTTGTTTATCTCTTGATGGTTCTCTTCCCAGCATCTCTTCACATACTCATCCGACAGCGTGTACATATCCTCTTCACAGCACACCGACATCAACGGAGCATTATAGCTCTTCGATGTTGTTTTGTCGTATGTATTGATGCTCTTCTCATTATCCGAAAACCTTTTCAGATAGCATCTGGGAATATAGTGCTGCTTCATGTATTATTCGTAATACGCATCCGTATCTATCTCCAGTTCATCACATTCCTCCACACTATAATACTGACCATCATAACTGATAGTCCCCTTAAACTTGAATGGGAACGACATGCCCATAGGCTCATCCCCAGGTTCTTGATCCGAGTCTGAGCCATACTGTAATGTCACACCCACCATGCCTGTACAGGTAATAATCAAATTACCATCCTCTATGCTAATCTCGCTAATACTAACACCATGCACCTCGTCTATTCTCGTGTGGGTAGATAGTGCATCCAAATCCGATGGGAACTCCAGTGTAAAGTACTCCGTCAAAACAGGTTCGATATCATCAAACTCTATCTTCTTAAACTCAGGAATCCTCGCAACGACAACAATGAATTTGGCATTGGGGACTGTCTTGAAATAGTCCGCCATAGCCCTAATCCTTCGTTTGGCATCAGGATTCTCGCTATGCGTCTTTATCTCAATATATATTGTTTCCTCCCCCTTTCTGCTCTGGTGTCAAATCATCGAACTCGTAATCAATAGCAATCTTATTGGCTTTAATGACTGTTTCCACACCAGCAGCATTGTTCACCTCCATGTAGAAATCCTCAGGTTCAACAGAAAGGTACTCCTCCCTATTACCCATCGTATAAAACAAACGAATGGCATCAATGAGAGTTGACTTACAACACCCATTGCTTCCAATAATCACATTCATTTTTTTATTAAATGTAACAGTCTGGTCCTTTATACCCCGATAGTTTTGTATATGAATGCTTTTCAGATACATATCTCTTCAATTTCAGATTACATCTACCAGTTATCAGTTAGTATCCTACATATAGTCCTTCAAAATCAAGTTCCAAACCAAAAGTTTTTTCTAACCTTTTAAGCCCAATATAGAAACCAACAGCTGTAGGCTTATAACAAGCCATATTGTTAACCTTTATCTTATCGAGAACACTACTCCACAAGGGAGATGTTGTGTTTAAATAACTTTTAAATTCCTCTTCTGTTGAAGCTCCTGTTCTCTCTGCGTATTTGCCAAACAAGTTCTTCTCAATGAAATCCGCGTTGTCAATAAATGATATTTGATGTAAGCAATTAGTATGCTGAAGATAGGCGTAATCTACTTTTTCCATCGACTGTATGTCACCTAATAAGGCACCATGTTTCTGAAAAAAATCAAATAACGCCTTCTTATCAGAACTTTCACATTCCAAAGCACATATTGAGAGAAATGCCAACAAACTTATTTGTGCATTTGTCAGATTACAAAGCTCTAATCTTGCTGCATCGATTATTATTCCTTTAGTAGAATTATCATCTGTTTGGATCTTATCAATAAGTAACTCCACCTGCATCTCTTTCTCTTCCAAAGTCGGATGCTTACCATATATTAGCAAAGCCTCATCCAATGCGAACTGAACTGCTGGCGTTTTCAATTTATTCAAAACATCGTGACTTCCAGCTATTTCTGCCAGCCGTTGAAAGAATAATTCGACGAACTCATACACTTGACTTTTATACACCTCTGCAGCATCTGCTCTTAAACGAGCCATTAGTTCATCTACAAGCTTAAGGCACAATTCCTGCACCTCTTCTTTCGTCAACCCTTCAATATTAACTTGGGTGATGTTGCTATTAATATTGCCTATCGCAACAAGGTTATTCTTTATCATTATCCTTATGCTCAATATTAATCTGAGTAACGTTGCTCTTATAGTTAAACATTGCCTTAAGGTTATTCTTCGAACCCTGCCTATCACTATCGGGTTTCCAATTCTTTACTATATTCCTTACAGATTCCTCACTTGCTTCCTTCATCTCATGCCTGTGCAAAATCAGATACACCAGCACTACCACGGTAGCTGCCAATACAAACAAGCAAGTCATTTTCGTGCTCACACCATCCCACGAAATCAGAATAGACCAGAAGCTCTTGCTATCCGTCGCCAGTCTGATAGCCTTTATCGTTGGATAACTGAAGGCTGCAATGCTATACATGCTGAATAGACCTCTAAGGAATATACTCACGATTTTGGTCGGTGTGCCAGCACAATAGTAATCCATAACCTTTAAGGATATCGCTCTCACAAGCTTTCTCCAAAAAGGGGCATCATCATCACGCTTTGCCTTATTAAAAAGGTATAGCACTGATGACAATAACAATAGAAATACTACAATTAAAATCATAATTAAATTCCCCCTCCTACATTTCCACCACCGTCTCAATTCTCGAATGGTACGACTGCGATACCACATAGAAAGGAATACGATATCCTGTTGCCTCCCTTGTCAAATCTCTATATCCACGATACCACCTCCTGTAAGGATTGCCATTCACAAATGTAGCTATCACCTTTCTGTCCAGCGCCGCAAATAAATTCGGAGAAAAACTGTGATAGCTACCATGATGTGGTATTTGGAACAAATGTATCATTTCAAACCCCGATAGGTTTTTCATAACGCTAACGGCATGTCTGTCTATCTTGTCCATGCCCGCATTGTCAACTACAGAATCCCCTGTATAGAGACAAGTTATTCCACAATAAGCATATGCGCCCGGCATCATTCTCGGATCCATATCAAATCCCGACTCATGTCCTACCCTGCTATAGCACTCCTTAATATCGATTCGGGCAGGGAATGACAACATCAGCAGCGAATTAACGTTGATTTTAGTTACGTTGTTCTTCGACTTTCCAATACCTTTGTATATCTTCTTCAGGTCATCTCTATGGGCGATTACCACTTTAGGGTCATCTAGATTTACACCTTTCAATTTCTCATCATCACTAATGGCTCTTTCAAACACCTGTTGCAGGCTTCCAACATTTACGTTCATGAATGGATAAAAATACCAAAGCGGTTGTTTGTTCTCCACATCCCATGCCGTAAACAAGTTGTTCTTGTCTATCTGCAATACTTTGCCATTGTTCTCTTCCCTCTTATCGCCATCAGGTATCGGACCTAAGCCTTCTCCATGAATTCCTACAAATCTAACACCCTTTTGTCTGGCCCCATCTATGAATCGCGCCAAAGAAGGGTAACTTGTATCCAGCACCATTAGGATATATGGAAACCTGAACGGTATCACCACGCATGTATCTTCATCCATTTTTGTGTTTTCAAGAAGATACACAAGGCCATTTGTATGGTCTTCATCAAAGTGAGATATAAAGAGTATGTCTATATGTTCGTCCTTTTCGAAGGTGATATCTATCTCCTTCTTTACCAGCGACGGCACATTTTGTCCTCTTGCTGTAGCGCCGCAATCATAGACCACATTAAAGAATGCCTTCTCCCTTGCCTTGCTATCCACTGTCTTCAGATGCTCAGTAAAGAAAGCACCATGCCCTACAGGGTGTAATGTCCTCCTAAAGATCATACCTTCACTCTTTTTAGACTCATGATTCCACGTCCTACGCGTCTTGCGTCATAGTCCCCATTGAGGCACAAAGAGGTATGCGCAAAACGCCCATACCCCTTTAACAATCTCCTTTATCCAACCATAAATCCTTGATTTCTCAACTCAATCAAGCCGTTCTCAATATCTTCCATCGGGATAGCGCCACCCCACATTCTATAGACATAAAGAGGTGTAATGCAGCCGAAATCCATGGAACCAGAACGAGCTTCGTCCCTCATAAACTCCTTCAAGCGAGCAACAACATCTTCCATTTCACTTCAGAATATCAGCCTCAGAAAGTGGCTCGTATGTCCCATTCTTCATTTCCAGAATACACGTCCCTGATTCCAGTGCATGCACCGTATGCCATTGTCCCGCAGGAATATTCAGGCAATACACCGGTCCATCTGGTGAAAGTTCTATGACCTCTTCACACATTCTGCCAAGGTCATCATAAAACTCCTCCACCAGCCTCCCCCTCAGGCAAACAACGGTTTCCGATGTTTTCTGATGACGGTGTATAGGTAATTCACTCCCAGGTTCAATCGCATTAAGCATACGCTGCGATGTATCCTTATCACTATTTCTCAAGTCGAGATTCATTCTCATTCGTGGAGACTCTTTGGCCTTTGCGGTCAAATCGTCCAATATCGCTTTTGTTATTTTCATAGTCTTTTTCATAAATCTCAAAACTTTATTTATTTGCTTCCAACGAAGCAAGGTATTCCTCATGGAGGTGGTAGTATTTCATTTTAAACAGCACATAGGCGATGGCCAGTACTAGTCCTACTCCCACCAAATAGATCCAATGTGCAACAATGGTGTTCGGGCAAAGGTAGATAAAGCCTAAGCTCACCACCAACTGCATCGCCATATACAATAATGAAACCATCACATGGCTCATCTTCAGTTCATTTGCCATCAACTGATATGCATGTTTGCGATGGGCTTGACCCAGATTCTCGTGCAACATGATGCGATGGAAAATGGTCATGCTGCCATCGATTCCATATATCAGGAAGAAGATGATATACGTCACATCCTGTGTAGCCAGCATCAGTTTGCCCAACGCAAACAGAATGATAAACGCGATGCCTATCGAACCTACATCACCTGCAAAACACTTCGCCTTACCCTTCGGTCTGAAGTTAAACAGGCTAAACACCAGCACCCCAATAATCGCCACAATCAGATAGCTCGGCTCAATAAAACCATTCACCATGCTCCCTGAACCATTAACCAAGGCAATCGGCACCAGCATTGCCAGCGCATATCCAGCCGTAATTCCATTGATTCCGTCCATAAAATTAATGATATTCGTAGCCCCCACGCAGAAGAACAAAGCTACCAGCGCAATCACCACCTGCCAGAACCATGATCCATGAACCGTGCCCCCTGAACCGAGATTAACGCTCCAGAACATCAGCAATATCGAAACAATCTGCACCACCATACGCAAACTATCAGGCAGCGAGTGAATATCATCCACAAAGCTGATGCCTGCCACCATCAACAGTCCAATCATAAACGGCAAATAATCCTGCACCGTGCACCATTCACCATTAACCATTTGCCATATAAACCAGATAACCATCGATATTGCAAATATAACGCCTCCACCTCGCAACACAATAGTCGAATGGCTCGACCTCTCATTCGGCTTATCAATAATATTACACTTATCCGCAATGCGGAAGTAAATCAACTCAGCTGCCAACAGCAGCACTGCAATAATTAAATACGTTTGTATCATAGTTTATATTTTATTATCGAGTTTTTGAATGCCCCAACGGGGCTTTATATCTTAGCGTAGGGTCTTGACCCTACTTAAACGGGTTTCCCGTTTATAAACGCCCCTGTAGTGGGCTAATAACCGTTATGCGCCCCTTTCAGGGGCATGGATGCAAAGAGGATTTCATCCACATTGCCTCCACCGAAACAGGTGTCCATCCGATTTTCATCCGATGGGATTATTAATCTTTTCCGCTTCAGGCACAAACGGCCTTCAGCCATTAGAGCCTTTCGCTTTCAACATAAAACCAGCCACCATACGGTCGCTCGTCTTTCTTACCATCTGCACAGAATGCATGTTATATACGTTCTTTCAATTCTTAAAAAAGAAGAGAACAGGAACAAGCTTCAGTTCCTGTCCGACTCAGGATCCTCCGCGAGGAATATGCAGGGTTATGTGTGTTGCAGTCTTGAAGCTTGCACCCTGCACCTACTACTACGAGCAAAGAAATAAATCTATGAGTAAACCTCCAAACTTACCTTCGCCCCCAGCTCCTTAGTCAGATTTACATTCGTCCAACGAGTGAACATGTATCTTCTCTTCTTAAGATATTTTTCTATTTCTGTTTGAGCAGACTCATCTACCCCCATCGCAGCACACATATCCCTACGGTCTTTATGCCGCAGATATGGACATGCCAGCAAGTCCAATAGTAAGATAACGAGTTCGCTCTGTTTTCTTCTTAAATCCTTACTATCCTTTTTGAACCTTCGCGTTATCAGTTCAATCAGTGCATAGCGTTGTTTTATATACTTATCACTATTCCCATAATAGTAAAGCAACAAAATAAACACCAAGGCATTCATTTCCGGCTGCGGCTCATCCTTCTTCAACTTCATTCCCTCATATTTCACACCCAGATATTGGTCTAGTATATCTTGATTAAGATAGAACTTATTCCTCAACGATTTCGTCGTAATCAGCAGAAAGAGGCTTTCAAGCGGAGTTTGGTCGTTATACCTTGAGATACGGAATACTTGCTCAATCTCTTTCTGTATGTCACGAAACACAGTATCACGAATCACATTAGTAAATCTCTGCACATCGGGTTTATCTTTAAGCTTATATCCGTTCTCTAGGTAGATGATTATTTTATTCATAATGTTCATCACCTTTAGAGTCGTATTTATCCTCTTGCAATCTGAATAAAGGAAGAATGCAACATCACATACTTGCACAAGATAATCTGCAAGCATATTCTCCATCCTCTTCTTCTTAATAGCACATTCATCCATCATTACTCCCGCATTAAAAGCAAAGGAAAGGCGCTTAAAGCTTCTATCGAAACGGTTCAAAACCGAAAGGACCTTCCGCTCTATACGAGCCAAAGTATAGTTCACCACTTCCCTATTCTCAACTTTGGCATTAGATATGATAGCTTTATATTTGGATATGAATCGATTTGACTTGAAGAAGAGATTGTCTTTGTTATCAAGTGCTTGCTGTAACTTCTCAATATCAATTTCTTCCGTTAGCTCCTCCTCAACTATATCGCTTTCATTTGGCTCATCATCATCTTCTTCAACGATGACATCTCCTCCATCATGATACGAAAGACTATCTGTTATCAGGCGATCTATACCTTGTTTTGCAATTGTAATCTCCGTGATAAATGGATGTTTATACTCCTTGGTCTTGCTATCACTAATTGATAGTTTGTATTCTTTCAACTCTTCCATGAATGCACGCATAGCTTCATCTTTCACCTTCTGATCAGAATAAAAGAAGAAATAGTCATCCACATAGCGATAACAAATATAATCCGTATTTGGTTTATATCCAAGTTTCAACAACCGGCGTTTCACACATGTATCCACCTGTTGAAGTATAATCTCTGAGAAAATACGTGAGAATTCAGGACCTATCACAATACCGTTGGTCTCTCCGTAGTTCATTCTCTGCATTATCAAGTCAAATGCGTAACCAAACGTACCGTCGTTTTTACCCTTGAATGTATGCTTATAAATGTCTCGCCCGCTATTGGTAGCCCAAGCCATTGAGTGCGTATAGATACTATCAAAACAACTTTGAATATCAAATTTCAATAACTTATCGAACTTCTTCTCAGCCTGCTGGTATAAATAGTCCTCATAAAACTTATGGATATGGGTGTAACTACCGTAGCTAAAATAACTCTTCAGATTTTCATATTCGTTGAAAAACAGTTCAATATTATCTGCTTTCTTTCCAAGCAACTTATTGTGCAATCGGTCTCGGTAATAGAAATAACAGGCAACTTTCTTTGGGTGACGCAATGAGAATTCGTCACGTCCACAATAGTATAGTATCAACGACTTATACTTCTCATAGAAGTTTACCATCTCTATCTGATTAGCTGGATGGATAACCGTCAGCGTTCTGGCCTTGGTGGGCTTATGAAGTATTTGATAACTAAACGGAATAGTGCTTTGAGCAGCATTGTCAAATTTCAAATTACGCAGGTCGTTGTCGTTCCTACATCCAAATATCAGATACAGCATCTGCTTTGCTCCAGCAGGCATATTGGGGTCATACTCCAGTTTCCCGTTTCGTATCTTCACACCACACTCCAACAGATAGCGGTAGAAGTAACGATTCGAGAATATCACTGGCAGCTCATACGGAAGTACGTCTGAAAAGAGCACCCGCTCTTCCTTGTATCTTAGCCTTACCTTACGCCTTTTTGTAGCCATCGCTCGATACTTTTTAAGCGTTCCACACCAATATCAAACATCTTACGCTTATTCCATCGGTCTTTAAACACGACCATTCTTAAGCATCCTTTCAAATGTTCTTCATACCTAGTTCGGTCGCCTCCACCTCCAAATATATTAGCAGGAATGGTGGGGACTTTACTGTCGAAGTAATCCTGAATCTCTATAAAATCATCCTCTCTGTCTAAAAGGTCATTATTATAGAAGAAACCTACTTTTACACCACTCTTCGCCTTGCTAAGCCGTATATTTCCACTGAGGATATTCAGTCCATCCAACAAATCGTGCCTTGCTTGTGTCGGATTTACTTTTACGATATCTGCAAAATGAATAAAACAGTTATCTATCCGCTTTTTTAGTTTGTCTTTTCTATCATCTGACAGTCCAAAGGTAGCTCTCAGTTCACTATTCTTTTTTTCTAAATAAAGATGGTATCCTAAATAGGTAAGATCTTCTGATACTGTACCGCCGACAGACTTACTGAATTTATCTATTAACTTACATTTATCTGAACCTATAGATTGTAACTTCAGTCCATATCGCAAAAAAAGATCCACCATCTCCCCATAGTAGGCATTTATATCTTTGGCATCGCCCAACGATGAAAGAATAATGAATATATCATCGACATAACGAGCGTAAAACACTACTTCGCGCCTGTCTCTGATAATCTTATCTATCCTATCCATATAGATTTCTGACAGAGGTGAACTAATAGCGATGCCACGTGGTACGCCACTACCAGCTGAAACACGGGCTTTATCTTTTATTCTTTCATACTCCAATAGTACTTTCTTTACCATACTCTTCGACTTAGTTCCCATAAGTGAATTTCTCTCCACTAAACGAAACAATCTTTCTTGGGGTATTGATTCAAAGAAACCGCTAATGTCAGTTCTTATTATGTATAGGGGTTTTTGAGTATTCAATAGCAATTTTAGGCTGGTCATCACCGAATGTCGATTCACCATTTCCACGTTGAACAGATGCACAAGATTCCGCTGGAGTATTTTCATAGCATAAAATTGCGCCCATATCTTATTGTCAGCAGTAAAATACTGTTTACCGCCGTATTCCGACACATTAATGGTAAATGAAAACTTATGTGAGTTAATTTGAGATTCCAAAGACTCAAATACCTCTTGTAGTATCGTCTGCTTTTCTTTTTTTAGCTGGTCAATTAATTGTTTGTCAAGTTTATAATCTGCTTTAACCTTGTCAGACCATGTGGATCTTCTCTTTTTATTATAAGCCATCATTTCAGCTCGGAGCGCACGAATATCTGCCACACAGTCAATATATGCCTGTGGCATCCTGTTGAATTCAATACGTCCTTTGCGGTTTTCTGTATTGAAAATCACTTCTATATTCTTAGCAGAAAATGACTGGTCAAACATATTGTTCTATAATATCCTTAGCACCTTTGATGGTGGTATCAACTGATAGTTACGAAAAAGTTCATTTTCGTCTATATCTATAATATTTCTAAAATCAAACCGTCCATCTTTATTAAGATACTTTTCTAACTCTGTGTCCGTTTTCCCTTTACAATATACATTATTTAATCCCTTACATCTCCATTCATAACGCTTATATCCCTCTTTTTTATTCCTTAAGCACAACTCCTTCATCGCGCCTTTATCAGGTACCACTAAAAAGAAATCGCCCTTGCTCACATCAAAATCTTTTAAATCTATTTCACTCGTATACAATTTACGCCCAATAAGATTTCCGTTTATTCTTTGGGTTGATTTTATTTGTCGTTTTTCGATCCAAATATCTAATATTTCTTTTCGGAAGCCTATACCCCACATCTTTCCTTCAGGGTATTTTAGGTTGTACGCAGGTATAATTTCTTTATAGGGCGAATACAAATTGATACTTTCACTGTCTACCCTTACTTTTCTGTCACACATGACAAACTTTAAGTCAGTTAACGGCGAATCTGGATTAGCAAGAACAACAAACTCATACTTTTCCATAATCACAAATTACATTTTTCTTTTTACCTCTAAAATCTCACATCCACTGGTTTTTCCTCTTATACTGTTCCATCAGTGTATGGAGTACCTCAAATTTCTCTCTCCTTTCATCTTGTAGATTCCCTGCGTTTAATCGCTTCCTGGTAGCCTTAAGCCAATTGAGCATATCATGCTCCTCCAGATTGTACTTGGAAGGATTTCGGTGATTCTCCTCAATAAAGGCTTTCACTTTCTCATATCGTATATTCCAGCGTTCATCCTGCGTCATAAACAAAGATGCTTTATTATTGCTTCACTATGGTTCTCCACAGCATTTTTGAAACCACTTATACACATCATCAAATTCCCGTTCCTTGAAATCACTGGCTTATCATAACCTTCAACGATAAGGGGAAACTCTTTTTGTCCTATTTCAATAAAGAGTCTATCCTCTGCCAGTCTTGATACGAAACTATATGTTTGCGGACTCCTATGAGCCAGATGCTGGAAAAGTGAAGTATATGTACTAATATACGAAGGATATAGGTCTATTATCACCACCTTGAAATCTTTTCCATGTGCAGCCATGCCCAATCCAAGAATCTCATTCAGATACAAATCGCCAAATGAATATCCAATAACCAACAGTCGATTATTCTCAATAACCTTTCTAGTCAAATCTGAAAGATATACATTATTGGGAGCAAATGTCATCTTCTCCGTTTTTCTCGAGCCAGACACAACAACTGGTTGCAAATACTCTTCTTTCGCCTGATTAGATGGTGGAAACTGCCCCCCAATCCTATTTTTGCACGCAGTCCGATAATCCCTATTCTTTACCAAGTCCCGCATACTATAATCAAACGGGTACGACTTTGCTTCACTGAATAAGATTTGGCCATGCAAATGTGCTATCGTTGACAGATTTCTTCGATTCTCATAATATTGTTTTGCCGAAAAACGACTATAGTCTTCATCTTCTTTAATCGGAAGAAAGCCATCCTCATATTCACCAAGACTATTTTCTATCGTATTGTCATAATTCAGATTGAATATATTCGATTTACCAGACAAGGATTTCCAAAAATCTCGATACCATTGCTCCGATGTAGTGTCCTCACGGAAAGAAGAATCATATTGTTCAACAATATCCATTACCGTCTTTTGCAGTCCATATGCAGCTCTGATATAATCATAAGTCTGGATATCTTTCAAAAAATCATCTGGCTGTATCAGTGTACCGAATTCTGGAAACGCAGGCCATGACGTAAATTCCTTATGCCAGCAGCTGCTATAAGAGATGCACATCTCAACGATATGCAACAGATTCTCAAAGTTCAATTGAGGCGGCATGAATTTTTTAATCTCTGGACGGCCTACGTCTTTCAGTTTCTCAACGATATGGTTATTGAGATCATATAGAAGAGGTCTTTCACCACCATCCACTTTATGGATATTCTGTTTCAACACCTCCTCTGTAATATTCTTCACAGAAGGAAAAATACCTTTGTGGTCAAAGTCCAAAACAGCGCCAGCCCCAACAATAACAGTTACAGCACTATCCATATTTGTATGCATTTCACCTGATATTCAAATATCCTTGTTTACGCAGTTCAGTAAGCCCGCTCTCAATATCATCTATCGAAACGCTTCCCCCCACATCCTATACACATACTCTGGTGTTATCAATTCCGGATTAAAGGAGCATGACTTTCCTTCACACTCAATAAACGATTGCAGCCTTTCTTCTAATGATGAGTCCGTCATAATCATTAACCTTTAACCGTGAACCCTAAATTGTCATTAATCATGAGCCAAAAGTAGCCTTGAACCAGTATTGTCTTGAACCCTATATTATCATCGTCATCACAGTCTCAGGAGTAAAGCCTACTTTAATGATTGTACACAAGCTCTTTCCCATGTCCTTCACCGAAGTGCCCAACAGCCATACATCATCGTCAACTATTAAGTAGCGGTCATGTACTGCATGTGGCAGTTGCACATAGCTGATAGGCTCATACTGTTGGTTATGCTTATCAAAATCCAATTTCGTCTGCTCGTTATAGCGAGTATGTACTTCTGCTAAGACGCCCCTGTCTCGTTTGTCTAGCATTGTCAAAACACGCTCATCCACAAAATTATCAACTAAGATGATTCTCTTCTCAGCACTCCTTATCAAGTCACACACAAACATATACGCATCCCACACACATCCCGACGGGATCAACAGTTCTTCAGGCTTCTCATTAGCACGAACCACAAAGTCCAACTGCTGTTGTTGCTGATCTAGCGCACCCTCAATCCGTGCTATTCTGTCGTTCTGAGCATCAATACGCAGATTTATCTGCTGTAGAGCCATCACCTGCTGATGAACGGCATATCCCCTAAGCAGATAATCCTTCAAAACGCCATTCGCCCATTGCCGGAAACGAGTTCCAACAGGACTTTTAACTCTGTATCCGACAGAGATAATAACGTCTAAGTTATAGAATTTTGTCCGATATTTCTTGCCATCTGCAGCAGTTAGTAAGGATTCCTTACGAACTGAATTAACCTCTAATTCCCCTTCTTTGAAGATATTACCGATATGCAAGGTGATATTGTTCCTCGTAGTGTTGAACAACTCAGCCATCTGCTGCTGAGTCAGCCAAACTGTCTCATCCTGAAGCCTTACTTCAAGACGTATATTATCATTTGGCTGATATAACACTATCTCACCTTTCTCTTCACTTAGTATAAGATCCTTATCCATGAGTTGTCAAGAATTCCTTTACTACTGATGTTTAATATGGTATCACAGATTGTGATACCCCTCTATTCTCTTTTTATATTCCTTCTTCTCGTATGCCATATTGGTTGGAAGTAATCATGAACCATGAACTTTGAACCATGAACCAATCATCTCGCCTGCCTTGGCATTGCCTAATTATTGATTAATATCCTGCTCCTATTCTTCGTAAAACAGTACCTGTTTCATCACATTCGGTATATCATACTTTTCCCGATTCCTGTCAATCTCTCCAACTGGCGTAGCGAAGCCCTTTTACCCTTCAATTCAATCAGTACAGACCTTCTTATTTCATCAGGCAATTGCTGAAATGCACTACTATTCGTTGCACCAGTCTTCTCTCTTATCAGCAGCATTACTTGATCATCCGAAGGACGACCTTTCGAAGCATCTTCTATATCAAGACAAGATACGTCATCAGACAAAGGCTCATTAACAAGGCCATTCAGTTCTTAAGAAGTAATCCTTTTTATTGCCATACCAATCTTATCCTCACGTTCACGAATGAGTAGATGGATGTGATTTGACATCAAGCAATAAGCATATAGAGTATAGTTCCCTCCTGCAGGAGTACCATCAGGTTCGTACGACAGAGCCATCAAATCTAATGTATTGAGAAACTGGTAATAATCCTCTTGCTCCTCAAAAATGTTCTGGTGATTTATACCACGCATCATCACGTGATATATACCAGTTCCTGATGCTTGTCTCGCCAGCCTTGGCATTGCTCAACTATTGATTATTACTGACTTAGTTTTTCTGTGAAACATGTACCCGTCCCCCCGTTCCCTTCATTTTACTTTATTTATTGATTAATTATGATTTCGCCAGAGTTATTCTCTATATAGATAGGATTACTTCCATTCTGAGTAATATTCCTACCCACCTCTTTATTAACATTTTGTTTCTCCATTCTTTTATTCACAATAGCATTCCTCCGCTCTCGCAAATACTCCTCATAGTCTGACTCTGCTTGACTGGCATACTCATATAGTGGGGAATATTTCTTCAGTGGCGTTGACTTCTCCCATAATTTATGGATAATCGTTTCATGTTCTGAGATAAAAGCCAACTCCTTCTGTTCCTTCGTAATTTTGGAGTACTTCAATCCACTGTGGCTATTCAGATAGATTTTCAGATACTTGTTGTAATACTCACTTATGACTTTATTCCTGTCGGTCAGTTCAACATAATCTTCCTGATGTGTATCATAAAACAGGTTCGCAAGATAGAAAGCAGCAAAGCCCCATGCTATTTTTGGACACTCTTTGTCTCGTTCCTCGTCAGTCTTTCTTGCATAAGTTCCACTACTTGCGACAACAGACATTCCTCCACAAGGGGATAGGCAACTCCCTCTCTTTTTAACCAATCGTATATACGGATATAAAGCATTATCTATCAAGACGAACTGGTCAAAGTCTTCACCGTATTCCGAGATGTTCCCATTATAAAAACGGTAGTCACAATATCTCAATGACTCCGTAGGCCAACCGTCATCTTTATAGAATTCATCTTCCTGATATAAATCCTCCATAAAGGCTCAGCTAATATTGATCGTACCTGTGTTATTCTCAACGTAAACCGATTTTTCGCCATTCTGAATAACGTTTCTAAATCCTGCTGGCTTGGTATCGTCTGATGGAATAAACTTCTCATCTATCGGTGCCTCTACTCGTGGTTTAGATTCCTTTATGATTTCCATCAACATAGCAGCATCATTCTCTATGAGCTTTTCAAATTTGCCAGTATAACCTCGACAAATAAAGAACCATAAGTCATCCAAAGTTTTGATGACATCATCTATCTTTTGAATCTCCTGTATCACAAAACTGGAACTTCCTGGCTCTGTCTTTATCTGCTCTGACTTTCTAACTTTCTCTTTTTGCCAGAAATCCTTCACTTGTTTCAGTCCATCCCCATTTCGTGGTATATCACCCATATCTACAACAGGGAATATCCGCTCCCTGACGTTACCATTCTTGAACATCTGTGTCATCTCAAACATGCAGTCAAGAGATTCCAGATAAGAAGGTATCACGAACATAATGACCATACTTGAAGCACCAATCTCTTTCTCATAGTCATCGATATTATCACGATACATGATATTGTATTCATCTATTGAGTAGGATATGCCATTCTTCTCAAGTCCCGTCCGTATTGCCTTCATCACGCCTTCATACGCATCATCATGCTTGTATGAGATATGTAGCATTTCTATTCTGTTCATATTTTGATAAGTGTATTTGTTTCCTTTTAGAGAAATTGTTTTTATAAGCGGATTCACTGTTCTCTGCTTGTTTATAACAATAATAGGATTTCCATGATCATCAAGTGCCGCATCAAACAACGACACTTCATCATCTGTCAACGATGTCAAATCAGCCCTGCCCCTAATATGTATAACCACTTTCCTCTCAGCACTAACATTTCGCATAACAAGTGTCAGCAGAGCCAACAGTATGCTATCTCGATTCTTTGCGGTTCCAGTCAGGAGGTATTTCCTTAAATCCACAATTTCATCGTTCTCACAAGCACAACTCAGTTTGATAACAAACAGTTCAAGACCAGTACTTCCCGCTGAGGGGATTAGACTCCCTTTATGATATACAAATTCATCGTGTTTCTTTATGTAGTACTCTATTTCCTCATCCTCCAAATCTGTGTCAATCAAATACAGACCTGATGACAAATATGGAGAATCTAAAAGTCTCAACAACTGCTCACGCTGATAAATTCTATTCATTATCCAGCTTGTTGATGAAGTTGCTTATCAAGTATTTATTATCTGGATTCTGCATGATAGCATCTACCATATCCATTGCATGCTCCAGTGTATCTTGATAACTGACATCATTAAACGACTTGATGCCATTATACGACTGGATGATTACATCTACGATATGATTCCATATATAATAATCATTTGGTAGTGCTTTAGTGTCTATCACCGACTCGAGCCACTTTAACGTCTGCACTGGGTCTTTGATAGCATATCCTGCCAAGAATTCTATGAATACTCTGACTCTATGCTTGCTTACCGGTGATGCCACAAAAGCATCTGCAACTTTCCTTTGCGCATCGTCAGACCAATCCTTAGTATGATAAAACATATTGTCACAGGCTTCACCCATCTCTTTAGAATCAAACTGAGGCTCCATGAAATGAATAATATAACATAGAGCATCATCATTCATCTTCTGGTCAAGAGTCCCCAAGAAGTTTAATAGAGACAAGCGAGCACTGGCATCTGTATCGCACATCTTGTCAAGAAATATTTTGATTCGTGCGTCCCTATGGTTATGCGACCATGCGAGCCATAATACAACCACTTGTTCACGATAGCAATAGGGGCATTCTGCTGCATGAGCGAAAAACTCCATCAAATCCTCAACAGCATAATTGATAAAATAGACAAGCGGGTTATAGTTATGCACAGGCAGGGCCATCAACCTGGGGTCATAGTCGTGCATCAGCCTTTTGAAGAGGATTACATTTCTTTTCCGATCCCAGAAGTTCAATGCCGCCAAATTTAGCAGGACGGCTGCTCGCGTATAGACAGATGCTGTTTCCGCAATACTCTCTATCGTTTTGAAAACCTCCTCTGCATATTTCTCTTCCTTGGCACATTCCACCAACATATAGCCGGCATTGCCTCTGGATTGATTGATTCCGACATTATGTACGTCCTTGTCATCCTTGTGTCTGTCATCCTCTGGTTCCTTAGCATTCTGTAGTGCATTGCATAGCAGTTTAAACACAACTTCAGGTACATGGTCACCTTTTACTACATCGTTTAGAGAAAACAACAATGTATGTAAATTAAAACCTCTCACTTCAGAATTTACATCCTGATGGATAACAGCAAGAATACCTTCCAGCACATGCATTGCTTCATCCATTCTTCCTGCATCTAATAGTCCTTGCATGCCAGCCACAGGATATTCCAGCAAGATGGTGTCATCTCCGATAATATCATCTATCAGAGGGATAAACTTATCTGGCTCTTTCCCTACGACATCCCTAAACAGGTGGCACTGCCCTGTCAACGATGGCTTGTCCCAGTCCATAGGGTTAGTTGTATATGTCCGCATGGAGTTATACCAGGTTTCAGGACTCATCTTCTGTCCTTGTTCCACACGTAGCGAAGGCCACCCTGAATGACTTGTCGTTTTCGATGGTACATCATTCTTCAGTCGCTCCGAATTGAATTTTCTTTCTATCCTTTGCAACTCCTGATATGCTTTCCATGACAGCCTCCTTAGTTCCGTCCTGTCTATTACCTTTAGTGCTTTGCCCTTATGCAGGTCGATGTCAAGTAACGGATGTCCATATTTCAGTCTTATCTCTATAACGTCCTTGAAGAGCATGTGCTCTCCCATATCATCTATTGCCAGTATTCTGTCTATTACCTGCTCCTTTTGATCATCATCCATCAGATTAAATGTTACCCGCAGTGCCTCCACAGCCTGATATTCTACCCAACTCGGGGCATTACACAGAACAGAACGATTCACGATGATTTGATACACATCATCCTTGAACCGCTCTGGATGCGACGTATAGATGTATAGTGCAATAAAGACGAATCCCTCATGTTCGCTCTTGCTTAAGTCTGCAATATACCGTAGTGTTTTCTCATCATCTATATTCTTTAAGAAGTTCTCGATAAGGATATTAGCTGCATCCTCCACGAAATTTGAAGCGAAATGCCCACCAATAACCCTATTAAAGCTGAAGAACTCTGTCGAATTATAAATCTCAGACCCTTTTACTTCAAATTTAGTCTTTTCATACACAAGTGTCAGTATATCCACTAAAAGGTGAATGGCATCCTCACGATGGTGTTTCAGCAATTCTTCATAGAGATTTTCAACATCATGGCTAACGTTAATCCTGTGGAAGTACGTCTTTCCCTCCTCTTGTAGTTGCAACTTTATATTTTCCATCAGTTCCTGACAAACAAAGGCAGGATTCCCCTTCATGATATTTTTCAACAGGTGAATATGTTCAAGCGGATGGCGGCTTTTAACCAGTTTTTTGTAGAATGATATTAATCTTTCACTACTACAATTCAGTTCATAGTGCTGCAACAATCCGGATATATGCTTAATATCCTCTTCGTTATCATAGTCCAGCACTTTTTCGAGTCTGTCAAGTACGCCTTCTGCGCCTAACCAAAGTGAGCGTTTGCACATCAGCATCACCTTTTCTTTATATTCCTTGCTCAGTGTTTCCCATCCCCCTTTACTGTCTATCACATTCCATATAGCATTAAACCAATTAGGAGTATAAACAGATTCAAACAGCACATTCATATAAACCCTATCCGCAAAGATCTTTTTTGCCACAAGGTTTATTTCTTCTGGCTTTGGATTTTCGAAGAAGGCCATATTGCTCAGAGCTAGTGATTTCAAATGAAACCGATATGTCTCTTTGCCGTTTTCTTCCTTATCATAGAGAAGATGGTCTATCGTAGCAATATACTCTTGCGGATTCCGTTCTCTCAAGAATGTTAGGATGCTCTTTACCGAAGCTCGTGAGAATAAACCTTGATGCTGACCTTTAAGTACATCTAATAACTTATAACCCTTCTCAGTAAATCTTCGGGCATAAATATAGTCAAATAGAGTCTGGTGGAAGAACTGCACCTGCCCATTTTTGGTTTGCAGAAGCAATTCGTTCGATAATAAATACTGAAGTTCTTTATCATATTCTGTTTCAAGTTCTCTGATATGAACCGACAGTTCCTGCCTTTCATACATCCTTGAAACAAGGGCATCAAGCAATAATATAAGTTGGCCCTTATCTACAGTCCTCACATCATCATCTAAAATAAACTTTCTCCAAAGCTGATGATAGAGCAAATCTGTTGAAAGAGGGTCAGTCAGTTGTTCCTGTGATTTTATTTTAAGAAACAGGTACAGATGAAGCGGATTCCCCAGGAATCTCATTAGGTTTTCACTCAACCGTTCATTTCGATGATTCTCTTCCAGTATCTGTAATACCTGTTCCTTGCTAAACTCCTTTATTTCCCATTTATTCCTGATTCGAAGTCTGTCCAACTGCGGGTCATACTCCATATCGTATGGCCTGCATGATATGATGATTCTCACGTTTGGCTGGTACTGAATCTGCCCTATCAGTTTCAGAAGCGAGCGTAATGGCGCTCTATTGGATGATAATGATAATGAGAGTGCATCAATCTGGTCTATCAGGAGAATGACTCGTTTATATTTTTGAGCCATTTCCCTAACGACTACTTCTATAGGCTTGGCAAGATGGATTCTTTGCGCTAAATCAGCAGTATCAACAAATTCAATCTGGTCTGACTTCAATCCAAGTACAAGATATTCTGGGATTACTCGCAGTTCCTTCAGCAAGTCATGCATGACTACCGATTTACCGATTCCAGCCTTGCCGTAAACCAGTGCTAACCTTGCAGCTTTATCTGTTGACGCTTTCTGTTCTATCCACCTTTTTATCTCGTCTACTTCGTTTCTATGAATAGCAGGATGTATGGTAGGAGCATAGTCAAGAAGTTCGTACGACCCATCTTTAAAGGCCGTCGATGGTTCTTCCACATAGTTTATGCCTACGTAGATTTCCCCTTCATTCCTACCTACATATATGGATTTATCGCCAAATTGATTTACAGTACTTGCTTCCATATATCGTTCCTTCCGCTCTACTTATAGTCGCTTGCACCTTAAATGCTTCTTCAATATCCTCCGAGTGCACTCTTCCTCTCCATATCCTATACACATACTCAGGGGTCACACCCGAAGTATATTAGTTGTCTTTATTTTCTATAATGCGTCATTATTTCCCCTTGTTTTAAACTCTTTTCCACAAAAATATTTTTTTATTCAATAATTATTATTACCTTTGCAGCGGCCATGTAGCTCAGGGGATAGAGCAACGCCGTAACGAAGCGTTTGGTCCCGGGTTCGAATCCCGGCATGGAATATTCTTTAAAACAATATATCTACTCAGGGGGTTACGTTGCTTCCTGAGTTTTTTATAAGTATAAATAACTAATTTATTTTCCCAGCAAAGCTCTTAATAGTCTCCCTCAGTCCATCCTTAGCTCTCACTGGCATCTCTTTCATGCCCAGGGCGGCCTTGATCTTGGCGTTGGACACCACATAGTTCTCGGTCAGTTTCTGCATACGCTGGGTGTTCAGGGGCAGGTGGAGCACGTCACCAATCTTGGCAAAGCCGTTCATCAGGCCGCGGGGGATGTTCCAGATATGCGCCTTCTTGCCCAGGGCACTGCATATCACCTCAATCAGTTCGTTGGTGGATAGTGCTTCATCATCACCCATGTGATAGATGCCGCTGGGGGCATCCTTGGTCAGTAGGCCCTTGATCACCTCCTGCAGGTTTCCGATGCTTGTAAACGAACGTCTGTTCTCAAATGCACCCAGTGGCCAAGGTATGCCTTTGCTCACCACACCATACAGCAAGTTCAGGTTACCCTTGTTGCCAGGACCGTGAATCATACACGGACGCATGATGTACACCTTCTTTCCATCCACCACAGCATCCTCATCCGTAAAGTTATGGAACGGACGCTTCAGTGCCTTCGGTGCAAACTTCTCTATAATATAGTTCTCTGCCGCAATTTTCGATTCCCCGTAAGGCCCTACAGGCGTAGGGATGCATTCCTCTGTCAGGAACTCACCTTCTACCCTGTCTGCCGCACTCTTCACCGTAGAGAACTGAATGAACTTCTTTGCCGTAGGTTGCGACAGATACCAGTCGAATATCTTCTGCGTCAGCCCTGTGTTCACTTTGAAATACACATCCGCCGCACTCTGGTTCTTCGTGTCGTGCGCCTTACCAGCTAAATGGATAATGGCATCAATCTCAGGGATTGTTCCCTTATCCAAGTCATCCCATGAGTAGGTCTTCACCACACCTTCCTTTTCCGGTGCGATGATGTCAAGACCATAAATCTCATTGGCAGAAGCCAAACATTTCACCAGATTGCTTCCGACAAATCCATGTACTCCAGTAATCAGTATCTTCATATAACTATTGTTTCTATCTGTATAACATTCTATTCCACAAATACTGCACTAAGAACTTAGGTGCATCTACTGGGAACACTCTTGTAAACTTAGCAAAATCACAGATGCGTCTCCATAGCGTGATGGTATTCACCACTGCCGCAGAGTTCTTGGCTCTGTATCTCACATCCCGATTATGGCCAAAATTGCCACTCTCCATCACATATCCCATTATCCTATCTGCTTTCTTGTCAAACCGAGAATCACTAGCCATAATCCCTCCACCAAGGTCCGGCATACCAAGATATCTGCTTGCCAGATTGTAGAATGCCTTCCATTCTGTCATCAGCCCCATCTTGCGTATCCTTGTTTCCAACAGCCGTAAGTCAAAATCCGTGCGATATGTCCACAACAATCTGCACCAGTCACAAATCTGACGCAAACCTACACCTTCCAAGAAGAAGTGATTGATGATATGGTTAAAAATAATGATAACATCATTGTTAGCACTAGGCAGGAACACCTGTACTTCATTATTATCCCAACTCCTTACATTGCCATTGTAGAATAAATCCTCATGCACCTCATCCGCAACACGGTTCATTCTTCGCGATAATTTGGTGTGCATAGTACCATGCAGTTCTACCACCCATCCATCCACTGTCATTCCCATATGAAGACGTTTCTTTTCTTCCTTTTCTAAATTTGTGGCTATAGGTAACAACAGCTTTTTAGCTTTCTCATAGTTGTCGTTGCTCAGGTAAAGGTCCACATCTCCACTGGCTCTCCACAAAGGTCTTTCGTAGCACTGAGCAATTCCCTGTCCTTTCACTAACAAGGTATAGATATCTTCATTCCGAAGTTTTCCTATCAACCTCGCTACAAAGGCATTCATCGCCTTGTTACGCTGCTCCAGTTGTATTGTTTGTCCTGCAAACTGCAGAGCCCATTGCTGCGGAACCTTTACGTCCGAAACGTGCTCAAAGCCTGCAGCAACAAGACCGATGACACTTTGTTCCTCAGCGATGCGATACACCTCCGAGAAATCAATGTCTTTATATGGTGAAAGCTGTACATCTTTTTCCCAAAGCCCAGCTCTCAGTAACTCAAAGAATGCTTTCTGGTTATTATCCACCTACAAGCTCCTCGTATATCTTCAGATGTCTTTCTATCACAACATCTATTGAGAAATTCTCTTCTGCATATTTTCTGGAGTTCTTGCCCATCTCCTGCCTGAGTTTGGCATCAACCAACAAAATATCCAATTTTTCAACCAAAGCATCAACATCCTTAGTTGGAATCAAATAACCATTATATCCATCTATTACCGTCTCCTTACATCCAACGGAATTACATGTGATAATAGGCCTTCCAATGGCAGTAGCCTCAATCAAAGACTTAGGTAGACCTTCCATGTAATATGAAGGGAATGCCACTATATGGCTCTGCTGCAACAGTTCCTTTACGTCTGTCCTATAGCCCAACCATTGGATATACTTACCATCACAAGCCTTATCTAACTGTTCCTTAGTAATAGCCCCAGGATGGTCATCAATACCACCTACCAGCCAGAACTCTACCTTATCCTCATAATCCTTACGAAGTTTTTCGGCAGCCTCTGTAAGCAAGAAGACGCCCTTTTCAACTATCATTCTGGCAGTCAAAATAATTATAATCTTACCTTCTGCTGGTTCAAGCGTATAACAGAATTCCTGTAGGTTCACACCAGACCCTTTTATGAATCTAGCCTGACTGTCATCGATAATGCCTTTCTTTACATACATGCCCCTATCTTCCTGATTCTGGAAGATACAAAGTAATTTCTTTCTATCATGCGAGAACTTCAGTACTTTTGGCATCATCTTCGCCATCAACCCCTTGTTATCCTCTGCAAAGAACCCGCCAAGTCCACTGATTGCATTCACCACACCATTAACTCCTGCAAACTTAGCAGCCAGTGTACCCCAAAGGATGGTTTTCATCCCAACATGATGAACCACGTCCGGCTTCTCTCGCTTATATAGCTTTCGCAGGAAGTTCAGAGTTCCCAGTTCTTCCAAAATATTCTTTCCTGAGCGGGACATTGGCAGATTGATCACCTTCAGGCCCCGTGCAGAAATATCCTTCAGTTTTCCCGTATCAGCTGTTACAATTGTCACATCCCATCCCGCCTTCTGTGCCGCTAAAGCCACAGGTAAACGATGCGACAAAAAAAACCAATCTACATTTACTATAATAAATAATTTTCTCATTCTTTATTCAAATATCTTATCACTCGTGCCGGATTGCCTGCCACAACACAGTTATCGGGTACATCTTTCACAACTACACTACCTGCACCTACTGTAACATTATTACCAATTCTTATTCCTCCTATAATTACCACATTTACGCCAAGGTTAACATCATTACCTACAATAGGCCTCCCCCCCCTTCCATAACCTAAAGTAGTATTATTCCTGCAAATAAAATTCTGTCCTATTGATTTCGCATTAAGAACAGTTGCGAACGGATGTTCCACCAAACAACCACCTTTCATTTTCATGTTATTAGACAATAAAAAAGATTTACAACCAGGCCGCCACCAACTTATCAAAAGACTTTTTACAGGCCCTATCCTATAATAGAACAAAGATCTAAAGTAAGCGTTTGTATGCAGTAAGCACAACAACGCGATTATGGCAGGTAGCTTAACTTTTATTAATGATTTATTAATGCGCACATCTTCATTTATCTCCCCCCTTACATGGAAATCTAATAAATATCCAATAATATGGGGAACGTATAAAACGCTTAAGACTATCGATACAACAACCCTAAGATAATCTCTAATTTTTTTCTTGTTCATTATTTATGTATTTATGATTCTACTCTCAACATATTTTTCCATTTCAACAAATTCTTTTCATAGTTATAATTCTCTTTCCATTCAGTTATAGAATTTAAACAACATTTCTCCCATATATTTTTATTCGATACAAGGTCATATATTGCATTTGTCCACTCGCTCTTATCAGTTCCCTTTACAGCACGGCCAAAGGATGGCTTCATAATTAATACATTCATACCAACATTAGATACCACCACAGGCAAACCGATAGACATATATTGAATTAACTTAAATCCACACTTCCCTCTTGTTTCTTCAGTGTCTTCTAAAGGCATCAAACCGATATGAGCCTCTTTCATCTTCTCTATGGCAATATCACGCTTCCACTTTATATTGTCTAAAACGAAGTTTTCTGCTTCATATTTTAATGGATAATCGCATACAACTAATATCCGCAAAATCTTTCCTTCATTATTTAATTTCAGTCCTAAAAGTTCAAATGCGGGCACTAACTGCGAGAGGAAACGAAGGCCTGAAAATGTTCCAACCCAGATTATTCTTATTTCATTATCAAACGACAGAAGCCTTTTTCTCATAACTTCATCATCAAACAACTTGTACATATCACCATCTGTCGTTGGGAAAAAACTAACTTTCTGTTTTTGGTCTTCATCAATTAAATTCTCAAGAAGCGGACTCCCCACAGTGATAATATCTGCTAATTGTGAAAATCTCCTAAATCCTTTTTGTGAAACCTCCTTTAAATAAATAATCTGGTCATCAAAATCCCATATGATTATAGTCCCCCTTCTTTTTAATATTTTTAGGCACCATTGAAAAGACAACGGGAAGGTACGGTGTATCAACTTTCTCGAAACAATCAGGTAATCAGGCCTATTTGCCACTTCTTCGATTAACATCTTCTGAACCCGTAGAAAAATATAAACGAAAATAAAAATTTTTTTTAGAAACGGTTGTTTTGATATTGGCAAAAACTTCTCTGCCTTGTTATCGGGAATCATTAACCGGTAGTGAACATCGGCATCCATTTCTCTAAGATATTGAGCATAGCGATAATATGTTACAGCCCTTTGAATACCGCCCTGGATATAAACAGATATCTTCATTGTATATTGTTTTTTATTCGAATTAAAGAATACCGTCTTTTAAACCTTTAGAAGCATATCCCAATCTTGACATATTCTCTTTGACGAACAAACAAGTGAATAGAAAAAAAATGTATTCAAAAACCATTCTTAACATGGTCTTTAATTTCCAATTTCTTGGCACGTAGGCCCTCCTCATAAGTATAAGTGCATTCCGATATTTATAATAATATCTAAATGGTGCAGAAGCAATTATTTGTATACCTCCTAAATTATAACTTTTATTCCCTACCTTATGATTTAAAACCACCTCGCGAGTCATATATATATGGTAACCATGGCTTGCACAACGCCAACACCACTCATGGTCAACCAAATCTATAAAAAGGAGTTCTTCCATTATACCAACAACGCTGAACATACTCACTTTTACCAGAGACCCCGAGCTAATGATGCTATCAACTACGAACGAAGCACCTTGCCCCCGTGTTGTTTTGTACTCCTTATTTGTATCTGAATTGATAATTAGTGGTCCAATTGCTATAGCTTGAGAATCTGCTTGTCTTACTTTGACAAATACCTCCTGAAGTTTATCTATATCAACATCTGTCAACTTGCTATCCTGATCAAGGAAAACTACGTATTCGGCTTTTAACTCTTGTGCTTTTGAAATCCCCACATTTTGGGCATGTGCTATACCCATATTCTGGTGCAAAGGTATATAGGTGACATTTTCCGCCCCTTCAAATACACACAACTCACCATTAGAATTATCAACCACAATTACATGTTTGCCCTTTGAAAGAACTTTTGCCCTATCAATTTGCGCATTTGTCGGATTAAAAAAAATAATAATAATGCAGATTCTTTCCATATTACTACTATTCAAAGAAAAATTTATACGGAACCACTGAACCAATTCTCGCACCATTATTCTTGATAACATAATAGATAAAGAATAATAGGAAATAAAAAACAACAATGTTTATAACACTTCTTTGTTTCTTTGATCCTCTAGCATATGCCTCAGGCATACAAATTAGTTGTGTGGTTATAAATGCAAAAGCAAGCCTATGCCCGTAGGCTATTGCCGTAGAGGCAATATTTAACAATGGAATGGCGATAATAAATATGGTATACAAATACCAATTATCGGGTTTTATTTTAAAGATCATTCTTCTTTTCTTTTCAGCCGCTTCTGCATTCAGAGGATGATTGTAATAAGATGAAATACAAATAGCTGAAATTGGGAGAATGCATAATAAATAATATTTCCAATTGGTTGTATTTTCCAAATAGCCAAGATTAGAATAACTCATTAGTTTTTCACTGCCATAGCCTCCATACCCGCTCACCAACGCTACATAATCATCAGTGAAGCTTGATATGTCCATGTTTGACAACATAAATCCAATCATTGCGGATACCACGACTATTCCATAAGCAACAATTTTGTCAAGTTTAATACCTTTGACAAAAAGGAATGGTAAGATTATTATACTAGACAAATGGAATCCTACCGCTAATAGTACACAAGCCAATGATTTTACCAAATTTCCCCTACTTCTTAGTATAAAAGCCAAAAGAGCAAAACCGCTCGCTATCCATTGTCTAATTCCATTCATTCCGTCCAAGAAAAAAAGAGAAGATGACACCATGAATAGCAGTGCAGACATTACTGGAACCTTCGAATATTTGACTATTGCATATGTGTAAGGCAGATAGATTAAAAATGATACAAACATCAACCAGGTATTATCTGAAGCATTTATGCTCTTCATTAACGAAATGGACAAAACGAACAATGGTTCTCGCCTCGCATCTGAGGTCATATAATGGTATTCCATCATATAACTTTCGGTATCTATACCAATAGAAACATCACGAAGGCCTGTAATGAGAAACATCAGCAGCATTAGCAGTACCGCCGACTTGGTATTAAACTTATCGTTATAATACAATATTATACCAATAAGCAGAAGTGCAAAATATATGAGCATACTATTAAATGACAGCTTCTGTTATTTTTCTGATTTGATTATCCCATGACAAGTCGGTGACGGTCTTTCGAATATCTTCTGCCGACATCCTTTGGTTATTGTAGAATCCTATTAACCCATTGATATCAATATCCGTATCGTCAGCTGGCACTTTATATACATAAGGTTTATCATCAAAATCTGTATTATTCTCTGAGTAGAAGAAAGGGAGACCTCTCATTGCATACTCCACGTTCTTAAGAGATTTAACCTCAACAATGTGCTTACGGTGACATGCCATGCAACCTACCGCCATATCTGCTTTATCATATAGTAAATCTAATTCTTCCCCATGTTTTGGCCCTACATAATCAATATAATTCTTGAGATTCAATTCTTCTACCAATGATTTTATCTTATTGATTTCAAGTTTATTTCCACCTCCTACTATTATAATGTGCACCTCTTTTTCATATGGTTGCTGATAGTAGTTAAATAATCCTTTCACGAGTCGATCTAATCCATGCCAGAAAGATATATTTGCCACAGATATCAAAGTTATCTTACCGTTATTTTTGTCTGAGTGCTTACTTCTCAACTTAATATCCAGAGGATTAACCGCATTCGATATTCTAATAGTTTTAATACCAAGTATTTGATCAAATTCGCTAGACGTTACTATAAAAGAAACATATTTTTTTAAGTATCTCCTAAAAAACCTCTCTATAATGATTTGGGCTTTGTGCGAAAGACTTTGTGTAGAAAATTCTCCATCATAAGGATATGTAGGTATTTCCAACAATATAGTACACCCTCTCTTTTTACATTTCTTGAGGAATTGAATATAATAATAATCCAATCTTTGCGTATACCTTATAAACAACAGTTTAACGTTATTATTATCAATATACTCTAACAATTTTGGATATAAACGAATCTCATGAATAATGCATTCTATTCCGCTGTATATCGGTGCGATTTCATCATCATCAATATAAGCAGTTCGGACACCATCTTTTTTCCTATATGATAACAATGACATTTCTACACCATTATAATTAAAAGACTTTACTTGATTCAAAATCTTCTGCGAAACTCCTGCTGCAGGGTCAACGTCATGAAACGCAATATACAAACCTTTTTTCATATTATTATACTATAAAAAATTTGGGGAACATTACTCTAATTAGACAAATTAGGTAATACTTGATTGCATAACCAACACCTTTATATCTAATGTTGTATTTGAACACATCTCCTGGATTTGTCTGACCGTTCAGCGAGAACAGAAACTTCATGCGCTTATTCAAAGGCACATTAGGATCTTGCCATTTTTGCACAACATCATGACGTTCACAATAGCCATAAAACCCCTTTGCTACAATATTCTTAAAGCCTTTTCGTAGTGCACGAATACCATAGTCATAATCACCAGCACCATGATGATAGGTTGGGTTATTCAAGCCCACCTTTTCAAATACCGCATTAGGAATTAGAACTATATTCCCATTAAAAGTATAACATTCTTGTTCCATAGTAACATCTTCAAGGCGATTGTTGTTTTCATCAACGCCACCATAAGTCAGTACGCCTTCACATGACTGTGATTGTGTTGAGCCCACTATTATTGATTTATTACCATATTTTGACGCCGTTTCTACCAACCTCACTATTGCATCCTCATGAAGTTTTGTATCATCATTCAGCCACAAATAAAAGTCATGATGTATCTTAATAGCCTCCTTCCAACAATGATACATTCCCCTATTCCAAAACAGATTTCCATCACCATGCAGGATAATTACTTGTGGAAACTCTTTTTTAACTGCATCAGAAGACCCATCAGTACTACCATCATCCATCATATAGAATTCAATATCATAGTTCTCTATGTTATTGCATGAATAGAATCGACGGATACACTCAACAGTTGTCTCACGCCTATTATGCACAGTCATTATGACCGCTATTGATTGTTTCATCTGTTTTTTTTCTTTATCCATTTAAACTTATTAATCTCTTCAGGCGAGCTCCTATTATTAGTGCGCTAAACTGAATGTACCACAAATATCTTTTCTTACTTGGTACATGGTATTTCTCTATTAATTGTAAGCAGTATCTTATATTTGATCGATTATGTGAATGGTTCATCAACAATTTCATCTGATAGTACACATAATCCTTTTGATATTTAAATCCTACTATTTCATGTAAATCATAATAATGCTGGTAACTCGTCTTTATAACACTCTTTTCATCAAGATTAGAATAAATACCATTTCCTGTTAATCTATAATAACCGAAATCTTGATCAAAGTATTTCATTTTTCCACTTACTGCACATTTATAGTAAATGTGAATGTCAAGATTTCGCAAAGCGGATGGAGGAGCAAAAAAAACTTCTCTTCTGAAACATAAATTACGAAGCCCCATATTGCGTCCCCGCATTATATCATGAATTGTTAAGCCGCGATTAAATCTTGTTTTACTAATGACATTACCACTCTCATCTACCACAATCTTATTTCCAAATACAGCAGAATAATCTGTATGTGATTCTAAAAAAGAGACAGATGTTTGCAGGAAATCGGGATTTTTCCAATAATCATCACCTTCACATTGCGCTGAATAATCTGCTTGCTCAATATATTTTGAAAAATAGTTATCTTTCAGTTTCTTTATACTATAATGATTGTATTTAAGAAAATAAACAGCAAAAAAACAATTATCATTTGTTTTATGCCTTAGAAAAACCATCGAATAATCATTGGTTTCTTCATTTACAAATGTCTCTTTATCTTCAAAAAAGTGTTTATCCAAGTATTTATAAATAACATCTTGTTCACCGTCCGTTGAAGCATCATCCATTATGATACATACAAAAGGAAAAATCGTTTTCTGAATACAAAAACCATTCAAAGCATCTTCTATGTATACTGATTGATTATATGTCGAACAGAAAACGCTAGCTTTAAACTTAATATTCATACCTTACTTTTTTATTTTATAGCTCAATATAATCTTTTTAAACTCTTCATATTCTATTGGCTTAAGTATTATGCAACAGACATAGAATACTACGATTCCCATAATCATTTGCATGGGCATAATAATCCAATTGCTCATCGGGAGAAACTTCAAGAACCACACAGAGAGAGCAATAATAGTAGCAATCCCATAAGATCCAGAAACATCTTTTAATTGCATCAAGGAGGAGTATCCTAAGAATTTTCCAGAATAGTGACTATTCAGGAAATACGCAATAACACCTGTTAAAATATTAGTATAAAGCATAGGCATAATTCCGATGAATGCGCCTACAAAAAGGGGGCCAAGTGCTACAATTTTCTTAATGATTTCCAGATACAAATTCAAGTCACTTCTTCCTTGAATTGCAAGCATATTAAGATTTATTGCGTGGAGAGGATATAGAGACATGCTTATGCAGATAAAGGGGAGATAAGTAGCTGCCTCATGCCATTTGGGACCAATTAAACAATATAACAATGGTTCAGACACAGCCCCCAAGAAAAACATACATATTGACGTAATAAACATTGTTGTTTTTATAATACGACGATATGCAGCAACCATTCGTGTTTTATCATCTTGGATTTCACTCAATACAGGAAATGTTACTCTTTGAACGATTCCTGTTAAATTTTTTGAAAACAGCTGGGCGAATTGCTTAGAGCGAGTGTACTGGCCTAAAGTAGCTGGACTATAGTACTTTCCTACAACTACTTGATAAAATTCTTTCCAAATTGTGTCTAACAATCTACTGGCCATTATTTTCCAACCGAAACCGAACAATTCATGGAAGCTAGTAGATGAAAAGCGTAGTTCAGGTATCCACTTGTTATAGAACCACAAAAACATCGTACGGAGGGACTGGCTGGAAATCTGCTGCGCTACCAGCGACCATACACCAAAGCCAGTTAATGCCATTACTATTCCGATAAAACCACTTAATAAAGACGCTATTAAGGTTATTTTTGTCTGAGTTTTAAAATCTATCCTTTTTGTAAGCCGAGCTTGTTGTACTAATGCTAATGCACCTATAATTATGCCAAGAGAAGTTACTCGGGTAAGTGAGATCAATTCTTCTCTAGCAAAGAATTCTGCTATGAGTGGCGAGCATACAAAAATAATGACATACAGTACAATACTAAAAAACAGATTGGATATGAATACAGTATTATAATCCTCTTCCGAAGCATCTTTCTTGCGGATTAACGCCTCAGAGAATCCACCACTAATAACAGCATTACAAACCGCTGTAAATATTGCAATTATACCTATTAATCCATAATCATCCGGTGAAAGCAAACGTGCTAAAACAATGCTAACAACAAATGACACTATATATTGAGACACATTGTCCAATGCACTCCATCCAACTCCTTTTACTGTCTTTTGCTTAAGACTTTCTGCCATATTTATTATTTCTCCCCTATATTCACCTTCCTGTCCTGTATAGCAAATTTATCTTTGAAAGGCATGAAGGTTTAATCGACATTTAACCAATATTAATAACCCCCGTTTTACAAACTGTTCAAATAAACTTTGGGCTACTTAATTCTCATATTCAATATCAAGGTAGTCATAAAAAAGTATTATGAAAAACTTCTTTACAGACGTGTCACTATTTAGCTATCTCAAACATTTTTACGTGTTGGATTTTAATCCAACACGCCCTTCTTTTCAATAACTGTCTTAATATACAGCTGCTCTGCAATGTAGAAGTCGAGCGGAGTATCAATATCGACAGCTTCAATATCACTGGTAATAACAAAATCAGGTCTCTTGCCAATGATATTATGATTCTTAATCAGATCCTCTCTTTTAACAACGGTAGCACCGAAGTTCAAAGCTACAACATCAGGCAGGTTTTGAGAATTTGGTGCATTAAGGGGATCATAGTTCATTGCCTTACCATCCAGCCACAAGAACTCCTTCACGGATGATACAGTTGATACGCAATCATGCTCACCGTTATCCTCCAAGAACTTCTTGATACAAGCAGAGAATGTCTCAGGCTTAACAAAAGGAGAGGTACAAGGGGCATAAATAAAGATGTCGGTATCCGTAACCTCACCCAGGTGTTTAAAGAAATCGCTGCCTGAACACTGAGAAGATGCATAATACTCCTCCCTGCGATGGAAAGTAACTTTTGTTCCAGCATACTCTTCTTCCACAAATTCAATTGCTGCCTCTGAGTTTGTGTTCACTACTATCGAGTCAATCTCTGGTACCTGAAGTAAAGCCTTAATCTTCACATCAAGAAGTGATGTACCTGCAAACGGGCGAAGATTCTTATCCTTTACTCTTTGCGAACCTTTACGAACTGGTATAACTGCAGTAATTTTCATAATTCTAACTATTTAAATATTCAAAAATCTTTTTATAATTCCACTCACTTTCTATAGTAATATATTCAGAGGCTATGCCACTCAAATCTATCGTATAATGGCCGGCGACCTTTCGCATATATTTGTAGTCCAAGCCCTCCATTACAATTTGTCCATTGATAGAAAGTTTGTCTAATTTCACAAATGCTGCAACATCATCCATCGGATAGAATTCAACATCTTTGACACCTTCGTTAGGGATAGTAATATACGACTTTATCTTTCCATCTACAATTTTATTCATTCGCCAGTGTGATTTACCGTTATATACGAACTTTGAAGTGGCAGCATAGTAATCGATTTCATAATTCTGATCATCCTTCATTACTTGGCCTATAATATCCTCATCACAGCCCCGGCTCCTAAGTATCAGTTCCAATCGTTTATCTGTATCCTGCTCAGTAAAAATCTCATCTGGCAAATTTAGTTTCTTCTTATAAAAATCTAAATGATACTGATAAATATCAACCTCTGAGGGATTGCTCATACGCCATTTCCAATATTCATCAGAAAACATTAAATCATTCGGAATTAGATAGCAGAATATATGGTGATTCAAAGCTCTCAAATCTGACAATTTAGTTGAGGAGTAGTCTTTCTCACACATAAATCCAAACGAATGCGTATTCTTCTTCATTACTGCTGTTCTAGCCCACATCATCACTTTAAGCATAATTTGAGATCTCGCAGATGATAATCTCTTGCAACTCAAGATGAATGGAGCTGGATCATTATGCATCTCAGACCTATCCACTCGTATGTTATCCAACTGAAGAGCATGTGAGCGTATGTCCATTTCACTATCCTTATAAAGTGCCTTGCATTCTCCTTCTAAGTCATCATCTGTATATGGGTTATAAGCAAAAAATGAAGGAATTATAGCGTAACATTCACCACAAATACCCATTTCATACTTGGGTTTGTGGTTTATCACCTGAAGTAAGGGTAACGTTCTTTCCTTTCCGATAAGTGCAATTATTTCTTTGTTAGTGAATATTGGAATAATTTGATTGTTTTCGTTTTCAAATTCATGATAGCGATCCTCATTCTCAGTTGAATTATATAGGAAGCCTTTCATATTTGCATAATAGAGAGTCTGCCTATATCCATGGGGCATTTTGATTGCAGAGAACAAATAGGGTATCAATGGTATGTTATGCTTGTTACAAACCTGTCTAAAACTTTCGCAGGTTTCAGAGCAATAGAACATACCATCTATTTTCTCTTCAGGATGCTTCTCCTTAATTTGCGCTAATATTCCATCTAAGCAATGCTCCAATTCTGTAAAGCGTTCTTTGGCCATATATAATAACATTTCTGTTCTTGAACCAAAACTAGCTTCTTTATCCTCGAAAAGTTTGTCTGGAATATAATATTGTTCAACTTCGTTTAGTTCCTCCTTAGATAATCTTTCCAATTCAAATTCCTTTAGAAGTCGCTCTGATATTCCATCCTGCATTTCCTGATGATGCGATTTCATATACTCATTCGTAATGAGAATCCATCCATTCTGTCTACAATGAATCAAACTTTGCTGATAAAAGTTTGCCCTGTATGAATAAGGCGTGTACTCTGCCCTAATAACTACTGAAATAAACATACTATTTACGCTTTAATTATTGTAATAACGTTGTACTCTTTTTGATATATTGCAAATCACTTCATAACCGATGGTATCAAGTAATTCTGCCATATCATCTGCTGTATAAGTTAAATTCCCCTGTGTACCTAACAAAACCACACGGTCACCCATTTTTACACCTTCAATATGACTAACATCTACCATAGTTTGATCCATACAAACACGGCCTACGACAGGAGCCTTCTGACCTCGTATGATGACAAAACCGCCATTTGAAAGATGCCTACTGAAGCCATCAGCATATCCTGTAGTCACAGTTGCTACTGTCATTGGGTGCTCCACCTTGAATGCGCGACCATAACCAATAGCTTCACCTGGCAGAACTTTCTTAACCATTGACACAACAGATTTCCAAGTTAGTGCAGGCTTTATTCCTTTGGGAATTACAAAACCCTTATCGGGTTTTAGACCATAAAGCACAATACCAAGACGAACAATCCGTTTTTCTTCTAAACTCATGGGACTTTCGCTAAAATAATGCAAACCTCCAGCAGAGTTAAGACAATGTACAAAAGGCAGGTGTAAATCAGACAACTGACCTGCTAATGTATTAAACTTGGATATTTGTCCGTGAGTAAAAGCCACATCCTCAGAATCATCGCTATCTGCCACACATAAATGAGTAAATATGCCTGTAATAATCAAACGATGATAATAATGGCGAATAATCTCCTCACATTCTTCCACGTTGTCTGCATTCAACCCGATTCGATTCATGCCTGTGTCTATAGCGAACTGACATTTAGGATGATACTTGGATACAGCAAGCTGCTCTGCATATTCAGCAGAAACGATGGCTTGAGTGAGATCATACTTAGCTAAAGTCTCAGCATAAGATAGTGCTGAATAACCAAGTATAAGGATTTCGCCTTTAATACCTTGTTCTCTCAGACCTACAGCTTCATCAATATTTGAAACAGCAAATAGTTTTACTCCACATTCGGAGAGAGCGCTGGCAACGTGGCTGTCACCATGGCTATAAGCATCTGCTTTTATAACTGCCATCACCTCGGCACTTTTAGGGAGAGATTGCTTATACAACAAATAATTTTCTATTATCTGTTGCAAGTCAATCTCTACCCACGATCTTTTCTCTATCTGGTTTACAAGGACTTCCATTTTATGGAACTCTATCGCGCGATTTTATTTCTCTTCAATTTAGCTTCCTCATTCAACGCATCAATCTCGTGAACCTTACGCATAAAATATTCACGAGTAATGTCGTCAGCATACAACGAACGGAAAATCTGCATGTACTTGATACCTGGATGTGTATTAATTTCCATGCACTTGAAACCATTATTGGTAACACCAATATCAAAGCCGAGCCATTCTAGCGTATTGAAACGCTGGGCAATGCCCAAAATGGTTTGTTTTAAACTATCATAATTGGGGATTGTTCCTGCAATTACCTCATTGGTATCAGGATGGCGTTCAACACCTTCTACACGATTACAGAAAGTCTTCATTGCATTGCCAAAAACACCCTTCTTGGCATCCAACTCAACAAACAGATTGAACTTATTTACATCTGCACCATTAAGAACTGTATAGTTGGCCTCTCCATTGTTCTTGTTTGGTAAACGAAGATAGCCACCTATAATCTGAGGATCAGAACCCTTGTCGTTAAGGGTTACAATTCGCATTGTGTGAATCTGATTGCTATACTTACTGAACTGTTCAGAAGGATGAATATACTCAGTAAACACATAGTTAGGATGTGAGGCTATAAACTCAGCAACTTCTTCCTTAGAAACCTCTTTCTCATTAATAAGATAGGCACCATTCTCGTATGCCATCTTAACAAAACCTATTGCGGTAGTTCCATTACAAGGTTTGCAAGCAAACTCCTTAACATCTACAAGAAGCTGCAAGAATTCCTCTACTTTACCTCCCTGATAAGGATTGTCAACAAGAGCTTTCAGACCTGAAGGAGTAGAATAATAATAGTACTTTGGCATGATATCTCCATACTCGGAACCTGCCAACATCATCTTTAAAGTAAGCTTATCATTCACCCAAATACGAGTCCATCCATTCAAAGGCCAAATCTTGTAATAATCATAATCAGACAGGTAGTTATTAACATTACTGTCGTCAAGTTTATACGAACATGCACTTTCTGCATAGAATCCATGTGCATGTGCCCAATCGGCATAATCCTGATCAAAACAAGTTTGCTGTTTCTCTGCTGTAATCGCATTGATGTAACGATTAGCGAACTTCACTGTAAAACCTTCTTTAATAAGGTCTTCTACTTTTGTACTTTTCATATGTCTAATAATTTATTATTTCATGTTGTTTTGGAACTCGTTCAATTTCTCCAGTCTCTTTTCGTCGATAAGACCACCATCAAGGTATTTCTTAAGACAAACAGTATCGTAGGTACTCATCTTGAGCGTATCCACACAATAGAACCAAATATCCTCCTGATACTCAATGAACTCCAGTTTTGTAATTAGCTTCTCGTCAATCTTTTCCTTAGGAATCATCACCACACCAGAGTCATCACATACCATGATAGCACCATCATACTTATCCTTCAACTCCTGCAAGAGTGTGGGATCAATATCTGGTCCATTTTGGCGGTTCACACAACCAATAGGGCTAACATCCTGCAACCAAATAGGATACTTTTCCTTAATCAGCGTATGCGCATCACGAAGCTTACCATTAATAACTATGGCCTTAGCACGCTTATAGAGCATGATATACTTAGATACCAAGTCGCCAAACACTGCACGATCGCAATTCACATTATAGACAAAAAGGATTTTGTCCTTAATGTCATCACATTCAGCTAATTGCTTATGCACCTCATAGTTGCTATTGTTAATAGCATAAATCATCTTTACTTCACCAGCCTTGAACATCTGAGCATTCAAAGCGTGAACTCCTTCTATCTGCCCCGTCTTACCAAGCACATCGCCAATCTCAGTTGATGAAATCTTGTTGGCCTCTATCAGGTCAAGAGCCTGTCTTTTAATAGCTTCTGTATCCATAATCGCTTAATATAAAATTTGGAAGTTCTTTTGTACGTTACTTATTACCTCTCTCAGTTTCTGCATGTTCTCAGAGCAAACGATGTAGAATCCAATACGAACAGAGTCATTGAGGGCATCCTCAATGGTATCCCCAACCTTGAAATTCAGACGATAATGTTTGATATCAGGTTCATTCTCAATATAATCAAGACCTTTAATCTCTCTTACTTTACCACCACCATTAGGCGTCTCAAAGAACTTCAGTACAGCAGCACGTTCTTTATACTCAGGACGCAGAGAGAAGTCCTCATCATGAACATTGCCAGTAGCGCACTCCACCAAATAACGATAGGTGTCATAACCCGTCATATACTGAGTGATACAACTAGAAATCATATTACCACCTCCACGAGCTGCAATCTCTATTAGATAGAACTCACCATCCTCAAACTTATACTCTGCATGAGTAAAGCCAAACTGGAGATTACTTTTCATCACAAAAGCATCGTTGGTTGCTCTAAGATTATCGTAATCAAAGTTTGGATTATAGTGTGAGAACAGCAATTCATTGGCAATGCTCTCATTATGGGCAAAGTGCTTCTTCTCGCTGATAGCCATTGTATAGTGCCCATGAGGAGTCTTTACTCCATCAATGGTAAATTCTGTACCAACGATGAAACGTTCTGCCAATACAGATTTCTCTACGCGAGAGAATGACATAGATTCGTCAAAATGCTTGCGGATATCTTCCTCGTTACGGCACTTAAACACGCCATGACTGGCATTGCTATCAAGGGGTTTGATAATGATGGGCTTGTTAATTTCCTTCTGCAAAGCAATAGCATCTTCTACAGTCTTACAGAACTTGTATTCTGGATATTTGAGTCCATGCTTCTTGCTAAACTCACGCATGAGGAATTTATCCGTAAAGAGTGCTGCAGTCTCCTCATCCATCGTTGGAACATTAAATGCCTTTCCAAGCTCAGCCACCATGTTCATAGCAATATCGCACTCATCTGACATTACAGCATCAATATGTTGCTCTTTGCCGTAAGCAACAACCTTGTCCTTATCAAAGATGTCGCTAATAAGCGTCATATCTGCCTTTTTCATTCCAGGTGCTTCAGGATCAGGATTAACAACCAAAGCCTGATGTCCCATCTCCTGAATCTTCTCAATCAGTGGCACCTGCCACTGTGTTCCAGGGAACACTAATATTTTCTTGCTCATTTCGATTAAGCTTATTATTATCTTACAACCAATTCGAGAACGCGATTAATATCATCCTCACTCAATTCGTGGTGCATTGGCAAGCAAATAACTTCGTTAGCCAGTCGTGTAGCCACAGGAAGATTCTCAGGGGCAGCACTTGGCAAACCACGATAAGTGCTAAATGTGCTAATCAGCGGGTAGAAATAGCGACGGCCCAACACCTCCGCATTTTTCATCTCAAAATATAGTTCATCGCGTGTCTTGCCATATTCCTCTGCATTAATGAATACAGGGAAGTAACTATAGTTGTGTCGTACTCCTGGCATATCGTCAAAGAAACGAATACCGGGTACATCTTTCAAAGCCTCGCGATACTTCTGAGCTACCTTCTGACGATTTGCAATTGCCTGATCAACCTGCTTCAAGTTCAGAAGACCGTATGCAGCACGAACCTCGTCCACCTTACTATTAATACCAGGAGCTACTACTTCTACTTCATTTGCAAAGCCAAAGTTTTTCAGATAGTCAATTCTGGTTTTAGTCTTTTCATCATGCATCACCAATGCGCCACCTTCAAGAGTATTATAAACCTTGGTCGCATGGAAGCTAAGAGTGCTCATATCGCCAGCGTTCAGCACACTCTCGCCATCAACCTCAACGCCAAAAGCATGGGCTGCATCATAAATCACCTTCAGACCATACTTGTCTGCAATCTCCTGAATCTTTTTCATCTTCACGGGCTTTCCATAGCAATGTACAGGCATGATGGCCGTGGTTTTGGGGGTAATGGCAGCCTCAATCTTGTCTGGATCAATACCACAAGTATCTTCTTCAATATCCACAAACACAGGTCGGCAGCCATTCCACCAAATACTATGTGTGGTAGCCACAAAGCTATAGGGTGTTGTAATGACTTCTCCAGTAATACGCAAAGCCTGCAAAGCTGTCAACAACGGCAATGTTCCATTAGTAAATAGACTAATGTAGGGCACTTTCAGATACTCAGCCAAAGCCTTTTCCAACTGCTGGTGAAACTGGCCGTTATTAGTAATCCACTTACTTGCCCATATTTCCTTCAACATCTCATTAAACTCATCGAGGCTGGGTAGCAACGGTGATGTAACTGTTATCTTATTATCCATATTAATACTTTTTTCGTGGTATAATTATCGGTTGGAGTACATATCCGAATAATAGTTCAAATACTCTCCTGATGTAACATTATCTAACCATTCCTGATTGTCGAGATACCAACGGACGGTCTTCTCAATGCCCTCCTCGAACTGGAGTGAAGGCTCCCATCCGAGTTCCTTCTGGAGTTTCGATGAGTCGATGGCATAGCGCAGATCGTGACCAGCACGGTCGGTTACGAATGTAATCAGGTCCATATCCTCGCCTTCCTTACGTCCAAGCAGACGGTCGACGGTCTTGATGACAACCTTGATGATATCGATATTCTTCCACTCGTTGAAACCACCGATGTTATAGGTATCAGCAATCTTACCCTCGTGGAAAATCACGTCGATGGCGCGAGCGTGATCCTCTACATACAGCCAGTCGCGTACGTTCTCGCCCTTACCATAGACAGGCAGTGGCTTGCGGTGACGGATGTTGTTGATGAACAGAGGAATCAGCTTCTCGGGGAACTGATAAGGACCATAGTTATTTGAGCAGTTGGTTACAACTACTGGCATACCATAGGTATCGTGGAAAGCGCGCACAAAGTGGTCGCTTGATGCCTTAGATGCCGAATATGGTGAGTGGGGATTGTACTTTGTTGTCTCGAGAAAGAACTTATCGCCATAAGCCAGATGATGCTCTGAGCTTGAAGCGGTAGTTGTGAATGGAGGCTCGATGCCCTCAGGATGTGTGAGCTCGAGTGCGCCATAAACCTCATCGGTAGAGATATGATAAAAGCGTTTACCATCGTATTTCTCCTGCAGACTCTCCCAGTATGCTTTGGCTGCCTGGAGAAGTGAGAGCGTGCCCATCACATTGGTCTGGGCGAAGGTGAAGGGGTCTTTGATTGAGCGGTCAACGTGACTTTCAGCAGCAAGGTGGATAATACCATCTATCTTTTCTTCCTGCATCAGTTTGAGGACACCTTCAAAGTCGCAGATATCCATCTTGACAAACTTGTAGTTGGGCTTATCCTCAATGTCCTTTAAGTTTGCTAAGTTGCCTGCATACGTCAGTTTATCCAGATTAATTATCTTATAATCTGGGTATTTGTTAACGAACAGCCTTACTACATGACTACCAATGAATCCAGCTCCTCCGGTTATAATGATATTCTTCATATTATACGTGTTGAAGTGTATTTGAATTAATCTCCTCCTTCATCTCGTCAATCACCTTCAAGAGATACTGACCATACTGATTCTTCAGCATAGGCTTAGCTAACTCACGCATCTTCTCTTCAGAGATCCATCCATTGCGGTATGCAATACCCTCCAAGCAAGCGACCTTTAATCCTTGTCGTTTCTCAATAACCTCCACAAAAGTACTGGCCTCCGCAAGGCTATCATGCGTGCCTGTATCCAGCCATGCAAAACCGCGGCCAAAGACCTGAACCTTTAGTTCGCCATCCTTCAAGAACTCTTGGTTTACAGTGGTAATTTCTAACTCGCCACGAGCACTTGGTTTGATGTGCTTTGCCACATCAACTACCTTATTCGGGTAGAAATAAAGGCCAACCACAGCATAGTTACTCTTAGGCTCCTTAGGCTTTTCTTCTATAGATAGACAGTTGCCTTCTTTATCGAATTCAGCAACTCCATAGCGTTCAGGATCTGATACCCAATAACCAAATACGGTAGCCTTTTTATTCTCATCGGCATCCTTAACAGCATTCTTCAGTAGCTTGGTAAAGCCTGCACCATAGAAAATGTTATCACCCAGTACCAAGCAAGCAGAGTCGTCACCAATAAACTTCTCTCCTATGATGAAGGCTTGGGCAAGGCCATCTGGTGAAGGCTGCTCTTCGTACTGGAAGTTTACACCATAATCTGAGCCATCACCTAACAAGCGTTTGAAACCAGGTAAATCGTATGGTGTGGAAATAATGAGAATATCACGAATACCTGCCAACATCAAAGCGCTAATGGGATAATAAACCATTGGTTTATCATAGATAGGCAGCAATTGCTTGCTCACACCCTTGGTAATCGGGTAAAGTCTGGTGCCAGAGCCTCCGGCAAGAACGATTCCTTTCATAATTCTCAGTTTTAATATTATCTATCAATAATTAATATAAGCTGACGTTGATATCAAACGGACTTTCAAAGTCCTTAAGTAAAGCGTGTTTGGTATCCTTCTCAGAAAGATTTGCCTTTTCTGTAGGAATGCGCCAATCAATGTCAAGTGAGTCATCAAGGATGCTGATTCCACCATCTACCTCCGGATGATAGAACTCGTCGCACTTATACTGGAAGATTGCTGTATCACTCAATACAGCAAAACCATGTGCGAAACCGCGAGGTACAAAGAACTGGCGATGGTTGTCCTCTGTCAATTCTACAGCAACGTGCTGTCCATATGTTGGACTGCCCTTACGAATGTCAACAGCAACATCCAGCACAGAGCCTTTTACACAGCGAACCAATTTGCTTTGTGTATAAGGCGGTTTCTGAAAATGCAAGCCTCGCATCACACCATAAGAGGACATACTTTCATTGTCCTGGACAAAGTTAATAGTGTGCCCAAGGATAGGAGCCACCTTCTCATCAAACTCACGTTGAGAGAAGCTCTCAAAGAAATAGCCACGTTTATCCCCAAATACTTTGGGTTCAATAATCAAAACACCTTCTATATCGGTCTTTATTACTTCCATTCTTGTATTTCCTTAATGATTTCTCAATTATTTCATATTGCTCATGCACTTACGCAACGAATCTGTCCAGTACGGAACTTTGATTCCAAACGTATCTTTGACTTTCGTCTTATCAAGGACAGAAAAAGCAGGACGCTTTACAGGGCTGGGGAATTCGTCACTATGGCAAGGTTGGATATTACATGTAGTTTGACCACTATACTCTGCAATCATCTTTGTAAAATCAAACCAAGAGCAGACTCCTTCATTACTATAGTGATATATTCCAGTATTGCCTATATATTTACGGTTCTCAACAATATCAAATATTGCTGCAGCCAAATCGTATGCATAGGTGGGAGTGCCAACCTGATCAAATACAACCTTCAACTGTGGTTTAGTGGCAGTCAAATTCAACATGGTTTTCACGAAGTTCTTTCCGAACTCACTGTAGAGCCATGCTGTGCGGAAGATTAGATAATCAACTCCTGTATTCTGAATTGCTTGCTCTCCATGTAACTTCGTTAAACCATATACGCCTGTAGGAGTACCTTTCTGGTCTTCTTTGCAAGGAGTGTTGTATGGATCACCTCCAAAGACATAATCTGTTGAAATATGAATCAAAAGACCATTAACCTCTTTCATTGCTATGGCTAGATTCTCGGGAGCTTTGGCATTCAACAATTCAACTAATTCATACTTTTCAGGTGCTTCAGCACCATCAACATTAGTCCACGCAGCACAGTTAACAATAGCCTTAATGTCTTTCTCTGACACAATCTTTCGTATGGAATCAAGATTAGTGATGTCAAGAATTGTAGTTTCCTGACCTTCAACCTCTACCACATCTGTAAAAATGTAGTGGTCTTTTGATCCCTTGGTGACAATGCGCATTTCATTGCCCAATTGTCCGTTAGCTCCTGTTACAAGTATATTCATGATTAAATGTTTTTGTTTCTTTCAAAAGGACAGGCTCATTAGGTTTATTGAACCTTTTCTTTTATGAGAGACACCTAATGAGTATCTGCCCTTCTATGGTTGGGGCATTCAGGCTGTGCGGAAGACATTTCTGTCCCATCGCGGCCCCGGCTGCGCGTAAGAGCGGAAGCCGCTAATTTGTTCTGGCAGGCAGTATCGAGCTGCAAACTTCTGTTCCACCTGTGATGCCAGAAAACTGTGTTCCTTATATATGTTCCTCTACCCCACGGAAATGGACATTAAGCTCATGAAGATGCTCAAGAAGGGTTCCAAGGGGTGTACCCTCCGTCATTTTGGCAAAGGCATTCACATCCTTGGGGAAGCACTTACCACCATAACCGAACTTTCCATCAGGGCCAGGGACATAGGTGTGGGTATCGTTGATGTAACCAGACAGCAGTACACCAGTATGCACCTTCCGCCAATCTGCACCCATCTGCTCACAATACTCGCGGCAAGCATTAAAGTAAGTCACCTTATATGCACCAAATACATTGTGCATGTATTTGGTCAACTCGGCTTCAAGCGGGGTCATAACGGTAAACTTCTTGCCCACAAAGATCTTTGTGAGCAACTCATGAGCACCTGTGAACACCATTGTTTGCTTCTTAAAATCCTCAATATGAGTGCGTTCAGTCAAGAATTCGGGCATGTAGTGAACCTTATGACCGGTCTCTTTAGAGAGTCTATCGCTTGTGCCAGGAAGGATAGTTGTGCGAACGAACACTGGAACATCAGGGAGTTTTGTGATAAGTTCCTTCATCAGAGTCAAATCCTGCGTGCCATCATCTTCTGTGGGAACATGAATCTGCAGGAATGCAATATCAATATTGCTCAGGTCATCATTATACCCCTTAGGAGGGTCGCTGATGAACAGTTTGCACTCAGGATTGTTATGCTCCAACCAATCTTTAAGGGCTCCACCTACGAAGCCACATCCAATAATTCCAACGTTAATCATATTATTTTTCTTTGTTTTTTATTTTACTTATAATCTTTTTTGCTCTTTCCAAAGCTTTGCATAATGCCTCCTCACATTCCGGCTTGAACCAAACCTTGGTTTTCATTTTTTCCATCCAGTCTGTATCCTTGAAATGAATTGCAAGAATAGCATAAGGATAAAGACTATTCACCACATCACCATCTGTTGATACTGCCCAATTACCATAAACTGAGTCTATATCCGCATGGATATTAAAATAGTGAAATTGTTCAAGTATCTTTTCTTTATTCATAATAACCTGTTTGATATTAAAGGAGGAGAGAGTCACATTATTGAACCTTTTGTCTTTATGAGAGAGATTATGATGTCAGATGTAAGAAGTAAGATGTAAGACTCATACAACGCATCCAATTCTCTCTGCCCTAGTATTATTTTTTTTCTATTTCTTCATTAATTCTCTTACAACGAGTGACAAGAATCTTAACTAATTCCTCACAGTCTGCATATATGCTATTATACTGCTTGTCATCAATGTAATTATTTCTATGTAGTAAATCAATCCAATATAGTGATTCGCGAGCTTCCTTCAATGCAATGAAAGATTTGGCACGATAGTCTGTTTTACTAACTGCATTTGTTGCCTCAGCGTTATTTGCCCCTATACTCGTACCTGCTCTCAGAAGTTGATTGCACAAGTTGCTAATTGATTGCAAATAGACTGGAACAGTTTTTTCACACACCCGCTTTCCCTTAACTATCTTGTAAGTAGGCTTAGCATTTGCAGCCTCTTTAAGGAGGTAATCATTCAACTTGATTACTCTATCTCCAAATGCCATGCATTTGACTATCGTCTTCCTCCTCCTTGCAAGGCATAGCTCAAGCAAGCTTGACTCTGCTCTTGCTTCGTTCGTCGGTTGTCTTGGATTGCATCTGCTATGCTACTCATGATTCTTTGTAAAAAAGGAGAAGAGGGTCACCTTATTCTTGCGTCCTTATCAGTAGCAAGCGTTGCAAGCACCGAGCGGAACCTTATTACTTATGAGAGAAGTGAACACCTCCCCTCCTCGTAACGATTTTTATATACCGACCTTGCGGCAGTATTGGGATGTCATGTTAATTGTTAACTTGGTAATTTGCTGTTTATGACGGGAGCTGTGCTCCTGTCATAGTCTATTAACTTTTTCGAACACGAATCACACGGATTAAACGAATATTTTAATGTCCCGCAGAAATAAAGGATATAGCAGAAATCTTATTTCACTATTCCTTTTTCGAGGTACTCGGCGAGGTTGGTGCGGACTTTCGCTGCCACTCCTTCCGCAGCCACCTTGGCGATATCGGACTCGACCATAATACGAACAAGTTCTTCGAAAGAGGTCTTGTTCGGATTCCAGCCAAGTTTTGCTTTAGCCTTGGTTGGGTCTCCCCAAAGGTTAACTACATCCGTCGGACGATAGAAATCCTCAGAAACGGCAACAACAGTCTTTCCAATCAGGTTCTCAGGGCCACTAACTACTATACCCTTCTCGTTGATTCCCTTACCTTCGAACTTCAATTCAATTCCTGCGTGCTTGAAAGCGAGCTGGGTGAACTCGCGAACGGAATGCTGTACGCCCGTGGCAATGACAAAGTCCTCGGGCTTATCCTGCTGAAGTATCAGCCACATACATTCTACATAATCCTTGGCATAGCCCCAGTCGCGAAGAGAATCCATGTTGCCCAGATACAGGCAATCCTGCAGGCCTTGCGATATGCGGGCTGCGGCAAGGGTGATCTTACGGGTGACGAAGGTCTCGCCACGACGCTCGCTCTCGTGATTGAACAGGATGCCCGAGCAGCAGTACATATTGTAGGCCTCGCGATACTCCTTGACAATCCAGAAGCCGTACTGCTTGGCCACGGCATAAGGGCTGTAGGGATGGAAAGGGGTGTTCTCGTTCTGAGGAACTTCCTCTACCTTACCATAGAGCTCAGAGGTTGAAGCCTGATAAATGCGGCAGGTCTCCGTCATGCCCAGTTGCCTTACGGCTTCCAGTATTCTCAGCACGCCTACGGCGTCCACGTCAGCCGTAAACTCCGGTGAGTCAAAGCTCACCTGAACGTGGCTCTGCGCTGCCAAGTTATATATTTCATCCGGCTTAACCTTTCCAATCACGCCCAGCACACTCATCGAGTCGCCCAAATCTGCATAGTGCAAGTGAAAGTGTGGTGTGCCTTCCAAGTGAGCAATACGCTCTCTGAAGTCCACAGAACTTCTTCTTATCGTTCCATGTACATCATAACCTTTCTCCAACAAAAACTCGGCCAGATAACTTCCATCCTGTCCAGTAATACCAGTAATAAGTGCTGTTTTCATATCTTTGTTTATTTCATTTTCTTGTTAACTTTGTTTAACTATTCATTCTCTCCGTACCTTGTCCCTCTCATCTCCCTTCCATGTCCCTTGCATCTCCCTTGCAACGAACAGTGAAAATCAGAGGTCTCGTTTAACGATTTTTAATAAATACATCTAGTTATTTTCAATTCGAACGTATATTGTCAGGAGGCAGGCTGATGTCAGGTTATAGACATTATATATTTTTATATACAACATTAATTATCATGTAATCAACCATGTAATTACTCGTTAATTATATCTTGCTGCAAAGCAATTAATGATAAATTATATGGGCAATTAACGGGAATTATATGTTTACTTCAACATTAATTGTCATGTAATCAACCATGTAATTACTCGTTAATTATATCTTGCTGCAAAGCAATTAATGATAAATTATATGGGCAATTAACGGGAATTATATGTTTTACTTTTCAACATTAATTGTCATGTAATCAACCATGTAATTACTCGTTAATTATATCTTGCTGCAAAGCAATTAATGATAAATTATATGGGCAATTAACGGGAATTATATGTTTTACCCTTACTTATCCCCTAGCCTACTAGCCTTTATTCATTTGGGCAGGAAGGATTCTGTCAACGATGACATAGGGGCCATCGATATGATAGACATACACCCACTTGCGATTATGTGACACCATACGGCGGGCTTCAGGATGTATCTTGCGAAGTGTGGCTGAGGTACTACGCCCATAACACTCGGCATAAACCGCCAGCATTTTGACCTCGATACGCATGTTGTTGGCATAGCGAACAGCGCCTTCCTCGGTCATCATGGCCTTGAGGAACTTGCGCAACTCGACCATGTCAGCACGTGCCGCCAGGCTGATTCTGACTTTATAACTCCGCATAGTCCTCGTGAACCTGCGAGATCAACTCGTCAAAATACTCGTCGACAGACATGGTGCTGGCCATCACGCGCTCAGTGGTAGAGGCTGACTTGGTGGGCTGATTCTGAACTGCCAAATTGTTGGTTACTAACATAATCGTATTGTTTTTACAGCGCAAAGTCAGTGCAAACCGAACGCAATAGAACTTGTTCTAATTGTTGAGGTGCAGCCTGATTTCGCATATTTCTATGCAAAGATACGAAAAGTTTCGGAAACTTATCGTGCTATGCTGGGATTTTTTTTATTCTTTATAAAATCTTATCTCTCTGTAAGAGTGATAAACACCTATTGATGTCTGATGTCAGAGGTCTGAATTATCGTGTACCGGGCATATCGCCACTCCAGCCGTGACCCAGATCCCAGTGGTGGTCGTACACGAACTCGAAGTACGGGAGGGAGAACTCTTGCTCTATAAGTGCGGTGAGCTCCTCCTGAATAGGTTCTGCCCACTTGCCTACCAGCACAATGAACTTGTTGACGTTCCAAGCGACACGACCACGGGGAACCTGGGTATAGTCACCAGTGAACTTGGTTTCCTCGTTCTTGGCTTGAGCACGGAAGTACTCCTTCATCCACACCTGACGATGCAGATGGGGGTAGTTAATGAAGGGGACACCCTTTTCTGCAGCTTCCTCTACCATCTTAGGCGTAATCTCTTTTTTACGCACCCCAAAGAAACTATGCTCCTCCTGGTCGTACCAGAAAATTCCTACGCAGGGCATTTGCTCGTCGAAGGATTTCATATCGGCCATCTGGGCCTTGCGGTCTTTATCGTTGAGTTGTGTCATAATTCTATTGTTATTTTACATGTCCCATTTTACTGTCAAAGTGTTATTTTTTCGGTTAAAGGTGGAAGTTGAAAGACGGGCTTCCAACTTCCAACCTGTTAGTTTAGAACGTGATGTGGGTTTCGCCAGCCCAGTCGGTATTCACCGTCACACCCGTTATGGTGGTGGTCGAGGTACCGGAGCCGTTGAAGAAGACACCAGACACCCAGGTGATGTAGTTCTGCTGCATGGGCACATCGAAGGTGCGCTCAGCATAGATGCCTTCACTGGCATCGAGGGCGGTCACCGTGAGGTGGATGGTGCCCTCTATACCCTGATAGGGGAAGGTGTACAGGTCGAACTGCTTCTGCGAGGCAGAGACGACGAAGGTCATCTTCTGCGTGCTCTTCACCGAGCCATAGCCCGTAGCTGCATCGAAGGCACCCGAGCCTCCGGTATAGCTGAACTGCAGCTTCTTCACCTCAGCGGGGATGGTCTCGTCCGTCAGCACAAAGCGACACAGCGACGTGATGCGATTGAGAGCCACTGGCTTTTCCACATTCTCTTCGCCAATGGTAATCGTCTCGTAATAGATGTACGTGTCGGTAAAGCCATCCGCATTCTCGAACTTAATCTTCTTGGGGTCCGTCATCGTGGGATTGCCATTCGAGCTATGCCCCACTACCACCAGTTGGTATTCACCCGCCTCGAGCTTAAATGTGGTTGTGCCGAAATTGGCATCGGTGGATACCTGATTGACCTCTCTAACGCGCGTACCGTCTAATGTATAGATGGCGTAGTTCAGTCGGGTACAGGCCTCAGAGGCTGGTTTGGCGGCTCTATTTACAGCACCATCAGCAGCTCGCGTAACACTCCCAAAAGGGGTCTTCTCTATCTGAAAGACACTGACCGTGAGATTACCGTCGGGATCCTCGTCGGACTCATCTACGCTCAAGAGGGGTTTCTCGCAGGAAACCACCAAGCACAGCACCACTATCGTGCACACTGCGCATAAAGACCATAACAGTCGTCGCATCATCAATCCTCCCGGACGATTAGAAATCCATGTTATAATCACTCAGCCAAGTTGTTTCAAGCTTAAAGCCAGCGCCCGATGTTCCTGCTGTAAATACTGCACCCGTTAATTTGGTTACACGGTTGCGCTTGAACGGCACGTTGTTCACCACTTTCGTACCAATCACGTTCTCGTCTGCATCAAGCACCTCAATGGTGATATTCATCGATTCCTCATCGGTGTAGAGCAATGGTACTGCGTTTACTTCTATCGTAGCCCCTACTGCCGTAGAAGGAGTATTGGTCTGCCAGAATCCAGTATCAACGGTTGCCAATCCTGTGCTGGGGTCGAAGCTCTTACCACCCTTCGCAAAAGTCGTCTTAATCTTGATAGCACTGGCCGGACGACCATCAGTAGAGATAATCTTGAGCCACGAACTGATACGGTTCAGTGTCACATCTAGGTCCAGCGGAGTAGCGCTGGTTACCGTGACGCTCTGTACTTTGGTGAATGTCTCGCGAGGTCGCTCACTGGTGTAAGCAGCAGCTGTAGGGTTGGTCAATGTAAAGGCATCGCCTGCATAATAGTAGCGGGCCACAGCCACCATCGTGTAATGACCTACGGGCAGATTGGCTGTGAACTCACCAAAGGTGGTGTAAGTGCCATCACCCTTGATTTGGGTGGTCTTATAAGTCTCATGACCAGCGGCATCGTAGAAAGCCAGCGTAATGGCACCTCCTTCAAAGTAGCCACCCGGATTCTCAGCCGCACGCGTTGTGCCACCTCCCGAGGGCATCTCCTCCGTTGTGATGGAGAAGTTACTAACTCGCACCCTCACAGGTGCTGTAGCCTGCTCTGCGTTGTTCTCTACTCCTGTTTCTAAACTCTCATTTGCGCAGCTTGTGGCTGCGAGCAGCACGATAAATGCTGCGAAAAACTTTTTCATAATTAAATATAACTATTAAATAAATACTAATGATAGGACACCGTGTCACTACCAAATTTATTTAACGTTATATTTTACGAAATCGTATATGAGCGTGTAAGAAAATATCTATTTATAATATTGATGGTACCACTCCGCAAACTTTCTCAATCCCTCTCTGAGAGTTATCTTCGGGGTGAAACCGAAGTCACGTTCAAGGGCCGTAGCATCTGCGTATGTAGTAGGTACATCACCAGGTTGCATGGGCACCAGCTCCTTATGGGCCTCAAAGTCAAAATCCTTTGGCAGCACACCAGCTCTTACCAGCTCTTCCTGGAGGATATTCACGAAGTCGAGCAGATTCTCAGGCTGACCGCCACCTATATTATATACGGCATAGGGAGGAATGGGCAGGCCATCCTCACCCTTCTTGCGCTCAGGGGCTCCCTGCATCACACGCACAATACCCTCTACAATATCATCAACGTATGTGAAGTCACGACGGCAGTTGCCATAGTTGAAAATCTTGATGGTCTCGCCCTTCAGGAGCTTGTTGGTAAAGCCAAAATAGGCCATATCGGGACGACCAGCAGGACCATAGACGGTGAAGAACCTCAGGCCTGTGGTGGGGATATCGTAGAGCTTAGAGTAGCAATGGGCAAAGAGCTCGTTGCTCTTCTTGGTGGCAGCATACAAGCTCACAGGATTATCCACTCTATCATCCGTCGAGAAAGGCACCTTCTTGTTGCCTCCATACACGGAGCTGCTGCTGGCGTACACCAAGTGTTGCACACCTCGATAATTGTCAATTGTCAATTGTCCATTGTCAATTCCGTCACGGCTGTGGCGGCAGGCCTCGAGGATATTGTAGAAGCCAATCATATTGCTCTGGATATAGGCATCGGGGTTCTCGATGCTATAGCGAACACCGGCCTGGGCGGCAAGGTTGACCACCACATCAAATTGATACTGGGCGAAGAGGGAGTCGATCAAAGCCTTATCGGCTAAATCACCTTTTACGAATTGATAATTGACAGTTCTCGCCTTGCGAGCGACCAGAGGTCGAGCGGACAATTGACAATTAAGAGATTCGAGCTCCTTGAGGCGGTATTCCTTCAGACTGGGGTCGTAGTAGTTGTTCATGTTGTCCAACCCCACGATGGTCCCGCCCTTCATGTCTTTGAAGAGCCTCAGTACTAGGTTCGAGCCGATAAAACCGGCTGCACCAGTGACAAGAATTACTTTATTATTTAAATCTATCTTCTGCATAATTCTAATTTACATATTTTTTTTTGAACATCGAAAAACACTAAAAACCCGAATTATTGGATTTTCGTTACTTCCGTGTCTTTAGATGTTTAATTTTTCACATCGAAAAACTCGGAAAACTCGAAAATTATTATTGATGATCTATCTTGTTATGATTGCTTTGCTTGTGAGCAAAGGTCTAATTTTGTTTGATGAACTTCTGAAAGCTAGCTTTCAAGATTCATCCAATAAAATGAGACTTCATCATCAATAATAAAAAACCTTTCGTCTATTTCGTGTATTTAGATGTTTGAATCAATATCTTATTATGCGCTGGGGTTTTATTTTTTCAGCGTTGAAATTCACCAGCAGCCCTAACTGATAGCCAGTAATGGCTAAATAGTTAATGACTTGTGCTGTGTGAACTGGCTGAAGCTCATCGACAGCTTTTAGTTCTACAACTATCTTGTTGTAACATACAAAGTCGGCAATATACTTCTGCTCAAGTTCTTCACCTTTATACATAATTGTGAAGCACTTTTCACGCTCAAACGGAATACCCTGAAGCTTTAGTTCCTTTTCGAGGGCTTCTTGGTACACTTTTTCCAAAAGCCCAGGTCCTAATTCCTTATGAACCTCATAAATAGCTCCGTTAATCTTGTAAGACTCCTCAGGGTACAACAGTGACATATTCTTCTATTTCAACATCGAAATACTCGAAAGGCTCTAATAATTAGTCTTTTCCGTGTCTTTAGATGTTTAATTTTTCACATCGAAAAAAACTAAAAACCCGAATTATTAACTTTTCGTCTATTTCGTGTCTTTAGATGTTTAATACTACTTGCCATACTTTTCCACCGCCTCATAGTAAGTATCGAGGCTTCCGATGTCGAAGCGACCGGCAGACATGGGCCAAGCATGCATGGTGGTGTGTTCCACCATGTAGTGGGCGAGGTTACCGGGGGCATCCTTGCCACAGCCGTTCTCTACAGAGTGGCGCACCAAGTCGAGGTCTTCCTTCCTATATATATAAAAAGGAGGGACGGCCCAGTGGCTCTTAGGCACCTGGGGCTTTTCCTCCATGCCCAGGACACGATTATTTTCATCGAGTTCGACGACACCTGTGCGCTGGAGCTTTTCGATAGAGGGCTGCTCGTGGCACATGATGCAGGAGGTCTGCTTCTGTTTGGCGAAGTCCACGAACTCCTGGAAGCTAAAGAACAACAAATTATCTGCAGCAACGACTAATAAATCGTCATTGATGCTGAGTTTGTCCATGGCGAAGAGGAGGTCACAGACAGCACCTAAGCGGGTGTCGTTGGTCTCGGTGCCATCATCAACCACAGTAATTGGTTTTTTATATTTTGAACACGGATTGCTGTTTTCTTTTTGAACACGAATTGCACTAATCTCACTAATCTTTTTATTCGTGTCATTCGAGAGATTCGTGTTCGCTTTAACCCACTCCTCAAAAATAGGAGCAAACTTATGGTTCGTGATGATGATGTGCTCATCGATCTCGGGAATCTGGTCGATGTCATCGAGCATTCTTCCTAAAATCGTATTATTACCAATCTTCAACAATGGCTTGGGGAAGTTCTTAGTCAACTCTCCCAACCTCGTTGCATATCCTGCTGCTATTACTATATTCTTCATAACAATTACTCTTTTTCAACATCGAAAAGCACTAAAAACTCGAATTAGATTTTCGTCTTTTCCGTGTCTTTAGATGTTTATTTTTTCACATCGAAAAAAACTAAAAACCCGAATTATTGGATTTTCGTTACTTTCGTGTCTTTAGATGTTCAATATCTCTTAGATGAATCGGGCGCCATCGTCGGGCTTGACCCAGAAGACTTGGAAGGTGCGTTCGTATTCGGGGAACTGTTCGAGGTATTTCTCAGTCAGGACCTTTTCGATTTCTGCCTTGTGGGCTGGATCTACCAGGGCGATGCAGGCACCTTTGAAGCCGGCGCCAGAGAAGCGGCCGCCATAGACACCGGGGAGAGAGCGCATGATCTCGTAGATGGCGATGAGCTCAGGGGAGCCACACTCGTAGTTATGGATGGAGCTTTCACAAGAGTCGAAGGAGAGCTTACCGAAGAGTTTCAGATTACCTGTTTCCCAGGCCGTTACACCTTGGCGCACTCTGCGATACTCGCTGTAGAAGTGCTCTGCACGACGGGCAAAACGGGCGGGCATCGCGATGCGGGTCTTATCGAAGGTGGCCTTAGGAATATCACGCAGGAAGGTCTTGTCGAACGTCTTCAGGGGTTGCTCCGTATAGGCCAGCATGTTCCAGGCAGCAGTCTTACATTCATAGACACGCAGGTTGTAGTCCGAATTAACCAATGAGCGGGTCAATCCGCTGAAGAAAATTCCGATTTCAAACTCAGGCATCTCAGGGTTGCGCTTGATGATGCGCCAGTCGTTGCTATCGCAATCCAAGAACAGCAGGCCATCCTTTTTGCCCAGGGCAATACAGGCCTGATCGAGCAGACCATTGTTCAGTCCGATATATTCGCGCTCAGCCTCGGAAGCAATCTTGACCACCTCAAAGGGTTGGAGGGTGATATCGTTCGCCTTGGCGAAGGCCATCACGTAAGCGATAAGTACTGCAGCACTACTGGAGAGACCGCCCACAGGCAGGGAGCCCTGAATGACACCAGTAATACCCCTACGAAGCTCGAAGCGCTTGCGCAGAGCATACTTGGCACCACGGGCATAGTCGCCCCAATGCATCTCACGCACCTGTGAGGGCTTGTCAATCTCGAAGTCCACTACACCCTCGAAGGTCTTGGACTCGAGATGTACATGACTGTCAGGCCAATTATTCGTGTCATCCGTGTGATCCGCGTTCGTCACATTGAACCACAGGTCAACACCCTTGTTGATGGCAAAGCCTGTCACCAGTCCATGCTGGTGGTCCACATGCGCACCTAGCGGGCACACGCGATAAGGAGCAAAAATATGATATTGAAAGTTCATATAATCGATGAAAATATCAAAATTGTGCAGAATAAGGGAGAGATGGAGTGACTATACATGGCTTTAGGACACATCTTTCCCTTGCCGCGTTTACTATATAAACGGACTAAGGCGAAAAGACCTAAAAGGGTATAGTTCAGCCAATTACCATCTCTACACAAGGGTTTGCACCCGTAGAGCAACCTAGGGAATAAGCGCTATACGGGTGCAAAGGTAGTAATTTTCTTGCTAATATGCAAATTATCAACTAATAAATAAACACCCTAGCCTATGGTGTAGGCTAGGATGAGAAGGATGACCATGACGATGGCAAGGACGATAACAGCAATCTTCAGCCATTTCTCGAACAATCGTCGTAGTTCAATGGATCGCAGACTCTTCTCCTTGAAGATGGTGGCTGAGTCCTTCCTATGATGGTGATGGTGATGATGTTCACTCATTGAAAATTGAAAATTGATAATTGACAATTACTTCAAGATGTTATAGAGCAGGGAGGTCAGTGAAATCAGGATAGAGGTTGCCGAGAACCACAGTGTGGTAGTAGTACCTACCGTAGAGTTACGGGCCTTTACCTTGTTGGGCTCTACATAGACGATATCATTCTGCTGCAGATAGTAATAGGGCGAGCTAATGATGTTGGCATCGTTGAGGTTCAGCGTTACAATCTGCTTCTTACCCGTGGCATCCTCACGAATCAGCTTCACCTTGTCGCGCACACCATAGATGGTCAAGTCGCCAGCCTGTGCCAATGCCTCCAGGATATTGATCTTCTCATTACCTACGGTGAACATTCCGGGGCGTGCAACCTCACCCAACACCGAAATCTTATAGTTCGACATGCGCACCGTAACTACGGGATTCTCTGCCGCATTGATATATTTCATAATCTTGTCGTGAATCAACTGTTCACAACCCGACTTGGTGAGGCCACCCACTTGCAGTTTACCCACTACAGGGAAGTCGATCATACCCTCGTTATCCACCAGATAAGTCTGCAGTGAACCGCCAGAGGTTCCAATCGAACTAGACGTAGATCTCAGTGTGTTGCGAACCACCAGATTGAAAGGTTCAGCAGCCTCCGGATTAACCGTATTCACCGTAATGGTAAGAATGTCCTTCGGCATGATGCGCGCATCATAAAGGAACTGCGAGCGATTGAAGTCAATGCTATCGCTGTTCTGAAGGTAAGCCACATTCTTCGGAGCAGAACAAGAGGTAAACACCAGTGCTCCGACTACTAAAAGCAAAAAGAAACTTATTTTTTTCATAATTCAAACGTTAACCAATAACCAATAACCAATAACCGTTAAAACGGCCACCATGATTTTTTCTTACGGTGAAGCGTAGGTTCTCCATAATCCTTTTCACCACCGGCAGCCTCGTCGATCAGATGGCGCCACTGCTTCTTCCGGCTCACCATACGATAGATGGTTCCCCAGTCGGGCAGTCCACCAATATTTCGGTCATCGATAAACATGTCAGCCTTCAACTTTCGGGTAAAGTGAGGATTGTTGTCGGTGGTTTCCTCGGGATAGTCGCGATTGGCAGCATAAAACTCCACACCGCGTTCGCGACACCACTGCAGGGCATCGTCCAACAGCTTGCCCTCGCGACAAGACCAGAGCACCAGCCGGTGCCTGTCTGCTATCAGCAGCTTCAGGGTCTCAATGGCGAAGGGGCGCTCGGCTCCTATCTCCGGATATTTATTCTCGACGATGGTTCCGTCGAAATCAACTGCAATTACCATAAATATTTACATATTTATTGTTTGATAGACTCATCGTCCTTATTGCTATAATGCGACTCGGCATACTGACCGTACTGGCCATAGTTGCCGTAGCTGCCATAACGACCGTAACTGCCATAGCGACCATAGCCATAGCGGCCGTACTTGCCATAACGGCCATAGCCGTAATAGTAGCCATACTTACGCTTCGACATATCCACACCGTTGAGCACAATGCACGGATTTGGCATTTTCTTCTCCTGTGTCAGGGTGTTCAGCATGCTAATCATCGACTTCGGAGTATAGTCCGCACGGGTTACGAACACAGTCAAATCGGCACAGCGACCAATCTGGATGGTATCGGTAACCAGTCCCACAGGAGCGGTATCAAGGATGACATAGTCGTAATGCGTCTTGAGGTAATCCAACGTTACCTCGAAGTTATCGCGAGCCAACAGCTCTGCAGGGTTGGGAGGCACAGGACCTGCCAACAGCAGGTCCAGATTGTCGTTAACACCCGACTTCTGTATCTGGCGCAGAATGTCAGCATCAGTTATCTTACCCATGGTCAACAGGGCTGTGATACCGGCTTCACGGTCAGAGATATCAAACAGTCGGCCCAGGGCTGGCTTACGAATATCCAAACCACAGAGAATCACCTTCTTGCCCAGTAGCGCGAAGCTGACAGCCAAGTTAGCGGCATTGAAGGTCTTACCCTCACCAGACGTGCTGGAAGTAAAAAGAATCACATTCTCGCCCTCCTTCAGCATAAACTGGATATTGGTGCGCATGGAGCGGAATATCTCGTCAATCTGGTTGTTCTTATTGGCCTGAACCACGATACCTGCCTTCTGCTTCACCTTGTCGCTGGCAATAGCCACATCGGCAATGATGGGCAGGTCGGTAAGACTTGCCAAGTCATTATGACCCTCAATCTTATAACGGAACAGGTTGATGAGGAACAATACACAGGCGGGGAACACAAAGGCCAGCACCAAGGCAGCAGCAAATATGATAGGCGTCTTGGGACTTACCCTACCCTCGCTCAGGGGCTCATCTATCAGCTTACCCTTATCAGCCGTGGCTGCCAGGGCGATGCTGTTCTCCTCACGTTTCTCCAACAGCATGAGGTACAAACCTGACTTTACGTCCTGCTGACGACCTACCTGACTCAAGACACGCTCGGTAACAGGGGCACTGCTTACCTGACCACGGAACATCGAGTACTGCGACTGGATGCCCTGGCGGTTGATGTCTGCAGAACGACGGGCCTGCATCAAAGCGGTCTGGATACTTGCCTGCAACTCATCGATGGTCGAGGTCAGTGTCTGTACTTGAGGAGCTTCCTCGGTAGCCGACTTCAACAGGCGGTTACGGTCCTGTACAGCCTGGTTATAGCTGTTAATCAAAGATACAGAAGCACCATCGGTCAAACCTACGTTAGAGGGGATGATGCCGTATTTGTTCTTGGGATTGTTCACATATTCACGCAGATAGTCCAACATCTGGATCTGCGAGTTAGCCTGCGACAGTTGTGAAGAGAACTGGTTAGACATCTGCACCGACTGAGAAGCGTCAGAAAGGGTGGTCACACCACTGGAGCGCTTGATGCTCTCAATCTTAGAATCGCTCAGGCCCAGTTCCTCGTTGATCTTCGACATACGGTCGTTGATAAACTCCTCGGTACGCAGGGCTATCTCGTTCTTGTCGGCATTGGCCTGACGGTTATAGCAGATAGCCAACTGGCTGATGAAGTCAAGACCACGACGCACATTCTCGTCGTTCAGGGTCAGCTCAGCAATAGAGGTAAGCTTCGACGTGGGAGCCACACTGAGTCTGCCCAGGTATTGGGTAGCCACCAACATGGCCGGACGGATGGTCACATACCAAGCTGTTCCTTCCTTCATCGGATCGCCATTGGGATTCTTGGTGAAGGTCAGCGTACCGTATTGCGTCTTATAGTTGGCAGGCAACGAATTGAACTTATACGTAAAGCTGGAAATTTCCTGTGCGTTTCTCAGCAGCTTGCCTTCTGCAAAGTAGGCTTTCCCCTCCTTATGCAGACGAATCTTAATCTGGCGGATCTCATCGAGCATCATCTTGTCAAGGCTGTCCAGATGCAGTGGGTCGATATCTACCGAAATAGGTTGCTTGGCATAGACCAGGTTGTCCTTGATTTTACCCTCGCTCTTATACTCAGCATAGATTTTCAGATCTTTCACCACGTCACGCAGCAGCACACGGCTCTGAATCACCTCTATCTCGTTGTCGATACCGGTAGAGTTGGTCAGGAAGCCCAGGTCCTGCATGTTGGCCAGCATCTGTGTGGCATTTCGCCTTTGTCTGTTCTCATCCTTCACCAGCATACGTCCCGAAACCTTGTAGACGGGAGTGGCATAGCGCACATAGATGAGCGATGCGGAAATACAAATGATTAAAGAAAGTAAGAACCACTGCCAGTTCAGCACTAACAGGGCAAACAGATTAGGGAGACTGAACCATGAATTGGTCTGATTCTCCTGATTGTCTTCCAAGAGCTCTTCCAGCTCAGTACGGGTTATTTTCTTTTCGTCAGACATATCTAATTTCTTCTTTTTTTATTCGATACAGCGTGCAAAGGTACGAATTTTTATCCTATCGTACAAATTTTGAACACAAAAAGTGATTTATTTATGTTAATAGGCATGTTCGTCATGGATAAACATGGTCTTCAGCGTCAGCCAGATGATGCGGATATCCAGCCAGATGCTCCAGTGTTCCATATACCAGATGTCACGCTTCACGCGCCCTTCCATTTGCCACAGCTCCTTGGTTTCCCCACGGTATCCCGTCACCTGTGCCCATCCCGTCACACCCGGTTTCACGAAGTGGCGCACCATGTATTTACTGATCAGTCCTGAGTATTGCTCCGTATGTGCCAGCATGTGCGGACGTGGGCCAACTATCGACATGTCACCCTTCAGCACGTTCAGGAACTGAGGTAGCTCGTCGAGGTTTGCCTTGCGCATGAAGTTGCCGAACGGATACTTTCTCGGGTCGTCCTTGGTGGCCTGCACCTTATCAGCATCCGCATTCACATGCATCGAGCGGAACTTGTAGCAATAGAATTCCTTGCCGTCCAGTCCGGTACGCAACTGTTTGAAGAAGATGGGTCCCGGACTCTGTATCTTGATGATGATATAGATAAACGGGAACAACAGGGCGGTAGGTATCAGGAACACCAGCGACATCACGATATCGCAGAAACGCTTCAACAACCTGTTTCCTAAGTTCTGCAAGGGGTTTTCATACGTGGTATATACCTCGATATCGTCCAACAGTTCACGTTTCAGGTTCAGTCCAATAGACTCCACCGATACGGGGATATAGAAGAATCTCACCATCTTAAAGTCACAATATCTCGACAGTTTCTTGATGACCGTATGCTCTCTTCGTGACAGACAGACATATAGCTCATCTCCCAGGGACAAGTCCTCATGGCGGCTCATGGCCTCTACCAGGTCCTCAATGGAGCCTTTTCGTTCGATATTTTTCAAAGCCGACAGGTTCACCTTTTCCTCTTTTTCTACGGCTTCTACGGTCTCTACCAGATTCTCATCCCCATAATAGCCCAGCACCTTGTATCCCAAGGTCGCATCGTTAATCAACTTGCGGTAAACGTTCACCAGTTCCACGTCAGAACCCACCAGGGTCACCATACGCGTATTCCTACCCGCCTGTCGATACAGTCGGATGAGCCAGCGTTCCGCCAACCTTTTCATAACCAGGCAAACAAAGTACACGGTATCGATTTCCCATATCAGCAAACCCACGGGGAAGTTATAATCTATGATTTTAAGAATCAGGTAACCTACTATCGCATGCAAGATGGTCAGTCCCATGAGTCTTTGCAGCACATCACCCGCACCAATCAGACGTTTGTGCACAATGGTGGCAAAGCGCAGCTGACTGATCACCAATGCCAGGTTACCTATCAGTCCAAACACCTCAAAATCGTTCTCGTCCCAGGTGCCTATCCTCCAGTGAAAACGGGCAAACAAGAACAATATCGCATTAAACAAGAGGAAGTCACCAACAATGATGCTCTTCCTGACAAAACTATTCGTTTGATTATTATTCCTCATATTACCCCCCAATATTTCTTTCATAGTAATTTAATATATGTTTTTATCTATCTGTTGTTCAATAACTTATCGCTCAGCCACCATGATAATTCTGCAGACAGGATACCCAGTCCTGCACCAGCCACCACGTCGTGCCAGTGGTGCCGGTCTTTGGCTATGCGCTCTATGCCTATAGCCGTGGCTGCCGAATATCCGGCAATGGGAATCCAGATATTGTCTTTCCTGAATTCCTTGTCTATCGACCGTGCTGCCGCAAAAGCCATAGCTGCATGACCCGATGGGAACGACTTGTTATCCGAATGGTCGGGCCTGTCCTCCTTGATCATCGCCTTCAGCACCGTCTTCCCGACATAAGCCACTCCCACACTCGCCACCGTGTTCGTAATAAACCTCGGCCAGTTATGCGCCATCGCACACGAGGAGTGTCCCCTGTGTTCACCGCGTGCAATCCAATGTGTTTTCTCGCTGATGTCAATGACAACGCCAAAGTCGATGTCAAAGAAGCCGTTGCTTCCCGCTGACGCATCCATACCGGTGGTCTCATAGCCCATGCCCTCGCTGGTAGACACCTGATAGCCCAAGGCACCAAACAAGCTCAGCCGGTCGTTCAACCGGTAGGTCTCTTCCAGGCCTGCGCCCATCAGTGGCGAACTGGAGCCCACCACAAACTGAGAGATCAGTCCTGCCCGTACATACCCCGTGGTATGCCATTTCCTGTCGGGCTTATAGCCAGCTATCACATTCGTCAGGTTCAGCATGGCATCTATCGAAGCCACCGCCAGTCCCCCTTTCTTATAGTTCTGCTGAGGGTCTTCAGGAGGTGCCAGCCACTCCACGCCCTTGTTGGGAATCAGTCCGTTGTCCCACTGCACACGCCCTCTCAGCGCAAATTCCGGTGTAAACCATTTACCCACCGCCACATTCAGTCCGAATATCAAACCCTTGGGAATCACCTTCGAGAAGTTGCACCCATACGGATTCAGCAGACTCATGTCCAGTCCCGCCTGCACGAACCAGTTGTCCCAAATACCGTTGGTTAATTGACAATTGACAATTGACAATTGACAATTGCCTTGCGGACTGCCTTTTTGTTTATTTGACGTTTTTCCAGTTTCACGTTCTATTATATAATTGTCAATTGTCAATTGTCCATTGTCAATTTTCTTTCGGCCGAGGTCGAACTGAGCACCGAGGCCGAAAGTGAGGTAGCCGTTTGAATTACTTCCCGTTCCCGTTCCTTTCACCTTCTCGCTACCCACGAATCCACTTCCCGTCATGATATACGCTGCGTCCAGATACACGCTCCACCGGTCACTCAACCGATACGTGTTCAGCAAGCCAACAGCCGCCAATAGCGAGCCCTTGCTCACCCCGAAGTTATAGTTCACTCCGATTCTCGGATACAGGCTGATATTCCACGTCCGGTCTGCCCGATACGTCCCGAAGAAGTTATGCAGGTTCAGCAGCACATCACCATACAGCGCGATATACCCGCCCTTGTCTCTGTTCACGCCAGGCTGGTCGAACGGTGCCAACCAGTTCGCATGCCCGTTCTTCAGCAGTGGCAACTTGTTCTCCCAGTTAAACTTTCCCCTGACACCCACCTGGTGCGTAAACCACTTACCCACCGCCAGGTCCAGTCCGAACGACTTACCATTGGGGAACACATGCGCAAAGTTATATCCATACGGATTCTGCAGCGTCATGTCCAGTCCCGCCTGCACAAACCAGTGCTTCCAGAACCCATCTGCCACCACTACCCTATCCGTAGTTCCGTCATTCCCAGTTTCCGTCTCAAACACCTGTGCCCGGGCCTCTCCCAGACACAACATTAATATAATATATATAAGTATTCTCTTCATTCTAGAGGTGATATTTTCTGATTCTAAACATCTGATATCTAACTTCTTACATCTTCCCTAACACGTCAATAGTGTAACGAGTGTACCAAGAATATGCACATTTCCTATATATAATTCATTTACCTCGAGCTAAATGTATTTCTATAATGAAAGTTATAATATCTCATTACACTCATTACACAAATATAATATATTATATTTGACAATTGCACGTACGTGTACAAACATTTTTTTCTACGTGTACTAACAATTTTTCCTACGTGTACCAGCAAAAATGCAAGTATGCCGACCTCCAGCCAGATGCTCGCAAGTAATTATCCGTAGATTCGTAAATTCTTAAATCCGTAAATTCATGAACATCGTTCATAAACCTCGCGACGACAGGTTAATAGGTTAACGTTTAACCCAGTTCCCTGTCCTGCCCGCTTTGCTCTGCAAAGAACTATGAATAGTGAACTGAAAATATTTTCACACTTCACACTGAAGACGTCAAAATTGACAGCTTACTACTCCTTCTTATTACCAAAGAACCTTTCCAACAAGAATCGTATAGGGAATAAAACACCTGTCTTCATATACCTTTTTCTGGTATGTGGTTCTCGATACATACGATACAAGAACCTTACATTAAATTTATCAACCCATTGTGGATAATAATCAATTTCATTTTTCGCTGTCTGATGAATAAATCCACCACATGTAAAGCCAACCCCTTGGTATCCACAGTCTTTCACTAATAATAGGAATTTTTCTTGCATTACCACTCCCATCCCTACAATTAAGAAATCTGGATTTACTTCAACAATGTGTTTTGCTTCTTCCAATTGTTCAATTTCATTATCAAAATAGCCGTTACGATAGCCAATAATGCGAACGCCTTTATATCGATCTTTAAATATCTCCACAGCATGTTCCACCTGTTCCTGCCTTGACGCGACTATATAAATAGTTTTTCCTCTCTTTTGAGCATGTTCAAACATCTGAGGAGCCACAGATGTCATATCAAAACTTCGACGAGCAACACTCGAACCATATAACATCTTTATAGCAGCAACTAGTAAAGAGCCGTCTGCGAAAATACCATTAAATCGACAAAAAAGTTCCTTATGCTTTAACGCATCAAGATATGAAACAGGGTTTAGGAAGGTATATATACCACTTGTGTGGCAATCAAAGCCATTCCACTCCTTTTCCGTCAAAACAATTTTACTTACTAATAAAGATTTCATCATCCAGAGAAATAAACTACGACTTATAAATCTTTTCAAGCACTCTAGTCGCTGTCTTGATATTAAAACCTGCCTCAGATATTAATTTGGCATTTTGAGAACATATCACTTCACGTGATTCTTTCGGAAGATGCTCGTTAATATAGTTTGCCCATACCACAGGTTCGTCTTTAATAGAGAGAGCTTGGATATTTGGTCCTATTTGAACATCTTTTGTTATACTGTCAGAAATAAAACATGGTAGTCCCGAAGATGCTGCCTCCAATAAAGACAATGGCATTCCTTCCCAAATAGACGGGAAAACAAAGAAGTCCATTACTTGCAACATTTCAGCCACATCTGTTCTCAATCCAGCAAAAATTACATTATCACGAATATTCAGCAAGTCTATTTGACGTTCGATTTCTTCTCTCATTTCACCATCTCCAACCAAGAACAATACAGAGTTTTGTACTCTTTTATGAAATTCAGCAAATATTTTTAATAAATACGGATGATTCTTGGGCTTATATATTTTACCCAAATGCCCAAAAACAACACAATCTTCTGAGATATTGAACTGCAGACGATAAGCCTTGCGTTTATTAATATTATACTGATATTTGTCTACATCAATCGCATTTCGCAAAACCACAAACTTTTCATCACGATACAACCATCCACCAGCCAAATCAGAACATGCAACCCTGTTTGTCACCAATTTCTTAAACAAAGGATATACAAAATCACTTAACTTCTTATGATCTGGAATACTGGTATGATTATGATTAATGCGATATTTTATACCAGCTAGATATGCAGCAAAATGTTCTATTACGGTTGTTGCACTATTTCCGTTTACATGGATTATATCATAATTTCTGCATACCCTATAAAGATTAAAAAAATATGTTAGAATATACTTCCTTTGTCCTAAATTATAATAACGGTTCCCATTAGATTGAAGTTCATCCAATAAAACTCGTGGGGCATTATTCGTTGAAGCAAAATCTATTACCAACCCATCACGATCCATATTACGATAATAATTCATCATTACCGTAGTCAGTCCACCAAAAGGAACAAAGTCCGTGCAGATTACTACTAATATCCTTTTCATATATGTAGTCCTGCTAATTGAATAGCACGTTCGATAGTCTTTCCGTCTTGATATTTAAAAACAACATTTTTCACTCTATGCCGTTTTTCTTTATATTTATCAATTCCTTTTGCAAAATCATCAATAAACTTGAAGAATTCACTTGGGGTTTTAATGACATCCCCACACATATACTCCGTAGGATCCTTAAAGACAAAACCTCGCTTTCGACCATATTCCTCCAAATCTGGTACAACAAACGCTAACGGAATGTCAATTAACAAAGCATGTAAAGACATTGAGGAATAGTCTCCAATCATACCATCAGACTGAGCAAACAAAGAATAAACATTCAATCCGTCATTAACAAATTCATCATGTGTATAAACATCTAAATTTGAGAAATGACGTTTTGCACCACCAACATTTGTTTGTGCAGGATGTGTTTTAATAATTAATTTTATATTATACTTTTCTAAATATGCATTTAATTCCGCATAATCTGATTCATCGAACATGGGTACAAGACCTTCCATCGATGAATCTTCATCACCTAAATAATCAGACTTCCTATAAGTAGGAAACCAAACTAAAAGCTTGTCGAAATCAGCATAAAGAGTCCTTTTGCGTGAATATTTTAATAGTTGATCAGCCAAAACATCACCAATGGGTACAACTCTTTCTGTTGGGCATTCGTACTCCACAGTATAAATAGGGACATATAAATCAGAGGTTACAGCAATATAAGAAAAGAAATATTCATCACCATTGCCTATTTTAGATAACTTTGCACCTGTCTTAAAATCCGTAATACCATGTCCTAATTGAATTACACTCTGCTTAGAAGTTGGTTTAATAGGGATTTGTCCCGTAGTATAAAACACATATTTAGTTCTAAGAAACAACACAATAGATTGCAGCTGAGATATAAATGTCACTCTATTTTCTTTATCTGCATATTCTAGTTTTTCAATACCGCAATAAATTTTATACTTTGAGTCATAATTATTATCCAACAAGTATTTTCTTAATGGTGTCAAGCTGTGACAGATTCCCCCATTTGCAGAATACAAAAGGATAATATTATCCTTTTTAGGCAAACATTTATTTAGTAGGGTAAGAACAGGAAATATTGTTCCTTTTAAGAACTTCTTTAATTTTACATTTTTCTGCATGGCTTACTTTATTGCTTTATATTAGGATTAATAATATCTTCAATTAACACTTTTGCTATATTTCCTGCTTCCGAAAGATGCACCATCTTTGGGATATTTGCATCAAAACGATTTTTTACCTTTTGAATAAGATCATCGGTGTAAACCAAGCAACCATCTTCCACATTCTCAATTCCATCACAGTATATTGAATTGCGATTTACTTTCTCCATTTCTTCAAGAGAATAGTTAGGAGCCACATAACCCTTTACCTCCTCACCCGTTCCGTCAATGATGAAAGGATAACCACCTATATGACCATCTACACCAGGAGTATGAATCTTTATAGCCTTCTTCTCACGAATAGCAGACAGAATGCTATAGATGATGTCAAAGTTACTAGAAGCGTTCATCATATTACGCTTCTGGTCAGTAGGCATAGGAATGCCGCAGGCCTTATAAACCTCATCATGATTGATGTCAAGTTCCTTACCTTGATACTTGATGCTCAACAAAAGCTTTACACCTTCTGTATGCCCTTCCTTGCTAATTACCACATCATGGAAATGACTAGCCACAAGCGTAATATCAATATCATTCAAGTTCTCTATACCGAACTTCTCTGCCACGAAGAACTTCATACGAGGAATCAGGTGGTTCAGGTTACCGCTACCGAAGTCAAAGTAAGGCATACCTGCACTCTTCAGCCAGGGAATAACGGCATCAGAATAGGAAGTATTGATACTAATAGCATTGCAATCTGCCTTACCATATGCTTCCATGATGTTCTTGCCAAGAAGAACAGACATAGGACTCCAAATGCCATAAGCACGCAGATTAGACCACGATATGGTTCCATACTTCAGACCTGCATAGAGGCGGCTACTATTCACAATGAAATCAGGCTGAATCTTTCGCAAAGCGCCCTCAATTGAAGCAACGTCCTTGAAGTCACAACCTCCTTCAACCACAATCTCACTACGCATCTGCCTACGAATAGTGGCTGCTGTACGGATGATATTCACATCCTGCTGCATCTTTTCAGCGTTACGTCCTACTACAACCAGTTTTAACTGAGGGTCTGCTAACGATACCAGATAGTCCAGCAGATAGCATCCTACACTACCCAAGCCAAAGATGGCAATGGTTATCTTCTCGCCTCCATCTAATTTCTTCTTAAGGAGGTTTAACTTCTCGTTTAACGTCTTCATTTGCTTAATGCTTTGATTGCCTCACGGTAGTCTGCCACGGTGTTGCAGTTGAACCAGAGGTTGATTCTTACTATGTCTAATTGTGAATTTTTATAAGCGCCAAAATACTTTTGGATAATCTCCAGATTGGTTCCTTGT
>Ga0310694_10000202_pt1 | contig 87961 bp, 74 predicted proteins | sample 174DNAGHGhighgp2_FD_203884 | JGI IMG/M metagenome (GOLD analysis project Ga0310694, IMG submission 203884) | Sheep rumen microbial communities from Palmerston North, Manawatu-Wanganui, New Zealand - 1742 DNA GHGhigh gp2 (v2) (version 2) | ecosystem: Host-associated > Mammals > Digestive system...
GTTGCCGTCGCTCCATTTCACGAAATGACATCCTTCGGATGGCGTCGCCGTCAAACTTGCTGTCGTGTTATAATCGTACGTGCCGCCGCCCGTCGCCGAGCCATACAACGGTTCATTCGTCGTCACGCTCACCGTGTATTCGTTCACCGAGAACTCCGCCGTCCACGTCACGTCCGTCGTCGCCGTGAACGTGCGGATCGGACTCGTGTTGCCGTCCTCCGTCCATCTCACGAAACTGTGACCTTCCGTCGCGCTCGCTGTCAACGTCACCGTCTCACCAAAATCTTTCACGCCGCCGCCGCTCACAACGCCATACGTATCATTCGACGACAATGCCGTCACCGTTATCTGGTCTATTGCGAACGTCGCCGTCAAGTCCAAGTCGCTCGTGACCGTCAACGCTCGAGGGTTGTCCGTGTTGCCGTCACTCCATTGCACGAAGTGGTAGTGGTCACTTGGGGTCGCCGTCAGCGTCGTCACCATGCCGTAGTTGAACACGCCACCGCCACTCACAGTGCCGTTGCCACCCGAAGTCACGTTCACCGTGTAATTACAAATCGCAAAGGTCGCAGTGTACGTGGCGTTACCAGTCACCGTGAATGAACGTGGATTGTCCGTATTGCCGTCCTGCCATTGTACGAAACGGTAACCTGTTGATGGTTCTGGAACCAATGTTGCCGTTTCATTGTAGGCGTAATATCCACCTCCGCTTACAGAGCCCATACTTCCGTCTGCGGAAACTCCGGTAATCAAGTAGTCGTTATGCGCAAAGTTTGCCGTGTATGTCGTCGGTCCCGTTACGGTCACCGTACGCGGATTATCCGAATTGCCATCACTCCATTGTACAAAGTGATAACCAGTCAGTGGCGTTGCCGAAATTGTTGTATTCGTACCGTAAGCAAACGTTCCGCTACCGCTTGTCGAGCCCATACTTTCGTTTGACGATTGTACGGTAATTGTATAGTTGTACGCCTCAAACGTGGCGGTGAAACTCGTGTCACTCACGACAGTCACCGACCGCGGATTCGTGCTGATGCCGTCACTCCAACCCGTGAAGTAGTATCCTGTCTCCGCTGTCGCTGTCAATGTCGCCACCGCTCCGTGTGCGTACGTGCCGCCACCGCTCACGCTACCTTTCTGAGCGTCAGGAGTGGTCGCAGTCAACGTGTACTGGGCTGTCGCGAACTCTGCCGTCAAACTGATATTTCCCGTCACCGACACGTTCCGCGTCGCGTCCGTGTTGCCGTCGCTCCATCTCACGAACTCATAACCCTCATTCGCCGACGCCGTCAACGTCGCCACAGCTCCGTACGCATACGTGCCGCTACCCGTTGTCGTGCCATACGCCAAGTTGTTCGCTATCGCGCTCACTTCATACATGTCTATGTCAAACTCCGCCGTCAATGACGTGTCACTCGTCACCGTTAACGAACGTGGATTGTCCGCGTTGCCGTCGCTCCATTTCACGAAATGACATCCTTCGGATGGCGTCGCCGTCAAACTTGCTGTCGTGTTATAATCGTACGTGCCGCCGCCCGTCGCCGAGCCATACAACGGTTCATTCGTCGTCACGTTCACCGTGTATTTGTTCACCGAAAACTCCGCCGTCCATGTCACGTCCGTCGTCGCCGTGAACGTGCGGATCGGACTCGTGTTGCCGTCTTCCGTCCACTTCACGAAACTGTGACCTTCCGTCGCGCTCGCTGTCAACGTCACCGTCTCACCAAAATCTTTCACGCCGCCGCCGCTCACAACGCCATACGTGTCGTTCGTGGACAATGCCGTCACCGTTATCTGGTCTATCGCGAACGTCGCCGTCAAGTCCAAGTCGCTCGTGACCGTCAACGCACGAGGGTTGTCCGTGTTGCCGTCACTCCATTGCACGAAGTGGTAGTGGTCACTTGGTGTCGCTGTCAGCGTCGTCACCATGCCATAGTTGAACACGCCACCGCCACTCGCCGTGCCGTTGCCGCCCGAGGTCACGTTCACCGTATAGCTCAGAATGGAATATATCGCCGTGTACGTTCCGCTACCTGTCACCGTGAATGAACGTGGATTGTCCGTGTTGCCATCCTGCCAACGAACGAACTCCCAACCTGCTGCCTCCGTTGCTGTCAACGTCGCGGTCGAACCATACTCATACTCACCTCCACCTTCTACACTTCCGTGTTCCGCAGCGTCAGGAACACCATTTATCACATAGGTTTCTATCTCAAACGTTGCCACCAAATCAGAATCACTCTCCATCGTGATCATTCTGTTGGCAGCGATACTGCCATCGCTCCAACTTACAAATTTATACCCAGTCTCCGCCGTTGCGGATATGTTCACCAAATCACCATGATCATGCGTGCTACTTCCATTCGGGCTTACATGTCCATATAGAGGTGTATCCGTCGAAACGTTCAGTGTATATCGGTTTATCTCGAACACCGCTTCCAAATTCAAGTCAGACGTGATTTCTTCCATGCGGCTCGCATTCGTGTTGCCATCACTCCATTTTACAAAGTGATAACCCGTGTTTGCGGTCGCTGTCAACGTAGCTATTTCTTTATAGGTATATTCTCCGGCTCCATCTACGATTCCGAATGCATCATCATTCTTTGTCAATGTTACCGTGAATGTATCGACAGCAAACACTGCTGTCAACGTTACATTACACGTAACGGTTGTGTCTTTCGAAGCATTCGTGTTGCCGTCACTCCACCTGAGGAAGTGATATCCCTCATTCGGTGTTGCCGCAATTGGAACGACCGTACCATAGTCATATTCACCGCTACCGCTCACAATGCCCATCTCGTTATCGTTCGCTGTCACCGTCACCGTGATTCTGTCTATTTCAAACACAGCCTCTAAATCCAAGTCCGATGTGATTTCTTCCTCTCGGCTTGCGTTCGTGTTGCCGTCGCTCCATCTCACAAAGTGATAACCTGTGTTCGCGGTCGCTGTCAACGTCGCCACTTCTTTATAGGTATATTCTCCTGCTCCATCCACGGTTCCAAATGCGTCTTCATTCTTTGTCAAAGTCACAGTGAACGTGTCTATCGCAAACACCGCGGTCAATGTCGTGTCGCTTGTCACCGTCACGTCATAAGGATTGGCGGTGATACCATTACTCCATTCTACCAAGTGGTGACCTTCAGCCGGTGTTGCTGTTAGTGTTGCTGTCGATTGGTAGATATACTCTCCTCCCCCATCCACGGTTCCCAAAGCGTCATCATTGGCATTCACCACGACGTCAAACGTGTCAATGGCAAAGACTGCGGTATATGTCAAGGCCGAAGTTACCGTCACAATACGGTCTTTCTCCATGTTCTCATCCTCCGCCCACTTGATAAAATGATACCCGGGATTCGGTATTGCGTGAATATCTGCGGTGATATTATATTCATAATCGCCTGTTCCGAGCGTGCTGCCAAAACTGTCATCATTGGCGACTACCTCAAGGTGGCATTTCGTTCCGGGTATCGGCTCAATAAACGTGAAGTTCTTCCAATAGTTTGCAGCCTTATAGAGATCTACACTCTCGGCATGCACAAGAAGAGTCCCCGTATAATTAAATCTTGGATCAGCAGAACACGTTGGCGGTGTCATAGCCCAACACGTTACGTCCGACAGGTTCGTGCAGTTTCTGAATGCGTTGCTACCTACACTTTCGATACTGTTTGGCAAAGTGATGGATGTCAACCCGATACAGTCGAAAAAGGCTTCCTTGCCAATGGAGGTTACGCTATTCGGTATGTCTATCGCCGTCAGACTTTGGCAGTCATAGAAAGTACCAAGCCCTATCTCCGTCACACCGTTAGGTATATTCACGTTCGTCAACGACGTACAGCCATAAAAAGCATAATCACCAATTGCGGTGACAATCTCTGGCAGAACAATGGTAGTCAACGACGAACAACCCTGAAAAGCACGGTCCTCAATAGTTTCCACATTGACAGGTATCGAAACGCTACTCAAGCCTGTGCAGTTATAGAAGGTACCTCGACTCACGCTCGTGACATATGCGGGCAAAGTCAAACTGATCAAACTCGTACATCCATTGAAAGCAAACTCACCAATATCCGTGACTGAAGTTGGGATAGTGATACTCGTCAACCCACTACAATTATTGAACACATCATCCCCAATGCTCTTCACGCCATTCGGAATCACAAACGAGGTCAATCCCGTACAACTCTCAAAAGCATTGTCACCAATCGTCAACACGCCATTAGGAATCGTAATATCAGTCAACGACGAACAACCACTGAACGAATAGTCACCTATAGTTGTCACGCCGCTCGGAATCGTCACGCCACTCAACGACATACAGCCGCCGAACGTCCCGTCCGCAATGCTTGTCACGCCACTTGGAATATTGACACTCGCCAACGATGCGCAATTATAAAATGCGTTCTCTCCGATATTTGTCACGCCAGCAGGAATATCAACACTCGTCATCGAAGAGCAACCCTCGAAAGCGGATCCCGCTATGATATTGCAATTTGGATGAATCTCACACGATGTGATTGACGTTGATTGCGCCTTTATCAAGGCATAATACGTATTCTCTGAATTTGAAAGATAACGGGCATTATCATACGAAGCATACATCAAATTGTCACAACCGTCAAAGGCGGACGAACCGATACTCGTCACCGTGTTCGGAATATTCACAATCAACAATCCCGAACAGTTATAAAAAGCATTACTTCCTATCGATGTCAGATTAGCTTGTATATTGACACTCGTCAATAACGGACAGTCATAAAACGCTCCGGCGTTAATGGCGGTCACCGTGTACGAATTTGAACCATACGTCACCGTGCTTGGAATCGTGACGCTGCCCGTATATTCTCCGCTATACGAATTATACGCCGCGCCTCTATACGTCACCGTCGCCGTGCCATTCGACGTGTTGAAATCATAATATATACCATTGACACTTGTGTCCGATGCGACAACCACTTGCGTCAAACTCATCACGAACATTATGAAGCTAAAAATACGTTTCATATTCTCCTATTTTTCTTGGGCGAACTCTGCATTCTAATTAAAATCTTTCAAATTTAAGGATTAAAAATAAGGAAACCTTTTTAAGACAATTTTATTTTTCTTTTTTGCCGCCTTTTCATGTTGAAGAACATCTTTTCCATAAAAAAGACGGTGCGCTTCCTTCAAGAAGCGCACCGCACTATTTCATTATTTCCCTACTCTATAAATTAGAGGTCGGTAATCTTTTGGAATCTTGGAACGAGCAGTTTCATGCCGCCCCATGCCAAGAGATAAGCCACGGCACATACTGAGAACATCACGGTATAACCGAGTTGTGTTCCCAATTTCTGATCGCAGTAACCCGCAAGCAACTGAATGAGCACGCCACCAAGACCGCCCATGGCAGTACCGATACCGGTTACTGTACCTACGGCTTTCTTAGGGAACATGTCCGAAACGGTTGAGAACAAGTTGGCTGACCATGCCTGATGAGCCGCTCCTGCAAGAGCTATAATGGCAATGGCAAGAACCAAACCGGTCATGCTACCTGCGCCACCAACTCCCGCTGCCGTTTGAGTCAACAAGAGCAGGATTGGAACGAATGCTATCATCAACAATGAGGTCATACGTGCCTTATACGTTTCCATTCCTTTGTTCATCAACGTCAATGGAATAGAACCGCCATAGACCGAACCGACAATAGCCACACCGAACACGATGAAGTTCGTAATCATCACGGTGCGCAACATGATTGGGTCATCCGTAGGCGTACCTGCAGGGAAGAACTGTTGCTTCACATACGTTGGCAACCAGAACAGCAAGAACCACCAAATACCATCGGTCAAGAACTTACCTACGGCGAAACTCCACGTTTGCTTATAGGTCAACATCTTACCCCATGACACTGGTTTCTCCTCCTTAACTTCAGCAGCGTTCTCCGTTTCAGCGTCATCTTGGTTGATATAGTCAAATTCCGCTTGGGTAATGACACCTGCCTCCAACTTCTCTTTTGGAGACTTGTAAATCTTACCCCAGAAAATCAACCACAAAAAACCAATAAGACCCGTGATAATGAACGCCATTTGCCAACCGTGAAGACCGAAGAACAAATTCTGATCATTCCACGTGAGCAGACACCATGGCACGAAAATGGCGCAAATCATCGCACCGATGTTCGAACCTGAGTTGAAGATACCGGTAGCCAAAGCGCGCTCCTTCTTAGGGAACCACTCTGCAACGGCTTTAATGGACGATGGGAAGTTTCCTGCCTCACCAGCGCCAAACAACGAACGAGCCACGCAGTGAGCCGCAAGCGACTTGCCCATGAAGGCACTCAATATACCTGCCACCGACCACAAAATCAGTGAGCATGCAAGACCCAACTTCGTTCCTATCTTGTCAATAATCCACCCTGCCACCAAAGTGAAGCCGGCATAGAAAGCGGTAAATATCGAAGTCAAATACGAGAAGTCTTGCGAAGTCCATCCGAACCCTTCCTCCGAACACATGTAGTCTTTCAAGAAGCCTATCACGTTTCGGTCCATGTAATTGATGGTCGTGGAGAAGAGCAACAACGCCGCAAATGTCCAGCGGTATTTACCCACAGTCGCCGTGACCTTATTCACGTTTTCCTTTGTCATAAATTAAAATTAAGGTTATAAGTCTGTTGAAAAGAAAAAGGAGACAAAATCAATGTCTGACCTTGTCTCCTTTTGTCTGTTTTTACTTGTTACGAACTTTCTTGGCAATAGCCAAAGCGTCCTTGCAGAGTTCGGTGATCTTGCCCCATTCCTTTGCGGCAATCACGTCCTTAGGGAACAAGTTGCTGCCCATGCCCACACAAGTGACGCCAGCGTCAAACCATCCCTTCAAGTTCTCTTCCTCTGGCTTTACACCACCTGTCACCATGATGTTCGACCATGGCATAGGAGCGCGAAGTCCCTTCACAAATTTTGGTCCGAGCACGTCACCAGGGAACACCTTCGTAACGTCACAACCCAACTCCTGAGCCTTGCCCACTTCACTTACAGTACCACATCCTGGCATGTAAGGAACCAAACGACGGTTGCATACAGGAGCAATCTCCGGATTGAACAATGGACCAACGATGAAGTTTGCGCCGAGTTGCAAATACATAGCGGCGGTGCCTGGGTCAACCACGCTGCCAACGCCCAAAATCAAATCTGGGCACTCCTTAGCGGCGAACTTCACCAATTCACCAAAAACCTCGTGAGCGAAGTCACCGCGGTTCGTGAACTCGAACACACGAATACCACCTTCGTAGCACGCCTTTACAACTTCCTTCGCAATCTCGAGGTTGCCATGATAAAACACAGGAACGATACCGGTTTCCTTTGCGGCACACATCACCTGCATCTTCGAAAATCTTGCCATTTTCTTCTATTCGTTTTTATGAGTTAATCCTTAGTTTTTTTAGCGTTGTACGCGACCTGAAGTGTTACCTCCTGCAAGGCTCTCAACCTCGTCAACAGTAACCAAGTTGTAGTCACCATTGATGGTATGCTTCAATGCGCTTGCGGCAACGGCAAACTCAAGAGCCTCACCTTGGGTCTTCTTCGTCAACAAACCGTGGATAACACCACCCGAGAATGAGTCACCACCACCTACGCGGTCAATGATTGGGTTGATGTCATAACGTTTGCTCTCATAGAACTCCTCGCCATTGTAAATCAAAGCCTTCCATCCGTTATGGGTAGCGGAGAACGATTCACGAAGCGTAGAAATCACATACTTGAAGCCGAACTCTTTCGCCATTTGGGTGAAGATACCCTTGTAGCCTTCTGCACCAGTTTCACCCTTCTCGACATTGCTGTCTGGTTTGAAACCGAGGCAGAGTTCTGCGTCTTCCTCGTTGCCGATGCAAACGTCAACATACTTCATCAAAGGCTTCATGATGCTTTGTGCCTTCTCGCTCGTCCACAATTTCTTGCGGAAGTTCAAGTCAACAGACACCGTCACACCATTACGCTTTGCGGCTTCGCATGCAAGCTTCAGCAAATCTGCCGCCTTGTCGCTAATGGCTGGCGTGATACCGCTCCAGTGGAACCATGCGGCACCCTTCATGATAGCGTCAAAATCAAAATCGCTTGGATCTGCCTCTGCAATGGCACTGTTAGCGCGGTCATAAATCACCTTGCTTGGACGCATCGACGCTCCGGTCTCGCTGAAGTAGATACCTACACGGTCTCCACCACGTGCGATATAGTCCGTCTTAACGCCATAACGACGCAACGAGTTCAAAGCGGCTTGACCTATCTCGTGCTTTGGCAATTTGCTTACAAAGTAAGCCTCGTGACCATAGTTAGCGCAGCTAACTGCCACGTTTGCCTCGCCACCACCAAAGATGACGTCAAATTTGTCCGTTTGAACGAAACGTGTGTTGCCCGGGGTTGAGAGACGCAACATAATCTCACCCATCGTTACAATCTTTGCCATAATGTAGATGTAATTTTGATAATTAAGTTATTGAATGAAATGTATATTTTTCTTTTCTGAATCTTCCTCTTTTCACCAAGATTCGCTTAGAACACAAACTCGTGTTCTAAGCGACCCTGGAAACTTTTTTAGAAATTGAAGAAGTTGTTAGCGTTGTTGTAGCAAATGTCTTCAACCATTTGGTTCACGCGCTTCTCCTCATATCCAGTGTAAGGAATCATTCCGTTCTCAATGTCGTTACCCAGCAAGTTGCACAACGTGCGACGGAAATACTCGTGACGTGGGTAAGACAAGAACGAACGGCTGTCCGTCAACATGCCCACAAAGCGGCTCAACAATCCGAGCAATGACAATGCGTTCATTTGCTTCTCCATGCCGTCCTTCTGATCCAAGAACCACCAACCGCTACCGAACTGAATCTTGCCGGCAACACTTCCGTCTTGGAAGTTACCCAACATCGTGGCGATAACCTCATTCGCGCTTGGGTTCAAGCAATACAAAATCGTCTTCGCCAACTTGCCTTCAGTGTTCAACTTGTCAAGGAACTTGCTCATCTTCTTGGCGGTCGTGAACTCACCAATGCTATCGAAACCAGTGTCAGGACCCAACAACTTGAACATTTTCGTGTTGTTGTTGCGGATTGCGCCGTAGTGATACTGCTGCGTCCAACCTGCCTCATAGTCCATTTCAGCATGTTTGATGAGCATCGCGCTCTTGAATTTCAGAATTTCCTCATTCGTCAATTCCTTACCGCCATATACCTTATTAAATATAGCGTCAATTTCTGCTTCCGTGTAATCCTCCGCATAGAACTCCTCAATACCGTGGTCGCTCAACTTGCTTCCCATTGATGCGAAGAAGTCATGACGCTTCTGGATAGCGTCCATGAAGTCCTTGAAGTTCGAAATCTTCACGCCGCTCACTTCTGACAACTTCTCCACATACGCACGGAACTCCGATGGAACCTCTACCGCCATCGTCTTGTCAGGACGCCATGCTGGAATCATGCGAATCTCAAATCCGCTTTCCTTCGTCATCTTGTGCCAACGCAAGTCATCAACAGGATCGTCAGTCGTACATACGACCTTCACATTGTAACGACGCATGAATCCGCGCGCCGTGTAGTTAGGGTCATTTTGCAACTTGTCGTTGCACTCGTCAAAAATCTCTTTCGCAGTCTCAGGATTCAACAACTTGTTGATACCGAACGCCGTCTTCAACTCCAAGTGCGTCCAGTGATACAATGGGTTGCGGAATGTATAAGGAACCGTCTCCGCCCACTTCTCAAACTTCTCCCAGTCGGTCGTGTCCTTGCCCGTGCAGAAACGCTCGTTCACACCGTTGCTTCGCATTGCGCGCCACTTGTAGTGGTCACCACCCAACCATATCTCAGTTATCGATTTGAACTTATAGTCCTCGGCTACCATCTGCGGAATCAAGTGACAGTGATAGTCAATAATAGGCATCTTCTTCGCATGCTCGTGATACAACTTCTGCGCAGTCTCCGTTTGCAGCAGGAAGTTTTCATCCATAAATTGCTTCATAACTTAGATAAGGTTTTGATGATTATTAAAATTATTTTGAAACTAATTCACTTTATGCATTTCTTCCCCAAAGATAAACGTAATTTCCAACATAAACCAACTTTCTTCTAAAAAAAATCCACTTATACGTTTATTGAAAAAAAAGTCCGAGCAATCATTGTTAAATCAAAAGATTTGACTTAAATTTGAAACCGATTTAAGCATGACACATATTATTATTTATTATATTTTTCACTTAAAATCGCTATGAAAGAACTAAACAAGAGGACGGCGCCCAAAATGGTCGCGCCAGAGCGTATCATTCAATTCGGCGAAGGTAACTTCCTTCGTGCGTTTGTCGATTGGATTATCTGGAACATGGACAAGAAAACCGACTTTAACGCCTCTGTCGTAGTCGTTCAACCGATTGACAAGGGCATGGTTGACTGGCTCAATGGTCAAGATTGTCTCTACCACCTCAACCTCCAAGGTCGCGTTGACGGTGAAGTCATCAACACCATCGACCGTGTGGATGTCATCAGCCGCGCACTCAACCCTTACACGCAAAACCAAGCGTTCATGGCTCTCGCCGACCAACCTGAAATCCGTTTCGTCATCTCCAACACGACCGAAGCGGGCATCACGTTCGACGACTCTTGCAAACTTTCTGACAAACCAGCCACCTCCTACCCTGGAAAGCTGACCCAACTCCTCTATCGTCGATTCAAGACATTCAACGGCTGCCCTTCCAAGGGTCTCATCATCATGCCATGCGAACTCATCTTCCTCAACGGACACCACCTCTACGAGTGCATTGAGAAATACATTGAACTCTGGAAAAACGACTTCGGTGCGGACTACGCTCCGTTCAAAGAGTGGTTCGAGAAATACAACTACGTATGCGCTACCCTCGTTGACCGTATCGTTCCGGGATTCCCTCGCAAGGACATCGACGCCATCCGCGAGCAAATCTCTTACCGTGACGACCTCGTTGTTCAAGCCGAGGCATTCCACCTCTGGGTTATCGAGAAGGCTAAGAACATGACCGTTGAGCAACTCAAGGCTGAATTCCCTGCTGACAAGGCTGGTCTCCAAGTCATCATCACCGACAACGAGCAACCTTACCACGAGCGCAAGGTGACCCTCCTCAACGGACCTCACACCGTGCTCTCTCCAGTGGCTTACCTCAGCGGCATCGACATCGTGCGTGACGCTTGCAACGACCCTGTAGTGGGCAAATACATCCACCTCGTACAGTTCGACGAGTTGATGCAGACGCTCAACCTTCCTATGGACGAACTCAAGAAGTTCGCTGAGGACGTGCTTGGACGCTTCAACAACCCATTCGTTGACCACCAAGTTACCTCCATCATGCTCAACTCGTTCCCTAAATACGAGACGCGTGACCTTCCGGGCGTGAAGATTTATCTGGAGCGTAAGGGCGAACTCCCTAAGGGTCTCGTCTTTGGTCTCGCTGCCATCATCACCTACTACAAGGGTGGCAAGCGCGCTTCTGACGGTGCGGAAATCACTCCTAACGACGATCCAAAAATCATCGAAAAACTCACCGAGTTGTGGGCTACGGGCGACACTCAGAAAGTTGCCGAAGGTGTACTTGCATTTGACTACGTTTGGAAAGAGGACCTCAACAAGACGGTTCCTGGACTTACCGAACTCGTCAAGAAAGACCTTGACCTCATTCAAGAGAAAGGCATGCTCGAGGCGGTTAAGACCATCCTCTAATCACCTTTCCACGCTCTCATGAACAAAAGGGCATTCTCAATACATCCTGCACGATGTGAGAATGCCCTTTTTTCTTCAAGCACAATCAACTTCTTTACTTTTACACTCTATGGACAACGCTAAATTCATCAAAATCAACCCTGCCGACAATGTCGCTGTCGCCATCGCCAACCTCTCTAAAGGCGAAACGCTCAACGTCGAGGGCAACAACGTCACCCTGCTTGAGGACGTTCCTGCGGGACATAAGTTCACGCTCCAAGATGTCAAGACAGGCGAGAACCTCATCAAATACGGCTACCCTATCGGACACGCCAAGACCAATCTTCCTAAAGGCTCTTGGGCTTACGACGAAAACATCAAAACCAACCTTGCGGGAACGCTCGAATATACATGGCAACCACAGCAAGTGTCGCTTGAGGACACAGATCGCAAGCTCACCTTCAACGGTTACAAACGCTCCAATGGTGAAGTCGGTATCCGCAACGAGATTTGGATTGTTCCTACCGTGGGCTGCGTCAATGGCATTGCCGACAACATCATCACCGAGTTCAAAAAACAATTAGGCGAAGAGCCACAAGTCGATGCCATCGAAGCGTTCAAGCACAACTACGGCTGCTCCCAATTGGGCGATGACCACGAGAGCACGAAGAAGATTTTACGTGACATCGTGCTCCATCCTAATGCGGGTGGCGTGCTCGTGCTCGGTCTGGGTTGCGAGAACAACCAACCTGACGTGTTCGAAAAATTCTTGGGCGACTACGACAAGAGCCGCATCAAGTTCCTCATCACCCAAAACGTTGAGGACGAAGTGAGCGAGGGTGTGCGCATCCTCAACGAACTCTATGCGCAAGCCAAGCAAGACAAGCGCGAGACCGTTCCGCTCAGCGAACTTCGTGTTGGCTTGAAGTGCGGTGGCTCCGATGGTTTCTCTGGCATCACCGCCAACCCTCTCTTGGGCGTGTTCTCCGACTTCTTGGTGGCACAAGGCGGAACCACCATTCTTACCGAAGTACCGGAAATGTTCGGTGCCGAGACCATCTTGATGAATCGTTGCGAGACCAAGGAACTCTTCGACAAGACCGTCTTCCTCATCAACGACTTCAAAGAGTACTTCCTTAGCCACGGCGAACCTGTCGGCGAGAACCCTTCACCGGGCAACAAGGCGGGCGGCATCTCCACCCTCGAGGACAAAGCCCTCGGTTGCACGCAGAAGTGCGGCAAGTCTTATGTCAAGGACGTGCTCATGTACGGCGAACGCCTCAAGACCAAAGGCTTGAACCTCCTCTCCGCACCGGGCAACGACTTGGTTGCCGCCACTGCACTCGGAGCGGCAGGTTGCCAGATGGTGCTCTTCACCACGGGTCGTGGCACGCCATTCGGCAGCTTCGTCCCGACCATGAAGATTTCCACCAACACTCCGCTCTATAAGAAAAAAGGCAACTGGATTGACTTCAATGCAGGACAACTCCTGCAAGGCAAGACCATGGACCAACTCAAAGAAGAGTTCATCCAATACATCATCTCCGTTGCCAATGGCGAAAAGGTGAACCATGAGAAGCATGACTCTCACGCCATGGCAATCTTCAAGCGCGGCGTGACATTGTAAAAAACACAAATACCAATGTCTAATGAAAAATCCTCGACAACATTGTCGAGGATTTTCTTTTTCATGCATTCCTTCCGCACCTATCGTCACAGCAACGTGTGCAGACACTCACCGTTTCATAGTTGTATGTTCCTTCCACAAGATTTCTCCACCACGCTTCGGATTATATCGAGCATCAAAATCAACGACAATCCATTTGTCGCCCGTTTTTCTGAACCTTAAGGCGTACGTTCCACCCATGAGTTCACCTTCTATCCAGAAATGCTTATCCAAACGAATTAAAATAAGGTCATTACCTTCCTTTCGTATTTCAGTTGGATCTGTGGCAAAAGAAACTGTAAAACAATTCATCAGAATAGGAATAATCCAAATCTTTTTTCTTTAATTTCTCACCTACTTCGCTTTTTTGTATCGCCTTTGCCAATTTTCTGGCATAAACACTTCATTATCATCAATGCCTATCACATCTGCCGTTTCTTCCGAGAAAAAACCAAGAGAAATATTTGATTCTATTTCTTCCATAGTATTGTATTCTTTAAATTAAATTTTCTTACAGGATATGAAGAATGTATTTCCCAAACATTTTTCATACCATCATCTATAAGGTCTATAGGTTGTAGAGCCAAAACTATATCCTTCCCAAAACTTCTTACAACCAATAGAATAGAATTTCCGCTACCCTTTCTTATTTGATAAAAACTCCGAGTTATTATTTTGATAAAATCTACAACTTCGATTCCAAGTTGTGCCAATTGTTCCCCATGTTTTTGTTTGATGTGACTAAGATAATTCGAATTAATAACAATATCCCCTGATTTAATATGGGCCTGTTTTGCAATTGTAAAATTAATTCTACCAACTTTCTTATAATAGTTTGGAATTGCACCTAATCCAACCGAATCTTGAGAATCTTGATCTTTCTTACTTTTAGTTAATAACAAGCCTAACCCGATTGCCGCCAACCCCCAAAGAACTATTTCTCTTTCTTCTTTTTTCATAATTGTTTTTTTTCGACAAAGAAAGTGTATTTCTAAAAGGATTCCAAAACATTTTTTTTACTCCGCGTTACGATCGTTTCACCATGTTATGGCATTTAACAAAATATAACACTGCATCGTCATTCTCTACAATTCATTTCGTCACCCCCCACCCTTATCGACTCCCCTAATCCCAATATTCCATACAACTTTTAGGATTATAATCCCAAAAGTTTATATGATTTTCTAGATTACAATCCCAAAAATCAACATTCTATTAACAAAATCTCTTTCAAGATTCTCCATTCCATAGCTCTAACAAAACGAAATCACCACCCTAATCCCCAAATTCATACATTTTGGGGGATTTAATTCCCCAAATTCATAGGTATTTTAAGGAATACAACACGGAACAATATAGGGGAACAACTCTAATCCTCAAAATCAATACATTCTTTAGGATTACGATTTCCTAAAGTTTTGCAGAGGCGTGGTGTACAATGTCAAAAATTACAGATTACCTCATCCGTGTTCTTTTCATAGTGGCATGATTCTGAAGTTCCAAGTCTATATTTACTTAGAAGTAAAATAAACTCTATTAATAAACAAGATTGCTAATCTATTATTGATTTATTCTATAATTTTGCTATTAATCCATCACTACGCACAAGTATATCCCAATCATTGACAAGAAGAAAACGAATCAAGCGACATACTTAATAAAGCATTCAAAAACAAAAAACGATCACTTGATTTATCATTGGCAGTACAAAATGAAATTGTTAAAAAACCTAACATAAAATAAACACTAGGGATAGCGAGATTTTTAGCATCTCAGCAAATTGAACTAATGTATAAATAGAATGGCAAAAAAGAATCAGTCAAATCGTTTAACCACCCAGCAAAAAGAAAATCTGGGAGCAGTTGGCATTTTGGGAGAAGAAGCCAAAACTCATGATATTTTAGTTGGTGATGTTTCCAAAAAAGCTATCGAAAAACTTGAAAAAGAGTTTCCAAACCTAACATTTAGATATAGAACTCAAATCAGTAAAGAAGAGATAAACAAAGCACTACAAGAAGTAGATAAAGAACTTGGACAAACACTTTTTGTATCAGAATCAAATATAAAGCCTGATGGTGGTTTAATTGAAGTGAAAGATGACAAAGGTTTTTGGAGAGTTGTTCTTGTTTCAGAAGCTAAGCATCAAGGAAAGGATATTGAAAATATACAAAAAGGCATAAAAGTTGGCGTTCATAATGACCAAGACTTTATGGTTGCTGGCAATGCAATCGAACGCTCTCACAAAAATATTTCTGAGATTGCAAATTTAATGCTCAAAGAGGCGTATTTTCCATACGTCTTATTTTTAGAGGGTTCAAACTTCCTAACGAAAGACATCGTAGTTACACGACCTAATGGAGAGAAAATAACTATTCATTACAACACAGGAAGCCTTAACAGATTAGACAGACTGACAGCAGCCAATTATGGAATGCCGATAAACACAAATTTATGTAAGAATAAATTTGTGGAATCTAACAATAGAATGATTATGCTGCAAGCCACTTCCATATACACACAAGGTGATGGTGGTCATTGGGACGAGGAAAATATGCTTTCAATCATGCTGGAGATTGCCAAGACTTCAATACAAATGTTGGCAACAGAATTATTTGAACAAATTACAAAGAAGTAAAATGGCTATTCACAATAAATCTCACAGCAATTCGGGTCTTATGCAATTGAATAAGATGCATAAGGATAATATTAAGCATAAAACAAGTGTGGATTTTGCAGTTCCAGAAATCTCGAATTATATCTTATTGAATCAAGATTGTTTAGATTTGCTGAAATCTTTGCCTGATGAATCCGTGCAATTAATCTTAATTGACCCCCCATATAATTTGGATTTGGCTGATTGGGACACTTTTGAAAACTATATAACATGGGCTTCGAAGTGGATTGACGAATCGTACAGAGTTCTTTCAAAAAGTGGCAGCATGGTTATTTTTGGTGGAACTCAATTTCAAGATGAAAAAAGTGGTGATTTGATAGAGATAATACATTATTGTCGCCATCACACAAAGTTTAGATTAGTGAATACTGTTGTTTGGTATTATAAAAATGGAATGTCAGCTCATAGGTATTTCGCTAACAGACATGAAGAGGCTATTTGGCTTACAAAAACAGATAAGTATTATTTTGACCTTGATTCTGTTCGTGTACCTTATGGCGAAAAAGAATTACAAGAAGCACTTCGAGATAAACGCCTTGTTCCTGAGAATGTAATGAAAGGCAAAAACCCAACAAATGTTTGGGAAATAGGAAGATTGAACGGCAATTCTCTTGAAAGAGTCGGACATCCTACACAAAAGCCTCTTGAAATAATGAGACGATTTATAAGGGCTCTTTCTTACCCTGATTCAATAGTATTGGATTTTTTTGCGGGAAGTGGTACAACAGGAAGAGCCTGCATAGAAGAAAAGCGAAATAGCATCTTATGCGACAAAGATGAGCAATCAAAAATATATTTTGCAAGTCATCTCAAAAAAATGCAGGAAAGTCTTTTTTACAATGATTTCAAAGAAAATGACAATTTGGAATCGTTCTTTCATGATGTGAATGAACGAGTAAAAAATGTTTAACCAAGATTACATTTGCCAATGATAAAGAGAATTAATAAAATAAAAAACTTAGGCGTTTTTGTCGATTATGTCAGAAGCTCAGATTTGCAGGACTTCCGCGAGAAGAATATTCTCTATGGCTGGAATTATACAGGAAAAACATCTCTTTCAAGGCTCTTTTCTTATCTCAATAAAGACTACGTTATTGATGACGATTATCCAAATGTTGAGTTTGAAATAGAATTAACTGACGGAACAAAAATAACTCAACAAAATAAGAACGATAATCCGCTATCTGTAAAAGTATTTAACAGTGATTTTGTGCGTGATAATCTGCGATTTGACAGCGATGACAAAAAGATTACAGGAATTACATTTGATGTAGGTGAGAATGTAAATATTCGTAAGGAAATCGAAGAAAACAACCATAAAATTGAAAAAGGGAATCAAAAGAAAAATAGCAATAGAGCAAATATCGTCAAATTAGAAGAGTTCGAAACAAAATTCACAAATGAAGCACGAAGAATCAAAAACGACTGCTTCAATAGTTTAATAGAGTTCAATAAAAGTCATTTCAGAAATGTTCTATCTTCTTTACCCCCCCCTATAAGCCAATATACAAATATAGATACAAATGAATTAAACAAAATAAAGTCCGATGCCATAGCACAAGACACAAAAACTGAAATTGCTATACAAAAACCAATAGTGTCCTGTGATGTATTGCTGTCAGAAGTAACTGAAATTTGCCAGTCCACACCTACACAAACCATAGAGGACAAAGTGTTATCAGACAATGACTTTTATAATTGGGTAAAAACAGGATTAGAAATATATACTCATAAAAATTCCAAGATTGATACTTGTGCATTTTGTGGACAGACATTGCCAAGCAAACGTATTGAGTATTTAAATGCTTTTTATTCCAACGAAGCAGCCAAACTAAAAAGTCAAATAGAGAACACAAAGCAAAAAATAAACGAAGAGAAACAAAAATTTACGAATCTTGAATGGTGTACAAAAAGTTCTAACGACCTTGTAGATAGCTGCAAAGATGATTATGCGTCGCTAAAAGAAAAATACAAGAACTTGAAGGACAATTATTGTGCTTTGATGGATACGCTTATTGCAAAGTTAGACCAAAAGAACAATAGTTTGTTTGTCAGTATTTCTATTGGCATCATTGATAGTTCTGCAAAAACTCAAATAGAGAATTGGATTAACGAAGTGGAGCAACTCTTTCAAAAACACAACAACATCGTTAATAATTTTGCTACCAATAGAGATTCTGCAAGAGAAAAATACAAGAAATATCTTGTCGCTACATTTCTTATAAATGAGGAGTATTTTGAAATCAAACGAAAAGCTGAGATTGAGGAAAAAGGACAAGGACGATTTGTTAAAATCATCAATGACATAGAAACAAAGAACGCACAATTAACTGCACAATTAAAATCAATTGTAAAAGGAAAAGAGAAATTTGAAGATTTTATAAAACACTTCCTGAATAGAAACGACATTTCTATAGAAGTGACTGATGATAATAAGTTTCAAATCAAACGCGGTACTCATTTAGCAAAAAACCTAAGTGAAGGAGAAAAAACGGCCATTGCTTTTGCACATTTCATGGTAATGCTTGATAGTATAGGCCGTGATATGCAAAATCAGATTGTTTTTATCGATGACCCCATATCAAGTTTGGACGCTAATCATGTAGCACAAGTTTCATCTTTGATTAACACTTTTTTCTTTAGAAAAGGGTTAGATGAAGCGAATCCAAATAGATGCTGCAATTATTTCATGCAATTGTTTATCTCAACGCATAATTTCGAGTTCTTCTCTTTCTTGAATGATGCAAATAATCTAAAAAAGAAAAAGAAGAAAAATGGGCAAGAAGAACCTACATTGGGAAAATATTTTATCAAACGCATAAATGAAACAAAATCAATAATTACGCAAATGCCTAAAGCATTTGGAAAGTGTAAATCTGAGTATGTTTACCTATTTTCAGAAATTGATAAATATAAGAAAGGTGGTTGTCAAGAAGAAGATGGATACTTGATGCCAAATATTATTCGCAGGTTTTTAGAGATTTACACATTGATTAAACTTCCTGGTAATCACGATGAGATGGATAATCGTATCAAAATACTATATCCGAATTTTGACGAATTAAAAATACTTCACAATTTTTCACATTTTACGTCGTTTGAAAGAGTTGTAAAACATAGTGAAATCATTCAAAAACTTCCTGATATAGTTAAAGATTTATATAAAATTTTAGAGCACGATAAAACACATTTGGATTCGTTATATGAAGGGATAAGGTAGTTCTTCATCTTGCCTAACAAACAATAATCAATATACCTTGCAAATGAACATAACTCGAACTGAAGCAGAAAAACAATTAAAACAGATTTTCGGAATAGAGCATTTCTATAACGAACAATGGACTGCTATTGATGGTATTCTTCAAGGGAATCGAATTCTTATGATTCAAAGAACTGGATTTGGCAAATCCCTTTGTTATCAGTTTCCTGCAACAATGTTTAACGGAGTAACAGTTATTTTTTCTCCATTAATAGCATTAATGCGTGATCAAGTAAAAAACTTAAATGCAAAGGGGATCACAGCAAGATACATCAATTCGGAACAATCTCCCGAAGAAAACACACATGCTATAAATGATGCTTTAAACGGAAAAATAAAAATTCTATATATCGCACCTGAACGACAAGAAAATCAGGAATGGATCGAAGCAACAAGGAAAATGAACTTATCTATGGTGGTAATTGACGAAGCTCATACTATTTCCGTTTGGGGACATGATTTTAGACCTGCTTTTCGTCGTATCATCAATCTTGTTAAATTGCTTCCTTTGCATCTACCAGTATTGGCAACTACAGCGACTGCTACTAAACGAGTTCAAAAAGACATAGAACAACAAATAGGTGGTAATCTTACGTCACTGAGAGGAGATTTGCTTCGTCCAAATTTTCAGTTATATGTTATAAAGGTTCAATCCGAAGATGAAAAAATGATTTGGTTAGCTCAAAATTTGAATAACATACAAGGAACAGGGTTGATTTATACAGGAACTCGTGTTAATACTGAAATATATGCTAAATGGCTTAAATATGCAGGAGTTAATGCAATTGATTATAATGCAGGTTTAGACGCAGATACAAGGAAAGAAATCGAAAATAATCTAATGGCAAACAAGTATAAATGTGTTGTTTCTACCAATGCTTTAGGAATGGGAATTGACAAATCTGACATTAGGTTTATTATACATACGCAAATACCCGTTTCTCCAATACACTATTATCAAGAAATTGGTCGTGCAGGACGTGATGGAAAACCTACAACCATTATCTTATTCTATAATGAACAAAAGGATAAAGATGGAATAGCAGAAGATTATAGATTACCAAAAGCATTTATTGATGGAGGTCGTCCTGCAATAAAATTCTATGACAGAGTTATCGAAAGGCTTAAGGAGGAACCGTTAGGCGAACGCAGTTTGATGAAATTATGCAATTTAAAACAAACTCAAATTCGTGTTATTAAAGCTGATTTAATAGAACAAGGTATCATAAAAGAGGTCTTATATGGAAAAAATAAAAAATATGAATATCAGTTCAATGCGAAACCGCTAAACACGTCATCTTTTGAAGAATTAAGAAAAGCAAAGTTAAAAGATTTAGATGCAATGGTAGAATACGTTTATACCAACAAACCGCGTATGCAATATTTATGCGAATTTTTGGACAATGAAACTACTATGAAATATGAGAATTGCGACAACACAAATCTTAAACCATTTAACGTCGTTAAAAGTGATATTTGGCAGAATAAACTAACCGAATTTAGAGAAACCTACTTCCCTATATTAGAAGTCGAAAGCAAAGGTTCAAATCTTATTAATGGTGTTGCTGCTTCCTACTATGGTGTATCGAATGTTGGAAATGCTATACATCGGTCGAAATACGAAAATGGAGGAGACTTTCCTGATTTCTTACTACGTCTAACCTTAAAAGCATTTCGTAAAACATTCGGTAATCAGAAATTTGATCTAATATTATATGTGCCCCCCACACATTCTGGCGATTTAGTGAAAAATTTTGCTGCAAAAATCTCTAAAACATTAAATGTTCCAATAAGTCATACGTTGATAAAAACACGAGAAACAAAAGAACAAAAGGTGTTTCAAAATGGATATTCAAAAAGAGATAATATCGCCAATGCTTTTGGATGCATGAATGAAACTGAAATACAAGGGAAACGAATAATCCTTTTAGATGATATTTTTGATAGTGGTGCAACGATAAAGGAAATAGGAAAAATGTTAACTTTAAATGGGGCACAATTGATCGCTCCCATTACAATAGCAAAAACAATAGGAGGTGAATTAGTATGAATCAAGAATTAACTTACTGGGTTGCATTAGCCCATACTGCAAAAATCTGGACTTCAAGAAAAAATGAGATGATTGTTTATGCTTTTAATCATGGTAAAACTATCGTTGATTTCTTTGAGTCTGACACTTTCTTAAATATGGAGTTAAAGCAAGAGGAAGTGATGTTATTAAGGCAAACTAAATCAGAATTAGGTAATTATGCCTTTATGGTAGAAGACTTGTTAAATCAAGGGTACGATATCATTCCAATTATATCACAAGCATACGCACCTATTTTAAAATCAAATTTGAAATATAATTCACCACTTGTTTTATATACAAAAGGTAATAAACAAATTTTGCAAGAAAAATCAATTGCTATTGTCGGTTCACGTAATGCAAATGAAAATGCTCTAATTTTCACCGATAATGTTGCAAAGAAGGCATCTGCCGAGTATAAAGTTGTAGTGAGTGGTTTTGCGAAAGGTGTTGATAAACAAGCTCTTGATTCAGCATTAAAATATAAGGGACAAAGCATAATTGTTTTACCACAAGGTATCACAACATTTGATAGTGGAATGAAGAAATATTACAAACAGTTTGTAGAAGGTAATGTCTTGGTTTTAAGCACATTTCATCCAAAATCTCCATGGAGTGTAGAACTTGCAATGGCTCGTAATTCTATTATTTATGGATTAGCGTCAGAAATCTACGCTGCTCAATCCGATGAAAAAGGTGGCACTTGGTCTGGTGTGTGCGATGGATTAAAGAAAAAAAGAGAAGTGTTTGTTAGAGTACCAGAAAAGAATGAAAAATGTGCAAATCTATTATTAATTGAAAAAGGAGCTATTCCAGTAAACCTTGAAGGCGAGCAAATCCAAATACGTATTCAGAAACCAAAATCTCAATCAGAGATTAAGGAAGAGATAATCAATTTTTTAAAACAAGGAGGTGCCTTTAAGCTAAAGAAGATAAAAGAAAAATTGGAACTAACTATTACCGATAAAGATCTAAAAACATTATTGGATGATGCTAATTCTTTCGATAAAATAAAACGCAATAAGGCTATTTATTATTCCTCACCACAAAGGTCATTATTTTAGTTGCTGTTGCAGAAAAAAGCATGTACACCATCACAGTCAACATATACAAGAACAATCAGTTAAAGAGGAAAGAACAAGTTTTGCTTAATGCTTCGATTAAAGCCGAAGCTAAGCAAAAAGCCAAGCTAATATCCAACTCAATGTATTGAGCAATGGGTTCAACTCAACATCATGATTTTCACACAATTAAAGGATGTAGTAACTAACCATTTTGCCTATGAGTTTTAGCTGCATCGAAGCCACAGGAAACATTACGAATAAAGAGTATCAGGAAATCAATCAAGTATCCAAGAGAACATCCACATCTGACTTAGCCGATTTGGTAAACAAGTATAATTTATTGGAAAACAAAGGTGTTGGAGCAGGTAGTTTTTATAAACTAATCGGGCAATAATTGGGCAACTGGGGCAATAATGGTGCGATAATTGAGCAATATAGTCAATTAATGGTCAATTGCCTCACCATTGCATCAATTGAATTTGATTTTGTAAAGTATAAGCGTGCATTGCGTGCTGCGACAATGCAGAAAGCGTGCAATTGGGCGATTATGATTTTCTTTTTCGCCCTTTAATCGTAATCCTGCGACGTGCGGAAGAACTTAAATTCTCCCGACGGCAACCGCTTGAACCACCATTTCTCCGAATACGTGATGTTCTCCGAACCTTGCACGGGCATCAACTTGTAACTGTAGAAGTAAGCGTCATCATCCGGTGAATACCCTAACCATACGTATGCGGGATCCGCGTTTTCCACCAACACGGCGGAGAAACGCACGAACTCCATCTCGTGCAGATAAGGCGGATAGATGAACTTATGATTCTCTTTCACGTCGTCAAGCGTCGCTTCCGTGTTGTAATATGCTCCCTCGCTGTCAAACGGTATCTGCGTGCATCCGAACAGAAAGTCCGCATCGTTATTCCGCACGGCGCGTTTGAACTTGTTCCAAAAGTTCAAGAACTCCACCCTATAAGGGACTTGCGTCTGCGCTGAAACTTGCAAAGCAACCACCGAGAAGATAAAAAGCAATAAAAGGAACAAACCTCGTTTCATACTTCTTTTTTGTTTCGTTATTCATGCCGCACCTCCGGACACCCTCTCTTATCAAGCGTCCGCAAAGACCATACCATCCTGCAAGGTTACACGCAGTTGCGTATATTCGCAGTGAAAGTCATGTTCCAAACGGTCTTTATATCGTGCGCATTCCCATTGACACATGGGCAAATCGTGAAGCAGATAATTGCCGCACGTCTGCGGTTCAGTGGCGGGAACCTCTTTCTGCTTCAGAATCCACTCCAAACACTCAATGGTTAAATCGCGCATGTCTTGAACGGAATAGTCACCCGTCATCACCACATACATGCCTGTCAGGCATCCCATCGGACCCACATAGACAACATCGTCCTTGACCTTCGAGTTTCGGAACCATGTCGCCATCAGATGTTCAATGCTGTGCATGGCGGCAGGAGCCACAGCGGGTTCCTTGTTCGGTTCCGTGATGCGGAGGTCGAAGGTAGTAAAACCCTTGTCTTTTCTTGAAACGTAGATACCAGGTTTCAAGCGCGTGTGATCTATCGTGAAACTCTGTATTACTTCCATCTTTGTCTGTTTCTGTTCTGTTGTTCTTTCCCGTTGAAGTCTCGCTTCAATTCTTCTGACTCCATATTTTCCACGCCGCCTTTGCCTGACCCACCAGCATGTCCCCACCGTTCTTGATGGTGGCTCCGCGCTCCTCGCCTTTCGACAGGAATACAGTCTTTTCCGGGTTGTAAATCAAGTCATAGAGCAAGTGACGTTCCGTCAACAAATCATAAGGGATGTCTGGACAAGCATCCGCTGGATACATGCCCACAGGCGTACAGTTCACTATCAACAAATGACGGTCCATCACCTCCTTAGTCAATTCGTCATACCCCAACTGACCGCCACTCGGCGTGCGTGACACGAAGCGATAGACAATGCCCAATTTCTTCAACACATACGCCACGGCTTTCGACGCACCGCCCGTGCCCAATATCAACGCCTGCTTGTGATACTCCTTCAGCAATGGACGCAACGACTCCTCGAAACCTATGGCATCCGTGTTCCACCCTTTCAACTCCACACGTCCTCGGTGATGAACAAACTGAATCACGTTCACCGCTCCTATCTCCTTGGCGGTCTCGTCAAGAGTTGTCAGATAAGGAATGACCTGCTGCTTATAAGGGATGGTGACGTTCAATCCTCGAAACTCATTCTCCGCCACTAATTCTCTGAACTCTTCTATCTTCTCAAGCGGATACAAGTCATAAAAGGCATGAATGCCCTCTCTCTGAAACTTCTCATTGAAATACTTCTGCGAGAACGATTTAGTGATAGGATAACCTATCAGTCCGAATCGTTGCAATCGTTTTTCTTTCTTCTTGATGAACCTGTAGCCAATGATGACCAACGCCACGGCGAGAGCGGCAAAAACGACAAGTCCTATCTCTTGGCTATATAGTGCAACTTGCGCCATCAACTGCTCCTGAGGATAAACTGACGCTAATCCATAACCGAGCATCACAAGTACGGCATTCCAAAATCCAGCTCCGAGAGCGGTGTACAGCACGAATTTTCCCAAGTTCATCTTCGCCAGCCCGGCTGGGATGGAGATGAGTTGCCTTACCGCGGGAACCAAACGTCCCACAAAGGTCGAAACGGCTCCGTGTTTATTGAAGAAAACTTCCGCCTTCTTCACCTTCTCCTCGTCTATCAAGCACAAGTGCCCCCATCGGCTACGAGCGAATCGATAGACGACCGGACGACCCAAGAAGTACGCAAGCCCATAGTTCACAAGCGCTCCTATGATAGAACCTATCGTGGCGAACACGATAACGCCCACCACGCTCAACTCTCCGCTATACGCCTTGTAAGCGGCAGGCGGAACCACCACCTCGCTCGGGAAGGGTATAAACGAACTCTCTATCGCCATCAGCAAGGTCACTGTCCAATAATTCAGGTGATCCAAACACCATTGTATAAATGCTACCGATTCCATAACTCTTAATTCTTAGCTCAACGGAAGGTACACCACCTTCTTGGTTTCAAAATATTCGTCCTTAAAAAATTCACTGACATCCGTCACTTCTGCATATTTCTTGAAGGTTCCTATCTCACGCTCCAACTCCCCGCCCTTCAACATCAACCATCCGTTGGGCAGTGGGTTGATGAGATGCTTCTTGTCCACGTTCTTGCGTGTCAACCGCACCAAATCCGACATGGGCATCGTCGCCCTCGACACCACAAAGTCAAACGTGCTTTTCTCCTCCTCAACGCGTTCCTGAACTGCCTCCACATTGTCTAAACCCAACGCCTCTATCACCGCCTGACACACCCTGATCTTCTTACCTATCGAATCCACCAGCAGAAAATGACATTTCGGATATAGTATGGCAAGCGGAATGCCAGGAAAGCCACCGCCCGTTCCCACATCCATCACGCTACTGTCATCCGCGAACTCAATCACCTTTGCTATGGCAAGCGAATGCAACACATGGTGCAAATACAAGTTTCCAATGTCTTTCCTCGAAATGACGTTTATCTTGGCATTCCAATCCTCATAAAGAGCCTGCAAAGCGTCAAAACGCCGCCGTTGCTCCTCCGTCAGATTCGGAAAATATTCGTATATCACTTCGCTGCTCATGGCTTAAACTGCACTTTGCGTTCCGGTTCTTCCTTCGTTTCCATCATGTTCTTCACTATCCTGCTTTCGGGCTTCAACACGCTGCGCAATCTGTACATCGGTATGGCAACTTCCACCTCGCCCTTCGAGTAGGTCGCTATTTCATACGCATTATACAGGAACATGATCGTATCCGTCTTCACGCAGAAATTCGGTGTTGGTTTCAGACCTTGGATATTGAAAAAACCGTCCATCAACATCTGTTCTTCACTCTTATATCCATACGTGACCATCAGCTCCTGACGAATCACGTCCGTCGTGAAGGGTTCATAACCATCTACGAATAGGTCTTCCAAGAGAAGTCGGTCGCCAGTCTTCAAGTCATACGACATCAACTTCACTATCTGATTGCCATGCGCGCCTCCACTATATTGATAGGCAGACAATCTGAGGCTCAACACGCCTTTATCGTTCTGCAAGGCGGTAGTTGACAACTGCGTCTCCGTTCCTTGTGACAAGAATGGAGGAATGGTCACATCCTCCCCTTTCTCACGCAAAGCGACAATGCGACCTGCCGTCCTCACGTTGTCAGCGAAGTCCGCCCTCGCATTGTCATACAACAAATCCTTAAGCCACATCAACGCGCTGTCCGCATCAACTATCTTTCGGGTACTGTCTCCGATAGAGGCCTCCGACAAAATGTCCTCGGCAATCTTGCCACACGTGCTGTCCGTTGCCGCATCCGTTGGCAACACAATTTGCAAACTCACTCGATTCACCATAGGCTCTCCTATCAGAGAATCTTCCAACACCAGCGAATCTTCCAACACGGCTTCCGTGAGCGACACGCTCTTTTTTCCGCTGCACGAAACGAGCAAGGACAATGCCACGCCCATTCCCACAGCGATTTTTAATCTATTCTTTTTCATTTTGTTGTCTTAAAGTTTCAATCCCAATTCGGTAGCAAGAAGAGTTTCGGCTTTTTCGCCCCGTCTCCATGCTTCCGGTAGTATTCCTTGATATAATGCAAGTCTTTTGTTTCGTCCTCCGTCGGCATCATCTCCTCCGTGATGCCCACCATCTTTGTTTTGAAGTCCAAATACGCAAGTTGAATCGGAACACCCGATTTCTTGGCTATATAATAAAAGCCTTTCTTCCACTCCACCACCGCCGAGCGTGTCCCCTCCGGCGTTATGGCGATTCGAAAATCCTCCCCTCTCTCACGACTCTCAACGATAGCCTGCGCCACCTGGTCCGTCTTGCTCGTGTGCCGGCTGCGATCCACGGCTATTCCTCCCATTTTCCTGAACAACACTGACAAGGGGAATACAAACCACTCCTTCTTCATCAAAAACCGCGGATTACCATGACTGTACAAGGCATAGTATCCCAAATGCGCAATAAGAAAATCCCAATTGCTCGTGTGCGGAGCCAAGGCTATGACACATTGATGCTCTCGGGGAACTCTTGTCGGATCTATTTTCCAACCCAACAACCACAGAGCCGAACGACACAATGACTTACGAATACCCATCCAATGTCTTTTACGGGAGGCTATGAACTTTTGTAAACAAATACAATACAAAGATAAAACGTTTTACTCTTTCTCACCGACGCTTTGTCCATTTTTTTACCTTCGCGACAAACTTTCATTTTCATTCTTCATTTTTAATTACCTCATGGCTTCTTTTTTCGAACTATTACGCAATCGACGCAGCTGCCGCAAGTTCAAAGACCAACCCGTCGAGCAAGACAAAATCGAAACGCTCAAACGCTGTGCGCTCATGTCTCCCGCTGGCAAGCGATCCAACGAATGGGATTTCTATGTCGTGACAGACAAGGACAAACTCAACGCCCTTTCAACGGCAAAAGCCAATGGAGCTTCACTTCTTGCCGATGCTCCACTCGCCATCGTCGTCACCCTTGATGCCTCCAAGGCAGACACTTTTGTCGAAGACGGCTCCATCGCCGCTATCATTTTGCAACTCGCCGCCGCCGACTTAGGCCTGGGCAGTTGTTGGGTTCAAATGCGATTGCGACAGGACGTCAATGGCATCAGTGCCGAACAACGTGTCAAGGACATCCTCAACCTCCCTGCCGACACGACCGTTCTCTGCGCCGTTGCCATAGGCTACAAGGACGACGAACGCAAACCCTACGACATCGACAAACTGCCCTACGAAAAGTGGCACGTTCTCTAACAAACTCTCAATTCTTCACTCTTAATTCAAATAAAAGCACTATCTTTGCGCCGCTTTTCTCCCAAAAGGAAGGAAAGATAGGTGTGATGGGAATTCCGTGAAGAAAACCTGAACGCTAATTTGAGTAACACTAAAAACATCATCTTAGATGAAAACTTACGAATTGAAAGGCACCAAACGTGCTGACTTGGGCAAGAAAGCCTCAAAGCAAATCCGTCGCAATGGCGGCATCCCTTGCAACCTCTACGGTGGCAAAGACAACGTTTCTTTCTGCGTTAACTTCAGCGACATCCGCCGTCTTATCTACACGGCTGACATCTACGTGGTCGCTCTTGACATTGATGGCGAGAAGCACGACGCTGTTTTGCGCGAATTGCAATTCCACCCAGTGAGTGACGCTCTTCTCCACGTTGACTTCCTCGAAGTGGACGAAAAGAAACCTATCGTCATGGAAGTTCCTACCCGTCTTGAAGGTCTCGCTGAAGGTGTCAAGGCCGGTGGTAAACTCATCCAACAAATGCGTTACCTCAAAGCGCGTGGCATGTACGACAAAATACCTGAGTTCTTCACCATTGACGTGACCAACTTGGGAATCAACAAAGCTATCAAAGTAAAGGACTTGAAGTTCGACAACGTTGAACTCATTTCCGCCGCTAACAACGTGGTCGCTTCCATCAAGGCTACCCGCCAAGCCACTGCAGCCGCTGCAGCCGCTGCAGCAAGCGCCAAGGAAGAGGCTCCCAACGCTGCGGAATAACATCCACGGGTTTTACCCTTTCATCATCTCACAAGCACCGAAGCGGCATTCCTTCGGTGCTTGTTGCTTTCCTTAACTCTTACAACCTTTACCAATGGATTTCTTAATCGTCGGATTGGGCAATATCGGACAGGACTACGTTGGAACACGCCACAACGCAGGTTTCATGATTGTCGAGACACTCGCCAATCGGCACGACGCCACATGGACAGAAAACCGCTACGGCAGCACCGCTGACATCCGCGTGAAAAACAAGACGGCTAAACTGCTGCGACCCAACACCCTAATGAACCTCTCTGGCAACGCTGTCAAATTCTGGTTACAGAAGGAGAAAATCGAACTGTCCAATCTTCTTGTGGCGGTTGACGACCTCGCCCTCCCATTCGGAGCGCTCCGTCTTCGCCCTTCAGGTGCGCCCGGCAGCCACAATGGTCTTAAAAACATCTGCGATCTGCTCGGAACGGAACAATACGCTCGACTACGTTTTGGATTGGGCAGTGACTACGAACGAGGCAGACAAATAGACTACGTGCTTGGTGCTTTCTCCGCCGAACAGCAGCAAGAACTCCCCGACCACCTCACGCTGGCGGCAGAAGCCATTGAGAAGTACATGCTCGAAGGCATACAACCCGCCATGAACGCATTCAACACGGCACGCAAACGCTAACACTGTTTCCTCATGAACGAAGTTCGCATCGACAAGTTTCTTTGGGCAGTTCGACTGTTCAAGACAAGGGCAAGGGCATCTGACTACTGCAAGAAAAACAAAGTGCAAGTAGCTGGTCAAAACGCAAAACCGTCACGAACGGTCAAGGTGGGTGATGTCATCAAGTTGCGCAAAGGTCCCATCACGCTCTCGTTCCAAGTCCTTGCCTTAGCCCACAACCGCATGGGAGCCAAGCTGGTGCCTTCCTTCATCGCCGACGTCACGAGCAAGGACCAAAAGGAACTCATCGAAATGCAACGCCTCACCCAAACGGGAAGACGACAAAAGGGACTTGGAAGACCGACGAAAAAAGAACGACGCGACATCGAAAACGCGCAAGAATCGCTACACGAGTCACAAGAACATATCGACGACGGTTGGGATTTGGAGAACTTTTTTGACGACGATGATGACGAACTGGACGAAGACATCCGACTTGCCCCAAACAATCTGTTTTGAACCATGAATTACCAACTCAACGACCTCTCTGTCACCGAATATATCCTCTACCTATGGCAAACGGAAGACCTTCTGCGCTCCCTTGATTTCGACATCGAAAAGGTCAATGCCGCCGTGATAACATCCGTCGCGCCACAACATCAATCCGAACTGCGTCTCTGGTATTCCGAAATCATTGACATGATGCTTGCCGAAGGTATCAAGGACAAGGGACATCTGCAAATAGCCAACATCCGAGTTTCCGAACTCGAAGAACTTCACCACGCCCTGCTCATTGATGTCCAGCAAACGAAATACGCCGCGCTTTACTATAAATGTCTCCCGTCCATAACCGAACTGCGGCAAAAAGAAAACAACTCCGATGCGGGCGACATCGCCGTTTGCTTGCAATTCCTCTATGGCGTTCTTCTCCTCCGCTTGCAGAAGCGACCCATCACCGACCAGACACAAGAAGCCATGAGCCTCATCGTCCATTTGCTCAATTCTTTGTCAAGACAATACAATGCGCAAAAAACGTCTGAAAATGAATAAAAAAAACGTTATCTTTGTCGCTAACACAAAAATAAAAAAGCTATGAAAGGTATCATCTTAGCCGGCGGAAGCGGAACAAGGCTCTACCCCATCACGCGGAGCATTTCAAAACAAATCGTCCCTGTCTATGACAAACCCATGATTTACTACCCGATGTCAGTACTCATGCTGGCTGGCTTGCGTGAAATTCTCATCATATCCACACCACAAGACATTCACCTCTACGAGAACCTTTTTGGTGACGGACACCATCTCGGACTTGAAATATCCTATGCCATCCAACCCTCACCCGATGGCTTGGCACAAGCTTTCATCATCGGTGAGCAATTCATTGGCAACGACAGTGCCTGCCTGATTTTGGGCGACAACATCTTCTACGGTTTGGACTTTTCCTCCACCCTTCGCAAGGCGGCTGCGCTCCAAGACGGAGCCATGGTCTTCGGCTACTACGTCAGCGACCCTGAACGATACGGCGTGGCAGAATTTAACGACCAAGGCAAAGTCCTTAGCCTTGAAGAGAAACCGAAACAACCCAAAAGCAATTGGGCGGTCACCGGTCTCTACGCATACAGCAACGACGTTGTAGCAAAGGCAAAAAGCCTGAAGCCTTCCGCTCGCGGTGAACTTGAAATAACAGATCTCAACAAACTTTACCTTGACGAAGGACGACTCCAACTTCAAAGGTTAGGAAGAGGCATGGCTTGGCTCGACACGGGCACGCACGACAGCCTCCTCGAAGCGGCGAACTTCATCTCTACCATCCAGAACCGACAAGGACTGCAAGTGGCTTGTCTTGAAGAAATCGCTTACCGACAAGGATATATTGACAAGGAACAACTCCTTCTACTTGCTGAACCGCTCAAGAAAAACCGCTATGGTCAATATTTAATCAAAATAGCCAACGACAACCAACACTTGACAAAATAATCATTCGCACATGGAACTCATCAAAACGCCGATTCCCGACCTGCTTATACTGCAAGGGAAAATCTTCAAGGACAAACGAGGCTATTTTACCGAAGCCTACAATGAGCGTGAAATGCAACGCCTCGGCATCAACATCCATTTTTGCCAAGACAACCGTTCTAAGTCTTCTTTCGGAGTCGTGCGCGGCTTACACTATCAACTCAATCCGCATAGCCAGACCAAATTGGTCAGTTGCGTCGTTGGCAAGGTTTACGATGTCGCGGTTGACATGCGTGTTGGCTCTCCTACCTTTGGACAATGGTATGGCGTTGAACTGACCGAAGACAATGGCGTTCAATTCCTCATTCCACAAGGATTCGCCCACGGGTTCTCCGTGCTCAGCCCTGAAGCCATTTTCGCATACAAGTGCGACAACTTCTACGACCCTTCTCTCGAAGGGGGTATCAGTTACGACGACCCAGCCCTCAACATTGACTGGCATCTTCCAGCCGATAAAATCATCAAGTCCGAAAAGGATGAACATAACCCTCTTCTCAAAGACGCTAAAACAAACTTTGTATTCAATTCCTGACCATGAAGATTCTCGTTACCGGTAGCAACGGACAATTAGGAAACGAAATTCGTGAAATAGCGAAAACAGAAACGCGACACGATTTCATATTCACCGACGTAGCTGAACTGGACATCTGCGATGCCAACGCTGTCAATGCCTTTGTTGAAAACCATCGTCCCGACTTCATCGTCAACTGCGCAGCCTATACTGCAGTGACTAAAGCCGAGAACGATCTTGAACTCGCACGACGCATCAACCGTGATGCTGTGGCTAACTTAGGACAAGCGGCAAAGTCTTTCAACGCAAAACTCATTCACGTGTCCACAGACTATGTCTTCGATGGAACAGGACACATCCCCTACACCGAAGACCAAGCGACCAATCCACAAACGGTCTATGGCATCACAAAATTGGAAGGTGAAGAGGCTTTGAAGAAAACAGCTTGCGCTTTCGTGATTTTGCGCACATCCTGGCTCTATTCCTCTTTTGGCAACAATTTCGTCAAGACCATGATTCGCCTCGGCAAGGAAAAGGATCAACTCTCGGTCATCTATGACCAAATCGGCGACCCTACTTATGCCGCCGACCTTGCTTCCGCCATCATGACCATCATCAATGCGGACAAGTTTGTCGAAGGAATCTATCATTTCAGCAACGAGGGGGTTTGCAGTTGGTACGACTTCACCAAAGTCATTCACCAACTTTCTGGCATCACCACGTGCAATGTCCTCCCCATTGCGACTAAAGATTACATGGACAAAACGCCAAGACCGTTCTACAGCGTTCTTGACAAGTCAAAGATTAAGGAGACTTACAACATCCAAATTCCATATTGGATGGAATCCTTAGCCCGTTGTGTCCGTCTGTTACAACAGAAGGAAGCATAATATTCTAACTCAAACATCTATTTTAATCAAGATATGAAACATACACTTCGTAGTGCTGCCACAACTGACGGTCGCCGTATGGCAGGGGCGCGCGCCCTCTGGGTAGCGACGGGAATGAAACGTGAACAGTTTGGCAAACCCATCATTGCTATAGTTAACTCTTTTACCCAGTTTGTGCCAGGACATACCCACCTTCACGAAGTGGGACAAATCGTCAAAAAGGAAATTGAGGCAATGGGATGCTATGCGGCTGAGTTTAACACCATCGCCATCGATGACGGCATCGCCATGGGACACGATGGAATGCTCTACTCCCTGCCTTCACGTGACATTATTGCCGACAGTGTTGAATACATGGTCAATGCCCACAAGGCTGACGCCATGATTTGCATCTCCAACTGCGACAAGGTGACACCAGGCATGCTCATGGCAGCCATGCGACTCAACATCCCTGCCGTTTTCTGCAGCGGTGGACCTATGGAAGCAGGCAAATGGAATGGTGAAAATGCGGATCTTATCACAGCAATGATCAAAGGTGCCGACCCTGAAGTCAGCGACCAAGACATCGCACAAATTGAACAAAGCGCATGTCCTGGTTGTGGTTGCTGCTCCGGTATGTTCACCGCCAACTCCATGAACTCACTTACCGAAGCCATCGGCTTGGCTCTGCCTGGTAATGGCACCATTCTCGCCACGCACAAGAACAGAATCCAACTTTTCAAAGACGCGGCGCGACTCATCGTCAAGAATGCGATGAAATACTATCAAGACGGAGACGACAGCGTTCTTCCGCGCTCCATCGCCACTCGTCAGGCGTTCCTCAACGCCATGACGCTTGACATCGCCATGGGTGGCAGCACCAACACCGTGCTTCACCTCCTTGCCGTAGCACAAGAAGCCGGAGTCAACTTCACGATGAAAGACATTGACGCTCTGAGCCGCAAGGTTCCTTGCATTTGCAAATTGGCTCCGAACACACAAAAATACAGTGTTCAAGAATGCAATCGAGCTGGTGGCATTCTCGGCATTCTCGGCGAACTTAACAAAGGCAATCTTTTGGACACGTCCGTATCTCGTGTTGACGGCATGACGCTTGCCGATGCCATCAAGAAATACGACATCACGACCGAAAATATCGACGCAGAGGCTTCTCGCATCTACCATAGTGCCCCTGCTGGCAAGTTCTCTACCGTCATGGGTAGCCAAGACACGCAATGGAAGACATTGGACGACGACCGTCAAAACGGTTGCATCCGTGACATCGAACACGCCTACACCAAAGACGGTGGTTTGGCCATTCTCTTCGGAAACATCGCACAAGACGGATGCGTTGTCAAGACGGCTGGCGTTGATCCAAGCATCTGGCATTTCGAAGGTCCTGCCAAGGTGTTCGATAGCCAAGAAGACGCTTGCGACGGCATTCTCGGAGGCAAAATCCAAAGTGGTGACTGCGTCGTCATCACGCACGAAGGGCCTAAAGGTGGTCCAGGCATGCAGGAGATGCTCTACCCTACCTCCTACATCAAGTCGATGCACCTCGGCAAGGAATGCGCTTTGATTACTGACGGACGTTTCTCTGGTGGCACATCCGGACTTTCCATCGGACACATCTCTCCGGAGGCTGCCGCTGGTGGCAACATTGGCAAAATCAAAGACGGAGACATCATCGTCATTGACATTCCTAACCGCACCATCAACGTGAAACTCTCCGACGAGGAACTCAACGCTCGTCCACAACAACCGCTCAAGCGCAACCGTGTCGTGAGCAAAGCCCTGCGCGCTTATGCGCAAAGCGTGTCAAGCGCGGACAAGGGTGGAGTCCGAATCATTGACTAAACGTCTTTCAACTCCAACATTAACGTCTCGAATCGAAACAAAAAAAGGTTTTTACTAAATAAAGAAATGAAAGTGAAACAGATGAAGGGTAGTTACGCCCTGTTTGAATCGCTATTGGCAGAAAAGGTTGACACCATCTTCGGATATCCTGGAGGTTCTATCATCCCTGTTTACGACGCTCTCTATGACTATACCGACCGCATCAACCACATTCTTGTTCGTCATGAACAAGCGGCGGCTCACGCTGCCGAAGGCTATGCGCGTGTCTCTGGCAAAGTCGGTGTGGCTCTTGTGACTTCCGGTCCGGGAGCGACCAACACCATCACTGGCATCGCCGATGCAATGATGGACAACACGCCTATCGTCGTCATTGCGGGTCAAGTGGCTACAACGGCTCTCGGAAGTGACGCTTTCCAAGAAACCGACCTTGTTGGTGTCACCCAACCGGTCACCAAATGGAGTTATCAGATTCGTCGCCCCGAAGATATTCCGTGGGCAGTCTCACGCGCTTTCTATATTGCACAGAGTGGACGACCTGGTCCTGTCGTGCTTGACTTGACCAAGAATGCGCAAACGGGCATCTGTGACTTCTCTTACCAGAAGACGGAGTTCATTCGTTCCTACATTCCGGACCCGGAAATTGATAAGGAAGTAATAGAACAAGCGGCACACATCATCAATGCCGCCAAGAAGCCTTTTGCCCTCATCGGACAAGGTGTCATCCTCGCCAATGCGGAGAAGGAAGTGAAACAAATGCTCGAAAAGGCCAACATCCCTGCTGCTACTACGCTCATGGGACTTTCCGCCATCTCAAGCAAACACCCGCTCAACAAGGGAATGCTTGGCATGCACGGCAACTTGGGTCCTAACATGAAGACCAACGAGTGCGACGTGCTCATTGCCATTGGTATGCGATTCAGCGACCGCGTGACTGGCAAACTGGCCACCTATGCCAAACAAGCCAAAGTCATTCACTTTGACATTGATCAAAGCGAAATAGGTAAAAATGTGAAAGTGACACTCGGTGTTTTAGGCAACATCAAGGAGTCCGTTCCAATGGTCACGGATTTGCTCACTGAACAACGACACGATGACTGGATCAAGTCCTTTGAACCACTCGAACGGAAAGAACACGACAAAGTCCTTCTGAAAGAAGTTGAAGAGGCAAAAGGACCTATCCACATGGGCGAGGTCATAGCAAAGATTTCGGAAGCCACGGGACACAAAGCCGTGCTCGTAACCGACGTGGGACAAAACCAAATCATCGCCGCACGCTATTTCAAATACACGAAGACACGTTCCTTGGTCACTTCTGGCGGATTGGGAACAATGGGATTCTGTCTCCCTGCTGCAATGGGAGCGAAATTAGGTGCGCCAAGCCGAACCATCTTTGCCGTGTGTGGTGATGGTGGCTTCCAAATGACCGTTGAGGAATTGGGAACAATTCTCCAAAGCCAAATTGGAATAAAGATAATACTGCTCAACAACAATAAGTTGGGTATGGTACGCCAATGGCAGAAACTTTTCTGGCAACGTCGCTACTCTTTCACCGACATGATCAACCCTAACTTCAATACCATCGCTGACGCCTATGGTATTCGTAATCGGATGGTTAACAAACGAGAGGAAATCGATGACGCCATTGCCGACATGATGAAAGACGATAAGGCATTCCTGCTTGTCGTAAACACCGAACCTGACGTGATGGTTTACCCTATGACTCCTGCCGGTGACGACGTTACCAACGTGCTGTTGGAAGAAAGTTCCAAATAATTTTTTTCGACTCTGAGCTTATTTATTCGATATGGAAGAAAGAACATTATATACGGTTACCGTATTCTCTGAAAACAGAGTGGGTCTGTTGAACCAAATTTCTATCATTTTCAACCGACGTCAACTCAACATCGAAACTCTCAGCGTGTCTCCTTCCGCTTTGCGGGGCATTCACAAATTTACCATAACCACCTACACGGATCACGACACCATTGAAAAGGTTGTGGCGCAGATTGACAAACGTGTGGACATCCTTAAGGCTTATTACAACACCGACAGCGAACTTGTTTACCAAGAAATCGCTCTCTACAAGGTGTCCACCAATGCGCTGCTCAAGTTGGGATCCATCGAGAGCCTCATTCGACAACACAACATCACCATTCTTGAAATAACCGACAACAGCGTCGTTTTCCAAAAGACAGGTCTCTACGACGAGACACAACGTCTTTTCGACGAACTGCAACAAAGCATCGGTGTGCTGCAATTCATTCGAAGCGGACGTGTTGCCATCACGCGCAGCAAGGTCGAACGCCTTAGCGACATGCTCGAACAGATAGAAAAAATCAGGGAACGTAAAAGCAAACACGCATAACTTCCCATCAACACACGAATTGACCCATGCAAAAGATTGGTGAAGCACATTTCGAGATAGAACCCAGCCATTGCGACAATTCTGGCAAGGCGTCCATCACCCATATCTACGACTTGATGCAGAAGATTGCGGCCAAACACGCCAACACCAATGGCTTTGGCTACAATGACATCACAAGCAGCAATCTTGCATGGGTACTTAGTCGCTTTGGCATTTTCGTCAACCGCTACCCCGCCAACGAGGAAAAAATCAAACTGATTACGTGGGTAAGTGCCATTGACCGCTTTTTTACGCAACGCAATTTCGCTTGCTTCGACGCTGACGACAACATCATCGCCAAGGCGGTTTCCTTTTGGGCGGGCATTGACATCAAAACGCGCCGTCCGACCAATCTGATGGACATACAAAACGGTAGTCTGTTACAGGTTCTCACGCAACCTGAACAAGACATCGTCATGCCACGATTGTTCAAGATTCCTGCCGTCGATACCGCTCCCATCAAGGAATATATTCCGCAATACAGCGACATTGACATCAACCGACACTTCAACTCCATCAAGTATGTTGAGCATGCGCTCAACCTCTACAGTGCCGACCTACTTTCCGGTGCCTTTATCGAATCACTTGAGATTGTCTATCTTGCCGAAATCCTTCCAAACATGCAAATCGCATTTTGCAAGGACGGAGACATCATTGACATGAAAAACTTGGCAGATGGGAAATCCATGTGCCGTATGAGATTGCATTTCAAATAAACTTACCCCCTCTTGTTCATTGCGATACGGGCAAGCAACTCTATCGTGCGCAACTTGTCTTTGTAATAATTGTTCGCATTGATTTTTTCTTGACTCAATGCGGCGTCGCTATTTCCACCCCAGCGACGGCAGAGGTATAGACTCTCATATATGCGCCCAATCTTCCACTCTCTTGAAATGCGCAAACCCATGGCGTAATCTTCGCCATACGACGTATTGGGCAGTCTCAACTTTCTTAACAAGGTCGTGCTGAATATCCTCGGTGCTCCCAATCCATTGATTCGAAGCGCATTGTTCATTCCGTTCTGCTCCGTCCACTCCTTATGGTCAATAAGTCCCGGAGGCATTTCGTTAAGTTCAAAATCCGTGATTGTATAACTTCCAACCAGCATTCCGCACGCCTGTCGTTCCAACTCGTCATGTATGAGTTGCAATACATGCTCGCCTGAATACAAGTCGTCGCTATCCAATTGTGCGCACCATTTGCCACAACGTTGATCATCCGCGGCACGCATCCAACATCCACCTATTCCCAAATCCTTTCTTTCTGGAATAATATGGATGACAACCTTATTCTCTTGGGCGTACTTTTCTATCACCTCACTCGTCCCGTCCGTCGAATAGTTATCTACCACAAGAATATTAAAGTCAAAATCCGTCACCTGTTTCAAAACGCTCTCAATTGCGTCTGAAATAGTTTTGACACGGTTTTTGACAGGAATCACCACCGACATTTCTACGGGGAAAGCATCCCCACCATCTGGCAATTCCGCCCTATACTCTGGAACAATTGCGCCAACCCTTCGCAAATAATCGGTACATGCCTGTTCCATTTCCAACTGCACTTCCTTATTTCGTGGGTTCACATAATCAAACTGCTGCTCCCCGCTCTTTCGCTTATCCGTCTTATTCACGACATAAAGTGCCTCTGGCAAATGAAAGAACTCGCCTTCCTCACTCAACCTCAATCGCAAATCATACCAATCTGCATACTGATAAGTTTGAGTCTGTTTCTCTTTGGCACGTTCATAAGCGTCCTTACGAACCATCACAACCGCTCCGAAGTCAAAATCATCACGCAAACTCCCTTTCTGATAATCAATCAACGGATGCTTCTCCAATGCATCTTCATCTTTCAACATGCAGTCGGAATAGAGCAAGACACACTTCGTGTCGTTCATGACATTCTTCATGCGCTCCATGGCGGATGCTGTCAAATCCAATTCCGCACCCTCACCGCGCAAATGTATGAGCACGTAGTCTTCCGATACGATTGTCGTACGATATGCCATTTTTACTCGAAATCGTTTGTAACGTCAACGTCCTTTTTCAATACCCAACGCTTGCCCTTCTTCTTCAATTGGTCGTAACTCATGTCCGGACCGTTGCAGCCCAACGGATTGTCATATTCGTCACTCAACGGCGTTACATGGTCAAAGACGAAACGCTTCTTCTTTTCGTCATAGACAAGCGAGATGTTCAAATTCGAACAATACGTGAACACGATTCTATCCGCCTTTCCATGATACCCCTTGAAGGTCTCATCACCGCCCAACAAGAGTTTTTCATCTGAGAAGTCCAACACGTCTATGATTTTCATTTTCATGCTTGGATTCGGTTGGCTCCATCCCAAAACGATGTATTGCGGATCATCTCCTTTCTTAATGTTCATCACTTTGTAATAGAGCGCGCCATACCAACGCCGTGGGGCTATCTTTTGCGTCTCACGCGGAATGTAAACGGCACTGTTTTGTTCCAACGCCCAAACTTTATCCGTATTCAAGTCTTGAATCAGTCCGTAAAAACGATAACTCAAATCTTCCAACTCAATGCACCAAGTATAGACGCGAATGTTATAATCGTCACTATAAATCCGCCCTATGTTCTGAAGACTGTCAAACGGATAGAAAAAAGACCCTTGCAAACGCAATGAATTTCTGAATCTTGCGAATATTCGATTGTTTATCTCAATGCGTTCTTCACTGCGTGTATCCCTTTGCAACAGACTGTCAAACATCAACTTCAGCTCCTTCTCCTCTCGAAGCAGTTCTGGCGAGAATTTGATTTTGCGCATCCTGATCAACGAATCCTTTATGCCTGCCAATATCTCGTCATTCACCTGCTGTGCCGACGGAGTAACAATGTTTGCCCTTTCCATAGTTGTCGGAGTAGCCAACACTTGTGTCAAATCCTTCGGATTTCCACTTTTATTCGTGTCAACAGTGTCCTTCTTCATCGGAAGGCTTTCAGGAAAAACATCTTCGCCGCTTTTCTTCTTGGCGTTGACCTCCAACACCATACCAACAAGGGCTAAGACTATCAAAATAATTTTCTTGTTCATTAGGATGCACATTTTTCGTTTGACCTAATTCGCTAAAGGCGCGCACTACGCAATCCTTACTCTACCATATTGTGGAAGACATTCTGCACGTCTTCGTCTTCTTCCAACTTCTCAAGCAGCTTTTCAACACCGGCTCTGTCTTCTTCGCTCAGTTCTTTCATGTCGTTTGGAATGCGCTCAAACTCTGCGCTAACGATTTCATAGCCGTTGTCTTCCAAATATTTTTGAATCTGGTTGAAACTTTCATAAGCACCATACAGCACGACATTGTTATCGTCGTCCCTGTCTAATTCATCTACTCCCAAATCTATCAGTTCCAACTCCAACTCCTCAAGGTCCATTCCCTCTTTTTCCTTGATTTTGAATACCGATTTATGGTCAAACAAGAACGAGAGCGAACCGCTCGTTTGCAAGTTTCCTCCGCACTTGTTGAAGTAGGAACGAATATTTGCTACCGTACGATTACTATTGTCCGTCGCAGTTTCTATCACAATACCGATTCCGTGAGGTCCATATCCTTCATAGACAATCTCCTTATAATCGCCCTGATCCTTGTCCGTCGCCTTCTTGATGGCACGCTCAACGTTTTCTTTTGGCATGCTTGCCGCCTTTGCGTTCTGCATCAAGGCGCGCAATCGAGGGTTACCCGTTGGGTCTGGACCTCCAGCCTTCACTGCCATCGTGATTTCTTTTCCTAACTTCGTGAACGTACGGGCCATATTGCCCCATCTTTTCAATTTACGCGCTTTGCGATACTCAAACGCTCTTCCCATTGCTTTTCAATAATAATTATTAACGGTTTTTTGTTTTCGCGAATATATAAAATAAATCATTTTTCCGTGACAGTCTCATTCCTCAATTCATTATCTTTGCTATCAATTATGAAAAAAATCTTTCTGCTTCTTTTTACCCTCTCCGCCACCCTCACTCCCTCCCTCGCAAACCCAAAGAATAAATCAATGCAAGACGAAAAACAATTTGATTACCACGTTGACCGATTTGCCGACCTCGAAATTCTCCGATATCAAGTGCCTGGTTTTGAAAAGCTTTCCCTTCGACAAAAACTTTACATCTACTATTTGTCTCTTGCGGCACAAGAAGGACGCACCATCCTCTATGACCAAAACAACCGGCACAACCTGCACATCCTTCATACACTTGAAGCCATTTACGTCTCCCTTCCTGACAAGGAGAAACAGACAGAGCAATTCAAGAATCTGGAAGTTTATCTGAAAAGGGTCTGGTTTTCTAACGGCATCCACCACCATTACGCTACAGACAAGTTTTCTCCGCTTTTTGAACGCGATTGGTTCATCAACGTATTCCGATGCGTTCCTGAGCACTTGCTTCGTCTTGACAAAGACGAAACTGCGCAAATGCGTCTTGATGAAATCCTTCCTGTCATCTTTGACCCTTCTGTCGATGCCAAACGCGTCAATCAAGCCGAGGGACAAGACCTCCTGCTCACCTCTGCTGAAAACTATTACTTCGGTGTAACACAATCCGAAGCGGAACAATTCTACAACGCCATGCGCAAGGAAGGAGATTTGGAGCCGCTCTCTTACGGACTGAACTCGAGGTTAGTCAAGCAAGACGGACAACTTAACGAAGAGATCTGGAAAGTCGGAGGCAAATACTCTCAGCAGATAGAAAACATAGTCCACTATCTGCGTTTGGCACGTCAATATTCCGAAAACGAACAACAGAACAAGGTGATTGACCTTCTCATTCGCTTTTACGAGATAGGCGATCTGAAAACATTTGACGATTACTCCATCCAATGGGTCAAAGAAACGGATGGGCATGTTGACTTTGTCAATGGTTTCATTGAGACATACGGAGACCCACTGGACATCAAAGCGTCTTGGGAATCCATTGTCAATTTCAAAGACACCGCTGCCACACATCGCACCGAGACCTTAAGCGATCATGCGCAATGGTTCGAAGACAATTCTCCTGTCGATGCGCGATTCAAGAAAAAACAAGTCAAAGGAGTCTCAGCCAAAGTCATCACGATGGCATTCCTTGGTGGCGACTGCTACCCTGCCACACCTATTGGGATCAACCTCCCTAATGCAAACTGGATCAGACAAACGCACGGATCCAAATCCGTCACCATCGAAAACATTACGTTCGCTTACAGCGAAGCCGCCAAGGGAAATGGATTCAAAGAGGAATTCATGCTGAGCGACATCGAACGCCAACGTGCGGAGAAATATGGCTATTTGGCAGATAATCTCCATACCGACCTGCACGAATGCCTTGGGCATGGATCAGGACAGCTCCTTCCTGGTGTCAGTCGTGAATCTCTCGGCGTTTACGGAAGCACCATCGAAGAAGCGCGCGCTGATCTCTTCGGTCTCTACTACACCGCTGACCCAAAAATTGTTGAGTTGGGGTTATTACCTGACAGCGAAGCTTATAAAGCCGAATACTATAGTTATATGATGAACGGACTGATGACACAACTCACGCGCATACTACCAGGTAACAATATTGAGGAAGCACACATGCGAAACCGATCGCTCATTGCCCACTGGGTATTGGAAAAAGCGAGCAAAGAGAAACATCCTGCGGTTCAACTCATCAAGGAAAATGGCAAGACATTCGTTCAAATCAATGATTATGTCAAACTACGCTCCTTCTTTGGCGAACTGTTAGCGGAAATACAACGCATTCGATCCACGGGCGACTTCAACGCCGCCAAAAACATAGTTGAGAGCTATGGAGTGAAGGTCAACCCAACGCTTCACGACGAAGTTCTTCAACGCTATAAGCGACTGAATCTCGCTCCTTACAAAGGGTTTGTAAATCCTGTTTACACGCTCGTCAAAGATGACGATAACAAGATTACGGACGTTGTTGTTTCCTACGACGAAGACTATACGCACCAACACTTACGCTACGATGGATATATTCGATAATTTTTATTCACTATAAAAAACACAACATCAATAACAATAATCTTAAATTTAACACATCATGAAACGTTTCTTCCTTTTAGGTTTTGCGATGTTATACTGCTTCATGTCACATGCGGCAACTCCAGTCATCACCCTCGCAAGTGACCAAGGTGGGTCCTTGTTAGCAATCGGCACAAGCAGCCCTTACGCCGTTTCAACTGCCGTCAACGACCCTACCGACCCTCTCGCCACAGATGGCATACTCCTCAATGTAACCAACTCCCCGACCTCCTTCACGTTTTCTTCAAACAACACGTCTGTTGTCACGAACAGCAATTGCTCTTGCACCCTCGTCAGCGGCACGATTTATCGTCTCATCATTCGTGCTACAGGCAAAGGTTATGCAACAGTATCCGTCACGGCATCCAATGGCAGCAACTCCTCCGCGTTCAAAGTCAACGTTGCCTCGTCTGCCGCTTCAGAACGTTCTGATAGCACCACGTTCCACACCTTGATAGCCGATGCTTCGGCTGCCGCCGAGGTGGGCGAAGACTACATGCTCATTGCTGACGACGAGACCAACCTCTTGCGACTTTACAATCGCAATCGCTCCGGTGCATCAATCAAGACCTTTGATGTCACGACAGGAGCGGGTGGCACCAATGGCGAGGAATTTGACATCGAAGCCGCCTCCGCCAGCCATATCTATCCGAATCGCATCTATTGGGCTACCTCTATGGGTAACAACAAGAGCGGCAAACTCAAACCTTACAGAAACCGTGTCTTCGCGACTGAAATCAGTGGCACAGGAACATCAACAACCGTTACCGTGAAAAGTTATACGGACAAGATGCGTGACGCTCTCATCTCTTGGGGTAACTCCTACGGCTGGGACTTCACCAACTCCGCCAAAAAAAACATGATTCCTAAAGACATTGCCGGTTTCAATATCGAAGGCCTTTCCTTACGTATGAATGGTGAAGAAGCCTTCATCGGTTTCCGCGCTCCTTGCGTGCCTGTCAAGAACACGACTCCAACTTCTTCCAACCGCAAATATGCGATTCTCGCTCCTGTGAAGAACTTTGAAACAATGATGAATGTCAACGGCAAGTCTTCCATCAACCCGACGTTTGGCGAACCTGTTCTTTTTGATTTTAATAGTTTGGGCATCCGCTCTATCGAGAAGGCAGGAACCGCTGGCTACCTCATCATTGCGGGTCTTTACACCGGTGGTGGCTCCCCTTCTGTTTACCTATGGAATGGTCGCGCACCCGAAAACAGCGGTTCTAACCCTATCTCTGTGGGTTCCGACCTCGTTAAGTTGGACATCGACTTGTCCAACCTCGTGCAACCATCCACCGACGGAGGTGTCGAAGGTCACCCGGAAGCCCTCATGGCAATACAAGACGGGAACACCATCACCATATATATCATTTGTGACAACGGATCCGTTGACTACTATGGTGACGGCAACGAAGCAAAAGCGCTCACCAACGACCAATTCAAAAAATTCCGTCAAGACATCTTCACCTATGTCATCCCTGAAGAATTTGTAACCGAAAACACAGAAACCGTTCAAGACACCCCACTTGGGATACGCATCCTCGGCAACAACATTATGACCGACGACAAATCCGTCATCAACATCTTTGACCTTTATGGAAAGCCTGTTACCTCGGGCGTCGGTTCTGTAACCGTCCCTTCTGGCATCTACATTGCCAAGACATCGAACGCCACGGTAAAAGTCATCGTTACTCAATAAAATCCAAACATCTTATTTATAATCTCTAAAAAGGGAGTGTCGTTTGACACTCCCTTTTTTGTTAAAAACATGTTCAATAACATAAAAAAATGCACACTAAAAAAAGTATATCAAATCAAAAAAAACATGAATTTTGTGCCGTATGTTGTGATATTTGGTTCACACATACGCGAACACACAAAAACACACACAACCTTATACTATGAAAAACTTAACGGCACGACTCCTCGCAGCCCTTTTTATGCTTTCATGCGCACTCCATCTGAGTGCCCAATCCTATTGTCTTGAGTCCGCAATAGGCTACGCTTCGGGGGTCACAGGAGGTGCGGGAAAATCCGTATCGCTCATTACCAACCAATCACAACTTGCCACGGCACTGAAAAACGGTAATGGCATCTACATCATCACCGAGAGTTTCAACGTGACCTCAGTCATCAAAGGTACTGGTAGCAACTATACCCTACTTGCTATGCCAGGTGTGACCCTGACTGGAACATTGCGTGACAAGAGTGCGGGTATCTTCAACCTAAGTGGTGGTAGCAACATCATCCTCCGCAACCTGACCTTGGTCGGTGCCGGTGCCTACGACTGCGACGCCTCGACAGGAGACGACATTACCTTGCAGGGAGCAAAGAACGTATGGATTGACCACTGCGACATTTCCGACGGTGTGGACGGCAACCTCGACATCAAGTCAAGTTCGGATAACATCACCGTCTCTTGGACTAAATTCCATTACGACAAAGCCCCTAAGGCGGGAGGCTCTGGAGGAACGGATGACCACCGTTTCAATGGCTTGATCGGTTCAAGTTCCAGTGACAAACCTTCGGACGGAACTTACAACGTTAGTTTCATCGGCTGCTGGTGGGCTGACGGTTGCGTCGAGCGTATGCCACGTGCCCGTAACTGTCTCGTTCAGTGCATCAACGACTATTGGGGCTCAAAGGACGCCAATTATTACATCGGACCAGAAAACGGAAGCCTTTATTGCGAAGGATGCTACTTTGACAACCGTTCGAGCAAGATAAAAACTTCCACCATCGTGAAATCCTACGGTGGCACAAACAAGGTTCAATTCAAGGACTGCTATTCACCTGTCGGGTTACCGACATCAACAACGGTGAGTGCCACTGCAAGTCTCGGATCTTACGAGATTCTCTCCGCCACCGCCGCCAAGACTGCCGTCACTGACGTATCGTGCGGTGCGGGCGCAACCCTCTTAGTCAACAAGACAACGGGTGAAGTGTCTTCGCCTTGCGACGCTGCCATCACCTTGGTATTAACAAGCGAAGAAGCGACGGACGCACAAACCGTTGTCCGTGGACATGCCATCACCAGCATTCAATACACCGCTGGCGGTGACGCCAACAACATCACCGTCACGGGACTTCCTGCGGGAGTCACCTTCTCCAAGAGCGGTCTCGTTGCCACCATTTCAGGAACACCAACGACGGCAGGCACCTATACTTATACGGTAACTGCGTCAGATGCTGGTGGTAACAAGAAAACAATGACAGGTACCATCACGGTCGAAAACCCTGTTAAAGCGAACCTCTCCATCTCACCTTCAACCGTCACCGTAGAGCAAGGAAAAGAGATGACCTCCATTGTCGTGACGGCTGACCATGCGGTCAACACGTGGAATTTCACATCACCACTGCCTACGGGCATCACCTACTCCACGACTTCAACGACCTTGACCATTTCTGGTACTGCTGACCTCGGTGCCACCATCAAAGATTACCCTCTCTCTGTGACGGCTACCAATGATGCGGGAACATCAACGGCAGTCGTTGGAACGATTACAGTCGTTGAACCAAGCAAGTGTACCGTCTATCCTTGGTTCTTCTACGAAGCGGATGCGACCGCCGCTGGCATTACCAATAGTAGCCGCCTCACCGTGACGGAAGATGGCAGCAGCAGCAAGACTGGTAGCATCACCATTGACGGAACGACCTATAACATCACAAGACGAAGCGGGAACAACACCTCACACGCTCTTTCTTTCACTGTCAACACAGGTTATGTAGGTACACTTTACGGCATCATCAACTCCAGCGGAAGCAGCACACGAACCATCCAACTGCTCAAGGACGGAACGCCTTACACGACATTCTCTGTCAGCGGAAGTGACATGCAAGGACTGACATTGGCATCCAACCTTCCTGCGGGCACCTATACATTAGGCACACAAGACGGTAACTGGGGATTAGGATTCTATGCCCTCAAAGAATGTCTGGACCTTTGTGATCCACAGACACTCACCCTCAATCCAGCCTCGACAACGGCATTGGTTGATGAAAACGTGACTATCACACCAATCAAGAGCGGCACGGGCGACATCACCTACACCATCACCAAGGGTGGCGCAGCCACAACCGATGCGACCATCACCGCCAACGTGTTCACGGCTACGGCGATAGGCACTTACACCATCTCCGCAGATATTGAACGTGACGACAACTACTGTGCCGCCACCTCTTCCGAAATCACTATTACGGTTTCATGCGTACCTCAAACACTCACGCTTGGGGCAAGCAGCACCAACGTTGAAAAGAACACCAACGTCACCATCACCCCTACCAAGAGCGGTACTGGAACCATCACATACGGAGTGACCGATGGCGAAGACAATGCCACGGCAACTGCTTCCGTCACCAACAAAGGTGTGTTCTCTGCCACTGCCGACGGAGCGTACAAGGTAACGGCAACCATTGCCGCTGACACCAAGTTCTGTGCGGCGACAGCCACACCTCTTGACATCACGGTACTCACTCGTCCGTCCGTGACAGTCAACAAAACGACACAAACAGTCGAAGCAGGAAGTGCGATTGTCAATATCGTATTCACGGCTACGGGTGGAACGGTTGCAAGTTGGAACGATCTCACAGCCTCGCTTCCAACCGGACTTACCGCTGCCGTAAGCCTCGACAAAACGACATTGACCATCTCGGGCACGGTAAGCGAGAGTGCGTTGCAAAAGACCTATTCGTTGACTGCTACCGCTACCAATGCGGCAGGAAACGGTAGTGCTACAAGCAACATCACCGTTAACTGCAAAAGCCAAACCCTCTCACTCAGTGCCCCTTCTCCAATCAAGGTCGGAGGCTCCTCTACCATCACTCCGACCAAGAGTGGTAGCGGAACCATCACCTACTATTTGAGCACCACGACAGGGGCTACCATAAGCGACAACGCCGTTACCGGTCTCCAAGTTGGCACCTATTCTGTCTATGCGACAATCGCGGCAGATGCGGTTTACTGCTCGGCGACTTCCTCTGCCATTGAGATTGCCGTGGAAGACGACCCTACCCCAACGATTACCCACACCCCTGCTTCACAGAGCATCAACCTCACGGAGAATATCACCGCCATCACCTTTACCTCTACCGAGGCAGGAACGTTCAACTATGGCGTTCTTCCTGATGGATTGACAGCATCCGTAAGTCCTGACAACAAGACCCTAACCATCTCAGGAACACCAACAGCCGCTGGAACGCATACCATTTCCGTTAGCGTGACAGGTTCGACCACAGGCAAAACTTCTAACGTTTATTCCGCTACCGTCAACGTCGGTTCTGTAACACCAGCCCTCACCCTGACGGCTGATGACAAGACGATACTGACTGGCTCGACCGCCACCCTCACCGCTACGGCTACCTCTTACAACAGTTCTGTTTCCAGCATCGTAATCAAGGAGGGAGAAACGACACTTACGACTATCAATGCGACAACAGGAACTTACACCTACACGGCGGCATCCGATGGAGAACATGTCATAACCGCTATCCTCACCGATGCGGCAGGCAAAACGGCAACAACAACCATTACTATCACGGCAAGTGCTCCAACCGCACCTATTGCCACGATTAAGTCCAATGCCTCTGCCATCAATCTGGGTAGCAGCTTCACTTTAACAGCAAATGGAATCCTCACCACGGGAACCGCTATAACCAATATTGTCATTCTCAATGGAGCGACTCCGCTTAACTCTGGTTCCGACAATCCTCTCGTTTATGTATGGACTCCTACTGCCACTGGAACCTACACCGTATCCGCAATGGCTACGGACAACCAAACCCTTACAGGAACATCCACGGGTCTTGTCCTCACCGTTAATCCGAACAAACCTGTGCTCAGCACTCCTGCTTCCGCAAGCGTGAAACGTGGAACGGCAATGACTCCGGTAGTCATCACCTCCGACAGCGCATGCACATGGAGCGTTTCAACCCTTCCTGATGGCATCACCTTTGCCGTTAGCGGAGACAAGAGGACACTCACCATCAGTGGTACTCCTTCGGGTTCAGCGACGTTAGGTGCGACGAACTACACGGTAACCGCAACAACCAACAGCAGCACAAGTGCTTCTGTCAATGGAACGATTGCCATTTCCGCTGCAGACAAAGCAACACTCACCGTTTCTCCATCTTCTACGGTGACTGCCACCATCAACAAGGTTGCCACAACTACAACGGTAACGGCTGATGCTGATGTCACCTACAATGTTGCCGCTATCAACGCCGCTCTTCCAGCTGGTATGACAGCGACACAAACCAACACAAGAACACTGACTATTTCCGGAACACCTTCAACCTCGGGAACCTACACTCTCTCAGTTTCCGCTACCAACGCGTCGAGTCAGGTAACTTCAACGACGGTAACCGTAGTCGTCAACAAAGCGGACGTAATTGCCTTGAGTTGCGACCTCATCAACGACATCACTTGCGCCGTCAGCGGACCTACGGTCATTACGATTGAAAACACCTTGGGAACCGTCGTTAAGACGATCTACAACGGAACACCAACAACCGATACGCTACAAATAATTTATCAAGTCAATGATATCGGCACCGGCACGTTCTACGTGAAAGTCAACGGAGTAACCAAACAAACGATTACAGTGGAATAAATAATTTCAATTTGAGACAAAGAGACCCCGAAACAAAAATTTCGGGGTCTCTTTATTTTTCCCTTTCACCCTCTTATTCCTTTCTCCGTCTTCAACTTCTTTCCGCGTAATTTATTCATTGGATTTTTTGTATTTTTGCAAATTAAAAAAATCACACAGATAAATTGCAAAAAACATAACACACAATATGGCATTCAACATTACTTCTCTATTGAAGAAAATACTTGGCAGCAAGTCCGAACGCGACATGAAGGAAATCACCCCATTCGTCGAACTGATTAAAGCGGAATACCCTGCCATACAAAGTCTTTCCAACGACGAACTGAGAGCGAAATCCGCCGCCCTTCGACAAGAAATCGCCGAATTAGTCGCTCCCGATAAAGAGAAAATCAAACAACTCAAAGAAGAAATCGAACAAACGGAAATAGACAAAAGAGAAAAAATCTTCAATGAGATTGACCAAATCGAAAAGGACATCCAAGCCAAATACGACCAGAAATTAGACGAAATCATGCCTGTTGTCTTTGCCATTGTCAAAGACACGGCTCGACGTTTCATGCAGAATGAGGAAACAGTTGTGACCGCCAACGATTTCGATCGCAATCTGGCGGCAAAGCCAAGCAACGATTTCATTCGTATTGAAGGCGATAAGGCCATCTACAAAAACGAATGGACTGCAGGTGGCAATAAAATCAAATGGGACATGTGCCATTACGACGTCCAACTCTTCGGTGGTGTCGTCCTGCACAAAGGCAAGATTGCCGAGATGGCAACCGGCGAAGGTAAGACCTTGGTAGCGACGTTGCCGGTATTCCTCAACGCACTGACGGGTGAAGGCGTTCACATGGTCACCGTGAACGACTACTTAGCTAAACGTGACTCCGAATGGATGGGGCCGCTCTACATGTTCCATGGCATCAGCGTGGACTGCATCGACAAATACGAACCCAACAGCCAACAACGTCGTGATGCCTACAATGCGGACATCACCTTTGGAACGAACAACGAGTTTGGTTTCGACTACCTCCGTGACAACATGGCGACATCCCCGCTCGACCTTGTACAACGCAAACACAACTATGCCATCGTTGATGAGGTGGATAGCGTGCTCATTGACGACGCTCGCACACCTCTCATCATCTCCGGTCCTGTCAGCCGCCAACAAGCGGATCAACTCTTTGATGAGTTGCGACCAGTCGTGGAAAATCTGGTGAACTTGCAACGTAATCTTGCAACCAACTACCTCACAGAAGCAAAACGCAAAATGGCAAGCCAAGACAAAAAAGAACAAGAAGAAGGCGAAGTCGCACTCTTCCGAAGCTATAAGGCGTTGCCAAAAAACACTCCGCTCATCAAATACCTTAGCGAACAAGGTGTCAAAAAACGCATGCAGAAAACAGAAGAGTTCTTCATGCAGGAGAACAACAAGAACATGCATGTCGCCACCGATCCGCTCTATTTTGTCATTGACGAGAAGAACAAGACCATCGAACTCACGGACAAAGGTATTGATCAATTGTCCAAATCTAAAGATGACCCTCAGTTCTTCGTGCTACCTGACGTGGGTAGCGAAGTGGCGGAAATAAAAGCCAACGCCTCCCTTTCTGACAACGAGAAACGTGAACGTGAAGATGCCCTCATGCAGAAATATAGTGCCAAGGCGGAAATTCTTCATGTCATCAACCAACTGCTGAAGGCATACACGCTTTTCTATAAAGACGAGGAATATATCGTCTCTGATGGAAAAGTTCTCATTGTCGATGAACAAACAGGACGTATCATGGATGGCAGACGATACAGCGACGGACTGCATCAAGCCATCGAGGCAAAAGAGCGTGTCAAGGTCGAAGCGGCAACCCAAACCTTCGCGACTATAACGCTCCAGAACTACTTCCGCATGTACCACAAACTTGCCGGTATGACAGGTACGGCAGAGACCGAAGCGGGTGAGTTTTGGAACATCTACAAACTCGATGTCGTCGTCATCCCTACCAACAAGCCAATCGCTCGAATTGACATGGACGACCGCATATATCGGACCAAACGAGAGAAATACAATGCGGTAATCGAAGAAGTTGAACGACTCATCAACGAGGGGCGACCAGTCCTTGTCGGAACGACTTCGGTCGAAATCAGCGAACTGCTTAGCCGAATGCTGACACTCCGCCACATCAAGCACAACGTGCTCAATGCCAAACTTCACCAAAAAGAAGCGGACATCGTGGCACAGGCTGGTATGAAAGGAACGGTCACCATCGCCACGAACATGGCAGGACGTGGTACCGACATCAAACTTAGCGATGAAATAAAGGAGAAAGGCGGTCTCGCCATCATTGGAACAGAACGACACGAAAGCCGACGTGTTGACCGACAACTTCGTGGACGTGCAGGACGACAAGGCGATCCCGGTAGTTCCGTTTTCTATGCATCCATCGAAGACAACCTCATGCGCCTCTTTGCCAATGAACGCATTGCGGGTCTCTTGGATCGTCTTGGATTTAAGGAGGGTGAGATGATTACCCATCCATGGATTTCCAAGTCTATCGAAAAAGCTCAGAAAAAAGTCGAGGAAAACAACTTCGGAATACGTAAGCGACTGCTCGAATACGATGACGTGATGAACAAACAACGTACCGTCATCTACCAACGCCGACGCCACGCCCTCATGGGCGAACGCATTGGCGTGGACATCGCTAACATGTTCTACGACGCCACAGCTCTCATGGCTGATGTTTATGGCGATGACTACCAGGCACTTGCCCAAGAAGCACTTGAAGTTCTCTGCATCAACTTGCCTTTTTCGGAAGAAGACCTCAAGACACTCAAACCCGGTCAAGTTGCCAACCGACTTTACGATGCCGCGCTCGAATCGTTCAAACGTCGCATGGATCACGTCGTTGAAGTTGCAAACCCTGTCATTCAAAGAGTCTTCGAAGAGAAAGGACAACAATACCAAAACATCCTTGTTCCTTTTACCGACGGTAAAAGGGTGTTCCAAATCTCTGTCAATCTGAAAAAAGCCGCTGAAACACAAGCGCGTGAAGTGGTCAAAGAATTTGAAAAGACCATTCTGCTTTATGTCATTGACGACAACTGGAAAGAACACCTCCGCGCATTGGACGAATTGCGCAGCAATGTTCAAAATGCCACCTACGAACAAAAAGATCCTTTGTTGATTTACAAGTTAGAGTCCTACAACCTCTTCAAGACAATGGTTGATACGGTCAATCGCTCCACCCTCTCCATCCTTATGCGCGGGCAGATTCCTATGCCTGACCCAGAACAAGTTCGCCAAGCGATGCCAGAACAACGCACCGACCGACACAACTACCAAGAGCGTAAGGACGAAGCGGCACAAGTCGCTGCTGCACAACGTCAAGCCTCATCGCAAGACACTCGAGCACAACAAAAGCAACAACCCGTACACGTTGAGAAGAAAATAGGACGTAACGACCCTTGCCCATGTGGCAGCGGAAAGAAATACAAGAACTGTCACGGCAAAGGCATCGCTTAAAAACCCGTTGAACAATAACAAAACCAAGTTCTTTCGTCATGCTTTCTTCTATTGTTTGGAACGTTGATCCTATCATTTTTTCCTTAGGACCAGTTCACGTTCATTGGTATGGACTCATGTGGGCTATCGGATTCATCGGTGGCTATGAAATCATTCGGAGGGAATTTCGGCACGAGAAACTGCCGGACGATTGGGCGGACAAGATTTTTATCTACATGGCTATTGGCACCATCATAGGCGCGCGCTTGGGGCACTGCCTTTTCTACGGATGGGTTGATACTCCCAACGGGCTTGTCAACACCTATTTGCAACACCCATCCAGCCTCCTCAAAATATGGGAAGGTGGGCTTAGCAGCCATGGCGGTGCATGTGGCATACTCATCGCAATGGCTCTTTTCAATCAGTTCGTTTCCAAGAAAGGCTTTATCTGGATTTTTGACAGACTAGTACCTGCCGTCGCTTTTTGCGGAGCATGCATCCGTTTCGGGAATCTCACGAACAGTGAGATATATGGCATTCCGACCAACCTCCCGTGGGGATTCATATTTGTTCGTGACGGACAAACCATTCCTTGCCACCCTACCCAACTCTACGAAGTAACCTATTGTCTCATTACGCTTGCCGTTTGCTCCTACCTTTATTGGAAACGACATGCTTACACCAATCGCGGACTAATTTTTGGAACATTTCTAATCATTGTTTTCGTGACACGCTTCCTGCTCGAATTTATCAAAAATGACCAAGAAGCATTTGAACAAAGCATGACACTGAACATGGGACAAATCTTGAGCATTCCTTTCATTCTTTGGGGCATCTATTTGCTCTTCCAAGCCAACCGAAGGAAAGGCTAATACTCTTTCAAAAACATTCAATTCAAAAAAAGATAGGCACCGATCTTCGATGCCTATCTTTCTGTTGTATCTAAAGGAATCTTATTTTGTCACGGCACGAACAGGACGACCATAATAACGCTGCGGATGACCCAAAGCAATTGCGTCGTTGCTATATTTCAAACGACCTGCACGATTCACCTCAAACGAATCACGTTGCGCGGTCCACAAATGCCCGTCAACTCCATTGTCAAGCACTTCGCCCAATTTGCGGCATCCAAGGGCTGGCAAAAAGATGCTGTTTCCATTCACTTTTCCCGTCACCTTGTAACCATTTATCACATTTCCACGCTTGTCTTCCACGCTTGTCCAAGACCATGTTGTAAAGGTCGTGTCCATCAACTCTTCAACTTGGTCATCTGTTGGCATGCTGTAGCCTTTTCCCCAATTGGCGGTTACCGCGTCAAATTGAGTACCGGCAATGTTCTTACTGCCTTCCAACGCGACAAAAATGGTGTCTTCCGCTGTCCAACATTGCTCCTGCGAGCAGAGGTAAGAATCCCAACTGTATTCTTCTTTCTCACTCGTCTCTCCCCATGCGAAGAAACTTCCCGTATCAGCGGAGCAACATGCTCCTACATTTCGATCCGCCCATTTCGTGCCGCTTGGCAAGCCCAAGTCTACCATCAAGATGGTATCACCGCCTTTGGTCACGGCTCCATTGGGCAATTGAACTTCTTGAATAGAACCTTCTGTTTTGTCACTCTTTTTGCCACACGACGTGACAAAAATGCTACCTGCAGCAACAGATACCAATAGAAACAATACTTTTGCCTTCATTTTCTTCGTGTTTTTATGAATAATGATACAAATATAATCCAAATTACACACCGTTTTCACACACTTAAAATAAAAACAGAATAATTTCTTTTGTTTTTCATAACTTTGCATGTCATTTTTCTACTCAACAAGAGATTTAGTATCAAATGAAGACGTTTATTCTCCTTTTAATTGCCGCTCTCGCTTTGACACTTATTTCATGCAAGTCCGGCTGTGGATGCCCAGGCAACGCTGGTTATCCAAGCGATAATATAAATGCCCCCATCACCATGGAAAAGAGCAACGCTTGATTTCTTTACGACCTCAAACCTCACTTGCATAGCGACTTTCGCCCATTCAGCATTACACTGAAAAAATGCTGTAAAATTATGTTGTGCGACATATTTTTTCGTACTTTTGCAGTTGGAAAATTCTAATAATTCTAAACGTTAATAACAAACAAAAAAATGATCAAGATTGGTATCAACGGATTTGGTCGTATCGGCCGTTTCGTATTCCGTGCTACCCTCGAGGCAGCGAACAAAAACGATGTTCAAGTAGTAGGTATCAATGACCTTCTCCCAGTTGACTACATGGCTTATATGCTCAAATATGACACCATGCACGGTCAATTTGAAGGTGAAATTTCTGCTGACGTAGAAAACAACACCCTCATCGTTAACGGAAACAAGATCCGTGTCACCGCAGAAAAAGACGCAGCAAACTTGAAGTGGGACGAAATCGGTGCTGAGTACGTAGTTGAATCTACGGGTCTCTACCTCACCATGGACAAAGCTGAGAAGCACCTCCAAGCTGGTGCTAAATATGTAGTTCTCTCCGCTCCTTCTAAGAAGGGTGACGACGGTCGTCAAGCTGACATGTTCGTTTGCGGTGTGAACACCGACACTTATGCTGGTCAAAAGATTGTTTCCAACGCTTCTTGCACCACCAACTGCTTGGCTCCTATCGCTAAAGTGCTCAACGATAACTTCGGTATCGAAACGGGTCTCATGACCACGGTTCACTCTACCACCGCTACCCAACGTACCGTTGACGGTCCTTCTTTGAAAGACTGGCGTGGTGGCCGTGCTGCCAGCGGCAACATCATCCCTTCTTCTACCGGTGCTGCTAAGGCTGTAGGCAAGGTTATCCCTGAATTGAACGGCAAACTTACCGGTATCTCCATGCGTGTCCCTACTCTTGACGTTTCCGTTGTTGACTTGACGGTTAACCTCAAGAAGGGTGCTACCAAAGAAGAAATCTGCGCTGCTATGAAGAAAGCTTCTGAAGGTGAATTGAAGGGCATTCTCGGCTACACTGAAGACAAAGTCGTTTCTTCTGACTTCCTCGGTGACGCTCGCACTTCTATCTTCGACGCTGAGGCTGGCGTTTACTTGACCGACAAGTTCGTGAAGGTCGTTTCTTGGTACGACAATGAGATCGGTTACAGCCACAAGGTTGTTGACCTCATCAAGATCATGAAGAAGCACAACGGTTAATCCGACGCTTTAATAAACAAAAGCCCATCCATTTTATTTGGATGGGCTTTTTTATTTGTATTTTTTCGATTTTGCACTATTTTTGTAACGTTGCTATCAAGTAGCCTTAATCGAAATAACTATGAAAAAAATACACCTTCTAACTTTACTTTCCATATTTCTTTTCGCAAACCTTTCGTTTGCGCGCAACAAGCAAGATTACATTAACTGGGCTCACACCATTGCTAAAAGTGAAATGACGCGTAATGCGCATTTGTGGCAAGCTGATTTCCAAAAAAAACCCAAATGGGACTACACACAAGGACTGGTTGCGCAGGCCATTTTAGCCACCTATCAAGTCACTTCCGATACATCCCTTTTGCGATACGTGGATGAGTTTGCCGACTTCTTCGTGAACGAAGACGGAACTATCAAAACATACGTGCTTGACTCCTACAGTCTGGACCGCGTCAATGGAGGCAAATTTCTATTCGACTATTACGAACTGACAAAAAAAGACAAATATCTTAAAGCCGTCAAACTGCTCCGTTCTCAATTGGACACCCACCCGCGCATGTCCAACGGTGTCTTCTGGCACAAGAAGGTTTATCCGGAACAAGTTTGGCTCGACGGTCTCTACATGGCAGACCCATTCTATGCTCGCTGCATCAACAAACTCAAGGAAGACAAGAAACTCTATGATGACGTAGCCCTCCAGTTTATCCTTACGGATTCACTGACACTCGACACGGTCACGGGGTTAAACTATCACGCCTATAACGATGACAGAAAGCAACCTTGGGCGGACAAAACCACGGGACACTCTCCCAACTTCTGGGGACGTGCCATCGGCTGGTACATGATGGCAATGGTTGATGTTCTCGATTATATGCCAAAACGCCACCCCGCTCGCAAGCAAATCATCAAGAACTTCAATCGTCTCACCGATGCGCTTCTTGCCGTTCGTGACCCCGCTACCAAGATGTGGTATCAAGTGCCAAACCTTCCTGACAGCACAGGCAACTACACGGAATCCTCTTGCACGGCTATGTTCATCTACGCCATAGCGAAAGGTGCTCGCATGAAATACTATAACAACAACGAGTGGTACGCCCATCAGGCACGTACCTCATTTGAAGGCCTCATCTCCAACGCCACCATCAAAAATCCAGATGGTACCATTACCATTTCCAAGGCGTGTGGCGTGGCAGGCTTAGGCGGGACGCCATATCGCAGTGGCACCTTCGATTACTACATCACCGAACCCATTCGCAATGATGACCCTAAAGTCGTAGGTCCATTCATCTTGGCAGCACTTGAATTGGCAAAATAAATTCCCCCACTCCAACAAAAAAAATCTAAATGACATGAAAAAAACACTGTTCCTCGCATCTTTTATCGCAGTCATCGCTACGCTCATAGCCATGAAGAACAAACCGGTACGCATTCTTATGGCAGGCGACTCTACCATGGCTGACAAAGAACAAATCGCATACCCCGAAACAGGTTGGGGACAAGTGCTTCCTTCCTATTTCGACAACGATGTGGTTATAGAAAACCACTCCCGCAACGGACGCAGCACGCGCACTTTCATTTCCGAAGGTCGCTGGGACTTCCTGCTTAGCCATGTGCAAAAGGGAGACTATGTTGTCATTCAATTTGGACACAATGACCAAAGCGTCAAGAAAGCAGATCGCTACACCACCCCGGAACAGTATAAACAGAACCTGACCAAGATGGTGAACGATACAAAAGCAAAAGGAGGCATACCTATTCTCTGCACGCCCATCGAACGTCGAAAATTTGACAAAAGTGGTAATTTCGTTGACCAACACGGAAACTATCCGAACCTTGCACGCCAAGTGGCACAAGAACAAAATGTCATTTTTGTTGATATGCAACACTCGTCAATGGACTTCATCATTGCCGCTGGCGACTCCGCGTCTTGCCAATACTTCTTGCACGTCAAACCCGGTGAATGTCAAAAACATCCGGAAGGCAAAATTGACAACACGCATCTGAAACCCGTCGGAGCTCTCGCCATGGCAAATCTTTTTATCGAAGGTTTGCAACAGCAATCAGACAACAAGCAACTGAAACAACTGCTCAAGCATGTCAAAAAGAGCGACAACGTCACATTGACCTATACGACACCTGTTGCTGGCATCAACAAACTTGCTAACAAGACAAACAACCAGATTGACGAAGGCGAAAAAGGCCAGAAGCAATAGTATCCAAATAAAACAATGACCTTTTTCCGACTTTTCCTGCTCGTCGCGTTTCTCTTTTCCCTTACTGCAGAAGCAAAAGACAAGAAACGAAAACCAAAGGACACTCCTTTTGTGTCGAAGGTTTGGTCTGCTGACAATGGAGATGGAACATATACAAATCCTATCCTCTATGCCGATTATAGCGACCCTGACGTATGTCGAAAAGGGAAAGACTACTACCTCACCGCCTCCTCTTTCAATTGTATTCCAGGACTCCCCATCCTGCACAGCAACGACCTCGTCAATTGGCGACTCATCAACTATGCCCTACCCAAACAAGAACCTTTCGAATTCTATTCCAAAGCGCAACATGGTAGAGGCGTTTGGGCTCCGTCCATCCGAGTTAGAAAAGACACATTCTATATCACATGGGGTGACCCGGATTTCGGACTTTGGATGGTGAAAACTACCGACCCTGCAGGCGAATGGTCCAATCCAGTTTTAATGAAAGAAGCCAAAGGAGCGGGATTGGAGGATTGCTGCCCACTTTGGGACGATGACGGCAACACCTACCTTAGCCATGCCTATGCAGGTTCACGCTCAGGACTGAAAAGCGTCATCGCTGTCTGCTCCGCCTCCGAATCTCTGACCGAGACAGGCGACAGTCGTATTGTCTATGACGGCCATTTTTCCAATCCTACCATTGAAGGTACTAAGTTCTACAAGCACAATGGCTACTACTACATCTTCGCTCCTGCCGGAGGAGTAAAAACGGGTTGGCAAACCGTGCTTCGGTCTAAAAGCCCATGGGGACCCTATGAAGAACGTAGAGTTTTGGACCAAGGCGACACCGATGTCAACGGTCCGCACCAAGGAGCATGGGTCACAACACCTCAAGGCGAAGACTGGTTCCTGCATTTCCAAGACGTCTATACGGTCGGTCGAATTGTCCATCTCCAACCTATGCGATGGATAAATGACTGGCCCGTAATTGGCGAGGACAAAGACTTCGACGGCTGCGGACAACCGGTCAAGACCTTTAGAAAGCCTGACACGCCTACTTCAAACAAAAAAAAGAAAAAGAAAGGTTTTCCAATCGAAACTCCTCGTGACGACGACGAATTCAACGCCACGTCACTTTCACTCCAATGGCAGTGGTACGCAAACTCTCGCCCTATCTACTTCTTTGCGGACTCGACCCATGGTGTTCTTCGACTTTATAGTGTCTTTACGGATAGCACACGAAACCTTTGGGATTCGCCCACCATCCTTGCCGAAAAACTCACAGGGCCCAACTTCACGGCAACAACTAAAGTTTACCTATACCCCGACTCCATACGAACGGGCGAACACTTTTCCTTTGTCATCATGGGCGAAGACTATGCCATGATTGACATAGTAAACCAAGGGAAAAACTTTGCCCTTCGACAAGTCACTTGCACCCAAGCACGCAAAGGATCTTCAGAAAAAATCAATGAGCAAATACTTATTCCTGCCACAAAAGACCCTATCTATTTGAGAATGTCATTCTCCAACGGCAAGGATTGTCAGTTCTTTTATAGTCTTGACAACACCACTTTCACTTCCATAGGAGGCCCCTTTGCCGCAAAGGCAGGACGTTGGATTGGCGCAAAAATCGGTTACGTGGCACGTCGATTCCAAAAGACGAACGACGGCGGATGTTTAGCCATCGATTGGATTCGATTCACAAAATAAGGCCAATCTCCACTACAAGGGAAAGCCTTCTGGCAAAAGAACGGTAATGATTCGCTTCGAATCATCCACCTCGACGACGTAATCTTCTGCAACAGGAACCAATATTTCATCTCCGTTCGAACGAGCCACGCGCCACAACACATTCGCAGTGGCATCGTCTATGCCGCTAATCGTGCCCAACGTCCCTAATTTTTCATCATGCAACTCATATCCCATCAGTTCATACTTATCCTCACTCTCCGCTGTTTCCAAAACATCTTCACGATGGGCATAAAGCACTCGCGCAGACAAGAGCGGACGCATTTGCTCCTGTGTCACGACATCGTCAAACCGAATCAGGACTCCCCTACTGGACGTTTCTCTTAAGTCCGCGACGAAAAAGGGAGTAGCAATGCCTCCAACTTTGAGAAAGAGGCATTCTAATTGATCATAATCCAATACCGCGTCTATGACGGCATTCATCTCTCCGTTCAGCCCATGCGACTTTATCAAATAACCCACCTCTACTAAATTTTCGTCCAAACGTTCAATCATAATGGTTTTCTTATCTTGTGATATTTTGGATGTACAAATATAACTACATTTGCGACTGAACATCAGCCCACATGAAGATACTTTACATTCACGGATTTCTCTCTTCCGGCGCAAGCGGTACGGCAAAACTTCTGCGCGATGCGCTCCCTGACGACACCATCCTTTCGCCAGATGTGCCGCTCCATCCCGACGAAGCGATTTCTTTTCTAAAGCGTTTTACGATTGACGAGCAACCACAACTTATCATCGGGTCTTCCATGGGCGGCATGTATGCAGAGCAACTCTATGGTTTTCACCGCATATTGGTCAACCCTGCTTTTGAGATAGACAAAACCTTGATGCAATCCATCGGAGCGGGACGACACGAAATGCTATCACCGCGCCAAGATGGCGTACGTGACATTCTTGTCAACAAAGCCTATGTCAAGGAGTTCTCCGACGTTCTCGCCAACTCATTCTCACATGCTGACAAAGAGGAAGAGCAAGAGATGGTCATTGGACTTTTCGGGCGTCACGACCCTTTGGTCCATACCCGCCCACTCTTCTTGAAGCACTATTGCCATGACATTCCTTTTGAAGGAGAACACAGGCTGAACGAGCACATCGTTCACCATACGTTGCTCCCAGTCATCAATAAGATGAAGGACAAGATTGCGAGCGTCCAACGCCCCATCTTATACATAGCCCTTGAACACTGCATATACGATGAGCAGGGAAAACTCAAGAGCAACGCACGCAACGCTTTCGAATCTTTGGCACAGAGATACGACACCTATTTGATTTTCCCCATCACCCCAAACGACACCGATTATGACGAAAACGTCGAAATAGACCTTGGCGTTCTTGCTCATAACCATATTATCCATACCCCACGTCCTGAACTTTTGTATGGTGACTATTTTATCATGCAAGAACGACAATTCAAAACAAGTATTTTTCTTGGGACTCCGCTCTATTTCGGCACTCCTGACTTCAAAGACTGGGATCACACGTTGACCTTTTTTGACCGTTTAGACGGTCAATAAATTGATTATTGACAAAATATTTACAAAATAGTCTTTTTAGTTTCAACTTTTTCCATATCTTTGCACCCACAAAAAGAGGGGATTAACCTCAAAGGCTAACGGCGCATTCGTCTAGTGGCCTAGGACGCGGCCCTCTCACGGCTGAAACCCGGGTTCGACTCCCGGTTGCGCTACAAGCGGAGCGGTGACTTCAAAAAATTGAAGTCACCGCTCTTTTTTCTGAAACTTTTCTCTATCTTTGAGTTTCTATCAACAACGTGTTTTCACACGAAAAACAACACGCAAAATATGTCAAAAGAAACGGAAAACTTAAACGAACAAGAAAAGAAGCCAAGTAAAGAAAAACTTGAGGCGTTGAAACTCGCCATGGCTAAAATAGATAAGGACTTTGGCAAAGGCACCATCATGCGTATGGGCGACAATGCAGTCGAAGACATTGCCGTAATTCCTACCGGTTCCATCGGACTCAACGTCGCTCTTGGCGTCGGAGGCTATCCTCGCGGCAGGGTCATTGAAATCTTCGGACCTGAATCCTCTGGTAAGACGACTCTCGCCATTCACGCCATTGCCGAAGTTCAAAAACAAGGTGGCATCGCTGCCATGATTGATGCCGAACACGCCTTTGACCGCTTCTATGCAGCCAACTTGGGCGTAAACACGGACGAATTGCTCATCTCACAACCCGATAGCGGCGAGCAAGCGCTCGAAGTCGCGGACCAACTCATTCGATCATCAGCCGTTGACCTCGTAGTCATTGACTCCGTGGCCGCATTGACTCCAAAAGCAGAACTCGAAGGCGACATGGGTGAAAACAAAGTTGGGTTACAAGCAAGACTCATGTCACAAGCGTTGCGAAAACTTACGGGAACTATCGCCAAAACCAATACTACCTGCATCTTCATCAACCAATTGCGTGAAAAAATTGGCGTGATGTTCGGTAACCCGGAAACAACCACAGGTGGTAACGCATTGAAATTCTACGCTTCCGTACGCATTGACATCCGCAAAGTGTCCCCCATCAAGGACGGAGACAAGGTGTTAGGCTACCAAACTCGCGTAAAAATCGTAAAAAATAAGGTTGCCCCTCCTTTCCGTCGCACGGAGTTCGACATCATGTTCGGTGAAGGAATCTCGACAGAAGGAGAAATCATTGATCTCGGCGTGGAACACGGCATCATCAAGAAGAGCGGTTCCTGGTTCAGTTACAACGACAACAAATTGGCACAAGGTCGTGATGCGGTCAAACAACTGCTAAAAGACAACCCCGACCTCAAAGAGGAACTCGCAGGAAAAGTTCAAGATACCTTGCTTAACGACAAGCAATCTGTTAAATCCGATGACAAAGAAGAATAAGAATAACCCAACAACCCTTTATTATGAAAAGACTCTTTTCTCTTTTTGTTGCCGCGCTCTTAATGGCGACAACCCTTACTCTCACATCCTGCACGGACAGCGAAGGTAACGTTGCCACCCCGGTCCTTGCGGCATATAAATGTACCGCTATCACGGTTTCAGGCGTTCCTGTTACAGCAGAAAACACCAAGTACATCAAACTGTTCTCATTCTACGCCGCAGGAACAACTGCTGGTGGTGTCTATTGCCGTGTAGGTACGGATGACTTGCAAGAGGCTGCCTCCGCCGCAACGTCCATATTGTCTTCCAACACAGAAAAAGCATCTTGGAGCAAGTTCCTCTCTAAAGGCACATATACGGTAACTGGTTCTACCCTTGTACTTACACCAAAATCCGAAAACGTTACGGGTGAAGAAACATATACGCTCGTCGGGAATCTGGGAGACGATCAGATTCAAATCATGAGTTCGACCAAAATCGGTAACTCCGACGTGGACAACGCTCTCGGCGTTTTAGGTTCCGTACTCGGTTCTTTAGGTTTTGCAAGTGCCCAAGAATTGACACAAACCGTCTTCACTTATGAAAAGATTGGTCTCAACGACTTGATTGACTTCATCCAGACCAACGATAATAACTAAGATTTGACAATAGAAAAAAAAACGTCGGGATTTTTCCCGACGTTTTTTTTGGAACCACGATCTCTTTCTCTTACTTGACCGATAGAACGCCATCGACAACAAACTCGCTATTTCCACGCCATGGCAACGTGCCCTTGTATCGCTGGTAATGCAACTCCACTTGCTTTCCACTGCATCGCATCAGTTGCGCCGCAATCGAATCATTCACTACTGAAAAGATAAACTCGTTGCTGACTATCGTGCTACCAGTCCTGCCTTTGAAACCCTCCTGTATCATACGTCCTTCATAGGTCTTGAATACGTATCCCTTCTTTTCGATATAATTCAGAGTGCCGGCTTCAACACCTTCACTATAGACGAAATAATACTTCAAATATCCAAATCCCACACACGCCACGACAAGAACAAGAATCGTCACGAGAGCAACCTTCAGACCAATTCTTTTACCTTTTTTCTTTTCTTGATTTTCTGCCATTTCCATAAGAACAACTATTTTAACATGTTGACAAATTAAAAATCAAAGATACTTCTTAATTTTGCAAAGAAAACATTTCTTGGCATTGAACACACAAAAATATAACCTATCATGAAACAATTTCTTTTGCTTTCGCTCGCTTTCTCCTTCGCCATTTCCTCCTTTGCCCAAAAGGCAAAAATAGACAAAGCCAAATGGGATGGTGACAAACTTCCTTGCGCAACCATCACGGTCAAAGGTGACAGAAAAACTGTCATGAAAAATCTCAAAGATGTGCTCAAGGACGAAGACTTGAAAGTCAAAGGCAACGCAAAAAAATTGCAAGCCCCCGCAGTCAACTGGAAACGTGTCTCCAAAAACTTGATGAATGTCTATGCCACTTCTGAAAAGGAAAGTAGTGACAAAACCACGGTCAACGTCTTTCTTGCCACGGGTTCCGACAAGTCAACCTTCATTGGCGAAGGCAACGAGATGAAAGAACTCACCGAGTTTCTTGAAGACGAATTTGTTGACCACAACGACAAAGTTCTCAAAAAGATAGCGGAAAAGAAAAAGAAAGAAGAAGCGAAAAAAAGAGAAAAGGACATCAAGAAACAAGAAAAGAAAATCAAGAAACTCAACAAGAAATTGGAACAAGACAAGGCTCTTCACCTTCAACAACAATAATGCCGATTGAATCTACTCTCCCCATCCGACTACCAGCGGAATGGGAACAACAAAGCGGGGTCATGCTCACTTGGCCTCACGAAGGCACGGATTGGCGCGACACGCTCCAAGACGTGCTTCCCGTTTTTGCTACCATTGCTTGCGAAATATCCATGAGGGAAAAAGTGCTTATTGTCGCCCCTAACACCGACGACGTTTACGCACGACTTTTGCCCCAAACAAATCTTGACAACGTGATTGTCACACAAGTGCCATCCAACGACACTTGGGCACGTGACCACGGTCCCATCACCATCCTATTAGACGGTCAGCCCACTCTTTTAGACTTTCGCTTCAATGCCTGGGGCATGAAGTTCGCATCCGACTTGGACAACCTCATCACCCGACGACTATTTCATGACCGTGAAGTTTTCGCTCATGGAGTGAAATACGTCAACGCCCAAAACCTCGTACTTGAAGGCGGAAGCATTGAAAGCGACGGCTGTGGAACCATTCTCGTCACATCCAGTTGTCTTCTCAGCGAGAACAGAAACGAGTGGCTTTCCGCCTCCGCCATTGACGAACAACTACAACAACTTTTGGGGGCGCATAGAATCCTCTGGCTCAACAATGGGAACATCGACGGTGACGATACCGATGGACACATCGACACCCTTGCCCGCTTCTGCTCACCCGACACCATTGCCTATGTCGCCCCTCCAAACGACGAGGATGACGAAGACTACTTCGACATTCGTCTCATGGAAGAGGAATTACGTTCATTTCGAACCACTGAAGGCAAACCATATCGTCTGATCCCGCTTCCCTCTCCATATCCGATTATCGAAGATGGAAGACCGTTGCCCGCTACCTATGCGAATTTTCTCATAATCAACAAGGCGATTCTTTTGCCGACCTACCAACAACCAGAGAGCGACGAAAGAGCCATTCAAGCCTTGAAGACCGCCTTTCCAGAACGAGACATCATTCCCATTGACTGCGTTCCCATCATTCGGCAAAACGGTTCTCTTCACTGTCTAACTATGCAGTTTCCTGAAGGAGTTCTCAAAAGTTGACCGTTTCTTTTAACATTTATTTCTTCAGTGTTTTACGGCTTCTTTCAAAAAAATTTCCCTTGGAATGCCAACCATTTAACTTTTTATTACCTTTGCCGCAGATTTAACACTAAGACATTATAGGAGGCATGGAGTTAACTTCGCTTTTTGCGTTTTTCTATTATTACTTTTACTTTACCAAGTAAGAGCGGGACGCAATGTGAATGTAACAAACCTATCCAATACGACAATTCAATCCCGCTTGAAACTCATTCAAGCGGGATTTTTTTAGAACCAAATGAAAACAATAGCAATACAAGGAATCGGAGGCTGCTTCCACGACATGGCAGCACGTGAATTTTTCCACGATGAGGATATACAAATCCTACCCTGCGAGAGTTTTCACGCACTTTTCGATAGTCTGGCTGAGGACAAATCACGATTTGGCATCGTCGCCATCGAAAACACGATTGCCGGTTCCTTACTCGAGAACTACCAACTCATTCGTGATTCCGGTTTTACCATCATTGGCGAACAGAAACTGCGAATCAAACAAAATCTTTGTGCCTTGCGCGGAGAGACCCTCGAATCTATCAATGAAGTAATCTCCCACCCCATTGCCCTGATGCAATGCGGAAAATATTTAGATGGGCACAAGAACTGGAAGGTGGTTGAATTTGATGATACCGCCAATGCGGCACGCACCATCGCCAAGAAACAGATGAACGGAGTTGCCGCCATCTGTGGCTCACTTGCAGCAAATCTCTACGATTTAGACATCCTTGCCGAAGGCATCGAAACCAACAAGCACAACTTCACGCGGTTTCTCATTCTTGCTCATTCCGACCAGAAAGAACAAACCCCAACGGTAAGCCCAGACAAAGCGTCACTTGTTTTTGCCGTCGAACACAATCCCGGAAGCCTAAGCCAAGTGCTTGCCATTATTTCTTTCTACGGAGTCAATCTCACCAAGATTCAGTCCCTTCCTATCATTGGGCGCGAATGGGAATATCTTTTTTATATTGACGTTTCCTTTTCTGACTATGATCGATATTGCAAATCGGTCGAGGCTATCAAACCACTTACGCGCGACCTTAAAATTCTCGGAGAATACAAACAATGCGAACTCTACTAATACAGGAAACACACAACACTTGCTATGAATGACAATATCAACATACAGCCAGCACGACGGCTCTCGAGCGTGAAGGAATACTATTTCTCCACGAAATTAAAAGAAATTGACGCTCTGCGCCGACAAGGCAAAGACATTATTTCCCTTGGAATCGGGAGTCCCGACATGATGCCTTCCGCCCCTACCATCCAAGCACTTTGTGACGACGCAAAAAAGGCTGACGCCCACGGCTACCAGAGTTATGTGGGAATACCAGAATTGCGACAAGCCTTTGCTGACTTCTACAAGAAGAATTACGACGTAGCACTTGACCCAAAGTCAGAAATACAACCTCTCATAGGTTCTAAAGAGGGCGTGATGCACATCTCGCTCGCATTCCTCAATCCTGGTGACGGCGTGCTCATTCCTAACCCAGGTTACCCAACTTACGCCGCCGTTTCCAACCTTGTGGAAGCGAAAGTTCTCAACTACGACCTGCTCGAATCCAATGGATGGCAACCTGACTTTGACGCTCTGGAACGAATGGACCTCTCGGGCGTGAAACTCATGTGGGTCAACTATCCAAATATGCCAACAGGAGCCCCAGCCTCACTTGATTTGTTCCAACAATTGGTTGACTTTGGCAAACGTCATAATATTCTAATCATTAACGACAACCCTTATAGTTTCATCCTTAATCGCAAACATCTCTCCATCCTACAAATACCCGGAGCAAAAGATGTCTGCATAGAACTCAACTCACTCTCCAAAAGCCACAATATGCCGGGATGGCGTATGGCAATGGTTGCCGCTCAACCACAATTCATCCAATGGATTCTTAAGGTTAAGAGCAATATGGACAGCGGTATGTTCCGCCCTATGCAAAAAGCGGCAGCAGTGGCTTTAACCCAAAACACGGAGGAATGGCACGAAGAGTTCAACGTGAATGTTTATGCTCGTCGCAGAGCACTTGCTGAACAAATCATGACAACACTCGGTTGCTCTTTCGACCCCAACCAAGTAGGTATGTTCCTTTGGGGCAAAATTCCAGACACCTATGCAGATGCGGGCGAATTGGCAGACCGCGTGCTCTATGATGCAGATGTGTTCATTACACCGGGCTTCATCTTTGGCACCAACGGCAACCGCTATGTACGCGTCTCCCTTTGCGCCAAAGACGATAAATTGGCGGAAGCCCTCCAACGAATAAAACAACTGAACAAATAAACAAAAACAACATAAAAAAAACATGGACAATTTAGAACTTGAACCCATCACACTCGAAGGCGTTGACAACAACAAACGCCCCGTCCTGATTGCAGGACCATGCTCTGCCGAAACCGAAGAGCAAGTAATGAACACCGCAACCCAACTTGCCGCCAAGGGAGTGAAGATTTTCCGTGCGGGCATCTGGAAGCCGCGCACAAAACCGGGATCTTTCGAAGGCATCGGCACCGAAGGTTTGAAATGGATGCGTCGTGTCAAGCGTGAAACGGGCATGTACACTGCCACTGAAGTCGCCACTCCTCAACACGTTTACGAAGCCTTGAAATACGGTATTGACGTTCTTTGGATTGGAGCGCGCACCACCGCCAACCCATTTGCCGTCCAAGACATCGCCGATGCTCTGAGAGGTGTTGACATCCCTGTTCTTGTCAAAAACCCAGTCAACCCAGACCTTGACCTTTGGATTGGAGCGTTGCTGCGCATCAACCAAGCAGGACTGAAACGCATTGGAATCATCCATCGTGGTTTCTCGACCTTTGACAAGAAGATTTATCGAAACATGCCACAATGGCAAATTCCAATCGAACTCAAACGCCGATTCCCTAACCTCCCTATGATTTGCGACCCAAGCCACATCGGCGGACGACGTGACCTCATCTTCCCTCTTTCACAGCAAGCCATGGACCTCCAGTTCGACGGTCTCATTATCGAAAGCCACTGCAACCCTGATGACGCTTGGAGCGACGCTTCTCAACAACTGACACCGGACAACCTCATTGACAACGTAATCAATCGTCTGGTGATTCGCAAGGCGATTCAATCGACCGAGAACCTCGAAGACCTGCGCCACCAAATTGACGAACTCGACGAGCAACTGTTTGAAATCGTCGCCAAACGCATGCGTATCAGCAAAGAGATTGGTATCTACAAGAAAGAACACGCCATCACCGTGCTCCAGTCCAAACGTTATCAAGACATCATTGACGACCGTGCCAAGATTGCCGCACAACTCGGCCTCTCTTCCAATTTTGCAAAAGCCTTTGTCGAGGCCATTCACGAAGAGAGCGTGCGCCTGCAAATGGAAATCATGAACGGCAACTAACTTTTATCAAAAGAATCAGTATGCGTATATTGATTTTAGGAGCTGGCAAGATGGGCACCTTTTTGGCGGACGCCCTTTGCATGGATCACGAGGTCGCACTCTACGACCAAGACCCGCGACGATTGCGTTTCGTATTCAACACACAACGCATGTCGCAATTGGAGGAGGTGGGTTACTTTCGCCCACAACTCCTCATTAACGCCGTGACCATCAAGTACACCATCCAAGCGTTCAAGGACGTACTGCGCTACTTGCCCCACGACTGCATCTTATCGGACATCGCCTCCGTGAAATCAGGACTGCCTGAGTTTTATGCCGAAGCGGGATTTCGGTTCACCTCCACTCACCCTATGTTCGGACCAACGTTCGCCAATCTCGGCAATCTGTCCGGTCAGAACGCCATTATCATCAAAGAGGGAGATGACAAGGGCAAGGCGTTTTTCCGTGATTTCTACAAGTCGTTGCATCTTCACATCTTTGATTACTCATTTGTTGAGCATGACCAAACCACGGCCTATTCACTTGCCGTTCCCTTTGCCACCACGCTCGCATTCGCCTCGGGTATAAAAAAACAGGAAGCACCCGGAACGACCTTCAAGAAGCACATGGACATAGCGCACGGATTCCTTGCCGAAGACTCATTCCTTGTCAGCGAAGTCTTGTTTAACCCATACAGTACGGAGCAAGTCAAACACTTGCGCGAGAATCTGGACACATTGGCGGAAATCATATCACGAAAGGATAAAACGGCACTTGACGAATTCATTGCACAAGCGAAGAAAAACTGCGAGTAATTCTGTTTTCTTCGATTTATATTTATTAAAAATGTGTTTGCGTGTTTGCGTTTGATTTTCTGACGCAAACACATTATATTTGTTGCGAAATCATAATCATAAAACCATCAACTGACATGAAAAAGAAATTTATTTGTACCGTTTGCGGCTATATTCATGAGGGAACTGAAGCGCCAGAGCAGTGCCCTATTTGCAAAGCGCCTAAATCGAAATTCAAAGAAGTAGAGGAAACTGGCGACCTGCATTTTGCTTCCGAACACAAACTCGGCGTGGCTAAGGATGTTGACCCTGAAATAAAGAAAGCACTTCAAACGCATTTCAATGGCGAATGCGGTGAGGTAGGCATGTATCTTGCCATGAGCCGTCAAGCCGATCGTGAAGGTTATCCTGAGATTGCGGAAGCTTTCAAACGTTACGCCTTTGAGGAAGCGGAACATGCCGCTAAATATGCTGAATTGCTGGGCGAAGTCGTTTGGGACACGAAGACAAATCTTGAGAAGCGCATCCTTGCGGAACATGGCGCATGCGAAGACAAGACCAACGTGGCTCTCGAAGCAAAAAAACAGAATTTGGATGCCATCCATGACACCGTTCACGAGATGGCTCGTGACGAGGCACGCCATGGACAAGGATTTGAAGGTCTCTACAACCGCTACTTCAAGAACAAATAACTTCCTGAAACAAACACCACTTCTATGAAATCACTGAAAGGAACAAAAACCGAAAAGAACTTGCAAGAAGCCTTTGCTGGCGAATCGCAAGCGCGCAATAAATACACTTACTATGCCTCCAAGGCAAAAAAAGACGGCTACGAACAAATAGCCGCGCTCTTTGAGGAGACTGCTGGTAATGAAAAGGAACACGCCAAACTCTGGTTCAAATACCTACACGACGGCAAAGTTCCGGACACCATCACGAATCTTAAAGATGCCGCTAACGGTGAAAACTTTGAATGGACTGACATGTACGACCGCATGGCACGTGAAGCTGACGAAGAAGGATTCACCGAAATAGCCGAGAAGTTTCGTTTGGTTGGAGCCATTGAGCGTCTTCATGAAGAACGCTACCGCAAACTGCTCGCAAACATCGAGCAAGGCATCGTTTTCTCTCGTGACGGAGATAAAGTTTGGATTTGCCGCAACTGTGGACACGTCGTTGTCGGTAAGCAAGCACCGGATGTCTGCCCTTGTTGCGACCATCCACAAAGCTTCTTCGAACTCAAAGCCGAGAATTACTAATTTCAAAAACAATAAGGCAAACCGCCGCGAACCATTACGAGTTCGCGGCGGTTATTGTTTTCCACGCCTCGCATACATTCGAAAAGTTCGATAAGGAATACAAAAAAAGCGTAATTTTGCGGATAATATGGATATTCGTTTTCAGAAAACAGTTTTCTTCTTTCTTGCCGCATTAACAACCATTACGACGTTATCACTTGCGTCTTGTTCACACGTGAACGCAGCCGATAACGGAACGTCTGCCGACACAAGAGTCAAAACAAATGCGACAACGATTGAAAACATTCAAGCCGACACCTTGAAACTGCCTGAAATAGGAACTTTTCAAGCCACCGCACGTGATTCCTCCATCTTCTACGCTTACCGATCCAAGGCAATAGAACAACAATGGGACACACTACCACTCAATAAACTTATCATCCAAACAGGAGAATTTTTTCTCGGCACTCCCTACGTGTCCCACACGCTGGAAGTGAACGAAACGGAACAACTCATCATCAACCTGAAGGAAATGGATTGCGCCACGTTCATGGAGCAGTCACTTGCCCTTGCCCTCACGGCATCATCAGGCGATTTCACTTTTGAACGATTGGTCCGCACGTTACGAACCTTGCGCTATCGAAACGCCAAGACGGATGGCTATGCCTCCCGTTTGCACTATCTTGAAGATTGGATTTACGAGAACGAACGAAACGGATTCGTCTCCAACATCACTCAAAAGTTGGGTGGAACCGCCACGCCCAAAGTCATCAACTACATGACAACCCACACGGACATTTACAAGAACCTACACGAGCAACGTGACATCGATACGCTGAAGACGGTGGAACGCAGAATGAGTCAAAGCGAACGCTATGTCATTCTCAGAAACGACATCACACCACAAATCCTTTCAAAAATCAAGGATGGTGACATCATAGCCTTCACTACCGATGTGAAAGGGTTGGACTGCGCCCATGTCGGCTTCGCCCGACGAGGCACAGACGGAACGGTTCACTTCCTGCACTGCTCTCTTTCCAACCACAAGGTGCTACTCACATCACGCTCGCTCACGCAATACATGAGCAATAAGAAGCACTTCACTGGCATAGAAGTAATCAGACCAAAACAATGAAAACGACACGTCAAGAAAAAATAGAGCGCATGCTCGAAAAGGAATTGGGCGAACTTATGCTCAAATACCAAAATAAAATTCACGGAGTAATGCTCTCCGTGACAAAAGTAAACATATCACCTGATTTGTCCATAGCCCATGTCAACGTGAGTATCTTTCCAAGCGAAAAGGCGCAGGAGGTGATGGAAGGCATAGAATTGAACGGGAAGAACTTTCGCTACGAACTGGGACAACGTGTCCACAACCAAATGCGCATCATTCCGCAACTCAAATGGCATGTGGACGACACGCTCGACTACATGCAACACATTGACGAATTGCTGAAGAAATAGCATCATGTCACTCGCCTTGCACATAGCGCGTCGATACCTCTTCTCTAAAAAAAGAGTGGGAGCCATCAATCTCATTTCAGCCATCACGGCGGCTGGAGTGATGGTCGGAACGGCGGCTTTGATTTGCATCCTTTCCGTCTATAATGGGTTTGGCGATGTGGTAGAGTCTATGTACAGCAAATTCGACCCACAAATAAAAATCACCGCAACCCGAGGCAAAACAATATCCCTCACAGACCCAGCCGTGGAAAAAGCGAGAGAGAACGAAAGCGTTGCATTCTGGTGTCCGGTAGTTGAGGAGCAAGTGCTTTTCCGATTTGGGGAACGGCAAACGACGGGCTATATCAAAGGTGTAAGCGAGGATTTCAACCGAATGGCACATCTGGAGCGCATTTTGCTCTACAATGACAAGTTTCTGCTTTCAGATGGTGTATTCAACTATGGAATAGCAGGTGTGGGGCTTGCAGCAGAACTTGGTTTTGTTGCCCACCTGACACAAAGCTTAAAAATCTACGCTCCGCGACGAATTGGCAACATTAACATAGCCAACCCCGCCAACTCGTTCAACGAAAAATACGTCTTTATCAGCGCCCTCTTCTCCGTGCAACAAGCAGAATATGACAACTCCCTGCTCCTTGTGCCGTTGGCATTGGCACGTGAACTCTATGAATATGACGATGATGTTGCCACGGCAATCGAAGTGGGTCTCAAATCACAAAGCAACATCAGCAAGACCAAACAACAACTTCAAGAGACACTCGGTGATGACTTCGTCGTTCAAGACCGATGGCAACAACAAGCGGACTACTTCCGCATCATGCAGGTTGAGAAATGGATTACCTTCCTCATTTTGACTTTCATCCTTTTGATTGCCGTCGCCAATGTCATTGGATGCCTGTCCATGCTCATCATCGACAAGAGCGATGACATCAAGACGCTCCATAACCTTGGTGCCTCGGAACAACTGACCCGACGCATTTTCCTCTTTGAGGGATGGCTAATCTCACTCACGGGGGCATTGGCTGGAGTCTTCTTGGGAAGCACGCTGTGCCTGCTGCAACAAGCATTTGGGTTCATCACGATTCCTTCCGCCGATCTCACGGTCATGGAAGCCTACCCCGTCAGCCTACAATTCACTGACGTAGTACTATCGCTACTGACCGTATGCCTGATGGGATTTGTCGCGGCCTACATACCTGCCCGAAAAATTTCGCTTCGCTCGTTGGAGCAAGCGCAACAATCATAATAAAAAGTTATGGCTCGAAAAGTTGATTTTCTTGTTATCGGAAGTGGAATAGCGGGCATGAGTTATGCCCTTAAAGTAGCAAAACACGGCTCCGTGGCACTCGTCTGCAAGACTGAGTTAGAAGAGGCGAACACCTACTACGCACAGGGAGGAGTCGCCTCGGTCACAGACTTGGATGTGGACAATTTTCAGAAACACATACAAGATACGTTGATTGCAGGAGACGGACATTGCGACGTGGCTGCCGTTGAAAAAGTAGTCAAAAACGCTCCTGCCGAAATCAATGAGTTACTGCGTTGGGGCGTGGATTTTGACAAGAAACCATCAGGCGAGTTTGACCTGCACCGTGAAGGCGGACATAGCGAGTTCCGCATCTTGCACCACAAGGACAACACAGGCGCGGAAATACAACAGAGTTTGATAAAACGAGTGAAGAGTGACCCGAACATTGAGGTATTCGATCACCACTTCGCTATTGACATCATCACACAACACCACTTGGGAATGTGGGTCACCCATCATACCCCCGGCATCGAATGCTATGGCGCTTACATTTTGGACGAACAAACGGGGACAATAGAGACTTTTCTCAGCAAGGTCACGCTCCTTGCCACAGGAGGCATAGGCAATGTCTATATGAACACTTCCAACCCACCCGTGGCAACTGGAGACGGCATCGCCATGGCACACCGCGCTCGTGCCATTGTCAAGGATATGGAGTTTGTCCAATTTCATCCTACTGTGCTCTACAATCCTGGCGTTCGACCATCATTTCTCATCACCGAAGCCCTCAGAGGTTACGGAGGCGTACTTCGTGACATCAACGGCAAGGAGTTCATGCAGAAATACGACTCCCGCGCAAGCCTCGCACCGCGCGACATCGTGGCACGTGCCATTGACAACGAAATGAAATTAGCGGGTTCGGCTCATGTCTATTTAGACATCACGCACAAAGACCCACAAGAGACTCGTGACGGCTATCCGACCATCTACAACAAGTGTCTATCACTGGGTATTGACATCACGAAAGACTATATACCAGTCGTTCCCGCACAGCACTATCTTTGTGGTGGCATTGCGGTTGATGCAGATGCTCAGTCAACCATCAAACGACTATACGCAGCAGGCGAATGCAGTTGCACGGGGCTACACGGGGCAAATCGTTTAGCGTCCAACTCTCTCATCGAAGCCATCGTTTATGCCCAAGCGGCAGCGCGCCACTCCGTCGAACGACTGCAAGAATACCAATTCAATGAAGCCGTTCCTGATTGGGACGACAAAGGAACTCAACTCAACGAAGAAATGGTACTCGTCACGCAAAGCAGAAATGAAGTGGAAGACATCATGAGCAATTACGTCGGCATCGTACGTAGCAATCTGCGTTTAGGTCGTGCCCTGCGTCGAATGAAACTGTTGTATGACGAGACCGAGGAACTCTTTAAGAAGAGTGTCGTCAGTCGTGACATTTGCGAATTGCGCAACATTATCAACGTGGCTTACCTCATCATTACACAAGCGCAAGCGCGCAAAGAGAGTCGAGGGTTACACTACACCATTGACTATCCTAAGAAGAACGACTTATACAACAATTTCTGATTGCTGTCCGATAGATGCGACACCCCAAAGGACTTTACCTGCTCTTTACTGTTGAGATGTGGGAACGCTTTTCCTATTATGGAATGCGCGCCATCCTAATCTTTTATCTTACCAAAACATATTTGGAAGGCGGTCTGGGGTTTGACCTGCGAACGGCAAACCTTATTTATGGCGTATTCACAGGCTTGGTCTATTTCACGCCAGTCATTGGCGGATGGATAGCCGACCGCTATCTTGGACAACGAAACTCTATTGTTATCGGTGCCTTGCTGATGGCTGCCGGTGAATTTTCATTAGCGGCAGGACAAGACAGAGGATTGCTCCTGCTGGGACTATCACTCTTGACAATAGGAAACGGATTTTTCAAGCCCAACATCTCAGTCATTGTCGGCAAACTCTATTCGCATGACGACCACCGACGTGACGCCGCTTTCACCATCTTCTACATGGGCATCAACGTAGGAGCGTTATTTTCTCCGATCGTCTGCGGCACATTGTCAGAAAATTACAATTACAACATAGGTTTTCTGGCTGCAGGAATCGGACTTCTGATTGGTTTGCTCTTTTACTTATTGCTTCAACGCCCATTACTCGGAAACGCCGGCATCAAGCAAACATCCATACAAGCGCACGCAATGCCACCATTGGAACAAGTTCGATCCATGAGACCGAGCGAAACTCCTACCTCCACAACTCATGACGCCTTGACTCCCGTGGAACGAGATCGCACATGGGTGATAATTATTGTGACATGCTTTGCCGTCTTCTTCTTCGCAAGTTTTGAACAAGCAGGAAGCAGTTTGAACATCTTTACGGACCGATTTGTTGACCGCACCGTTGGCTCATTCACCATTCCAGCCGCTTGGTTTCAGAGCGTGAACCCAATCTTCATTGTCGTATTGGCTCCACTCTTCTCAATGCTTTGGCAATGGTTAGGGCAAAGGAAGAAAGAGCCTTCCATACCCGTCAAAATGAGTTTAGGAATGATTCTGGTTGGTGTTGGATTCCTTTTCATGGTCGGAGCTGTTCTTGAGAGCGGAAACGAAGATTCTGGATTCGTGGCAAAAGCGTCCATGTCATGGATTATCCTTACTTACTTGTTCAACACCTTGGGCGAACTGTGTCTCTCCCCCATCGGACTGAGCATGGTCAGCACATTGGCTCCTGTCAAATACGCATCCCTGTTGATGGGCATTTGGTTAATGAGCAGTTTCGTCGCCAACATCCTTGCAGGGTTCATAGCGGCAGCTGTTCAACAAGTGGGCCCACTCACCATCTTCGCATCTATCGCCATCGTCTGCATTTTATGCGGTGTAACACTGCTCGCACTCAGTTCCAAGTTGCGACGCATGATGCATCAAGACTAATCAAAAAACGAAAGAGCAACGCAGTTGCTGCTCCGGATAGAGGTCACCTCCCTTGAACAAATGAAAAGTCATATCAAGGAATAAATGCACGTGTTCCGTTTCAACAAAGTTAATTCCTGCATCTATACGATCATAAAACGAAGAACGATAGACCGGGTCACCCCAATACAAAGCGTTGCCATAGTTGCCATATGCACGCATTTGACCTTTGCCTGCATACACAGCGTTTGAAATCCGAAAACGCCAATATTCCGCCGCAACCTGAGCGTAAAAAGCACCATTCCAGTACCACTTATCTATTTCCCGATTCTCTTCCGCACCCTGCACATAGCCAGCCTCAATACTCAATTCCTTGACTTTCGAAAAGTGAGCGGCGAAGTCATAACCCAACGATGTATAGGTCAGCAAATTGGTACGGATACCATCCTCTGGATGATTTTTGCGCTTGGCAAAATGAATCATGGAACCATAATGCGACACATACAAACCTGCCCAAGCATAACGACCGCTCCACGCCGCAATAAAAGATTCTCGACGGTTTTCCTCTTGATGCCCAGTCCAGTCCAACCATGCCGTGAAGTAAGTCTGTCGGAATCCAAAGGCAGAACCTTTCTCATTTCCTCGTGATAGGTCAATCATCAAACCCTCCACAGTGGGACGATAAAACAATATAGAGTCTTGAAAAAACATTCGGGGAAAACGCCGAAGATCACTTCTCTTAAACGCACCCATTTCAAACTCAACACCATTCCCTTCACGTTGTCCCTTGCGTGACAAACGATAATAAGCCAACGGAACTGCTGTTTCAAATTTTCCGCCGTCTCCCAAATTCAACGAAGCATAACCACCCACAATGAAAGCGTGTCGCAAACGGTTCTTGTCTTCCAAAGTGGACAATCCGACCTCCGCCATCAATCGAGTTGAAGCCATCGTCTGATCATCCTGAAATTCACACCCTCCGAACTCGGTATTGTCAATCCACGAATCCACACCGCCACCATATTCAAAATTCAAATCGTTCAATACACCCTCCGCTAACGTCAGAATAGGACAAAAACACAACAGAAACAGAATGGATAAAAACTTTTTCATTTTGATTAAACAAAAACCTGTTGCGCAAAGATAAAGCAAAAAAAAGGTCGAAGACTTATCTTCGACCTTTTCGTACATCAACTCAAGGGATGTTATTTCTTGTTCGGATTGAAGGCTTTCTCCTTGATGCGAGCAGCCTTGCCAGTCAACTTACGCAAGTAGTACAACTTAGCGCGACGAACTTTTCCGTACTTGTTTACTTCGATGTTGTCAATGAATGGCGAGTTCATTGGGAAAATACGCTCAACACCAACATTATCACTCATTTTACGAACGGTGAAACGCTTCGTATCTTGGTGACCAACGATTTTGATAACTACACCACGATAGTTTTGCACACGCTCTTTGTTTCCTTCCTTGATGCGGTATGACACGGTAATGGTGTCGCCAGGACCAAACTTTGGAAATTCTTTCTTCTCGCCTGCGAATGCGGCTTCTGCAATTTTAATAAAATCCATTTTAGGACAAATTATTGATTATTAAACAATTTCATCAGCATAGAACAGTTATCGCTTGTCTGTCAGAGGCTGAAGAAAAATTGGAGTGCAAAGATAAGGATAGTTTTTGAAACAACACTCCAAATCACTCTTTTATTTTGTTTTTAGATACAAACACTCTCATTGGTTAATTTTTGTATAAATCGCTACGTTTTTGACAAAAAAGTGTTACATTTGCAATCATTGAATGAAAATCTGCGGTTCGCCTCATGACGAAAAGATTTAGGTTCATAGAATTGGATACCCTGCTGAAAACCCTTATATGTCTATTCATAGCCACCTCCGTATGTAGCTGTGTTACCCCGTGGAAGACGAACTATTTACAAAAAAGACCAGGAGTAAACACTTACACAGAGATGGACTCCGTTGAACTTTTTGCCGAATACCGCCTTCAACCGTCCGACCAACTTTCCATCATTCTTTCTTCGACGAACAAAGAAGCCGTAACACCATACACAAACGGTGTCAACATGGCGCAATTCGGCATGATGCCTAACTTTGCTTCCGATTTATATACATACACGATTTATGGTGATAGTTGCATTGACTTTCCACACCTCGGAAGCATTAAAGTTGTCGGACTGACAACACGCGAAACACAAGACTTGCTGAAAGAGAAATTAAGTTCTTCAATTCCCGACGTCGAAGTGACTGTCAAACTTGTTGGATCCTACTTTGCCATCATTGGACATTCAAATGGAATCTTCCCTATTTCAGAAAAAAGAATGAACATATTTCAGGCATTGTCCGTTGCCGGAGACTTGCCCAATCTGGCTTCTCGAAAGCACATTCGCATCCTTCGTCGAATAAATGGGAAAACAACCGTTCGAGAATTTGATGTGAGAAGCAAGGACATCATCAATTCTGAATTCTATTATATTCAACCAAACGATATCATTTACGTTCCTTCCTTCTCCGGACAGTTCTTCGCTGTCTCGTCATTTACGGAAGTTCTGTCTGCTATCACCTCTACCCTTTCGTTCGGATTTTTGCTTTACACTTATTCTACAAAAGGATTTTAGAACCCAAAAGATTCTGAAAATTGAACTCAAAAAAAAGACATATTATCCAAGTTTCGATTCAAACCCTTCTCGTTACGGGCATCTTGACGCTTATCACTTCATGCGTGACAAACAAAACGACAAGATACCTTCAAAACGAGAAAGAAAACTATGCGCCAGCACACTTAGAAGAGTATCGCCTGCAACCTAATGACGAATTGAACATCTCTTTCGGCAGTGCGAACGCGGACGCCGTCTCCTTATTTTCAAATGGAATGGGAAACACAGCAAACATAAACAGCCAGCTGACGTATAGGATATATCAAGACGGCACAATTGACTTGCCCTACGTTTCCAACGTGCATGTCGCAGGAAAAACCTTGAGAGAGACAAACCTATACCTGACAGAACTGCTCAAACCCTATGTTGCGGAAGATTTAGTTGTCAAAACAGCAATGGCAGATAGATCCTACTACGTGATTGGGGAAGCCCAAAAAGGAAAATTCTCCATCTACAAGAACAACATGAATGTTTTTGAAGCGTTGGCACAAGCAGGTGACCTGACACCCCTTGCGGACAGAAAACGCATCAAGATATTGCGACGGGTAGATGGAAAAGAAAAAATCGTCTCATTCAACATACGAAGCAAGGACATATTGGATTCTGAATTTTACTACATTGAACCAAACGACATCATCTTTATTCCGCAAGCGAGTAACGCGTTCTTTAGAATTACTTCGTTTGCGTCACTCATGGGCTTTGTAACATCAACCCTGTCGTTTGTGTTGCTCGTAACAACTTATGCGAACAAATAATGGCATATCAATCTAATACATATCCTAACACCACTCTGACTGGCGAATCGTCACCTAACGAATCCGCAAGACAAACACCAAACACGGACAATGACAGCGGCGCATCGTTTCAATTGGTCGATTTGGTTGTTTATTTGCGACAAATCATTCGATTCTGGTATTTATTTGTCATAGGTATCACCATCGCCTTGGTCGTGGCACATTACAAGAACAAACATTGGATTCCAAACTATGCCACGAACGCCTTGGTGATGATTGACGAAAACAAAATCGGCAATAACTATCTCATGCAGGGGTTTGGTTTGCAACAGAGTTATCGAAACGTGAACAACCAAATCATCATGTTCGGAAGTCGCGATTTGATTCGAAAGACCATCAACAAACTTCCGTTTAGAGTTAATTGCTACCAAAAAGGACGATATAAGACCACTTCCATTTATGGTTATGAACCCGTTCGCATCATTGACGAGAGCATTTCACCTTTAGCTTACAACGGAGAGTTCCACATCAAAGATGATGGCGACAGGACATACTATACCGTCACTTGGACACAAAACGAAATCAAAGCAAGCAAAAAAGGCAAATATGGTGTTTCGCAAATGTTCCCTTTCGGAACCATAAAAGTAGAAATAAAACCAGAACAATTCATGCCTGGCTATGACTTCTATTTTCGATTTGAGAACACAGAGCAACTGATTGACTATTACTCTTCAAGATTGTCCTTTGACTTTGTCATGAAAGGCTCGTCCGTGCTTACGGTCAACATGCAAGGTCCAGATTATGCCAAAGACATTGACTTCATCAACCAACTGTGTGATGAGTTTATTCAAATGTCATTGGACCGAAAAAACGAAGCGGCAATCAAAACCATTGACTTTATTGACAGCCAGTTGGGGTCCATTACCGATAGCCTTGAAATCAGTGAAGGAAATCTGAAGAACTATCGACTTCAAAACGACATCATTGACATCAACTCCTACACTTCCCAAATCGTTAGCGAGGGGCGTTCTTATGAATCAAAAATGGATGAGTTCGAGATGAAGGAGAAGTATTTCCAATACCTCTTGAAGATACTGAACAACAATACGGACGAGGAAGTTATTGCCGTGCCAACATCCATAGGCATCACGGATGCGAATCTTTCAGGCTATGTTTCAAAGTATAACGAACTGGTCATGAAGAAAAAGGAAATTGGAGAAAAAAATCCATTTCACTCAACCTATGACAGACAGTTGGAACAGATTCGCCAGAATGTTCTCTTGTTGACCAACAACATGAAACAATCTCTTGAACTCGAAAAAAGAGAATTGGAACGAAAGACAAGAAAAAACAATACAGAAAAAGTAAACCTGCCAGACAAGCAGAGTTTAATGAGCAACTACGAAAGGAAATTTAAGATTCAAGACGACTACTATAGCTACTTACTGCAAAAACGCTCTGAAAGCCAAGTACAAAAGGCCTCTAACAGTGCGGACAACCTGATTGTAGAACGCGCTCGTGTCATCGGAATGACAAATGGTGGAGAAAAATCCAGAACCAAGACGTTCTACTTATCTATCGGAATCTTAATTCCATTACTGATTTCCATACTGAAAATCATTCTCAACAACAAGATTGTTGACAAGCGAGACGTAGAGAGATTCTCTTCTTTCTACCCTTACTTCGGTTCCATTCGACACACGCAGTCTAAGAGCAAAATACCAGTTCTCAATAACCCACGAAGCGGATTGGCAGAGAGTTATCGCGTGGTACGTACCCGTATTGAGTTCATAACGAAACGAGTATCACCTACTACGACATTGATAACATCCACCGAAAGTGGTGACGGAAAGACAACATTCGCTCTCAACTTTGCCGCAATCTGCGCTCATTCCAAACGGCGCACCCTGCTTATTGATATGGACTTGCGTAAACCATCATTGATTGACCGATTGGAGTTGCCAAACGACAAGAATGTCGGAATGAGCAACTACTTGATTGGTCAAGTTGAAGATTGGCGTAACTTAATCATCACCGATGAGCATTACAATTTTGACATGATTTATGCAGGAACAGTTCCGCCAAACCCAGGAGAATTGATTCGCACGCCAAAATTGACAGAACTGATGGAGAATCTGAAAAAGGAGTATGACCACATTGTCATAGATACCTCACCTGTCGGCTTGGTAGCGGATGCTTACGCATTGATGTTCAACGTGGACGCAAACATCTTCATTGTTCGAAGCGCAAAGACAAACAAGAACTTCTTCAAGTCCGTCTTGCAACAACTTCGGGCTGACCAAATCACCAACTTATATGTTGTTTTGAATGACGTTGACCAACGCAAGATTTCCTACTCGAACTATCACGAATATGGACGACGTTCCTACTACATGAAGAAAGACACTTATCACAATTATACCCAAGAATATTTCAAAGAAGATGAAGAAGAAAACAGCAATGAAAGTTGGTGGAAACGAACAAAAAACAAATTGAAAGAAATCAAACGAGAATATTATTAATCATTGGCTTTAATTTTTCAAGGAATGAAAGACGAAAATCTTAGAATTGCAGTCATAGGACTCGGGTATGTCGGAATGCCGCTTGCTTTGGAATTTAGCAAACACTATGACGTTTTAGGTTTCGACATCAATCCTACCCGAGTTAAAGAACTGAACGAAGGCAAAGACCATACGCTTGAGACCAATACAGACGAACTGAAAAAGGCCATTGAACGAGGCAAAAATAGTGTCATCGGCTTGCATTTTAGCAATGACACCAATAAACTAAAAGACAGAAATGTATATATCGTTGCCGTACCAACTGGCATCGACGCATACAACAACCCAGACCTTCGCCCTCTCTTAGGAGCAAGCAAGACCGTTGGACAAACTCTCAACAAAGGAGACATCGTCATCTATGAATCGACAGTGTATCCAGGATGCACAGAAGAAGATTGCGTTCCCGTACTTGAAAAGGAATCAGGGTTAAAATTCAATGTTGACTTCTTCTGCGGTTACTCGCCTGAGCGCATTAACCCAGGTGATAAGGTGAATACATTAACAAAAATCCGTAAAGTCACGTCCGGTTCTACACCCGAAATTGCGGACTTTGTTGACAAACTTTATCAATCCATCTTGGAGGTTCCAACTTTCCGTGCTGCCAGCATGAAAGTAGCAGAAGCATCCAAAGCTATCGAAAACGCACAACGCGACGTGAACATCTCTTTCATGAATGAACTCGCGTTAATTTTCTCTCACATGGGCATAGACACCAACGATGTGATAGATGCCGCAAGTTCTAAATGGAATTTCAAACAATACAGACCAGGCTTGGTAGGAGGACACTGCATTGGCGTTGACCCTTACTACCTAATACACCGCGCTAAGGCTGCTGGCTATTCACCTGAAGTGATTGCATCAGGACGACGTGTAAACAACGCCATAGCAAAACACATTGCCGACACAGTACTGAAACTCATGATTCGTCAAGGCGACAGAATCAAAGATGCTAATGTTCTCTTATTGGGCATCACATTCAAAGAGAATTGCCCAGACATTCGAAACACGAAAGTTGTGGATATTTATAAGGAATTGGAAGACTTCGGTGCTAACGTAACCATTTGTGACCCATGGGCGGATGCTGAAGAAGTGAAGCAAGAGTATGGACTTCAAATCACCGCTGAACCTGACATGAGCAAGCAATATAACGCTATCATTTTAGCAGTTAGCCACTCACAGTTCGCTTCTCTTCCTTACAAGAAACAACACGACGGAGGTGCCATCATTTATGACGTAAAAAACTTCCTTCCACGCGATGTCGTGGACGATAGGTTATAATTTATCACACAGTTTCAAGCACTTACAAAAACAAAAAAATATATTAAAATTTTCAGTAAAAACACTTGCAATAAAAACAAAAAGCAGTATCTTTGCACCCGCAACACAGCGATAAACTCGTTTTCGCAAGTTGTTTGAAATAATGTTGCGGAAGTAGCTCAGGGGTAGAGCACAACCTTGCCAAGGTTGGGGTCGCGGGTCCGAATCCCGTTTTCCGCTCAAAAAGAGAAAAAGGCGGTGGTAACGCAAATATCCGCCGCCTTTGTCTTTGACAACAAATTGCCCAAATGGCGGAATTGGTAGACGCGTACGTTTCAGGTGCGTATGCCGTAAGGTGTGCAGGTTCGAGTCCTGTTTTGGGCACGAATTTAATGCGAAAACATCGCTTTGGGCTTTTCCCTGCGCAGGTGGCGAAATGGTAGACGCGCTACTTTGAGGGGGTAGTGGGAGTAATCCTGTGTGAGTTCGACTCTCATCCTGCGCACGATTCAGACATCGTTTCTAATCTTAGGAACGATGTCTTTTTATTTTATACATCTGCATTTTTGACCATGTTTTATTTAACTTTGTATCCGAACACTTAATATCATATAACATGCTACAACAACTCATCAACCATAAAACCATTCGTCGCTACACGGACACCCCTATCAGCGAACAAACCCTCAACAGAATACTCACGGCAGCTTGTCGAGCCTCCAATACGGGCGGCATGCAAACTTATTCGATAGTCGTAACACTTGACAAGGAGATAAAGAAACAACTCGCCCCGGCCCACTTCAATCAACCAATGGTAACAGAAGCACCAGCAGTCATTACATTCTGCGTCGACTTCAACCGCTTCAACCATTGGTGCGCCCTGCGAAACGCTAAACCTGGCTATGGCAACCTCCTCTCCCTTTCGTCAGCAATAATTGACGCTTGTCTCGCATCGCAAAACTTCGCTGTAGCAGCCGAATCAGAAGGTTTAGGCATCTGCTATCTTGGTACGACAACCTACAACGCACGCAGCATCATCAAAACCCTGAAACTGCCAAAATACGTCGTTCCAATAACAACCATAACCGTTGGTTACCCTACCGCTGAAGAAAAGGAAAAACAACAAGAAGACAGACTTCCATTAGATGGAATTTGTCACCATGAAATCTACGAGGACTATTCTGATAGCGAAATAGAACGCATCTATCGTTATAAAGAAAATCTGCCACAAAACAAACAATTCGTACTTGAGAACAAGAAAGAAACATTGGCACAAGTTTTTACTGACATACGATACACACAACAAGACGCAGAAAAGATATCCATTGAACTTCTTGATGTATTTCGTGAACAAGGTTTTCAAATATAAAAAATACTAATCCGACCATAAAATAAGAAAGGGCTGTTCGATAAAGAACAGCCCTTTCTTTATAAAAAACTTATTTATTCCGCTTCGAAATCCTCTTTACCAACCCCACAAACCGGACAAACCCAATCTTCCGGGATATCTTCAAATGCAGTTCCTGCTGCGATTCCGCTATCAGGATCCCCTACTTCCGGGTCATAAACATAACCACACGTTTTGCAAACATACTTTTTCATGTTGAATTGGTTTTAAGGTAAAAAAAATAATCTTACTGAACAAAGATAAGAAAATAAATTAATAAAATCAATTCACAAAGAACTCTTTAACACCTAAGAATTCACAAGCATATTATGGAGCGGGAAAAAGAGGTTTGTTCCGTGTTATTTCAAGTTGATGTTCTTGTAGATGAAACCTTCTACTATATCAGGATGAAACTCCTTATCCTTTGCCCTTGCTGTTATGTCCTCAAAAATGAAGTTTGATAAATAGTAAACCTCTTTCTGTTGTTTTACGTTGAAAAACACATCGCAATCAACATCACATTTACGCATTGTGATGTGATCTGAAAAAGACATTGGGTTGTCTTTTCTTCCCTTGAGATCGTAGAACTGAGTCCAAGGAGCAATGAGAATGAAGTTCTTGACAGGTCCCTTTATGTCTTCAACAGTGATATATTCATATAATTGCGGTGTATCAGGGCGCATCTTCAACCATAATAGATTATTAGCCTTTGAACTGATATTTATGCGGCGTAGAATGATATTGCGGCTATGTACGGATTCCGATCCGAGTGTCAAGCAGCCATGGCAGAATCCATATTCACAATCCTCAATAATTATGTTTGTGTTAATTCCGTTACCTTCGTTCTCTGCAGGAATCTCTATTCCTTCATATTTTGTTTTGAATGCGTCTGCGTATGGCCCTTTACCTCCCTTTATGGCAACAGCATCGTCATTTACAGACATATAGCAGTTTTTAACAAGCACGTTCTTCACTACGTCAAGGTCTATGGCATCGGTAGATGGTCCCTTCGACGAGTCGGGCTTGTCAAGTGAATATATGCGCAATCCAAGCAATTTTATATTTTCCGAATTATATATATGGGTGGTCCAAAACGCTGAGTTCTGGAGTTTTACATTCTCGATCTGCACATTTTTGCAGTTGCTTATGTAAATAAGCCGTGGGCGTTGCTCGTCTTTGTTGGTACAAGCCGGATTCCACTTGCGTCGCAACCGAAATTGCTGATGATACTTCAAACCGTTACCGTCGATGATGCCTTTACCTGAGATAGTGAAACCGTCAAGACCATCAGCGTTGATGAGGGCTCCGAAGTAGGTACATGTCTCTCCTTCTATCCGTGTCTTGCCCAATGGATAATCGCCAATGAAATCTGAGCCCATAAGGACACCTCCATCTTCTATGTACAAGTGTGTGCCTTGCTTGAATACGAGACCCCCAGTCATATATATTCCTTGTGGAACCACTATTACACCGCCGCCATTTTGAGCAGCTTTATTTATGAGAGCCTGTATTTCCGTTGTATGTACTCTGCCGTCAGAGAATATTCCATGGTCTGTTAATTTGTATTGTTTTCCCAATTCATTCAATCTCACAGCATCTGTATTATGAAACCATTCAGGAACCTCTGTCCCGTCAGGAAAAGTGTCTTTCTGTGTGTTTTTTTTCGCTGCATATACTTGTGGCTGTGCAAATATCGCAGAGAATGCAATGATTGCTAACGTTTTAATTTTTTTGTTCATAACCATGTTTAAGATGGTTTGTTAAGACGGAACTTAAGCCGAATAATGAGCGAAAAGGATAACGGGAATGGACAATATTCCCAGGAAATAATTCGGCACAGTCTCTCCGCCCTTAAAAGCAAGGGAGCCCTTCCGACCGTGTCGGAAAGGCTCCCGTAAGTGGCGGCGACCTACTCTCCCGCTTGTGCGCAGTACCATCGGCGCGGGCGGGCTTAACTTCTCTGTTCGGGATGGGAAGAGGTGTGACCCCGCCGCCATAGCCGCCTG
>Ga0310694_10000204_pt1 | contig 87679 bp, 63 predicted proteins | sample 174DNAGHGhighgp2_FD_203884 | JGI IMG/M metagenome (GOLD analysis project Ga0310694, IMG submission 203884) | Sheep rumen microbial communities from Palmerston North, Manawatu-Wanganui, New Zealand - 1742 DNA GHGhigh gp2 (v2) (version 2) | ecosystem: Host-associated > Mammals > Digestive system...
ATACGAAGTCTATTGGCGCAGCCAACATTCCTCCCTCCCCTCCTCGCGGCGCAAGGCATCGGTGCATCGGAGGCAACAAGGTACAAGCAAATTTTAGTTTAGAAAAGTTTACAAACGGTTCACGAAGACCGCGGACCAGCAGCCGGGGACGTCCGTGTACCGGTTGCCCACGGTTGCCATCCGGTTCCGCGGGGACCCGGACGACACCGGGGGCCGTGCCGGGACGGATCCCACGCGGAACAGGCCATGAAACGGGCCATGGAACGGGCCATGAAAAAAGGTCGGTCGTGTCCGGCCGGGAACCCCGGGCACAGGGGGCACGGGTGGCTGCGGACGTCCTTGAGAGTAAATTTAAACAAAATTTTACAATATTTTTCCGTAATAACCTCTTGCCGTTTTCGGAAGAATTTCGTAATTTTTGTGTCAAGATAGGCCGGAAAGTTTTAAGGAGAGACTGGAAGGCCAGATAAAATTTTTGGATCCACCATATAAGCTGGTGGTGAAAAGCGGAAGGAAAAGCAATCTCCTCCTCCCGGAAAAGAGTTTCAAGCCAGTTTGTGGCACCCCGAACGTTCTTGGAGATTGCAATAAAGGACATCGGGGTGCCGCTTCTTTTTTGGGTACGGGGAATGCCGGAGAGACGCCGCAAGGAGAAGTTCGAGTACAAGGTGAGGCTGCTGAGCAGGATGCGCAAGCCGATCCGCGAGCTGCTCGTGGCCAACGGCGTTCCCGAGGGCGACTGGGACTACTACCGCCTTATGGTGAACTGGGTGACCAAGGGCATGATGAAGGCCTACCACTCGAACTACCTGGCGACGAAGAGGCCGCCCAGGAGCAACGAGTGGTTCTGCCGGCTGTACTCCCGTATCATGGACGGCTCCATGGGCCATAAGTACGTCGAGGTTCTATCCAACCTGGAGAAGTGGGGCGTCCTGTGCAGGGGCACCTCCTACTGCAAGTCGGACCCGGACAACGAGATCCCGGGCCGGTGCAAGGCGGTATGGTTCAGCGAGGAATACTCTTTCATGCTCCGCAGCTACTGCTTCGTGAGGGACGTCAGGCACCTGTACGGCAGGGACGGAATGAAGGTTGGCTACCTCGCCCAGGTGAAGCTGACCGACAGGGTGCTACTGAAGCGCCTGGAGAAGTGCGCGAAGGAGAGAAAGGAGTCTCAGATGGAAGACCCGGTGGTGGCGGACGCCCACGCGAACCTGGCGCACTTCCGGATCAACAGGAAGAAGGCGGAGAGGGCACTGAGGGCCGATCTCGAGGAGAAGCATGGCAAGGTCAGCCGCCGGAAACTGGCCAACGAGATGGAGAAGGTCGACCGCTTCAACGGGATGCACGATAGCGAGACCGCGCTGTACGTGGTCAGGGACGACTACGGGCGCGTGCACACCAACGTTACCAGCATGAAGAAGTGCGTGAGGCTCGGCGCCATGGAGTGCGACGGGGAGGCCGTCGGGGCGGTGGACATCAAGAGCAGCCAGGGCTCGTTCCTTTGCCACATCCTGGGCGCGTGGCTGCACGGTGACAGTGCCGTGCTGGGAAGGAACAGGAAGTCGTTCGTCAACGTGGACGCGGGGTACCCGGGCACGATAGGCCGGGAGGAGTGCGAGAGGGAGTACCGGGACTTCCGGTCGAAGCTGGAAGAAAAACGCCTGTACGAGTTCTTCGTGGACGAGATGAACATGGACTGGGAGCTGGAGGCGGACCTGGGGCGCGACCTCGGTGTCGATCCCATTACCAGGGACGAGGCGAAGAAGGCGTTCCTGTCGACCCTGTTCGCCGGGGTGGAGCTCTCGCCGGGCTGCGACCCGAGGTGGACGGCCTGCCGGAGGGTCTGGGAGGAACACTGGCCGAAGCTGCTGGCCATGGTGGACCACATGAAGCGGGACAACTACAGGGCGCTCGCGTACGAGATGCAGAGGATGGAGAGCAGCTTCGTGTTCGACGTGGTTGTGCCGGCGGTGAAGTCGGAGGTCGGGTGCCCGTACTGCACGGTGCACGACGAGCTCATCGTGCCCGCGGGACGCCTGGGGGCCGTGAAGGCCATCGTCGACCGGGAGCTGGAAAGGTTCGGGATACCCACGACTACCGCCGAGGAGGTGGTGATCCTGGATCCGGACGAGCGCACCGTCATGGCCGAGATGCCGTCGTGCGTCGAGGTGGGCATGAGGTGCGGATGGGGCGCGGGGGTCGAGGAACGCGTGGCCGAGGCGTACGCGTACGCGGTGTAGCAGCTACATCGAGCTGTTCCGTAATTACATAGTTGATGGTACCTTCTCGATTAGAATGTCGTGAAATTAGGTGTAAGTCTTGTAGGATTGGTTATGAGACTATACCCACTGCTACTCCAATCAGCAGACAACGCTGTACTTATCCCGTATTCATCAACATAGATAGGACAATTAGTACTCAATCCATTCATACCATGGAGGACAAATTCTACTACGTCATCAGTAACTCTGTAATATATCGAAGGTGGGTTTCCAATATTATTGTTCATACGAACAATTCTCACTGACCCTTCGGTGCCCAAAGGATTTGACGCAGTGATTGTTCCACTGATAACAAATGATACGCTGAACATAGTCTTATGATGACGCCACGCAGCACTTGTTATTACTACAGACTGACCGTCGTTCCAGGCAGCACTTAATGATTTTGTGAATCGAACCGAGTTTGCCCAGGAGCTGTATCTTCTTACAACATAGCAGGGTTTCACCTCCCCACTAGCATCTACATATACCGGGACGGATGGTGAACCGATAGCACTTGGAACAAACATATTTTGATAAACCAGTACTGTGTTCGCATCAGGAGCATACCAACTAGTACTAGATACGAAGAATGCGTTTACAGAAATTGCAGCACTTGCTTTATATCCGTGGATTGCTATTTTTGCAGATACAGATTGTGCGCTATCGCTTCCTTTAAACCATAACTGAACGTTTTGCTCGCCAGATGAGTAAAACCATCCAACTTTAGAGTTAGATAGCTTGTTGTACTGCTTGTTGATGAAGCCGCAAGAGAAGACTTCTACTGTAGGATTTGAAACTGATCCACTTATATTCAATACAACGTGAACTCGTTGTATAGTATTGTTATTTGGAGAGTATGTAAAATCTATCTCAAACAATGCGTTATCTAAAGAGCCACTCCAAGTTAATGATGCAACTTTACCTCTATTATACGATGCAGAGTACTCTTTGTTCAAATAGACGTACTCATTTAACGAATTATACACTGCATCAGCAGTCGGCACGTGCGTGGTGTCGCCACTTGTCACCGAACTAGCTGTCGGCAATTTTGTGATTGGCACTACATTACTTACATTGCCTACCGTCATATCCGGATAGGTGCCGTCCTTCTTTGCGAAGTAGTCGGTTATTTTCGATACGAGCCGTGAAAGGCCAGTGGAGTCCAGGAAGCTAGACATAATTTCCTCCATAAAAATAAAGACCAGACCTCATGGTGAGGCCTGGCACAAAACCAGAACAATTCCCTGTACTAACTACGCGGGATTGATTGATTGATTGATTGATTGATTGATTGATTGATTGATTGATTGATTGATTGATTGATTGATTGATTGATTGATTGATTGCCTCACGGCAATCAATCAATCCAGTAACCGTATGTCCAACCGACCAATCCATGTCCATAGTTTATAGTTCCATGTACCCCGTGTGACCCGCGTTCCTCCAGTTTCATATGCCCCTCCTTATAAACTGCGGGAAAAGTATCTTAACCGGGTAGTCCCATGGAATTCTTGAAGTACAGTATCAATGATATTGAATCGTTCGCCCCGTTCATGTCCATCATGGAGGATACCGGGGCCGAGATGGAAAGTTCGACAGTAATGTTCGAGTGCGACAACTCGGCAGCGAGGATGCTCGCCGAGTCCCTGGTCGAGTTCGGAATCATGTCTCCACTGATGGAGGGCCCGGATGCCAACGCCAAGCCGGCTGAATCCACTGAACCGAAGAACGACACCGGAGCAGCTGAAGTGCAGGTCGCCAAGCAGAAAAGAGCCCGTAGGACATCCAATCCTAAAGGAAAATCATTTGATCCGGAAAAGGTGGTCAGTTCCATTATCGACTCCGGTACCAAGTACATCAATGATGCATGCGGACTGATGACGGACGAGCTCAAGGGCGACGTGGCTGAACTGTTCAAGAACTTTGTCAATGCCGACGTCAAGAAGAATGCCGGCAAGAACATCATTCCCGCATCCAGTGACGAAAACAAGCTGAAGGCCCTGGTAAACCGTGTGATTGCATCCGACAATGGGATTGCCGAAAGGGTAAAGAATGAGAAGGACGCGACCGCAAGGCAGCTCAGGGCAGATAACGACCCCAACAGGAAGGAAGTCGAGGAAACTATCAAGAAGACCCTGGAATCCATTGGTCTCGATGAACTGACTGAAAAGACCCTTGCCTACGTTCACAAGAAGGCTGAGGAAGACGAGGAATACTATTCCAAGCTGACTAGAAAGCCCAACGGGACTTCCCATCTAGTGTTCGGCATCGTGCAGAAACTGGAACCGGAAAAGTACGAGGAACTCAAGGAATCCGGCAAGCTGACCGACAAGGGCGAGAACGCCGCGTCGGTGTCCCAGAAGAGCGAGATTTCCAAGGCGCTGTCCCAGATCGTGGGACAGGTGGAAGTCCCGGACGCCTTCAACGTCGAAATCGACGATTCCGAATGGGACAACGCGCTCATCACGGACTACGGGTTCCCGATGGTCAACCTTACCTCACCGCTCGTACGCGACATGCTCCGTGCACCGGACCCCAAGCAGCAGAAGCGCGCCTACAAGGCGTTCAAGAAGCAGCTCGGTGCCGACCCGGACGTGGCGAAGGCACTCGGTATCGGGATTTCCGGTACGCTTGGCCTGGGTGGCGGAAAGAAGGAAGCCAAGACCGACAAGGATGTCCGCATCAGTACCGAAGGCGTAAATTCGGACGGCAAGGTGCTTGTCGAGGGACCTATTTCCGATATAGCCAACGCCTTGAAGAACCCGGTCGACGTCCTGAAGAGCATCGCCCAGAACAAGGGCACCGCGTGCCGCAGGAACAACCTGGTCGTGATGTACAAGGAACTCGACGGCAAGTCGGGCGACAGCGGGGAACTGGTGAAGGTTACGCCGCTCGGGGTAAGCGGCGGTGTCCTGGTCGACCTGAACAAGTCGGTCCAGGTTCCGATGTCCCATCTTTCCGCATTCTACAGCGTGGTCGACCCGAAGGCGTCCTTCAAGAGCTATGCAAAGGCCATGGCCGAAGTGAATGCCAAGAGCGACAATGCGGGCAAGGGTCTCGGCGATGCCGCTGCAGCTGCCGGCAAGAAGCTCCTGAGCAAGATCCCTCTTCTCGGTAGCGGTGCCAGGAAGGAACTCGAAGCCAAGGAAGCCGATGGCATTACCAAGGCAATGGGCGAGCTCGCCATGTACATCAAGGAGAACGGCCATCCGCCGTTCTACCTGTTGAAGCCGAAGAGCGAGCCCAAGGAAGTCGACCACTGGTCCGACGAGGATGCCGCGAACGGTTACCAGATGATAACCATGGTCCTGGACGGCCACAAGGCCGGCATGATCATGAAGAAGGACACCGCCGAGGCCCTGTTCAAGGTCGGCTAGATGCTCAAGTCGCTGATACAGAGCCGTATCCGGGCGTTCATGGAAGGCACGATGGGGGAATTCGCGGCACCGCTGGATTCCGGCCGCGCCGACCGTGCAAGGCGCCTGCAGTACCACTATTCCGGCATCACCAGGAATCCTTCCGGGGACGCGGTCATCCGGTGGCACGTGCCGTCCCAGTCGGACCCGGGCACCGTGTACGAGTGCTTCATTTCCGTCAAACCGAAGGGGATGTCCCTGTTCGCCGTCGCGAACAACGTCCGTGACCTGAGGTCCAGGGTGGACGCGTTGAAGAATTCGGACGTGAAGTGCTTCTGTCCCTGCAAGGACTTCCAGTACTCGGGCGCCGCATACAACATGTCCCACCTGCACGACGGGTTCGAGGAGGGACACGGCAACGCCGGTTCAGACATACCCCCGGACGTAAGGGACCCGGAACGCAGGCATACGATATGCAAGCACCTGGCCGCATCGTTTAAGGGCATGCTCACCAACGCGGGAACGATAATGAAGGACGCGAGGAACGCGAAGTTCCCCAAGGAATCGCCTGACGATGTCGACATCGGTCCACTTGCAAAGAAGAAAAAGGCTGAACCCAAGGCCGAAAGGAACCCTGATCTGTTCAACAAGCCTGCCGAACCGGAAACCGGAAAGAATCCGGAAGTGATTCCGGGTACAAAGAAGGTGGTCAGTGACAAGAACGCCATCCCCAAGATGGAAGGTCTCAACCCGGTGAAGATACCGGAGGCACAGGAGTCACTGGAAGCACTTGCGGGAGTGATCGAGAACGGTAACGTGGAACAGGCGGTCAATGAACCGGCCGAAACACCGGTTCCCGAGGAACCGGAGGAACAGCCGGAAACAGGCGAACTTCCGGAAATGCCCGGCCTGAACGTCAAGAAGCCGGACAACCTGCTGTACGACCTCGAGGATGCAGTCGAGGATCCGATTTTCAAGCCTGATGAAACTTAAAATTTAAGGTCATCTCTCGCGAGAGATGGCCTTTCTGTTAGTAGATTGTTCTGATTTTTTCGCCTTCCGGAATCCCGGTCCTCAGGTACCTGAGTTCCAGTTTCGGTACCTTGGACATCCGGGCATTAGCCAGCGAGAGCCAGAATCCGAAGAAGTGTTCGGCGATGTAACCGTCGACCCGCCGGTTGCTGTCGTCCAGGCCGGCCTTCCCGTCATATCTTTTCAATAGGCTGAACAGGTCCTTGCAATACTTGTCCAGGAGCGGCTTCTTGCCGATGAACATGTTGCACTGGATGAGGGAGGGGCCTTTCAGGTACTCCGCGAACCTGGTGCCGAGGTTCCTTTCGGTATCCTCCAGCACGGATAGGAAGATATCGAGCCACTTCATGTACTTGGCATCGGCGAACCACATGAACGCCGAGTAGTCCTTCCGGTGGAAGAACTCGGTGACGATGATGTCCGACTTGTCGAGAAGCCCGTTGGCCTGGTCCTTGGTGAGCCGTGACCATCCCTTGTTGTCCACGTTTGCGAAGAACCGACGGTAGTGTTCCAGACCTATGATGCCGGCATTCGAGTGCTTCCACATGTAGTACAGTGCGGTAAGCTCGCAGTACCACGGGTTCAGGCTGTCGATATTGTCCCCCGTGTGGGGAACGTCCACTAAGAACTTTTCCCTTCCCTCGTCGAGCTCCAGGAAATTGTTGTGTCTTGATCCTACTACGTAGATGCTCATGCCAGGAAACTATATGAAAAGGGCGGCCTCGCGGCCGTCCTTTCTTTCAACGGGAAATGCACTACCTGAAGCAGGCTGCATATGCGGCCTGAATGGATTCAACCATGGCCTCGTTGCCTTTGTGCTTCATTGCGCCGATGGTCTTGCCAAGCTTGTCGATGGCCTCGGCCACTGCCGGATAGTCCTTCTCGTAGAACTGGCCACGGTAGGTCGGGAAGCGCCTGCCAGAACGGTCGTCGAAGATGTCGACGAGGTCCCTGGTCTCATCCTCGTCCTCGGTGCTCGGGTCGTGAGACAGCACGAGCATGTCCTCCTCGGCGAGCGGGACCTTGACGTCGTCGGCCGCATTGGCGATTGCGTCCTTGGAAGGCCAGTTGGTGCCAGCTTCGTGCCTATCTTCGGAATAGGGATCGTCCTTCTCTTCGGGAACGTCGGCATGCAGCTTTCCGACATAGCCCGGATTACCGAAACTCTCGAAGGTCGCCTTTGCGCCGGCCATGAGTGCCTCGAGGATGTAGTCGTTCTTGCCGTCCTTCATAGATTCGAGCGCGGCGTAAAACTTGTCTTGTAGCTTCTTGGAAACCATGATGAACCACCTGGTACTTTTTAGCTACAGTTTATAGGGGAAACTTAAATTTCCGGCTGCTGCTGTTCGACCGGCGTACTGTCCGGCATATCCATTCCGGGCATATCCATTCCGGGAATCCCCATTCCTGGCATCCCGAACCCGGACATTATCGGATCCTGCATCATCGGCGGCATGGGCGGTACAGGTTCAGTCACGGGTTCAGGCGACGGTTTACTGTCGTTTCCTTTCCACTCGGACCTGTTCAGGAACCAGTCGGAGAGAATAATGATAGGATTGCGGAGGTATTCCTTCTCGGCGGACTTGTTGGCCATCGCCGCAAGTCCGTACAGAACGAACGCTGGGAGGAATGCCACCCTAGAAAGCCAGTAGATTCCGAGTGCCGTCATGCTGATGATGAATGCAACCAGCACGAACGGGAGCGCGACGATCGACGCTACCAATGTAAGTAACCAACCAAGACGTTTTCTGAATGCCATATATGCCCTACCAGTACTTCCTGGCCTCGTGCATGATGGACAGGAGCTTGTCGCGTTCTTCCGTATCCATGGGGACGCTGTCCAGGATCTCGATTTCTTCCAGTTCCGCCTTGTCCCCGGGGTACAGCCGGTCGAAGACGAACCCTGTCATTGCGTCGGTATCGTTGTCGATCTGTTCCTCGAAGTCGAGCGCCACGGAATTGGTGTCGGTCTCCAGGACCTTGATGTAGTCGCCCGTGGTCGTCTGGGCGACGACCACGAACCGGTGCTCGCCTCCCGGATGATGGCAGAACATGCTGAACAGGTTCCTGAGCCAGTTGCCCAGGATGCACCCGTATGCCACGCAGGCGATGTCCTTTATTGTTATCATGCCGTTAAACTATCCTAAATTTCAGTGAACAGCAGCCTCGTGGTCCTGAACGGCATCACGAACCCGCCAGAATGGGTGCCTATCTTGGCCTCTACCAGGGTCGGCTTGTTGTTCCCTGTGAAAAGGCGGGCTATGAACCCGGCGGGGGCCTTCCTGAACCCGAGCTTCTCCTTCGGGATGAAGATATAGACGGGCGGGTTGCCTTCCCGGTTCAGCGTGTCGGCATATTCGTCCTCGGTCATCCCCAGCGTGTCCATGTAGATACGGGCACCCCTGGTCGGGGACAGCACCCTGTACATCTCGACTATGAAGTCGCGGGTGAGAGGCACGTTGCCGATGGGAGCCTGGAGGGAGGACGTGGCCCTCGGGTATACGGTGGCGATAACGTTGGCGTTCCCCTGTTCCAGGAGGTCGTCTGCGTCCACGGTGATCCGGTTGAGGGCGCACTGGACGCCCTTCGAGTTGCGGAAGTCCTTCAGTACCTTGATCGGGGAGTCGAGACCTACCTTCTTCAACTGCTTCTTGAGCTTCCGGTATGCCTCCTTGACCTTGTCCTCGTCCTTTCCCTTAAGGATGGTGTATATTTCCGGGGCGCCGTAGTTGATGAACGGGTATCCCATGGTCGTGATGACCGGCTCGTCCCACATCACCGACGAGTTCTCCTGGGAGAATCCGGGAGGTACCTCGACCGGGCCCACCTGCCTGGTCCGGGTACCCGATGTATACGTGGTACCGCCGGTAAGGTTGGTGTGCGGGATGGAGTCGCCTGTCTTGCCCGTGGAGCGTGTGATGTACCTGCCGCCCGGGGTCCTGTTGGTCAGTATGTCCCTGACGACATCCTGGGTGACACCCGGGACGAAACGGTTGAGGAACTGGGCGTTGGGCGTGTTGTCCGCGATGTCCTGTTCGACCATGCGGACCGCGTCCTCCACCTGCTCCCTGGATGCCGCATGCGCGAATATCTCCGCGAGCACCCTCTGGGGGATGGTCACCTTGCGTGCCGGGAGACCGGAAGGCAGCCGGGACGGCTCGAGTGTTTCTTCATGTTCGGGTTTCTGCTCGACATCCGGTTTTATTGGCTGAACTTCCGATGAGGCTTCCTTGGTTTCCGGTTTCCTTTCAATGACCTGTGTGACACCCAGTGCCTTTTTGATCGCATCCGGGATGGGGCGGTTTTCTTCATGTGTCTTGGGTGCCGCTTCATTCGCTTTCTGTGCCTCGGCGGCCAGTCTTGCAGCTTCGGCCTCGGCGGCTTGCCGTGCCTCGTCGGCCTTGCGTGCGTCCTCTGCCAGTCTTGCAGCTTCGGCCTCGGCGGCCTTGCGGGCATCTTCCGCCGCCTGCAACTTTTCCGCCAGCTGTGCCTTTTCCGCATCGGATGCCCTGTGTGCCTCCTCTGCCAGACGTGCCTTTTCGGCCTCTGCCGCCAGTTTCTCTTCTTGTGCCCTGCGTGCTTCCTCTGACAGTCTTGCAGCTTCGGCCTCGGCAGCCTTGCGGGCGTCCTCGGCATTCTTTGCATCTTCCGCTAATCTGGCCGGTTCTGCTTGTTTTGTATGAACCTTTTCTGTCGCATCTGGGAATTCGTCCGCCTTGGGTTCTTCGGCCACCTTGGGCATTTCCTGAACCTTTGGCAGTTCTTCCTTTTCTTCAGTTTTTTCCGGATTTTTGAAATTCAGTGTTTTCCAGTCAAGCTTTTCAAACGGCTTGCCGGTTGCCGATGACGGAAGCGCATGGCGTGACTTATTTTCATCCGGTGCGACGTCTGATTCCGGGTGGGCCTGGGCGTAGATGCCACGTTCCTTGGTGGTCATGGTGCCCATTTCGCCGGAGAGCATCTTGTTTATCAGACTTGCCGCGTCCGACGTGAAGGGTAGTTTGCCGTTGACACACTTGTATGCCAGGTTTCCGGCATCCGCAATCAGTTCCGCGTCACCGGTCTTGATGGATTTTAGGTCAAGCCCTGGTTCGAAAAGGGACATTGTTCCCAGCGCGGCAAAATTTTCTGGGGAATCCGTTTCGATTGCCTCAAGCGCCACGTCATGGGGAAAGTCGGATTCTCCCGATATGATGCCGAACGCATCGGAAATCCATTCCATCACCGAGTCCAGCGTCATTTCTTCAGGCGGGGTGGCAAGCTTGAACTGTCCGAGAAGTGTCAGTGCCACCGGGTTTGCCGAAAATGCCGACGAATCGACACGTATGCGGTTATATGCCTTGTTGATGATGTCCTGCGGTACGCCCGCGTTGGCCATCTGGATGAACGCGGCCTCCCATACATCGGGATCGCCGTCGATGAAGTCCCAGTGCTTGACTTCGTTCGGGTCGTACAGCTTGAAGTTCTTCTTGATAGTGTCTTTGTTCGTTACTGCTAACTGCGGCATAGTGGCAAACCTCGGATTGCAGTTTATAGCGTCGGGCATGGAAAAGTCGGGGTCCGGATGGTTCCAAATTGGAGCAAACGATATAAACTGCTTGCGAAAAATTGAATCCCTTAAAGGGAGCAGTCATACTAAGACGAGGCTATGATGAAAGAAGACTTCCCGATATTCGAGGCTACCCAGTCCGATACCAGCGCGATTAGCGGCCTGAACCGAACAATGTGGCTGGTGAAGCCCCTGGCGATGGTATTCCCGGCAAGCAAGTCGGCCGGTGTTTCCTATCGACCCGTTAACGAAACCAGGAAGCAGGTATTCGCCCCGTCCCTGGCTGCTGTGATCTATGCTTGCTTTCATCGTGAAGATGATCCGGAATACTTCGATGCGGTGAACATTGCCATGTCGGGCAAGGGCCGTTATACATATGACCGTGCCAGGCACATCCTTAAGCCGGATACGGCCATAAACAAGGACGGCGGCATTCCGGAACGCCTGCGCAAGGCCGCCAAGTTCCGTAGCGAAGTTGAAATGGACCGGGTGGAGGATATTGCGGAGGGTGCCGACGTGGTTGCCAAGTACCTTACCTCCCCCGATATTCTCAAGGACGACGTAGGAAAGACTTTCGAGACTGACCTTATCGACACCTTCGAGTATGCCGCCCCGAAGAATACTGACTTCCGTCTACTGGACAGTCTGAAGAACATCAAGGATTCCGCAAAGTCAGAATACGTGTCCGACCTTCGCTTCAAGTACCCGTTGCCTGACGGCACCGTTGTCGTTGCCGACCCGAAACGTTCCGGCAGGGTTACCGACGACGAAGTAATGGCATACGTGGCGTGCAAGATGTCTGAACACTACGGTGACAACGTACTTGCAGCTGCTGTAGATGCCGAAAATACCGGAAAGATGCCGGAAAAACTTAAGATTGATGACGCGATGAACTACGCCAAGGAATGGGTATCCGACAATGGACGGGTTGCACGGAAGCGTGAACGCCGCACCGGATCCGATGCCGCGGAATACGTGCCGCTTGACGTAGACGAACGGAACGACCTTGTCCGCGCCCCGGTCGCCCCGGAAAACATCATCCCGATGTTTGCCCGCGACTGTAACGTATTTGTCACCGACGGCATGTCCGAAGACATGAAGAATGCGGGCTATTCGATCATATCTTCTGCGCTCGGGTTCAACCGTGTTGCCACGCCGGACGAAATCAACGAGTTCATCCGTACCGAACTAGTCCCGGACACGGCGACCGCCAAGATGGTCAGGGAACATGCAATCGGGAAAGTAAAGAAGTACCGCGCGTCGGAAGAGTACGGGAAGATCGCCGACAACATCCTGCGCCATGTATTCCAGTACAAGAACGATGAACTGTACAGCCGGCTTCCGAGCATCTCGGGAAGCGGCACCGAAATCCGTCACCGCAGGACCGGTGTCGCGGTAGGTAATATTACCAGCAAGATTACCGACGCATTCAACCCGTTAAGGAAAAAATTTATCGTGGTGGAGGATGAACATCCGGAGATCGGCGGCATGCCGGGCAAGGGTGACAAGTTCACTGTTGACCTTGACGGCATCCAGGAAACCTTCTCCAGGATGGACAAGAAGAAGCTGCATGACTACGAACGTCCCGAACTGGTCGACTATAACGACCCCGACACTTCGTATCCGATCTATGCCATCTGGGAAGGCATCGTGCCGTTCACCAAGATGGTTGACAACCGACCGGAATACGATATCGGCGAAAGCGAGGAAACCGTTGCTGCCCGCAAGGAATCCGCACAGCCCCAGATTGCAGGCGCAATGCATAGTGTCGCTTCTCGGAGCGCACTTAGTTCGCCCGACATTGCCGCATCGAAGACGAAGCCGCTTACTAGGGAAGAAATGCTTGAAATTGCCGGCGACATCAATTCGCTTGACAACAAGCGGGACCTCTTTGACGGCATTGCATGGCAGTCGATGACGAATGAGGAGAAGATTGCAATCGCTACCCGCGGTATGGATGAGGCTGAACTTCATAAATTCAATGAAATGGACGGCAAGGCCAGGGGTGCCGTAATTTCCGGGGCCAAGAAAAATATGACCCCGGAAGAACGGGATGCCAAGGTAAAGGAAGTGCTCGGGAAGATGACCGATGCCGACCTGCGCAATTACATCCTGCTGTCGGCATTGCAGTACTATAACGGTCTCATTTCGTCGTATTACGGAAACGAAGGCAGTGGCAGTGACGACCAGTTCGCCCAGCGCGATGCCTATATGTACGTGATGGGTAATCCTGATACGTTGATGACTCCGATGAGTTCCGAGGCAATTATTGGCCGTATTGCCGAGAAGTCGGCTGAGTTCGCGGCCGCCCGTGAAGCAGCCGGGGATGCCGACGAACGTACGGTCGGCATGGTTACTGCCGCATATATGACCGATTTCTTCAACATGATCGATACCGAGGATGTCCCGGGGGTCCTCTCCGATACTTACGGGAACGACTCCAGGTCTATCGCCAGGGACCTGCGTGAATACGTGAATGACCTGCTCGATGCGGTTACCAAGGTGGTAAGCGGCTACGGATATTCCGGCCTCCGCATGGTGAGCAGCTATAATGGAGGCCGGTACAGTTTCAATAACCGTCTCTCTGTGGATGGGGCATCATTCGACCAGCCGATTGGCGAATTCGACGAGACCGATGCCACGCATGCCGCACGCGAGGCTGTTGTCAATAATGTGCTCGACCGTGTGGCCAAGGGTCTCCATGTCGCAGTAGGCAACCCGGTAGAAGGTTCCAAGATACTCCGGCAGGTGGAAACCGATGCAAAGGCGTCCGGTCTGCTTGATGATGCCGTAACCGACAGCTCCATCAAGTCCGCCATGGATGCAACTGACGGCAATGCCGAGGCAGCATCGGTCGCGTACGGTATCTTGCGTGGCGTAATCTCGAAGGATTCGTTCGCCAGGAAGCTCATCGGCATGATAGATTCCGGTAGCGAGAAGTATTCAATCAACGGTATCAAGCCGCCTGTCTCGTATGGCCGCATTGAAACCAGCATAGAGAACCTCAAGAAGTCCGCAAGTGACAGCAGCGGATGGTTCGGCAAGTCACTCCACCTGCTCGAGGATATCCAGAAGCTCAGTAACAGCGGAACCGACTTCAAGGCTATCCGCAACATGGTCGGTCTCGGGAACAGCGAAAGCGATCGTCTGGCACTTGGCGTGCTGATGAGCGCGGTCGACAGCTGCCGAAAGACAGCAGAGAGGGTCGGCAATCTTGAACCGGGCCTGCTTGAACGTGGCTTCGTTGATACAGGACTGCGCCGTAACGTCGGCGAACCGGAAGTCGACCTGTCCAAGGCTGCCGGCGAGGAAGAACTTGCCGGCGTGGCCGCACCTGAAGATTCCGGCAGCGACCTGAACGATGTTGTCGGCGAGAAGATGGAAGACTGGGAAGCTACACCGGGATACAATACTTACCGCGGGCTGACCGGCATGCTCGGGTTCGATACGATCAGGGTGGGCCAGTCGGGTGACAGCGAGATGGCGATTTCGCTTGCCGACAAGGAATCCGTATCTGCCGGCATCAATGAATCCGGTGTTATCAACTGTGCCGTGACTATTGATGACGCATTGAACAACTGGGAACGCCTCACCGCAGATGGCGAGAAGGGCGCATACTTCATCGCGTCCAAGTTCGCAAGCGCATGGGCCGACCGACTCGTGGTGCTGGCATCCGACTACATGTTGCAGAAGGTACCCCTGGAAGAACATGATGTTGACGATCCGAACGGCCATGTGCACCGTCTTACCAAGAAGTCGGCCGAAGGATGGGCGGAAATGACCCAGGAAGTCATCGGTGATATCAAGGCGTGGTGCAGGGACAACGTCCCTGCCGAGGCCGTGGGTATTGCTGACGAGATCGTCAAGATGCTCGATTCCCTCAGTGTCATGAAGGGTACGTGGGAAGAAGTGTCCAAGGTGAGCACGGCATTCGCCCACATGATCCTTAAGCTTGGCGAGTTCGTCGAGAAGGTGCCGGTGCCCGACCCGTTGAAGGGAAAGTATTCTTCCCAGGCCGAAATACCTCCCGAAGTCATGAAGATGATCGCCTTGCGCTCCATGCCCGGCAAGTCGACCCGTGGCGACATGGGGAGCTCCGAGTCGCTGGCCGCGTCGAAACTGATGCGCAAGGTAAGGGACCGCATGAAGGGTGACAATGAGCTTGCCCAGCTGCTTTCCAACCTGTACGAGACTTACGGAAGGAATTCCACGGAAGGCTATGCGGGTGCACTCGATGCGATGAACGCTGCCGCACATGCTGCCGGGAACAAGACGGACCGTGCGAAGACCGAACTGAAGGGAGGTATTGCCCCGACTGCATTCGCGGCTTCACTGTACCAGTCGGTATGGGATTCCGAGGAAGGCGGCGATGCGGCATATACCGGCCTTATCCGTGCGATAGAATCACTCGGCACCGGTGGCACGGTAGATATGCCGGCCGCGGCGGTCGATGGTTCCAAGGCCAACTCGGACGAGACTGTCGGTGTCAGGTTTAATTCCGATGGCGCCATCGCTACCGGCGACGATGCTGACGAGCCGATGGTACTTGGCGACATTATCCATATGGCCGGACTGAATGACACGGTCGACTATGGTCCGGAGCGTGGCAATACGTATGCCGGCGTCGCATTCGACGGGAATGCCAAGATGAAGCTTCCCCTGGAAGGCATCGCCGAGGCCGATCCTGATGTCGGCCGCAAGCTTGCACTTGCCCTCCGTGTGCAGATGGTGGACAGTCTGCTCTCCGACCGTTCGTTCGAACCCATGAGGGACAATGCCGAACTGTGGAAGCAGTTCTCCGACCGCGTATGCGGTGATGCCCTTGACATCGACGGTACTTCTTCCGCCCTCCTGTTCGTTACGCTTGACCACGCTACCCTGAACGTAGGCCGCGAGGCAAGACAGGCTGACCTCCGCAGGGCACTTAAGGAACAGGCGACCCTTGGTGAGGAGAGGCTGTCTGACCGCATGGTATCGGGCAGCATCGGTGCCGGGGCACGTAACAGCATTGATTCCAAGGCGCTTGCCAAGTCCATCATGAGGTACGTGTTCGGCGCGAACGGTGACACGAGGAATGCCGGTTTCGAGGAAATTCGGTCAATCCTGGGTGACCGTCCTGCCGAGACGTTCAAGGACAGCATCGACGGCGAGGAGCTAAGGGAAGACACTAGTGTCAAGGAACGGCCCGCAATCTGTAAGGACCTGGCCGAGGAACTTGCGGATGCATATGGCACCACTGCCGAGGAACGCATGGCCAAGGACAGCGATGCCGACAAGAAGTTCATTTCCAACGTAAATACGTTGAAGAACGCCCTCTGGACCGATGTTACCGGCGAGAAGGACTCCTCGGGCCATACGGCGAAGTACTACAGGGAAGAACTGGTGCCGTCCATACTCGGTGACGAGATGACGGACGTGTTCTTTGACGGGTTTGCCGGTCGTGTTCCGGCTTCCGGCGAATTTGACCGTAGGACCCTCGGCATGGCGATTTCCAAGTATATCCGTGAACTTATCCATTCCCCGATGGTCGGCAGTCTCCTGAAGAATGCCGGGCTTGACAGCACGTCCAAGTCGAATATCGCCAGATGGAATCTTTCTCGTGAAACCGGTATCTCCGATGTAGACGGGTCCGCACGTTCGGAAAACCCTGCAATGCTCGGCCGTGTCATGTCGTACGTCGAGGATGAACTTGCCAGGTTCAATCCTGACGATTTTGATGATACTGCCGAACGCCGAGAACTGTATCGGAAACTGGCCAAGGTAGGGTTCGACGGCAGTATTGATGATTTCTGCGAGGAGGTCAAGTCCAGCGGCGGAAACCGGAAACTGGTTGCACGGCGCTTTGCCCGTGACGAGGAGAATTACAATTCCGCCCTGTTTGGCAAGCTTAGTGGACGACTGGGTACATTTACGCCTACCAAGTCTCTCGCTGACAGCAACTTGGTTGTCTACGTGGCCCGCATGATGGAAAATAACGGCCTCCATGGAATCAATATGGTGCATTCCGCTAACGGTGACGAGAGACCCATGGTTCTGTTTGCCAACCGTCCCGAACCGCGGTCGGTAAAGACCGGCGATGCTGCCCGACAGCTTGAAATGTTTATGGACGCATACAAGAATACGTACGGCGAGGACCTGGTCGGTTCTGACGGGAACATCAGTGTTGACAATCTGCGTAAACTCGACAAGCTGGTGCGTGAGGAAAATGTCGGATATCCGATTGACCCCGTCACGCAGACCCGTGAAATCGTCCCGATTGTTCTCGCTATCATGAACAATACCGGTGTTACCAGCGGGCGTCCGTGGGGACGTGCTGCGGGCGGCACTGCCGGGAGCCATATCTTCGAACGTGAAGAGACTATCGGTGAAAACCGGTTCGCTGTCGAGATTTCCGAGGAACTGGTGGTGTCCATCGTAAGGAGCATTGTACGTGACGGCATCAAGTCGAGCGACATCGCCAAGGAACTGGAAGAACTTCGCAAGTACAAGAAGAAGGAAGCCGGCGAGAACCTGATGGCTATCGCCGAGGAAGTCAAGAAGCGCATCCAGGCCCGGGTCAAGAACCTTGCCAAGGGTATGATTGAATCCGGTACCACAAGCATGGCAGGAAACGGAATCCGCATCAAGTGGCTGAATCCCGAAAACGGGAAACCGGCGACTACGAAGAAACCGGCTGCCGCGAAGAAACCGGCCAAGCCAAGGAAGAAACCTGCAACCGTATCGCCGGATGCCGCAAGTGCACCGGTGCCGGAAGCAGAACCTAAGCCGGAACCCGAAAAGGATGCATAATAACTAAAAATCCCGCCACCTGGGCGGGATTTTTCAATATGCTTGAATAGCTTCTATTCCTTGTACGGATTCCAGCCGCCTGGAGTGGGCATAAAGCTGCCGATGTCACCGGCTGCTTCTTCGCCATCATCATGATCGCCCTGGCCCATGGGCGGCACGAACATGTTGACGTCCGGGTTGAAGTCAATCGGGTTATCGCATTCTTCACACATCTTAGCGAAGTCCGGGAGCATCTCGCAAAAGGAATCTGCCAGGAGGTCACTGTAGACCGTGACGCCGTCCGCGTCCTTCACGTGCTTCCTGAGGATTTCCAGGTCGCTTTCCTTCAGTTCGGCATCGAAGGAGAACCGGTTCTCCTTCTTCATGTTCTCCATGATTTCGGCTGCCGCCTCGGAGAGCGCGTTGTTGCGTTCGTCTTCCGCCAGCGATTCATCGAACTGTTCCTTGTTGAACATGCGGTTCACGTCGAACAGGGTGATTTCGCTGACCGACTTCTTGCCTTCGAACAGCGCGAGGAACTTGGGGTACTTCGGCAGTTCCTCGATTCGGTAGTCCTTGCCGTTCACCGGCGGGTCCACCTTCACCTTGTAGTAGAATACCTTGGTGAACTCGGTGAGTTCGTCACAGGCACCCATCTTGCCACGGAGCACGTCGAAATCGTCAAAGTCGGGCTCTGTCTTGTCAAGCACCTCTTCCAGCGTAGGGAATTTGATGTTGTCGAAGGTAAGCTTCATCACGGCAGGTGCACCTTCAACCGGGTTGCCGTTGTCGTCGATCAGCACCTCGACAATGCGTTTTTGCGGGATTGCTTCTGGTTCCATAAAAAATCCTCGGATTGTTTCTTCCGAGGATTAAACTATATCTTATGTTTCCCTTAGCGGCGGAACGCCCAGTAGTCCACCCCGGCGACGGCCTTGAACATCTTGAGGGCGCTCTCGCAGTTTGCTGCCGCTGTCGAGATCAGGTTCTCCCGCACCGGGTCGGACTGCTCGCCGTTGCCCAGGCTCTGGTAGCCGTCGGCGCCGGAATACAGTGCAGTGTTGCACTGGCCCTGCCTGGCCCTGTTGAAGATGTCCATCACCTGGTCGGCGATGGGACCGCCTTCCATCTGGGTCCTGACGGCCTCGAGGCACGCGTTGAACGAGTCCAGGTCGATTGCTTCCCCGGCGGCAGGCGCCCCTCCGTCGCATCCGCCCTCGCATCCGCCCGAGGTGGCATATCCGACATCGAGGGCCGCGTTCGCCTCGTTGCCCGGGATGTCGCTCATTGCGCTTCCCATGGCGTAGCCGTAGAAGCCCGCCCTCCTGCGCTTCGGTCCGTTGGACTCGATGGGATGGGTGATTTTTCCGGAATTCTTGCCGGCGTTTACGACATTGTTGACGAAAGTATCCTGTTTTGCCATGCTGCAACCTCTTGAACCTAGTTTATAGTGCATGAAAGACGCATACGCTGTGATAGGTGTCCATAGGAAGGCCACCGACGACGAGATCCTTGCCGCCTACAAGAGGCGGGCGAGGGAGCTGCACCCTGACCACGGGGGAAGCCCGGAACAGATGGCCGAGCTGAACGAGGCATACGCCAGGATAAAGACCCCCGAGCTGCGCCGGAAGTACGACGCCTCCCATTCGTTCTCCAGTACGATGGCCACGTGGAGCGCCGCTATGGGCAAGTCCGACGTGGCAAGGAACTTCGGCAACGCCCCGGAATGGTCCGACCCAAGGAAGACGGACGGCACCGACGTGCCCGTGAACGTGGAGATCCCCATGGAGACCTTCGTGAAGGGTACCCCGCTGATGACGGTAAGCTACACGGTGGAGCACGAGTGCCTCGAGTGCTCGGGCACCGGGGGTGACCACCTGGAAACATGCCCCGAATGTCATGGCGAAAGGAAGGTGCGCACGGTGACGAACGAGGGGGACAGGGTCCTGGTGTGCCGTAGGTGCACGGGCACGGGGATGGTACCCGTCGGGAAGTGCGCCGTATGCGGCGGTACAGGGCATACATCCAAGCAGGTGTCCCATTCGTTCCATTACCGGAAGGGGACCATGGACATGACTGTCAAGGGGAAGGGAAACGGGGGTGTCCACGGGGGCGCGAACGGGGACCTGCTGATGGAGTTCCACCCGAAGGCGACCGACCACCTCAGTTTCGACGGCGACCGGTTCCGGTATGTCCACCGGATCCCGGTTGAGGGGTTCATCCTCGGACAGGCTGTCGAGATAGAGTATCCGGGCCCCCTGATGGTCAAGACGGTACCCGCCGGGAAGGAATACGGATACAGCGAGACCGTGGACGACTTCATGGGCCTCGGATACCCGTGCGACTTCGTGTTCCTCCCTGACAAAGAGGCGGCTGCAAGCCCACACCCTTTAGGGTGTGGGTAAGGCCCGTCTGTAAAATAAGCAATAAATAAGTTTTCAAGCAGCAATAATGAATTATATTTGAGTGAAAAGTATATAAGCTTAAATTGAAGTCAAGAAACTGAGATATGGAACTGATACGGAGCGAAGAGACGAAGGCCAGGATCCGGGCAAGCATGTCCGCGACGAAGGCAAGACGGCAGACGCAAATCTGCCGGGTGTTCGAGCTCAAGGTATCGGTCCGCCACAACCCGAAGGAAACCTTCCAGAAGCTATCACAGTGTTTCAAGGAAGCGAAGTGGGTGATCAACGACATGCTGTCCTTGTCCAAGGACAATCCAGATAACAGCATGTTCGACTACAAGTACACCGAGCATAAGGATGTAGTCCACTATGACAAGGACAAGAACCCTATAACGGATACGGTCTCATTGCCATCGGTTTTGCATCGAGCAACGGTGGCACAGAAAAAGACGGATATCGTCAATCTAGCCAAGGCAAAGAAGAAGGGCATCAAGGTCGGCGCATTGAAGTTCAAGAGCGAAGTGAACTGCATACCGATAATAACGGGCTATACACAGATACTGGACGGGTGCAGGATAACGATTCCCGGATTCAGGAAACTACGGGTGCACGGCATCGACCAGCTGCACGGGTTCGAAAAGTTTGAAATCGCGGATGCAAAGCTAGTGAGAAAGGCATCCGGATACTACGTGAAGATTAGCGTGATGCTACCGAAGGAGAGGAGGAATCCTACCGGCAGGAATGTCGGGCTCGACTTCGGAATAAAGGATTCCGTAACAACGTCGTACGGTGACAAGTACAACTGCAAGGTGCGAGAAAGCGACCGCCTTAAGTTTCTTTCCCGGAAGCTGAACAAGCGAGGAAAGAAGAAGCACGAGAAGGGGTCAAGGCAGTATTACAGGTGTAGGCGTCAACTGAAGCGTGAGTACGAACATCTTGCAAACAGGCGCAAGGACGCCTGCAACAAGATCTACCACCGTTTGGTGACCGACTACGACGTGATATACTTTCAGGACGAGCAGATTGCGAACTGGCACAAGGGGCTGTTCGGCAAGCAGGTACAGTCGTCCTGCCTGGGTTCTCTGAAACAGCGTCTGAAATCCTTGCAGGATTCGGGACGCAGCTTCATGATATCCAAGTGGGAACCGACAACCAAGCTTTGCCCGCAGTGCGGTGCCAGGAACATCCTATCATTAAATGACCGCATCTACAAGTGCGACTGCGGCTACGAGATGGATAGGGACATACATTCTGCCAGGTTGGTCTTGATGATTGGCTCGTCAAAAAGAGCTGAGTGCCTGGAACAGGCCTCGCCGGAGGAAATACCGCTACTGAATGAGAATCACCAGATTGCTCAGTCAGCAAGTATGACCCGTGATGGCAAGACTAGAAGCTCACACCCTTTAGGGTGTGCGTAGTTCACAAAGGATGTAGTTTCCGGGTAAAAGAGGTTTCTATGAGCAAGAAGATCAGTCTCACCATTGCCGAAAGGTACGATATCGTCAAGTACGCCCACCAGATCCCGTCCACGCGGGTCACCTACTTCTCCTTCCCGGAATTCCTGGACGTGATCCAGATTACCGACGATGAGGCCGAGAAGTACGGTGTCAAGGTCGTTAACGGCAAGGTGGAGTGCAGCTGCCCGGACCGCAAGTTCGAATACGACGTGGACAGCTTCCCGAAGCCGATCATGGACACCATCGCGCAGTACGTCAAGGACGTGCAGGCCCAGATCGACGAGGAGAAGAAGAACACGCCCGACCACAGCGCCTCCCCGCTGTACGAGAAGATTGTGGCATCCCTTTCCAAGATTCTGTAAGATATGGTACCCGTTTCCTGCCAGCTAGGCATGTGTTCATGTTTCGCCCAGTACAGCGTGGTCCTGTCCGACGAGGACGGAGCCGACATCGTGCAGCTGTTCAAGGACGAGATCGACGGGATGATGGGTAACCCGGGACTGGATTATGTGCCGGTGCCGTTCTACGTGACCATGGGCACCATAGGCAACCTGCACGCGGAATTCATGATAGTGTTCATGTACGCGGGAATCCCGTTCATCCTTTCGTCCCCGTTCTCCATCGACGGTGCCGGGCTGGCCGACGCGGTCACCCTGCGCGAGGGCGGACGCCTGGTGTCCAGGGTGTACGCGGAGAACAACCGGAACGTATACTCGCTGGGCTTCATCCCGGCCGGGGATAACCCGCTGGAATACGCGAAGGCATACCTGTCCCGTAACCCGCCGATGGCGTCGCCCGATATCGACATGCTCGTCGCCGAGGAGCATATCGTCTCCGACAAGGTGAACGAGAGGGTCGGAGTGATTTCGAAGGACGGCGGTACCCGGCTGGAAATCTATGCGTTTGACACCGACGAGAGCCGCATGGTACGCGCGAACAAGGACTTCGGTGACGACCCGTACATGGAGAGGGGAATTCCTTCCGGCATGGTGGAGGTTGTCGCCTACGGTGGCGTACCTGACATCATCAGCATCGGGGGTCTCTGTTCCGCCGACGGTTCGATGTTCGAGGTGTGGGTGCCTAACGCTCCCGGGCTTACCCGTATCGCGAGGGGTATGTTCGAGGACGAGTTATTACCGATCGATGCGTTCACCCTGGATACCGACGGTGTCGAGGAGTGTTACGCCAGGTTCCACGGGAAGCTCAAGGAGCTTGAGGACGAGGCTATCGACCAGGAAATCCGTGCCGAGTCCGACGAGGACATGCCGCCTGGCGTGCCTGACGAGGAAGAACTTTAGAACGAGCGCCCCGGAATGAGGCGCTTTTTGTTTAAAGACTATAAACTGTAATCGATTATATATCGGGAAGTCGCGTTATGGCAATCAAGATTCAAGAACCTGAAATCAGTCCGAAACAGGCCCTGACGAACATCAGGAAGCGCCTGTACAAGGCCGTCGAGGAAGGCAAGCGCAAGGCCGGGCTGCCAGCCAAGACCGAGGCAGTCTTCGAGGGCGTGGACGACGATGACGAGCTCGACTTTTCGACGATGGAAACCGGCGACTCCCAGCCGGATGATGCCGGCGACGAGCTCGACTTTTCCCAGATGACTACCGAGGAGAACGAACCTGCCGTGCCTGCCGAGGCAAAGGTTCCGCCCAAGACTTTCGCAATCAACAAGCCCAAGAAGGTTTCCAGGGAAGAACGTCTCCTTAGTGAGCGCCGTTCCCGGGAACTGAAACGCCAGCTCAATACCGAATTCAATTTCTCGGTGGCCGAAATCAAGGAAATCGTGACGGGACTGTTCAGGTACGCCTCGGAGAACCGAGAATACCTGCAGGATGCGGGTCCTCTCATTACCGAGCCGGAACTACGGGCGATATTCCACGCAGAGTTCCAGAATTACGGCAGTGATACGTTGAAGGATACTACCAAGGCGGCTTTGAAGCATGTCGAGGACATTGCCGAGAAGCAGATGGGATGGCTCCGCGAACGCTTTGACGAAAGGCTCCATGGTAACGGCAACTTCCTGGAAAACGGGTCGCTGATGGGATACCTTCTCCGGATTGGTCATAAGCATGTGGTCCGTACGGCACAGGTGGCCAGCGGTAATTCTATCGAAGTGGGTGGGGTCGAGGGATTGCACAACTTTATAATCGCGCATGACCTTGCTGCATGCGAACGCTGGGTAAAATCCAAGACTGCCGGGTATGACCTGCCTGAAAGTGCACGGCACGGCATCGCGATGGACATTCTGACTAACGGCATGAGCAAGCCGGAAATCAGGAAGCTGGTCGGGGGTATCGGTTCCAAGATGTACAGCGTTCCCAGATACGGTTCCGTGGAAAGACTGGGAGAGGACGTGGCAGTCCTTGGTGGGAAAGCTTTCATCGATGAATTTGTCACCAGGTTCGCCGCGTTCCTCAAGACCAAGGACGGGGTCGATGCAATGCGCCCGGAAATCGAGCCGGCAGTAAATACTCATGGCAAGGAGTACGGACATGGCATGATGATGGCAAGGTACCCGGAAACCCCGTATTTGGGTTTTATAAACGAGGCTGTAGATGCCGGGATATTTCTGCCGATCAGGTTTGCGGTAGGTTCTACGTCGTTGGAAGGGGATGGCACTGAGAACAAGGACGGCTCCCGCCTATCCGACATTTACCAGACGCATCAGGTGAAGGATACCGTGGAATCCAACGACTACTCGGTCGGTGAACAGATTAGTACAGATAACATGCTGGAAACGATTGCCAAGCCTGCTTTTAAGAAACTGGTGGAACGTCTCGGGCTCGAATCCGAGTATGCCAATGCGACCGGCGATGGAACCCATACGCTATCTTCCCTGTCCGCACTCACGTCGGCACTGATCGCCGAGGCCTGCAAGAAGTCAGGTGTGCCGTTCGAGAAGAAGGAAACCCAGTCAATCAGCACGGTCTCAATCGGCACCGACCGTTCGCTGCCGAAATTGGCTACTGAAAAGATCGGCATCACTCCGCCGGAACAGAGCGCCCTGCTTGCCGCGGTGACCTTCAACGGATTCCTTGAAGACCGTGCCAAGAATATAAGCCAGGGACATGACGTTTCCGACATCAAGGACATGAACCGGTTTGAACTGAAAAATGCGGCCATGCCGTCCATCTTTACCGGAAAGCTGGCCGAGGCCTGCCTGAGTGGCTATTTTGACTATCCTGCTACCGTGAATTATGCCAAGGGCTATCTGGTCGATGCATTGGGCACCGTGGTCGGTTTCGATCACTCCGACAGGCAGATATTCAGTTCTGCCGCGGACTATTGCAACGCGGCGGGAATTCCGCCCATTACGGGCCGTGTCATCAAGTCCGAGATACGTTCCCTTGGTGCGAGCAGCCTACCTGCATATGCCGATATATTCGAACGGAAGGCCGCGTCCGGTCTGAATGAGGACGATGACGTCGACGTATCCTTCTATGACGAGGGGCGCAGTGTGGAACTGTCGAACCTGGGAAAGTCCGGTATCGCCATGGCCATCGGCGAGATTACGCCGGATAACGTTGACGGTGCAGATGTCATCAAGCGTGCGGCGGAAACGGTGACCGGGCTGGAAGCCGGGTTCCTCGGCAAGTACATGGATGCCCTGAATGCCGGCGACTCCGAGACGGTCGAGGCGATGGCACGCGACATTATCAAGTCCGGAAAGGGTATCGTCACCGTCAAAATGACCGATACCGGTTCCGAGAAGGTGAAGCGTAACGCGGCAGCGGCCACCAAGAAGAAGGCGGACGCCGAGCGTCGCAAGGCCCGTCGGACGATGTGGTTCTAGTCGAGGTGGGCAGTGGCTATATCCGAACCGACATTCCGCGCGTCCCGCATGGTCATCGGCAGCCGTGCGTCGACCGTGCTCCATCCGTCGTACGATACGTTCTTCAGGAAGGGCGAGGACGGGATTACCCATAGCGGCGATACCGAACTGCCCGTATCGGGGACGTCATTCGTCGCGTTCAAGTTCCCGGTGTCGCGCCTGTACGGCGTGGCCAACCCGGAAGTCAAGGTGAGCGTTACCGTTACCTCGACGAACATGCTGGGCAACGAGCTTGGCATGCTGGGCCTGTACGAGATGTCCGACTCCAACTGGACGGGAGGCGACGGCTATTCCAAGGTGTCATCCAAGGTGAACGGGAGCCCGGTTGCCGTGAGCGCCCCGATTGCCGACCACGACTGTGACGGAAAGGTCGACCCGAAACCTCCGGATGGCTACGAGTCCAACCCGGTCGAGTTTACCGTTCCGGAAAAGATAGTCAGGAAGTGGAAGGAGTGCAACCTGGCACAGGTGTCCCTTGTGCTCGGGATCTATCGCGATTTCGAGACGGGCGGCGAGCTGTACATAGGCTCCAACGAGTCCGACACCCCCATCGGCATCCAGATTACGGAAGGCGTCCCGCCGGTGGCCGAACCATTCGACCTGAGCGTTACGCCGTCGACGATATCCCCGGCCGGCAGGGCGACCGTGACCGCGGCTGACGGGGGACGGCACTTCGGCTCCGATATCGACAGCCTGGTGGTCACCGTAGATGGAGAACGGGCCAATATCCTCTCGGGCAACGAGTATTCCTTGAAGATAGTGGTGCCGGACATTTCCGGGAAGGTGGAGGGGATGGTCGACCTTGCGGTCTATGATTCCCGCGGTACACTGGTAGGGAATCAGGCAAAGGTATATTTCGACGCCAGTGCCACCAGGCGTAACAGGTATTTCGCCGAACCATCCAGGCCAGGGAACGATAACGTGCGTGCAAGCCATTCAGCGGTGTACAACCGGGACCTCGGGTTCAACGGTTTCACCGAGGTCACCGACGAGAACAGCATCGTGCAGAACATCTACAACATCCTCCTTACCCGCAAGGGCGAACGTCTCTTCAACCCGGATTTCGGCACTACAATCGAGGAGCGCGTCTTCGACATCATGAACGAGGACGACGAGACCCGCCTGCTGCAGGAATGCTTCGAGGCGATCCGCGAGTATGAACCGAGGGTGTCGGTCGACTACGAGGAGAGCAGGGTGGACGTCGATGAAGACTCCAACACCATCCGCGTGATCATAGCGGTCGTACTGCCCAACGGCAATTCCGAGAACATCGTGCTTCCGTTCAAGACAAGGGGCACGGTAGTCAGATGATGATTGGCCAGCAGGTCGCCACCAACACCCACCTGGTATATGTGGACGATTACAGGACCGGGTGGATCGAGGTGGGGAAGCGCCTCGGCATATGCCGCGAGGACGGTCATCCTACCGACGGCAACTACATAATGCCCGACAGGTTCCTCAACTCGAACGGGATCTTCATGCCGGCAATGAAGCTGGACGGCAAGAGCATCGAGGCGTACGTGGTCGACGGGAAAGTTTCCGGCGTAAAGGACGCGAAGACCCTGATGGACGCACTGAACCATTTCAACGTGCCTACCCTGACGCTCGACAAGTACAGGTTCTCCGGCAAGTTCAGGATGTCTAGCACGAGCCAGTCGATGGTGTACGACAGGATGGGAAGGTCCATGACATTCAACGAGCTCAAGACCAAGGACCTGCGCGGCATACATGACCTGATGGCCAGGATAGATTTCGACGGTGGCAAGTTCATGGAACCGCTGCTCAGCCGGTACATCTACACCGTACAGCAGATGCCCAAGGTCAGGGGAATACCCGTGTTGGGATACTTCGACCTGGAGGAGTACCTTGCGGTAATCCGTGACCCCAGGGTGAGCATGTTCCATCCGAACGGGACTACGTCGGCGCTCATGTACCTGGAGCCGGGCGACAGCCAGGGCAGCGTAGTCCTGAAGGATATTTCCGAGAACGGCGCGTGCGTCCTGTCGCTCGAAGGGTTCCGGTCGGTGCTCGACATGAAGAAGATCAAGGAGTTCAGGCCGATAGTCCTGTTCAGCATGAAGCCGTTCACACTGCCGGAAAGTTCCAACTTCCCGTGGCACAAGCTGAAGTACGGCAAGTTCACCGTATTCTGTACCCCGATGATGAGCAAGACTGACATGTGGGAGCACGTTCAGGGAGGGGTGAACCTACTGTCCAGGATGGCGTGAATGTGGATATATTGTTGATATTGTTGATTGTTTCGAAGATTAATTGTTGACAGTAAGAATAGAATAAGTTAAATTTCCAGAAAAGAGGTTATCATGGCTAAAAAAGCAGCAAATACGGCAACGGGTGTCCAAGTGGCATCGGATTTCGGTTTTTTCCGCAAGTTGAAGACTGGCGACAAGTACCTGGACCACAACAAGAAGCGTCCTGAGTACGGGTTCATCAACAGCGGTTCCTACGCGTTCAACGCGGCACTGTCCGGCGACGTGTACCAGGGTTTCCACATGAACAAGTTCTTCATGGCGGTAGGCTTCTTCGGCACCGGCAAGTCCCTTATCGCAAAGCTCAACTTCGCCCTTGAACTGATGAAGCAGGGATACTTCATCTTCTGGTACGACAGCGAGAACGAGACCACCGAGGAGATGCTGATCGACAACTTCGGCTTCATCCCCGGGCAGTTCGAGATCGTCCGCATGCACACGGTCGAGGAGCTTCACCACAGTATGTCCACCATCGTCACCCAGCTCGAGGAGGACAAGGGCGAGGGATTCGAGAACAAGCGCAAGTGTGCCATCGTGCTAGACTCGGTTGGCGGCCTGTTCACCAACAAGGGCGTCGACGATGCCAAGAAGGGCGCCGACAGTGCCGACATGACCAAGGCCAAGAAGCTCAAGGCCCTGTTTACCGACATGACGTTCCGTTGCGGCGAGCTCGGCATCCCGATGTACACGACGAACCACAAGTACCTGAAGCCCACGGCCTACGGCAACCCGGAGGAAATCGCGGGCGGAGAGGGCGCCAAGTACTTCGCCCGTGTCATCTTCGACCTTACTACCGGTTTCGAGGTCGTTTCTGCAACCGACAAGACCAAGCTCGGCCTCATCCTCAACGTGAACATCAAGAAGAGCTGCTTCGTCCATGTCGGCACCAAGGTCAAGATGTACCTCGACTGGAAGACCGGCCTGAACCCGTACTACGGCCTCCACGAGATTGCCAAGTCCGCGGACCTCATCGAGGCGTACACGGCCACCAAGTTCCCCGAGGTCACCCCGCCCGCGGGCCGCATCGGCAACTCGGGCGCATGGGTCATCAAGGACCCCCGCAAGCCCCGTTCCGAATGGATCGCCTGCCTGAACAAGGACCTCCACAAGGCCGAGACCATCGGCACCATCCTGGACCCGATCAACGACTACGTCCACGAGAACTTCAAGAACCGTTCCCTTGCGGACAAGCTGGGCGAGAACGGCATCGACGAGAACGTGAGCCTCGAGATCAACGAGGAGGAAGTCGACAAGAACCTGAAGAAGGCCGAGAAGGAAGCCAAGAAGAAGGCTGCTAGCATGGCCCAGGCGCTTGGCGAGGACGAGCCGGAAACGCCGGAAAATCCTGAACAGGCCGAGGCCTAAGTCGAAAACAGTCGGGAGCTTCCCGACTTTTTTCATCATATTTTGTTCCACGTGGAAGTTTTTTGCTATATTTCGGAAAGCAACGAATAAGCATACAGTACCTACAAGAAATAGTCATGTCCGAGCCTTTACAAGAACCCACGATTCCGCCACCTTTCCAACCAGCACAGCAGGTGACGATGCCTACGCAGCAGGACGCACTGGCCGCATCCATACCACCTACATTTACACAGACGCCGGTTGACATCAGGCATATTCCCGTCGTCCAGATGAGTCGCGAGGACCTTGTCCTGCGTACATTCTTCAACGACGCGGTCATAGGTCCCAAGCTGAAGCCGAAAATGTCCCCGAAGATGTTCGTGGACCCGATAAACCAGGCGCTCGTCAAGGTAATCGGCAAGTTCGACCAGAAGTACCATCGAAGCCCGAGCGCCCAGGAACTGATGCTGGGCATGGCGACGACCGGATTCTCCGAACAGCTGGTACAGAAGCTCGGGTACATCTGCAATACGCCAGTCGAAGGGGTCCGCCAGGAAGTCCTTGTCGAGATGATCGAGGGGCACTTCCGGGAACGGATGACCGAGAACATCCTTATCAGCGCGGCCGAGAACGTCCATGACAGGCACGTTGACGGCATAAACACCCTGATACCGAAGCTCAAGGAAGCTGTAAACTTTTCTTTACATACAAACCTCGGCCTGAACGTCTACAACGATATCGGCGCCGCGCTCGCCCTTCTGAAGGAACGCAGGGAATGCATCCCGTCGTCAATCAACGAGATTCGCGCGAAGACGGGCACCATCCAGCAGGATGGCTCCATCAAGGGGGGCGGATACTACAAGAAGACACTTACCCTGTTCGTCGGCCAGCCGAACGTGGGCAAGAGCCTCATTCTTGGCAACGAGGCGGTGTTCGCATACTCGTTCGGGTATAACGTACTGTACATTTCCCTCGAACTTGCCGAGGACTACCTATGGCAGAGGCTTGCGGCCAACCTGTGCGATACGGCCATGCCGGAAATCCTGCAGATGAGCGAGGCGGAGTGCCGTGCGAAGATTGACGAGAAGCTGCGTGCGAACCAGGGCGACGGCGTCCACGGCAACTTCCAGGTGAAGCGCCTGAAGACGACGACCACGCCGGCCGACATCGAGATGTACGTGGACCAGTTCGAGGCCACGTACGGACAGCTCGACCTGCTCGTCATCGACTATATCGGAATCATGAAGCCGGGCACCTCGGTGTCGGACCAGAGAAGCATGTATCTTGACGGCGTGGCCAAGGCCGAGCAGATCAGGGACATGATGGTCGAGCGCAACATCGCAGGCCTCTCGGCCGTCCAGTTCAACCGCCTGGGATACAACTCGCTGGACGCTGGCATCGAGGCCGTGCAGGGTTCGACCGGCTACGCCGAAACGTCCGACCTGATGATCTCCATCAAGTCCGACTCGGTGCTGCGGGAATGCGGCATGTTCTACCACGAGTTCATGAAGAACCGCTTCGGCCGCAATTCCGACATCTTCCAGACCAGGTGCGACTTCACGAGGATGAAGTGGTTCGACGCCAGCCAGGAGGAACTGGCCCATTACCAGGAACTCCGCACCGACCAGGAGGCCATGATGGCCGCCCAGATGCCGGCCCGTGGCCCCCGTGCGCCCAGGAAGGAAAGCAAGGCCCAGCAGCCGCCACAGGAACAGCAGGAGCAGCTCCCTTCCAGACCGGGCGAACGTGTAGCCAGCATGATCTAGTTTTCCCGGCATGAGGATTGCCGGAATAGACCCATCAATGAACTCGTCGGGCAAGGTCATCATGGACCTTGACGACGCCACGCTCGACATCAGGTCCGTGGACTACTACGGGTACAGCTCGAAGCTGTCCTACCTGCATGACGAGGAGCACGTCCATATATACGCCCTGGGCACCGACTACACCAAGCTGCCCATGATGGCGAGGATGGAACGCGCCTATACCCTCCTGAGCAGGGACATGGAGGACGTGAAGTACGTCTCCTTCGAGGATTACGCCTACGGGGAGGCCGAGAAGCAGGGGAGCAACGCGATTTTCCAGATAGGCGAGTTCTGCGGGGGCGTCAGGTACCATTTCTTCATGCAGGGGAAGGGCATAATCACCTACGGCATCCCGCAGATCAAGCATTTCGCGACCGGGAACGGCGGTGCCCAGAAGCCGGCCATGTGCCAGGCGGTCAAGGACTTCTACCCGCAGTTCTACTACCCCTATTTCGAGACGCTGAAACAGTACGAGAGCCCCCATTCGGACTTCTGCGACGCGTTCTGGATGTGCGAGATACTCCGGAACCATATAAAGCACGACGTCCTCGGCCCGGATTCCCTCCCTCCCGACGTCCTCGCCCTCATGCGGTACACCACGAAGACCGGCGGCAAGAAAAAGAAGGCCAGGTGCCTGCTCGACTACGAGCTTTCCCTCCGTTCTGACATGATGTTCGACCAGGAAGCCGCGGGAAAACGTAAGAAATCGGTAAGGAAACCGGTAAAATAACTGCTCAAATGTAGTAGTTTCCTGTCAGAAATGAATACAGGAGAGCTGTCATGCTCCACCTCAACACGGATTCCAACGACCCGTCCAGCGCGGTCAACCTGAGCAAGGAGGCCGAAACCGAGCTGCTCGTCAGCGAAATCAACAAGTTCCTCAGTGCGCCGCCCAGGTTCGAGGGTGACATCGCGGTAGTGCTGACCATGCCCGAATCCTACCTCAAGAAGGCCCGAGCGAAGCTGAACGAGGCCATCCACGTGGTGTACGACAGGTACAAGGACTACGGGGTCACCATGCTCACCATCCTTTGCGCCATCGAGAGCGTGGTCGAGTCGTCGAAGCTGGGTCCGCTGGTGGACAACGACATCAAGCTGATGATTGCGTCCGACCGCGGCATCGAGATTTCGGTGGAGGAACTGGAACGGGTGAACGAGCAGGTGCGCAAGGGAGAGCTGAACTTCGACGTCACCAGGCAACAGGCCCAGCCGGAACCGGAAGAGGACGAGGACGCCGAGTTCAGCGCGATGATGGACATGGTCGCGGAGGACGAGGATGAGTAGGTTCCATTTCCCGGGACATGGCGCGGTCGTCAAGGAGATCAAGGAGACCCTTGAACGCGAGGCCGAGGCGCGCAACGAGGAGATCAAGAGCACCAGCCTGATGCTCCTCAATGCGGATGACGGGGTGTACGGCAGCCACCAGAGCCTCCCTACCGTATACAGGGAGAAGTGGCTCGCGAAGCTGCGGGAGGAGCGCGACAACCCGATGCTCGGGAAGAGCTACATTTCCCGTGCGCCGGAGTACGAGACCGACGCCGACGTGGTTACCGAGGCGCACGAGCTCTCCGACCGGGAAACCGAGGACATGTTCGTCACCGACGAGAACGGCAACAGGTATATTCCGGAGACGTACAACCCGAACGTGGACGATTCCCAGACTTCCGACCTGGACGACGAGGCGAAGAAGGTCATCGACCTGGCCATCATCCAGAACGTGGCCGCCAAGTGCATCGGATGGGAGTTCGAGGACGTGATGAAGGAATGCGCGATGGCCTTCGAGGAGGAGTACGGCGAGGACTTCGTCCTCCCGGACAACATGGACGAGATAGTCACCGCGGCGGTCAACGAGGCCGAGACGAACGCCAGGATCTCGTACGAGAAGAAACCGGAAGATATGTAAATATTTATTTACAAGAAAATGTCAAAAGGTGGCAGGCATGCCGCCTTTTCTTTTGCTACATTTGCATAGGGTGCCAAAAAGTGCTCCAGACTATAAACTGTCAATAAGCAGATAATTAGATCTCAGTAGCTATTTTTTAGCATCAAGAACTAGTAACAAAAGGAAACATCATGGATCAGATGATACCCCAACAGAACCAATTCGGTGCCCAGCCGCAGTTTGCCCAGCCGGGTGCAGCAACACAGTTTAACTCCATGTTCGCCAACATGGGCGTGCCGGAAACCCCGGCAGGCACAGGCGCGGCGATCGACCCCAACGAATGGCAGCTCCAGTGCGATGCACAGCACGAGAACGTGGAAGCCATCATCCGCATTCTCCCCAGGGGTCTCGAGGGCGTCCAGGGAAACCTCTGGCCCCACGTCAACTGCAAGAAGCATTACCTCAAGACGCGCGACGGCCAGAGATGGGGCCAGGGTCCCATCATTTGCCGCGGCAACATCCCGGACCCGAACGCCAAGTACGGCAAGTCCTACTGCCCCATCTGCAAGGAGACATGGGACCGCTACTACAAGATCAAGTCGTCCTTCGGCGACCAGGCTGCCAAGGATTCCGGCATCTCCGGCAACCTTTCCGTCGACGACATCTACGTCAACGTCCTTATCATCAATGACTTCGTCCATCCGGAGAACAACGGCCAGATCAAGATCTGGCACGCCAAGACCAAGCAGTGGGACAAGGTCATGTCCGCCCTACCGGAACGAAATACCGGCAAGAACGGCCAGGCCAAGCAGCAGTACACGAGTACGCCGAAGTACGTCGGCATCCCGTGGCACGTGCTCACCGGTTCCAACTTCCACCTCCGCGGTACGTGGGATACCACCAAGGTATGGGGTACCCACAAGGGCGCTGCCGTATGGGACGCTTCCGAGTTCGACTCCACGCCGACCCCGCTCGGACAGAGCGACGAGGCCATCATGCAGGTCCTCGGCCAGTGCTTCGACCTTTCCAAGTATGACGCCGCGCCCAAGGACGTGACCGCCCTCGAGGCAGATGCCCGTGCCTTCTATGCGGTATATGACGGTGCTGCTGCAACCGCCCCCGATACCAACAACAATATCGGCGCGAACGGCTACCCGTCCTACCAGCAGCCGCAGGCATACGGCCAGCAGATGCAGCAGGGCGCAATGCCGGCCTCGGCACCGAGCCCGTACATCCCTCCGCAGCCGAAGACTACGGTCGGTAACGCTGGCGTGTTCTTCAACAACCCGTCCGCCCCTAACTATGGCGTACAGGCCCCCGCGCAGCAGTCCATGTTCGGGGCACCCGCGCCACAGCAGTCAAGCCAGTTCGCTATGCCGGCAGCCGCACCGGCACCCCAGCAGACAAGCCAGTTCGCCACGCCGGCAACTGCACCCGTAGCCGCACCGGCGCCCGCTGCACAGCCGGCCTATGTGCCGCCCGCTGCACCGGCCCCGCAGCCTAACCAGTTCGCTGGTGCACCGGGGGTAGGCGGAGCACCGGCGGGAGTCGCGGTCCAAGTGGATGATGACTCGGATTTACCTTTTTAAGTGTTCGCAGATGAGCGAAATACACGAAAAGGTATGTTTTAAGTGTGGAAGGCTTCTACCATTAGAAGCCTTCTATTCTCACCCTCAAATGGCTGACGGACATCTTAACAAATGTAAGGAATGCACCAAGAAAGATGTCCATGCCAAATACATGGAAAATATCGAAGACCAAGATTTTATTGAACGTGAACGTAAACGTGGTCGAGATAAATGGAAACGATTGTATAAAGGAAAGAAGCAGACCCAGTCGCATAGTGAACGGAAGACCAGGGCTTTTCTTGAAAGACGATATGGTAAATTTCCCGAGGAAGTGGAGCTTCATCACTGGAATTACAATTATCCGCATAAAGTATTTGTGCTTAGCAGGAGACATCATGCTAGATTGCATAAGCTAATACAATTTGATGCCGACACGCAATGCTTTATTTATAATTCAATGGTCCTGCTGACAAAGGATGCGCATGAAAAAGTTTTGCAAATTGCAATGCCCGGTGAACCATACGAATACATTGATTGTGATTAACCAATTCTAGTTCGACTATTCACCCGGTACATTTTTACCGGGTGAATAGCTTTGGTGGTGTTCATGGCTATTGATTATTCCGAAATACCCGACAGTGTCTATGACCAGGTCATTCATGAACTGTATGGCACCCAGAACCTGAAAGAGCGTTCTGACCATTACGAGTTCGTGTGCCCGGTATGCGGCGACATGCGCTTCCCGAACAAGAGGAAGGCGTGGATCTACAAGGACACGTGGAAGTACATATGCTTCAAGTGCCCCTGCTCCATGCCGTTTGCATCGTATTTGAAGCAGACTGAACCTGAGACGTACTCCAAGCTCATTTATTCCGCGTTTGGTGCGATGCCGAGCCAGAGGAAGCGCAAGGAGGAAGTTAAGGATGACCGGCCCGCGCTTCCGCCGGATTCTCCGTTTGTCGATGGGGAATTGATACCCATTACGGCAAATCATCCGTTGGCCCGCGCTGGACTGGATGTTTGTAAGTCGAGAAAAATCCGTCCGGAGGTTTTCGAGAAATGGTATGTGTGCCTTGAAGGTAATCAGTTCCTTCACAGGGATGCCAACGGCAACCTAATTATCAACCCGGAAACCGGAAAGCCTGTAGGCAACGAGTACAAGAACCGTATCATCATGCCGTTCTATCATTTCGGCGGCAAGTGGACACAGTTCGATGCCCGTGCAATCGACAAGAACAACCCGATGCGCTACCTGAACTTGAAAAATGTCCGCAGGGAAGCATACAACATCGACTTTATCCGATTTGACCGGCCCTTCTATATTCTGGAAGGTACCATCGACTCTACGTTTATCCCCAATGCGATAGGCATCGGCGGTGTTCAGCATCTCCATGAGATCCTGATGGATAACCCCAAGATTGTCCAGCACAAGGAAAACTGCGTGTTCATCTGGGATAACGACGAGGCCGGCAGAACCGGAAGGACCGCTACCTGCCACGATGGGTACAAGTGGTTTGATTGGGAAGGCATCATGGAGAAGGACATCAACGGTGAAGTCCTCCATGGATGTAACTTGCCACTCGGTGAAGATGGGTATGTGCGGCAGGAGTACATAGATGCGCGTACCCGCCAACCAGGTGGGTCCGATATCCTGTTCATGCTGAAGTACGGCAACGTGGCCAAGGAGAAGTTCAAGGCTACGATGAAGACCCGTCGCGAGGCCAATGCCCGTAGGGCTGCCGCGATAACACCGGAAACTTACTTTTAGGGGGAAACCGTGAATCCAAAGAAATACCTGATTAGCTACAAGTGGGCGGCCGGCCGAGATGGCCGTTTCTGCTGGCACGAGCATTTCGAAACCGACTCCATGCTCGTGATGCTTTTCTTCTTCATTGCCATCAAGTTCAAGTACGGCACCATCTCGATCGACTATAGGAAGATGTAGAAGATATGCTGGACCGACTGATCAAGAAAATGAACGAGCCCGATCCGGAGTTCGTGAGTGAGAAGTGGGTGGCCGACTACATCCAGAAGGACGTGGAGTACGTCCGGAAAATCAAGCTGTGCGAAATGGTCCCGTTCCGTCTTGACGATAAGGGACACAAGATTTACAAGACATCGGTAATCAAGCACCGTGTCATGAAGTACAGGTTGATGCCTCCGTCCAATGAGCACCCATTGTTCGAGATGACCCAGGAAGAGGCCATGGTCTACCTCAATATCCATAGTCCCGCCAAGTACGTGAAGCATGTGCGGGCGGGGGATATAAAGGTTCACCTCAATGCCGACGGCAAGAAGCGCGTATATCGCGAGGATGCTGATGAATTCCTCCGCACCTTTGACCGTCTATATCTGTTGAAATATGTGCGCGAACCGTTGCTCTTTACGGATGCTGCGCTCCTGTTCGGTTTCAAGCTGAGCAATATGAAATATATGCTCAATTCCAAGCGGATTGAAGCCGAGCCGCGTAAGAAGTACGAGGTGCGCAAGGTCAGTCATGAAACCCTGCTGAAATTCGCGCAGGAAAGGGTGGCAAATGGGCACAAGTTCAGGCGTAACCCAATTCCTGAATACATGCCGCGCAGTGTTGCCGAAATCTACTGTTCTGCAGTTCCAGAGGCCCGTAATGCCGTCCGTGGAAAGTTGGTCAAGTGTGAGCTGTACACTACCCCGGAAGGGAAGGTGAAGTGGGGAATAAGCAAGGCAAAGCTGGATTCCCTGATTAGCAAGTGCTGGCGCGGTCGTTGCTACGGAAGCGGAAAGCAGCCTTACTACAATGCCAGACAAGTCGAATTCATATTTGGAAAGACTCAGGCATGGATCGACACCTTTATTAGAGGTAAGTGCCCCCTGGTGGACAAGTATGGCGACCGTGTGGAAAGGAAGGAAGCCTTCAACAAGATATGCGGATGGGAGAAGAAGGCGGTCGAGGAAATCGTCGCCTCCGGTGTCGAGTATTGCCCGGTAATCCGCATGGGGAAGACCATCAAGAATCCTGAGCCGAAGCGATTCACTACGCCGAAGCCGAAGACCGTCATTACCCACAGCGTCGTTGACATCATCGAGAGTGCATTTGACAATGCGTATTCCGAACGGGAATTTGCGAAGGAACAGCATGCCCGCGACATCATCAAGTTGAATAATGACAAGAAGCGTGAGCGCGAGGCCATGCGCATCGAACTTGGTTTTGAACCAACGAGGGAATTGCTCCTTCGCCGCGACAATGTATTGAAGTATTCCGAGAACCGTGAGATTATTTCGCTGGTTTATACCCATTCTGGGTGCAACATATACAAGGATAGGTCGTTGACAAAGTATGACCTTGCCGTGTTCGTGCGCGACCAGGATTTGCGTCTGAGACGGCGCGTGACACCAAATTCATCGACCAGGTTGGTGATGCGCGGTATCGAGCAGTCCATTGCGTCGAAGGTCAGGATGCTGCCCGAATGGATCATCATTGTGCCGGGTACGTCGATAATCAACGATATCAACTTGTACGAAACCTTACGCGGTGTCCCGAAGGAAATCATGGCCGTCGCCCCGTTCGGGTACGAATATACCCAGTTCGACGGCACCTGGTCAAAATGTACCCGAACATACGGATATTACCAGACATACAACCTGTCGCCCGCATCCAACCAGATGGTACTGGGGTCCGTCGAGGTGAACGGATGCCATCAGGTCGAGGTTCTTGATGGCCCATTCGTTGCAGTTCGTGGCGAAATGCTTGACAAACTCAAAGAAATTCACTATTTTAATGTCCTGGGTGAATGCCGAGGCGCTATGGGTCCGATTGTTTCCGCAATTTGTCGGAGATATCGGCTCGGGATGATGCAGGTGCCGGTCAGTTCCTCGTGTGCTGCCGGATACGTCATCCCATTCGATAGTCCGAAATGGCATGAAATCGAGGACAGGATAATCAACTATGTGTCGGCTACCGAGCAGGCCATAGCGTTTAACCGCAGGAAAGAGATATGCAAGAAATAAGGTTCAGTAGGCCGTTCTTCAATGTCATCAAGCAGGTATGCATGGTGACTAAGGCAAAGACTGTCAAGTTCTTCCATGATGGCGAGAAGTCATGCCTGAACATCCATAACGAGAACAGCTTCATCCATATCAGCGCGGGTCCTGCCGACTTTTCGTTCGATGGACTGGAAGTCAACTCGTCATCCTTCATCGAATTTATCCGATTTGCTGAACTCATCGGATACCCCGAAACCGGTACAATCGTTGTCGATAACGAAGAAACGATTGCCGGCCATGTGTATGAATTTATCAGGTTCGGCAACGGTACCGAAACGGCCCGTAGTCTCACTGCCGAACCTTCCTTCTTTAACGAGGACGATACCAAGGTACCGAGTTCCCGCGAAGCCGACCCGATGAGCCTCCTGGCCACCATCAAGCTGAACAAGAAGGACCTGGAAAAGTATGTCCAGAAGCTGAAACTCGTCCCCGGGTGCCAGTTCTTCAGCGTGAACGTCACTGACAAGGGCGAGGTCAAGTTCTACTTCAAGGGCCGAGTGGGACAGCAGATCACCAGCAAGGTCGACTACACGATGACCATGCCCGGGGACAGCCAGGCCATCGCGATCGCGTACGGCAAGGACTCCAAGCAGAGATACCGCAAGATCCCGACCAGCATCTTCACCGTGCTGAAGGGCCTGGGGTGCGAGGAATATGACATGGAAATCCGCTATGTCGCTGCCGACTACGATTCTATCGCATTGAAGGCATTTGCCAACTTGCAGGGTAATGACCAGGTATACCCCATCGGCATCTACGCGATGATTGTGGAATGCTCCGGCGCCGAGGAAAATGCCGAAGAGCTAGTAGACTAGCCGGTCCCCGATATTTTTCCTGGCCGATATTATAAACTTCTCCCAAAGAAGATTTTATTGAGGTCAACCGTGCCGACTATCATATCGCGACAGGAACTCCTGGAAAAACTGGGCAAGATGGGCTATGTCAAGACCCAGAGCGGCCCGGTCGTACCGGCAAAGAAGGAACTAATCGACACCATCACCAAGGGTGCCCCCAAGCCGGTCGGTGACCAGACCAGTACCAAGTGGGACCATCGCAAGTACGACAACGACCCGCTTACCCTGAACAAGAACTACCTGAACTTGAAGGATATCGGCGTCAAGATCATGACCGAGTCCAGGCTCCGCCCCATCAACGAGGCGAGCGACCTTACGTTCCATATCGACCTTCCCATCATGAACCAGCAGGTCACATCCGGGAAGATGAAGTGCCTCGGGCATGACATCACCATCCAGCTGATGGCCCCCAACGATGAGGGCGAGGTGACGATTTCCCTCGAGGACAACAATACCGGCAAGAGCACGCTGCGCAACCTGTCCCCCGATTCCGACGAACTCAAGGGACGCCTGGACCTCATCATCAAGCGCATGGCGATGGACCTCGTGAAGAGCGGTGACAGTGCCGATAACTATGACCAGATGATGAGCGGCACCGGTGCCGCCATGGGATTTGTCGGCAACGACAACTTCGGCGACGTGAACTTCGACGACCTGAAGAATGCCGAGATGCAGCCCAGCGCCCTCGTGAAGAACGAATCGGTCGACTGGCAGCTGGAATCCCTCCGCAACCTGTGCAACAAGGCCGTGATGGAAGCCGACGACTTCGGTGCCGAGGACTTCGCCGCCCCGGCGGACGATGCGGCCCCCGCGCCGGACCCTGCAACCGAGACGCCCCAGGACGCGGGCGACATCAACGCGAGTGCCGGCGAGGGCACGGCAGATGGTGCCGAGGAGACCATGGAATTCGTCAAGTTCTGTGACCCGGGCGTAGGGGACGAGGGTGCGGGCCTGTCCCAGAAGGCGGTCGACTCCCTCAACAGGATTATCGCTGCCGCATACACCAAGGGACTGCAGGACGACAGCTCGGGCGTGCAGCCCGACGAGGACGAGATCTATAACGGATGGGCCGGCACCATGGCACAGCCGCGCGAGGTTGCCGTCCCGACTTTCCTGAAATTCAAGCAATACGCCGCGCTCGGCGACCAGCCGCTTCCGAAGGACGGCCTCGTCAAGATGGCCAAGGCGCTCGAAGACGGCATCGACTACAAGACGTTCAACCAGCGTCTGGGCACCTGGTTCCCGACCGTGTACAACGAGGACGGCACCAGCATCAACGACGTCGACGCACAGGCTGCCGCGATGCGCCTCCCGGGCGACGACCCGACCGGTACGGGAGTCGGCTTCGACCCCAACGCCCCGATTGGCGACCCGAACGGGGGCATGGGCGGCACGGCCGACATGATGGGACTCGCGGACGACATGTTCGGCGAGCCCGGTACCGAGATGAAGGAAGGCGAGGGCGACGACGGTCTCGACAACGTGGACTTCGACCTGGCCGCACTGGACAACATCTGAAACAGTTTTCCTCCTGAGTGGGGGTGCCGAAAGGCACCCCTTTTTGATGTAGTTTTGCGGCTGAGGTTAGAAACATGCCAGAAGAAAAATGCCCGTCACTAGTAATGTTCAACACGGCAACCCGTTTCAGGTCGGCAGTATCGTTCCTGAATTCGTCCACCAGGGACGACAACATGCGCGCCCACGTATGGACCGACAAGGATGACGAAGGTATCGTCATTCTCCACGTACAGACCGAGCACGGTGTCTACGTGAACTCGGACTCCACCCTGAAGTCCGAGCTGCTTGACGGTGACACCTGGGTCAACCTGCACGACTTCTGCGTCCTGTGCAAGGAGGTGTCCCAGGAGAACGAGGTCACCCTGTGGGTCGACGACGGCAGGCTATATGTCGCGTCCTCCTTTAACGATGATATCGAGGGGTTCGAGCTCGAGTGCTACTGTGATCCGGTGGAACCGTTCAACTATGACGGTTCGGACATCCACGTGGACGAGAGCATCAAGATCGAGCAGGGCTCGTTCTCCATCGTGACCGACAGCTCGTTCGATTTCGAGTGGATGGAAATCCACCGTCACGGGGGACTGCTGTCGTACCGTTCCGGCAACGACCGGGTCGTACTGGCTACCGTGGTCTCCTCCTTGGAACGGCCGGATGACCTCGGCATCGACAGTACGCTGCCCGACTTCGCAATCAGGATCCCGTGCGACATATTCCGTATAGTCCCCATGCTCGAAGTCGCCCGCGAGTGCACGATGCTGATAGACCGTGAATCCCGGAGGATTAGGGTCACCGGCGAGTTCATGCGCATCGACTATTCATACAAGGATGCCGAGTTCCCCGCCATGTCGTCCGAGGAATTCACCGACTACATGAAGTTCGACACGGCGGCCATGATGGCCACCATCGACACCATCTACAGGGTGAACTACAAGAACCCGGTCGCCGACGTGAAGCTGTCGCCGGTCGACGACGGACACGTGTCGATTGAGTTCAGTGTCGAAGGTCGCTATGGCGCCACTGTCACCATGGGCGAGGTGCTCATGCTGGACAAGGGACACGAGATTGTCCTGCCGATGGACGTAATCACCATGATGATCAGGAATTCCGGGTGCAAGACGCTGCTGTTGAAGACCGGGCCTGACGGGAAGCTGATGCTGTGTTTCAGCAACAGGCTGTTCGCCAGGAAGGTATACTACATCGGAAAATAGAAAAAGGCCGGTTTAAGCCGGCCTTCTTCAATTCTTTGGAAACCTATGCCTCTTCGGGGGCAGGTTCGGGTTCCGCACCGTCGGTCGCCGTGTCGGTGCCGTTTTCCTCACCCGGCTCGACGGCGGAGATGTTGTTCACGTCGGATGCCGTCTCGGCACCCTGGTCCTCAGTGAACTCGTCGAAAGCGTTGTCGGCCGCCCCGTTAAGCGCGTCCATGTCCTCGTCGCTGAACCCGAGGGCGCTGTTGTCGATGCCACCGCCGAAGTCGCCACCGAAGTCACCGCCGATGCCGCCGAGGGTCTCGTCCTCTTCGGCGGGGGCGCTGAACGCCTCCGAACCCGGGTAGGTGTCGCCGAAGATGTCCTTGAACTCGTCGTCCGTCGCCGTCTCGGCCTCTTCGGGGCGGGTAAGTTCCTCCTCGACCTCCTTGTATCCCTGTTCACGGAGGTCGCCGCTGTCGTTGCCGTACGGGGCCTCCGATGGGTTGGCGAGGCGCTCGTGGTTGAGTTCCATCACCTTGTCGTGGAGTCTGGCCTTGATCTCGCTGACGGGCACCTTGGTGTCCTCGTGGAGCTGTACTACTGCGGGGGATTCGTGGCTTACCACGCCTGATGTGGGGACATTGAGTTCCATCGTAGAAAATCCTGTATTATGTGGTTTTAACCATAGATTTATGTTTTTCCATTAAAAAACTTTGTACCCGCTATAAATCTTCTGCCATAAGAAAAATGTCCAGAGGATTCAACATGGCATACTCTATTGATCAAGATTTGGAAATCATGAAGGAAATCGAACGCATTTCCCAGGAACCCGTCAATGAAAGCCAGTACACCGCGGTCCGCCATGGGGTAAAGCCCATCGTTGAATCGATGGCTGTCTTTGACGACGTCAAGGTCGACTTCAACAAGTGGACCAGCGACAGCAAGAAGGTGAACAAGGCAAAGACCGCCGATACCGGTTCCGCCAAGCCCGTCACCAAGAACGACACCGTCGTCGAGAAGAAGGAAGACGGCAAGGTGACCGAAGTCACCAACGTCGAGGAAAAGAAGGACGACGGCAAGGTGACCGAGGTCAAGCAGGAGTCCGACGGCGACAAGGCCAAACCGGCACCCGAGGTCAAGAACTTCGATTCCAAGGCAAAGGCTGCCGCCGAGTCCAACCGTGCAGGTGCCGACAAGGAAAAGCACTTCGCCGAGGTGGCCAAGAAACAGAAGAAGTTCAAGGCCTTTATCGAGAGCCTCGTGGTGGACGATGAGTCCCGCAAGGCTGCCGACACCGTGCTCGCAAGCGCCGACAAGGTGTTCAAGGCCCAGATGGAAGCCATCGAGAAAGGCGAATAGCCGAACCTTCAAAAAAACTTAAAAAATCCGCCCGACTGGACGGATTTTTTGCTATATTCTGCTTGCAAAGATGGCCTTGACGATTGAAAACAACCAGGTGGCTGATTCGCCGGACGTCCACCCCATGTGGACCGCGGTGTACCATGATAGGGACACCGACCAGCTGTTCCTGTGGTACGACACCGGTAAACTGGAAACGAAGGTAATCACCAATACCTTCTATACGCCCAACCGCGGCGAGTACAACTCCATACCGTGCGGCATGAAGGACATATACGGCCGCCAGATGTACTCGGTCACCTGTAAGTCCAAGGTGGAACAGGAGATACGTCGCCGTACCGCCGGTCCCAACAACCATCTTTCCGAGATTGACATCGACCCCAGGGCCCGTTTCCTGCAGAAGCACTACTCCAAGTCCGGCATGCTGAAGCCGGACATGAAGAAGATCAACCTGTGCTTCCTCGATATCGAAGTCGAGACGGTGGGCCGCTTCCCTGCAGCCCACCGCGCCGAGTACCCCATCAACTGTGTCACCGTATACTTTTCCAAGACCGACAACTACATTACTTACGGCCTGGGCCGCGACGTTTCCGACTACGTGAAGGAGGAGATGGCCAAGGAGAACGGCAGGTACGTCCTCTGCATGACCGAGAAGGAGCTACTCGAAAGGCTTTTCGCCGACATAGGCCAGAACCAGGTTGACATCCTGTCCGGGTGGAACTTCTCCTACGATACCACGTACATGGTGAACCGTGCGGCCAAGCTGCACGTGGACCTGAAGCTCATGTCCAGGCTCCCGGGACAGTTCAAGAAGGCATACGTCGACAGGGAAGGCGAGCTGCAGATTGCCGGTACCGAGGTGATCGACTTCCTGGCACTCTACCGCAAGTACACCTTCTCCGAGGAGCCGTCCTACAAGCTGGACTATATCGGCGGGCTTGTCGTCGGCGAGCACAAGGCACCGCTTCCCGAGGGATACCTTTCCTGGAAGAACCACTGGGACATGTTCATCCTGTATAACTTCCAGGACGTCAGGCTGCTGAAAAAGATCGAACTGAAGGTGCGCATGTTCCAGCTGGCCGTCATGGCAGCGTCGGAAGCCCGCGTCCCGTTCTCGTCCGTGTTCGAGTCCAAGAAGATGCTGGTCGGCTTCGTGATGAACATGCTGCACGAGCAGCACCTCGTGTTCCCGCCAATGCAGGTGAAGAGCAAGGAGGAATACCCGGGCGCCTTCGTGTATTCCATCCCCGGCTACTACGAGTTCCTGGTATCCTACGACTACCGTTCCCTGTACCCTTCCATCATGATGACCTTCAACACATCCCCGGAGACCAAGGTCGTCAAGCCTATCGACTACGTGCTTACCCACGAGGAGCGCGAGGTCCTTATCGAGAGCCCGTGGACCCACAACGGCCAGTACAAGGTCTATTTCCGCCGTGACAAGGAGGGCATCGTGCCCCAGGTCACCAGGAAGCTGTTCGACGGCCGCGCCAAGCTGAAGAACAAGAAGAAGGCTGCCGAGAAGGCGGGCGACATGGAGATGAAGGACATCTACGACATGATGCAGAAGGTCTACAAGGTCCTCGGCAACTCCCTTTACGGCCTCCTCGGATCCAATTTCTTCCCGTTCTATGACGTCGACAATGCCGCATCCATTACCGGGTACGGGCAGAGGCTCATCAAGTTCACCATCGCCGAGCTCGCCAAGTACCTCAACGAGGAACTGGTCAACGACGACAGGTTCTACGAGGCGTTCGGATACCGCCCGACCATCGACCCGGCGTTCCTCGGCACCACCAAGGACGAGGACGGACAGCTGCTCTACCGCCGCATGTCCCACGGCGATACCGACTCCTTCTACTGCAAGATTGGCGACATCTTCAAGGAATTCGGTGCCAAGGCCGGGACCGGCGTGGAAGTCATCGTGTTCGACGGGCACAAGGAAATCTTCCGTCAGGGGTTCGACAACGACCATATTGAGGAGTCCAAGAAGGTCTTCAACTCGGCATGCAACCAGTACCTGCATGACGTATGGCACGACCCGGAGAACCGTTCGGTCGACAAGAAGACCGGCCTCACGAAGGTCAAGATCATGTTCCATGACGGCCTGGTGATGGGAAAGCGCTACCGTGTCATCTATAACCGTTTCCGCCTTACCGACTTCTGCCGCATCATGGATGCAGCCATGCTAGAGGAGAAGCTGGACGAGTTCATGCTCGCCTATGCCAAGAAGTGGAACTTCCTCACCAACGAGCTGTTCCTGAAACGCGAGAAGTGCATCTACAAGGCTATCGTCACCGCCAAGAAGAAATACATATGCGAGGCCGAGTCCAACGAGGACATCGTGTACCTCGACCTGGGACATAAGGGCGAGGACGGTAAGTGGGTGCCCGGCTCGCTCGAACTGGAGCCGCATTTCGCCATTACCGGCCTGGAAATCGTGCGAAGCTCCACTACCCTGTTCAGTCGCGAGCGTATGCTGGACATGGTGAAGCTGATGCTGAAGACCATGGACAGGGACGAGGTGCGCAGCAGGCTATTGAAGATGAAGAAGGAATTCTTCGAGGCAGTGAATTCGGCCAACTACTCGTATATCGCCTGCCCCTCCGGCATGAAGGAGGAACCGCTCCCGTACTTGAAGATGATAAGCATGCAGCGTTCCGAGCTGAAGGACATCGACTGGCGTCGCAGGGCCGCGTCCGTATGGAACTACCTGATAGAGAACGACCCGGTACTGTCGCAGGAGCCTTACGAGCCCATCTACGCCGGCGACAAGATGAAGTTCATCAAGAAGGCCGACGACAGGTACGGTGTCACCATCATCTGTTACAGCGGCGAGAAGTGTCCGGACCGCCTCCTGCAACTGTTCCATGCCGACTGGGAGGAACAGTGGCATGTCTCCGTGGCCCAGATCCTGGGCCGTCTCTTCGAGGCTGTCGGGTGGCCGAAGGAACTCGAGTACGACGAGACCAAGAAGGTACGCGCGTTCATATAGGGTCCTAAAATTCATATAAACTGCAGACCGATGTAGTTTTTATGGAAAACAAGCGGGTTTCCCTATGTACGATTTCGAGAAATACTATACCGACATGGACATCAAGGCCGAGACGAACATCGACCTGAGCGGTGTCCAGATCGAGAACCCGCAGGGAAATCCGAACGAGCATGTAACCAACAACGTCGTATATTACGTGACCGGCATCCTGGTATCCAACGATGCCGGATTTCCTGCCGACGGCAGTGCCGCGGTAGGACTGAACGACAGGCTGCAGGTCATAGTGACCGAGGACGCGTCCACCAGCTATTACTACGCCGCCCTGCTGCATCCGCTCTCGGACATAATCGATTCCGGGGTGGCGAGCACGTGGGACCCGGGCAAGAACCGTATCTACTGGTTCGATCTTGACACCTCGGGTGACGGGATGGAAGTGGTCTACCGTGTACTGCACGACGCCATCGGCACCTATACCGACTATTCGTGCGCCCGCGTCTTTGTCGCTCCCCGGTACGAGTTCATCACCAACGACCCGGAAGCGTCCGACGTGCTGGACCTCGTGTCCAACGGCACCATGTCGCCACTGAAGGTGAACCAGAACGTCATATCCGAGGATTCCGTGTCCGACCTGCCGAGGACCATGCGCGCCATATACATGATGCTCGGCCTGAACGGCAAGCGCAAGGTGAGCAGGAAGGCCTTCAGGAAGAACTTGAAGAATGGCGGCAAGTACCGCGCCGTCATCGGGTACGACCTTTTCCGCAAGCGCATCGGCCAGATAAGCGAATGGTGCCTGGAGAACAACTACGGTGTGGACGTGAAGTACTACGACCGGAGCATGGCCGAGGAGATTCCCGACTACATCACGGACGCGACCGTCGAGGACTACGCCAAGGACCCTAGGGCCGCCCGGGCCAAGCACCGTACGTACGTGGCCGCCGAGAAGTACGCCGACCGCACGAGGACGTCCATGTCCATGAGCACCAGCTTCAACGAGGCGTACGGGAACCATCTCAGGGCGTTCCTCGCCAACCCGAGGGTGTCCCCGCTCATCGACAGGTTCACCCCATCCGACGACGGCGTGACGGCCCTGATCCCCCCGCTGAAGGATGCCGTGAAGGGCGTATTCTACCCGCGCGAGGAGATAGAGAACGAGTTCTACGAGAACTTCGAACGGGTATATACCGGAATGCAGGAAGCCCTGCGGCTGATGGAGCACTACCTGAGCCCGAGGACGCGGGGAAGGATTTCCGGCATCCGCGACAGGTACACCAACCGCAAGTCCGACGACGGGGCACTCGCCTTCGACATGGCCTCCCTGATGAACATGGTCAAGGAGAACTTCGACGCGCTGGTGAAGTCGTATCCCGGCGAGTACGAGACCGGGTACAGCGGATACGCCATCGGCAACACGCTGCCGCCCGGCGAGGGATACTCGTCAGGTGTCACCGCGTACCCGAGGGTGTTCCAGGTCAACGGGCAGCCGGCAGCCGAGATAGGCAACGTAGTTTCGTCCTGGGCGGCCACCCCGATACCCAACCGGGGTCCGAACGACCTCGCCATCATGTCGCTGCACTACGTCAACGGATCCACGGGCGACTACCGTTCCGAGAACTTCGCATGGAACAAGGCAACCGTGGACATGGGGGCCGAGGAGGTACGCGAGTTCCTGGTGGAAGTGTACAACTGGCTGCTGGACAGCGAGGGCTATCCCACCCTGCAGTACGGCGTGGACTTCCAGCTCGACGACCACTCGTTCGACAACGGGTACGCCGACGGTTCCGATTCCGACTTCAGGATACGCCAGTGCAAGCGCTTCATACAGTTCGTGGGCGGGTGGATGAACCTGTTCAGGAACTGCGGGACCAAGGAGGGCGTATGGACGTACGTTGCCGCCCACCCGGTGGAACTTTCCAGTAATCCGAACCTTACCATATGGGGCTGGGTGGTCAACGCGGTCGAGTCCGGGGCTGCCTCGTGGAACCTGAACGGCACCTACCGCGTGGTCGACTGGGCCAACTCGTCGAACACCAGCAGCGGCGACATGCCGTGGGTCGAGTACATCCCGTCCTACGAGATCGTATGGGGAGTCGACCCGGAAAGCCCGGCCGACATCGACGTCGCCGTGGGCGACGCCATCGGCCTCGCTGCCGCATACAAGGAGATGCAGGGAAGACTGGTGGCAAGGGCGTTCAAGATGCCCGCGTCCAACGTACTCAGGGCGTGGCTTGCGATGACCGGGGTCGCAGATGCCATTTCCGACCTGCAGGACACCCTGGACAAGGTGATCTGGTACCAGGCGCTGGTGAACGAGTCCGTGTTCAACAACAGGTCCATGTACCTGGACTTCAACATGTGGCTGAACGGCGCGGACGGCGATGACGACGGCTACCTGGGACTCGGCTTTTCCCCGTGGGTGCTCCCTGCCAGGTTCATGGTGCCCGTCGCCATGTACAAGAAGGTCAAGAAGAAATACAGGCGGTGGGGCCGCACGAGGCACCGCACCGTCAAGGTGTACGACGGGGTGCGCTGGGCCGAGGTCAGGTTCTACGACCTGAACGTGTACGGGGAGTACGCCCAGGTCACGGAGACCCCGGGCACCGTGGTCCAGCTGGGCAAGCCGGCCACGATTTCGCAGTCCGGGACCGTATGGGTGGTGAACTTCGACGATCCGCTCCCGACCGAGATATGGAACGCCGGGCACGGCGAGCTCACGTTCGACGACGTGGCGTCCTCCACCCTCCGGGTGGTGTTCACGGGCGACATGGCAGCCTATGTCCCTGATGACGGCGGTACCCCGACCCTCACCGGCGAACATACCGTGGTGTCCGTCAAGGTGCCCCCGGAACACAGCAGGAACGTTTCCGATGAGAAGACGCCGGTCACCCTGCACCTGAAGGCGCCCGCGCTCCCTTACGACGAGGAGATCCGCAAGAAGGCCTTCGTCGAGTACGGGCCGTTCTCGCAGGACAGGCTGTTCGAGGTGACCAGGAACGGGGACGGCGGGTTCCCTGACATACCCGAGAAGGACCGCGTGGACGGATGGCGGGTGTTCAGGAAGACATCCAGGAAGATAGAGGACATGCGCGAGGGCATCGGCCTGTACGACAAGGTGGCCTTCCTACTCTCGGTGCTCACGCACGAGTTCGGCGGCAACCGGGTGGAGCTCATCAACACGTGGCGTTCCGAGGATGACCAGAAGGGCATATGTACAGGAGGTGCCGAGAGCAGCATGCTGTCATGGCACAACTACGGCATGGCGGCGAAGATCCTTGTGTACCAGGCCGACGGCATCACTCCCATAGTCGACAAGAGCGACGACATGAAGCGCCTGGTCAAGGTGGCCAGGGCGTTCACCGAGATATGCGCCGACGGCCGTGCCGGCGCCCCGTGCAACGTGGTGTGGTGCGGACGGCTGACGGTCAACCCGAGCCTGTTCGACTGGGAGTTCCTGCCCATAGGGGTGGGCCACAAGGACGCCTTCAGGTTCCGCGAGGCCGTCATGGCGCAGAAGGACCCCGTGAAGGAATGCTCATACGTGGACGTGGACGGGACCGGCCTGGCGAGTGACACCCGAAGGACGGACGGGAAGCCCTACATCCTCAGGACATCGTCGGCATACAGCAACGCAGTCGTCATAAACGGGCACCACTTTGTCTCCCCTGACCGGATAGCCAACTATTCCACCCCGGAAGACATCGTTCTGTACGACATCGTCGAGTATATCGACCTTATACACCTGAAGCTGAGCGCCAACGGCAACACCCTCGGCGACAGGGCCAACATGTACGAGTGGAAGTCGGTGAACGACGCGGCATGCGAGCAGCTGATCAGGTACTTCGCCCTGACGAACAACGTCAAGTCCGCCAAGGCCCTTATCGCGGGGGACTTCATCGAGAAGTACCAGGCGGTGGAGGACGCGTTCTACTCCACGTCCCCGGTCGACTACGTGAAGAACATGCTCGGCTCCCGCTACGAGGACGCCTACCTGACCATAGACTCGCAGAACGACGCGGGATTCATTTCACTCGCCACGGGAAAGATGTACGTGAAGCCGCACGACCAGGCGCCCGACAACGTGCCCACCGTGCTCGACATGCACGGGCAGCAGCGTATCGATTCCGTGCACGTGAGGCGAGGCGTATGGCGGGACGGCCTGTTCTACGGCCTCGACGAGATAGACATCCCGTACGTGGAGTCAGACGGCCCGGTGATCGAGGGCTACGTGGACGGCAAGGCGTCATACGGTGACGCGGCGTTCCTGCACCAGGCGGTCGCCTCCGAGCTGCATGCGGCCTTCCTCGAGATACGCGACATGTTCGAGCGGTACAACGGCCAGGTCATGTACGACAGGTTCCAGGACGGGCCAAATGCCGACAAGTTCAACCAGCTGGAGAACGAGTTCGGCGCCATCGCGGCCCAGGACCTCATGGACTTCGACGACATGGAGGCGATGCTCGCCAGGGACGCCATCAACGGGCTTGCCGACAGGGAGACCAACGGCGAGCTGAACGGAGTCACCGTGGAGACCGGGGCCGACGGCGAACGCACGGTGAGCATTTACGAGAAGGTGGTCAACAACGCCCAGCTGGCCGGCATGCGCAAGGCGCTGAAGACCAGCGAGCGCATGCACGTCACCGACCGCGGGGGCGGCCTGACACCGGGCGAGATCTACCGCGCCTTTACCGAAGGAAGGGCCCCGGGGGCGAGCGACCTCATGTCCGGGCTATAGAATCATTATAAGCTGTAGGATAAAAGGTCTTTGGTAGCCCGATGCCTGCACAAGTAGCGATAAAGAAGTATACCGGGAAGGACGCCGAATTCGGCACGCTGGTTTCCTCTCTGGGAATTAAGCGAGTCGACACCTGCGTGCCCTCTGTGTACAGCTCCGAGCGACTGGGAGGCCGTACGGTCCCCGCCGACGACGGAAGCGAGTCGCAGTTCTACTGCATCTACAGGCCGGATGACCCCAAGTGCAAGGCGTATTCCATGGAATGCGTGTTCAAGGTGCACCTGGTCGCCCCGCCCGACAGGCAGCTCACCGACATCAGGCTGTACCCGGCAGGCCCACGTCCCCGCGGGAAGCACCCCGCCGTGGTACGCATCGGCAACTCGATCTCCTATTCCCGCCCGACGAACACCCGTTCCCTCATAGCGACCCACGACATATGGGAATTCAGCAGGGAACACCCGTTCTACCTTACTGTTTCCGGCCTCTACGGCCAGGTTCCCCAGCAGAGGCTGGGCCATACCCACTACATTACCGAGTACAGGGACGTCGGCAACGGCAACGTGGTGTTCCTTGACGGCGTGAGACAGCCGGTGGTGCCCGTGGGCGTATATGCCGACGACACCAAGGACATCGTGATCACCTTCGAGGACCGCACGTTCCTCTCCAACTCCGAGTCCGACCGCAGCTGCCTGATGTTCATCGACCCCGAGACCGGCCGGGACATCAACGAGCTCGCCGTGCGCTCCGGCTACGACTACTTCTACAAGGTGGTGACTCCCGAGTCCGGCGACGGCATCTACCCGAGCGACGGCCCCGTGGTCGAGCTGACGGTCAAGAAGGCCGGCGGATGCGGGGCATGGAACCTCATGGAACTCTTCCCCTCCGGGATCATCTACCAGATCCCGCCTGAACCCGAGTGCGACCACCACGGAACGGGATACCTGGTCGCCTGGATGCCGCTCTACTACGGCGAACCCGGCTGGATGTCCACCGACAACGGCGACAGCGAGCTCGTCGAGACCGCCTACGTGCCGAACCGCTGGTTCAAGCGGGTATATACGACCACCGACGGTACCGTGAAGGAACAGGACCTCCCCGACCACTTCAAGAACAAGCCCACCGAGTACTACGAGGTCGACGTGAAGCCCGGCATCGACGGGTGCCCGGTGTTCTACCTGAACGGGGTGGAGCGCCCGCAGCTGGTGTTCGACGTGCACAAGACCTATCATTTCTTCAACCGCCACGGGTACAGGTTCCCGATGCGGTTCACCAGGAACATGTTCTCCCCGCAGGCCTGCGTACCCGAGGAAGTAGTGTCCGCCGGCATCGTGGTCCTTTCCGGCAATACCGACATGGAGGAGATATTCGTCAACCCGGAACTCGTGCTGAAGTCCGGCGACCGGATCAGCTCCTACCAGTGCGTGTGCGCCCCGGGCATGGGCAACGTCGTGTACAACGCCCCGCTCTCCATGTGCGGCAGCTACAACATGTGCCGTGTCGGCGGTGGCATCTACAACCCCCTCATGGCCGGCGAGACCGACTATGTCTACATGCAGGTCGAGGTGGACGGCGATACCGACCCGGGAAGCTGCGTACCGGACATCAGGATAGAGTACGACGAAGTATAAAAATTTCGGAACGGTTATAAACTTTCTGCAAAATCAGCCCCAATGGCTGCTCAAAAGGAACAAATCGATATGTCTCAAGAAATGAACAAGAAAGCTGTCGCGGACCTCTTCTGCATCGAGGATGCAAGGGCCGTTTGTGAAGCCATTGGCGGTCTTGGCCTCAATCCCGAAGAAGGGAACGACGAACCGCTCGAATACACCCCGGAAAACATCCTGGACGTGAAGATCAACGAGAACCCGGACGGCATGCCCGCTTTCCCGCAGGTTGGCGAGGAAGAGATGGACAACGAGACCAAGGCCTTCGTTGCCGACGAGCTCGCCAAGCAGCTCCAGGCCGACGGCCGCGAGAGCCTCAGCGCCGAGGACCTCATCCCGTTCGTGGTTAAGATCAAGGGTGAGAACCACATTTCCCAGGACCTGACATCCTTCATCGACCAGCTCACTTCCGGCGCGGATGCGCGCCTTGCCACCCAGAACACCTCCGAGGCCCAGCCGAACGGCGTGGCCACCGACCTGACGAATGGCGGCGAGGGCGCACAGGAACCCGCTGTACCGGAAGCACCGGTACCGGGCGCCGACACGCTTCCCCCGGAAGCCCCGGGCGGACTCGCTGAACCGGCTGAAGCCCCTGCCCTCGATACCAACACCGACGACAGTTTCAGCCTCGACGTACCCGCTGCCGAACCGGCACCGGAAGGCGACTTCAACCTCGACGTGCCCGAACCGGCAGCCGAGGTCGCACCTGAGGGCGACGATTCCTTCAACCTCGATATCGGCGAAGAACCCGCTGCCGAACCCGCTGCCGACGAAGGCACCGACACTATCGGCGAGCTCGATTTCGGCGACGACGACAAGCCGGCCGAAGAACCCGCTGCCGACGACAACGGTTCCTCCGACGAGGACGACCTGTTCAGCGCCCTCGACGGCATGAGCGACGAGGCCCTCGACGACGGCAAGGATGACGACGGTGAAGAAAATACCGAAGAGAAGTCCGACGACGAGAAGCCGGCCGAAACGGAAGGCGTGGAGGACGAACAGCAGATGGTCGCCGAAGAACCCGCCGAACCTGCAGCAGCCGAGGAACCGGTCGTCGAATGCGGCGATGCAGCCCAGGCCGAACCCGCAGCAGCGGAGGAACCCGTGGTAGAATGCGGCGAGGCATGTGCCGAACCCGCAACCGAACCTGCCGCCGAACCGGTCGTCGAATGCGGCGATGCCGTGGACGCCAAGCTCGAATCCATCAGGGACGACTATGTCGAACGTATCGCACGCGACCGCGTCAAGGCCGTGGTCGAATCCTACGAGCGCAAGCGCGCGATTGCCGAGAAGCAGGCCCTCTGCGAATCCATCATCGCCGGCTACAAGGCACGCAAGGAATCCGAGGACCGCAAGAACCTCGTCGAGTCCACCATGGGCGAAAAGATCTCCGAACTCGGGGACAAGATGGCCGCCATGCTCGAAGGAACCGAGAGCAAGGATTCCCTCGATGCCAAGTTCGAGTCCATCCTCGACAAGTTCGGCAAGGACAAGGCAGCCATGAAGGCTACCGAGAAGCTCGACGCCAAGCTCGAATCCATCCTCTCCAAGGCGGTTGCCGACAAGGAAGCCGACCGCAAGCTCGCCGCAATCGTCGAGTCCGTGAAGAACCCGGCTCCGGCAGCCAAGAAGGAAGGCCTCGACGCCAGGCTCGAATCCATCATCGCCGACGCGAAGAAGAAGATCGCTGCCGCGAAGTAATCAAGAATGTTGATTGTTTGGAAGGATGCCGCTCGCGTAGCGGCGTCCTTTTTAGTTATCGCCGTTTGGGATAGTTTTCTGTCGAAACCGATAAACTGCAGTGATATGGGACATTTCGACGGACGACTGAAAGAAGCGATAAGGACAGCCGCCTCCAAGGCCAGGGGCCAGGACGGTGCGTTCTACGATATCCTGAAGACGTACAACTTCTTCGATGTCGCCGATACCGACAACAGCCTCACCGACTGGCAGCGCGCGGGAGTGCCCGAGGCCAACCAGCACCGGATGAGCGCACTCTGCAGCGCGGTCACCGACATGTTCGTCGACTTCCTCGGTAACGACAGCTACGGCGTGATGACCACCGTCCTGGAGGACATCATCGCGAAGCTCGACCAGCGCGGCGCGCAGACCGCGGGCGAGGTCGACGTCATAGGCGGTGTCATAGGAGGCCTCACCGGTGGCGCGAGCGAGTCCGCAAGGCAGGCCATGTCCTCCGCGATCGCTGCCGCCATGGAAGGCAACAAGTTCGACCCCGACGTCATCCCTCCCATCTCGATCGGCCTCAACGGGCTGCCCATCTCCATCGCCAACTACTACAAGCCTGGATTCGTACAGCCCAACTGGCCCTTCCTATACGACCACGAATCCAGGAAGGAATCCGGATTCTTCGACGGCGACGGCGGGCTCATGCTGGGCCCGGGAATCCCGATGTCCCTTGGTGGAAAGGCCAAGGTCCTCGTATTGAAGGCGATTTTCGCCGTCCCCACAGTGGACGAGCACGGCAACCCGGTGGGCGACATGGAGGGAGGACTCACCGAGGAACAGTTCGAGCTCGTGAAGGGCGCGATGGACAAGGGCTCCTACGCCGAGCTCACCGACGAGGAGAAGTCGCTCACGCTCACCGACGAGCAGTCCCGCGCGTCCTACTTCCGCTACGTAAACATGGTCCTCTGGGACGCAATCCGCAACAGGAACAACTGGGCCTACCTGCACTGGGGTGTCCTCTCCCACAACTCGATGCCAGAACCCGTCAAGACGGCCGTCTGCAGCTTCCTGAAGACCAACGGGCTGGCGCTCGACGCCGGCATCAACGGCCCGGCCGCGATGATAAGCTACTGCCTCAACATAGGCATGGCGTACCTCGTGGGACGGCACTACCCCGTCACCATCGTCGGCATCCCCGGGCAGAAACTGAAGGCCATCAGGGACAAGGACTCCAAGGAGGTATCCGAGGTCACCGGGTACGGGAAGGCGACCCGCTACGAGGGCGGCGTGCCCAAGGACCCGGCACTCGCCAGGCTGCACTTCGGCTACATCGCCGACATCCTGATACGGCTTACCAACGGAACCTCCGAGTACGACACCGACCTCAGGAAACGCAGGGTCGACGAGGCCAACCTCATCTACGGCTACTGCGGGTACCCGAAGGTCGAGTACGGTTCCTCCCCGGCATCGGTGCCCGCCGAGGTCAAGGCCGACGCCATCGTCTCGCGGGGCTTCCTCGAACTCATGAACTCCACCGTCTACGTGTTCCCCAACAGGTCGGGGAACTACGGCGCGGGTGCCAACGTCAAGATAGAGATGCAGTCCAAGGACGTCGATCCCGACGGCACCAGGCTGCAGCCCAGGTCCAGGCAGGTGCTCCAGTGGCTCGGCGCCCAGATAGGCGTCGATACCATCCAGGTGGCGTCCCTTGTCAGGGACCCCGACAAGCAGGGCGGGGTCATGTGCGACAACTGGCACAGGGGAAAGCGCATCTCCTACGGCGCGGGGGGCACCGAGGTCAACATGGTCTATGTCGACTGGACAAGGAAGCACGGGGGCACCCAGGCCAACCTCTCCAAGAAGCCCCTCCCCTACGATACCGGGCTCAAGGTCGACGAGGAGGACCTCCCCAAGGTAAAGGACCTCATGAGGAAGAAGGCCGCCGAGGTGGTCAAGGCGGGCAACAAGGTATCGAACCACTGCTGCGACCCCGCAGTCTACCAGGCCATAGACATAAGCGCCACCCATCTCTCGAGATACGGGAGGGCCACGTGTGACCGGGCCGTCGCAGTGTGCAGGGACGCGAAGAACAGGAACATATTGCAGGGCCTCATACTCCCCGACGGGTGGGGCGACCCGCCTGCCAGGACCGGCGAGCCCGCGCTCCATATCGAGGTGGACCCGAGACGCACCGAACCGTCCATCCCCATGGCGGTCGAGGACCCGGCGAGCCTCGCTCCCGACCCGGACCGCGACGTGGCCGTGAAGGTGGACAACGACAACCTGACGACGAAGGCGTCACTGGACGTGGTGTTCGTCAAGGACAACGTGGACCTGATGAACGAAAGGGCATAGGCAACATCATGTCAAGACTATACAGGGAAAGGAAGAAGGATTTCGACGACAGGGTCTACGGGTACCTGGTGAAAAGGCTCACCACGCCCGTCACCGGTTCCGACGCGTACCATACCGGGCACGTGGACGAGATGGGCAACGAGATAAAGGCGCCGGACGACTGGTCATACACCCGCCTCGACAGGCTCGTGTTCGACCTGAGGGCGATACTCGGCGACCGGGTGGCCAGGCTCGGTAACGCGTATGCCGACGTGGACGCGTACGCGCTCATGGACGGCCACGTGGACACCGCCGGATACCTGGAACGGTTCCGCCCGGTACTGTCCGTCATCGAGGAGGCCGCCTATATCCCGGCAAGCCTCCGCGGCAAGGCCGGCGAGGACGACAGCACGAGCGACCTGCCCATGTCCGACCGCATCTCGTTCGCGCTCTCAGTCGCCAACTTCCTGCTCTTCGCGGCGAAACTGGCCCGGTTCCCCAACGGGACCGAGATCGACGAGGAAGTCCTCCCGTCGGTGGAGTCCACCTTCGGCATCAGGGCCCTGGGCGCACAGGATGAGTTCATGGACTACGCGCGCAACGCGAACATTACTGACGGGAGGGGCCTCAACAACGACGGCTACGTGCTCCTGGTACGCGCCGCCCGCAAGATAGCCAACTCGGGCATCCTGAAGCCCAGGGCGTGCGCGGGCGACTGCAACCAGTCCGAACAGTGGAGGGTCGTCGCCAATGCGTAGGGAATATAACGGCCTCCCGCTGTTCTGCGTGGACTTCGGCGACTTCTCCTACATCGTCGAGTGCGTCATGACCGGCAAGCGGATCCTCACCCGCAATCTCGCCGACGTCGCGCTCAAGGAATACTTCAACGCCGTGCGGCGCGCGAACTTCGCCGCCACCTACGGGGGTACGGTCATAATCTACGGAAGATAAGGTAACATCATGCTATTCAAGAAGAACCGCACACCAGAGACCCTGGCATCGAGACTGCTGAACTACGAACGCGACTACGGCATGGGGAACCCCAAGGGCCAGTACTTCGACCGCATCTTCAACCGCATCGACACCGAACGCAAGGTAAGCGCGTCCAGGAACTCGGTCGCGCAGGGCATCAACGACATGCTCTTCCCGAACGGCGCCACCCCGGACGGGTACAGCACCTACACCCCGATGCTCGGGATCTCCACCGAGTCCATGGACCCCGACAAGGTCCAGGACGCCATCGCCCAGAAGGAATGCGACCTCTACTGGAGGAAGAACGTCGAGCGCGCCCTCAAGTACGAGACAGTCGCGGGACGGTCCGAGGTCAACGAGTCCATCGTCCAGATATGCAACGAGGCCGCCTACAAGGACGACATGGGCGAGTCCTGCTCCCTCGAGATAGACCCCGACGCCAAGATAGGCGATACCACCAAGGACATCCTCCATACCACCTTCCGCCGCAAGGTCCTCCGCGAGCTCCTCAACTTCCGCGTCAACGGATGGAACTACATGCGCTACCTATGCATCCACGGCCGCATCTTCTTCGAGATCGAGTTCGACGAGAACACCAGCCAGATACTCGGGCTCAAGATGCTCCGCGAGGAGAACATGATCGTCATCTACCACGACGACCTCATCATCGGATACCGGCAGATGCTCACCGGCCCCATGTCCATGCGCACCGGAGGAAAGAACTTCCGCGACTTCTCCCCCAACCAGATCCTCTACGCCTCACTCGACATGACCGGCCCCGGCGGCATCAATGACCCCCGCTCCATCCTCGAGCCCGCCATGAAGCCGTACAACCAGCTCAACACCATCGAGGACTCCGTCGTCATGTACCGAATCCTCTGGGGCCAGGAAAAGCTGGTCATGAAGGTCGATACCGGCAACATGCCCAAGGACAAGGCCGAGAAGTACATGAAGGACCAGGCGAAGGTATTCTCCCGCAAGCTCGACTACAACTCGCAGACGGGCGAGGTCACCAACTTCGGCAAGGCCATCGGACTCACCGAGCACTACATAGTCTCCCTGTCCCAGGGTCGTACCGGCTCCTCAATCGAACGCATGCAGGGTGGAAACAACCTCCAGAACATCGACGACCTCAAGTTCTTCAAGAGGAACCTCGTGAACTCCCTCATGGTGCCCCCGGGACGCATCACCGCGCTCGCCGGCGACTCCCAGAACTATACGCAGGGGAAGATAGGCGAGGTCACGCAGTCCGAGGTCTCCTTTGCCGCGCTGGTCCAGAGATACCAGACGCCACTCGAGGCGATCATGGTCAGGCTCTTCGTCATGGTCCTCAACACCATGAAGAACGTCGACGACTCCATCAAGTCCGAGGTCAACTTCTCCGTCAGGTTCAAGCGCTCCAACGGATTCCAGAACTTCATCGAGAGCGAGATCTGGAACACCAGGCTCGCGACCTTCGACCTCATGTCCAAGCACTGCCGCTCCAAGGAGAACCCCGCAGGCATGCTCCCCAGGAAGTTCGCCCTCCTCAAGGGCCTCCGCGTCAACGACGAGGAATATGCCCAGATCCGCAAGTGGCTCCAGGAGGAAAAGAACGACGAACTCTATGGCGACGGGGGCCCCGGCTCCGGCAGTGACCAGGGAGGCCAGGGGGCCGGGGGCGGAGATGCCGGCGGCCTAGGCGGATTGATGTAACGAACGGTACATCCGGGAACATCCCGGAAACCGTGAATCCCGCGGGAAGTTCCCCGGGATTCATATTTTTTAACGGTTCCAGAGGTACCTGTAGTTAATCCAGAGGTACCTGTAGTTACCGCAGTCGTATATCCTGTATATCTTGCGCGACAGCATGATCTCGTGTTCCGTCATGCCGGCGTCGAATCCCGCCTCCACCAGCTTCTTCTTGGTGAACTCCATGCGGTTGCGGCGCACGTTGTTCACCACGTAGTAGTACGAAGGCCTCGTGACACCGTCGAACTCGAACCCGAGCTTCGGGTAGAACGCGTCCTTCCCGCTCCACCGCCTGTCCGCGTAGGACACTATCTTCATTATCTCGGGATGCCCCGCCACGAAATGCCTGAACAGCCTCGACGCGCCACCGGTAACCGATGTAAACTTCCTGTTACAGAAGCGCAGCAGCTCGATGTCGTCACCGAACCTCCCCGCCCCGAAGGTCATCAGGGCGCACAGGCTCCCATCATGATAGAGCCCGATGCGCCACCTGGACCCGCAGGGGCCCTGGATGTGGTTCTCTTCAAGGAACTTTCTTGCTTCCCGGTCTTCCACTTCCCTTATCTCGCATTCCCTCGCGTATATGACCGAGTTCTTCCCCAATATCCCCGAGATCCTGGACTTCACGATGTCCATCTTGTAATTCCACTCGTCCTCGAACACGTGGACGAGCCGGATTCCTGCCTTTGCGCAGTCTTCCGTTTTTCTCAGATGGTACACGGCAGGCTTCTTCAGCTCGTTGTGCCAGTAAAGACCGTCGAACTCCACCGCTAGCTTCAACGAGGGAACATATATGTCCAGCTCGTGGCCGAATACCGTCTTCCGGTCCGATTTCACCACGTTCCCTTCCCCTATCAGGGACTCTATATATGTATACAGCGCGTCCTCTTCCCTCGATCTTGAAGTTTCCGACGGCTGGCACTTCGTGCACAGTCGTATTCCATAGTGGAAAAGCCGCATGAAACTGGTAGTGACTGGTATGGTGAATATATTTCCGCAATTGTTGCATTCGCATATGAAGGTGCGGTCCTTGTAGTCCAGTATCTTGCACTGGTCGCCCGCGGCCTCCTGGTACTTCTCCTTCACGTGCCTCAGATATGTCTCGTAGCCTTTCTCCCGGTTCACATAGTGCGGGTCGCCGTACTTTTCCAGTTTCGTCTCCCGCATCTTTTCCTGGTTGTTGTACGTCCGGCTGCCGTACCTTTCCAGTTTCGTCTGGGCGCACTTCTCCGCATTGACGAAATTGGACGCCCCGTACTTCACCAGCTTCGTTGCCTTACGCTTCTCCGGGTTGTTGTATCCCTGTATCCCGTACCTTTCCTTCTTGGTCGCACGGATCTGGTCCCCGTTCGCGTAGTTCGCGTCTCCGTACCGCTCCAGCTTGGTCCTGCTCGTCTGCTCGTGGTTGTTGTATCCCTCGGAACCGTACAGTTCAAGGCTCGTCGCCTTGCGCTTCGTCACCGTCTTCCCGTCGTTCGCCGTGCACTTCTGGGAACAGTGCGAATAGTAGCCGCGGTTCAGCCGGTCACTGAACTTCGTGGGCCCTCCGCACAAAGTGCACACCCCGTCACCCGGTTTCTTGAGGAACCGGTCGTAGTATTCCTTCCGGGTGAAACCCCTGTGACTCTGTGACAGGTGGTGCGAGAGGCCCGTGTAGTCCTTGAACACCTGGTTGCATAGACCGCATGTTGTCAGGTAGTCGATTGTCATGATCACCTCGCTGGAAATGTCGTCAAGAGGCCCGCCAATGACTCCTGATTGCTCGAAATATAGCACAAAAGTCCCATAATGACAACAAATGGGCAGTTCAGTGCGCATTTTTTCACGTTTTTCATTGTAAAAAATAGAAAACTCTAAACAATACATCAGAAATCGCCCGGCAGGTGTCCGGGTGGAACTATTTAACAATAAACAAAAAGGTAATAACTATGCAGGTTATCCAGAACAAGTCCAATACACGTAAGTGGAAGGCCGTTCTCGAATCCAACTTGGGTCGTCCGCTCCGCAACCGTGGCGAAGCTTCTGCCATCGCAGTGCTTCTCGAAAACCAAAACTTGGTCAACCGTGGTGCCAAGTTCGAATCCGCCAACATCACCGCTGATGTTGCCCAGTATCAACAGTATGCCCTCCCGCTCATCCGCCGTCAGTTCCCGGAACTGTTGGCCATGCAGACTTGCGCTGTCATTCCGACGACCACTCCTCAGGGCATCTACTTCGCCCTCCGTTACCTCTACGATAACGAACCGCTGAAGACCACCGCATTCCGTTACGGCCAGAAGCAGGAAATCGGCTACGACCTCGTCGCAGACCACACCGGCTTCGCAACCTCCTTCAACCCGTACAGCACGGGCGCAGGCGAAATGCTCTCCAACTATGCCGAAGGCACCCAGGAACGCACTGGCGCTGCTTACGGTCCGGAAGGCTTCGGTGCCCCGGGTCAGCTCTACAACAACTTCGGCGGCCTCACCAATGACGGCGACGACGAACTCGGCCAGTACGCATACAACATCAAGAAGGCCTCCATCAAGGTCATCTCCGGTGCTATCCGCGTCGGTACCCGTGCCATCAAGAGCCACTACACGCTCGAACTCCAGCAGGATATGGCTGCTGCCCACGGTCAGGACGTCGAAGCCCTGCTCCTCGAAGGCCTCCAGTTCGAAATCCAGCAGAACATCGACCGTGAAATCCTCATGGCCATGATCATGGTTGCTCAGAACGAACGCCTCGGTGGTGAAAAGGTCATCGTCGTTGACCTCGCCAACACTGAAACCGGTCCTGCAAAGGGTCGCTGGGCTGCTGAATCCATCGCAGCTGGCATCGTGAACACCATCATCGCCGTGTCCCGTAAGATCGCTCTTACGACCCGTATGGGCTCCGGTAACTTCGCCATCGTATCTCCGGACGTGGGCGCCGCTATCGCTACCCTGAACAACGGCATCTACATCCCGAATGGCTACCTTGGCACCGATGCCACTATGCAGCCGGCTGGCGGTGTGGCTGACGCTGGTTCTCTCCTCAACGGTCAGATCAAGCTGTACCAGGACATCTACGCCAATGCATCCTACGCGTTGGTGGGATTCAAGGGTCCGCGCCAGGGCGAATCGGGCATCATATTCATGCCATATATCCCCTACATTTTCACGAAAACCGCTGGACAAGAAGACGGTTCTCCGCGTCTCATCGTGAAGTCCCGTTACGCCATCGTGGCTAACCTCCTCGGTGCCGGCCAGTTCTATCGTATCATCCAGTTCAAGAACGTGAACAACGTGATTACTGGCATCGATCTGAACCAGGCTCCGTGGGAATCCAACGGTTCCTTCACTGGTGACAACCTCGAACCGGGTCTCTCCTACCATGACACCTCTTCCGAGCTCTACAACGCTCCGGGTGGCATGACCTTCGAAGACAAGCACTGGTAATCCTTACCGGTCTTGGATTCAGGGACCAATTTAAGAGGGATGGCTTCGGCCACCCCTCTTTTCTTATTATTTTGGGCATTTAAATACAAAAACTATATGTATCTAAAATATTACAAATTGCATGCTTGGCTTGACGTTTTGGTAAAGATGTATGAAGTCTTGAATTTTTCATTGTTTTTTTGTTATTTCTTTATTTTTTAATATGTAACGAAAATTTTATAAATATTGCATTCTGACCCGCTGTTTTTGTGAAGATATAGAGATTTATGTCAAAAAATGATTTTTCTGGCCAGCAGTTTTCGTAAATACCTTTTTAAGCATATTTGAAATAGCGGGAAATTATATTGTGATGGTTGCCAATGGTATAAAATAATGCTATATTCATACTAAACAGACAAGGAATTGAATATGCAATGTTTAATATGCAAAGCCGACGGAAAACATGTTGAATATGAAAAAACATGTTCAATGGGTACTCACCTATGGAAAGGACATGGCATTACGTCACAGCAATATTATGACAAATATCTGGCTAAGCCGGGCGATGGAAAATGTGCCGAATGCGGCAAGCCTACATTGTTCCGAACTCTGGGCCAGGGGTATCTTGAATTTTGCTCAAAGAAATGTTCCGCCAAGCATATTGCCTCCGATTCCATGCGCAATGACCATAAAGTAAATGCAATGAAGCGGGTAATGTCCACTCGATATGGAGTGGAAAATCCGGCACACATCGAATCTGCTAAGGAAACCCGAAAGACGACTATGATTGAACGGTACGGATCCGAGTACTATTCTCAATGTCCCGATTTTAAAACCAAGTATCATGAGGGATGTTTTGCAAAGTTTGGTGAGATATCGTATGCCAGGACTCCGGAGTGGCTGGAACGCGTCAAGAAGACCAATAATGAAAAATATGGTGCGGATTTCTGGAGTAAAAATAAGCTCTCAATTTCGACCGATTATTACAACAAGGAATTTTCGCAGTACGGCTGCAGGGTGATATCCCATCCGGATAAGGTACATCTGACATATACCTGTGACAAGTGCGGCGCGACAATGGATGATACCATATTCTTTGTAAATTCCCGTTTACATGTGAAGACTACTCCGTGCTATCACTGTGTTCCAAAGCGCAATTTCAGGTCATGTAGCGAGATTAACGTTGAGAATTTCGTCAAGAGTCTCGGTATCGAACCGTCGCACCATGAACGCTGGTTTCTTGGTGAATATGGTGCGGACATCGTATGTGAGAACGAGAAGGTCATCATCGAGTACGATGGCCTGCATTGGCATACAGATGAATTCCATGACAGCGACTACCACTTGCAGAAGACGGAATATGCCGAATCTCTGGGTTATCATCTGATCCATGTGTTCTCGGATGAATGGGAGGAGCATGAGGAAATAGTCAAGTCCAGGCTGTGCCAGGTATTGAGAAAGGAGATTCCAGGACTTACTCGCCGGATTTATGCCCGTGACTGCGACGTGGTTGAAGTCGACTACGAAGTTTCCAAGGAATTCATGGAAAGGTGCCATATCCAGGGTAACTGTTCGAGTACCTACCGGTATGCCCTCTCGTTCAATGGGGAAATTGTTGCCATGATGACCTTCGGTAACTCTCGTTTCGCGTTTAACGAGATCGAGATGCTCAGGTACTGCAATACTCTCTATGCCACCGTCGTCGGTGGAGCCAGCCGCCTGCTCAAGCATTTCCTGTCGGAACATCCGATCGAACCCGGCAAGAAACTGGTAACGTACGCGGACAGACGATGGAGCGGTGCAAACAACTACTATCCGAAACTTGGCTTTACCCTGGTGTCGACGACCGATCCGAACTACTGGTACGTGAACGGGAGCGTGCGTGAGTCGAGAATGAAGTACCAGAAGCACAAGCTGGTCGAGATGGGGTTCGACCCGAGCATGAGCGAGCATGAAATAATGAAGTCCCTTGGAATGTATCGTATATATGACTGCGGCAACTTCAAGTATGTATATGGAATGAATGTTAACAATGAAACAGAAGGTAAATAATGCTATTGAAGAATGCAAACAATGAATACGAATGTGCCATTTGCCACCTCCAGTACGGTGACGTACGCGGGCTGTCTACCCATGTAGGCAAGCATCACAAGATGGATGCCAAGGCATACTATGACCAGTACGTGAAGCTGGCAGACGAGGGCAAGTGCAAGGTGTGCGGTGCTCCCACGAAGTTCCATACCATTGCTGACGGGTACCGGGAGACCTGTTCCCGCACGTGCGGCAGCATCCTCTTGAAGAACGATCCGGAGAAGATGGCCGCGAAGAAGGCGAAGACGGTCGCCACCTGCATGGAACGGTACGGTGTCACCAATGCCGGTGGTACCAAGGAGTCCCTGGAAAAGGCGCAGCAGACCCATCTTGCCAAGCATGGCGTCCGTTGGGCGATGCAGTCCAAGGAAGTGGTCGAGAAGTCCAAGCAGACCTGTCTTGACAGGTACGGCGCGACTACGTATGTCCACAGTACGGAGGGGACCGCACGCGTGGAGGCCACCGTGTCCGAGAAGTTCGGCCGTACCAACTTCTTCTCGGGTGCCGAGGGCAACAAGGCGGCCCGTGACGGCTACATGGCCAAGCACGGCTACGACCACAACATGCACGACCCGCAGTTCCTGGAAAAGTGGAAAGAGGAACAGAAGGCCAAGTACGACGGCAAGTTCTACGTGGAGACCGACGAGTTCAAGGACAAGAGCCGCGCCACCCAGGAGGAGGAATACGGCACGTGGTACTCGGCATCCGAGGAGGGTCGCCGCAGGTACCGCGAGATCATGCTGGGCAGGCACGGCGTGCCCGAATATTTCCAGAGTGATGAGTTCAAGGATAAGTCCAGGGCAACATGCCTGGATAAGTACGGTGTCGAGAATATCAGTCAGACGCCCGGGTGGAAGGACAAGGTCGTCGCCACCAACATGGAACGGTACGGCGCCGAGCATATCATGAAGACTCCGGAGGGAAAGGCCCGAGTCTCCGCTACCAACATGGAACGGTACGGGGTGTCCAACTACTCCAACAGTACGGAATTTGCCGAGCGCATAATGCAGAAGTACACCGGGAGAATGCATGAATTCGAATGCACCCCCCTGTACGTGGATGCCCGCAGGGTCGTCAGGTTCCGTTGCGGCAAGTGCGGGAGCGAGTGCGAGGAGCAGCCGCAGTTCATCAAGAAGCGTACCGATGCGGGGCTTACACCGTGCACCGTGTGCCATCCCAAGAATTTTCCCGTTTCCGTTGAGGAGATGGAGCTCCGCCGGTACATCGAGTCCCTCGGGTACCCCGTGGCCCATTATGACCGCGACTTTCTGGGGTCATACGGGGCCGACATGGTCATTGAGGACAGGAGGGTCATCGTGGAGTACGACGGCATCTACTGGCATTCGGAGCTGTATAAGTATAGCGGGTACCATCTCGAGAAGAAGCTTCTGGCCGAGGAGAAGGGGTACCGCCTGGTGCACGTGTTCTCTGACGAATGGAAGTACAAGTGTGACATAGTGAAGTCGAGGATCGCCTACCTGCTTGGTGCGAACACATGCCGGAAGGTATACGCGAGGGACTGCACCGTTGCCGAGGTCGGGAGTGTCGACGCCACGAAGTTCCTGGACGAGAACCATATTCAGGGTGCGGTGAACTCGAAGTGGCGCTACGGCCTGTACGAGAACGGGATCCTGGTGTCCCTGATGACCTTCGGCCCCAGCCGTTTCGACGACACTACTGAGATGCTGAGGTTCTGTTCGGACCGTAACCTGAACGTGATCGGCGCTGCGGGCAAGCTGTTCAGCCATTTCATCGAGTCCCGTCCGGAAGTGAACGTAATGACTTCTTACGCGGACGCCCGGTGGAGCACGGGCCACGCGTTCTACGAGAAGCTGGGCTTCACCCTGAAGGCGATGAGTTCCCCGGGTTACTACATCGTGGACGGTGACGTGCGCCGCAACCGCATGCAGTTTCAGAGGCACAAGATCGCCGGTCCGGGAGACGAGGGGAAGACTGAACACGATATTACGTTCGAACGCGGCCTGTTCCGCATCTACGACTGCGGGCAGTACAGGTACGTATGGAAGCGCAGTGAACATGGAGGGTGATATGGCGAGCGAAAAGACACTTGAACTTAGCAGACGGGAACGGATCAGGATAGCCGATTCCGTCAAGGGAATGGGCCTCGGGGAGCCCCAGTACCTGGGGACATACAGGAAAGTGGTCGAGGCAGTGGGGAAGGACGATGCCTTGCGGCTGTATTCCGGGATGAGTCCCGAGAAGTCGGACTTCATATGTTCCTGCGGGGAGAAGATGGACAAGCTGAGCGTCCGGTGGACACTGGATGCCTTGCACGAGATAGCGGCGAACGGCGGGGTCATGCCGGAGACAGTGAAGAAAAAGAAGAAAAAGAAGCCAGTCGAACAGATGAAACCCGACCCGGATCCATGGGACTACGATGACCGTTTCTACGACTATGATTACGATGACTTCTACGGCCCGAAGGACACTGTCACCTATGCGCGGTGGCTGTTCAACAGGTACGGTGCCGACGGGATAGCGGAGCATTTCCACGTGGACAAGCATTTCGCCTGGCGCCTCGGGAACAGCGACCTGCCCGGCGGCATCAAGGTGGCGTCCCTCGAAGGGAAGGTGGAGAACATAGATGCAGTCGAGGAACGTATCGAGGACAGGCATGCTGCAGCGTTCATGAACGCCGAGCAGCTTGCGGACTTCAGGAAGAACGGTTCCAGGAAGCTGAAAGTGAGAATGAACAGGCTGATGGACCATCCCGAAATATACGTGCTGAAGAAGCTGCTGGAAGCCGAGGAGTTCAGCATCACTGCGAAGGAATGCATCTACAAGTACAGGGACTATAATTACGGCAAGAAGTCGGAAAGGCTGAAGGAGGCCATAGGGAAGCTTCCCGATACCGGATGGCACTACTGGTGGCAGCGGGACGAGGAAGGGCAGGCCGAGTACATATTCTACGTCGAGCTGCCCGGCGAGATTCAGGTGAGCTGGCACGGGATGTCGGTATCGGACATGGAGGGCGTCCCGGAAACCGTGTACAAGGAATGGGACGGCCAGGTGGCCAGTACCCTGCCGAAGATAGTCAAGTGCATTGGGGACGTATGTCCGGCGATACTGGAAGAGAAGTTCGACAGGAAGAAGTGCTCGGCACAGCTGGATAAAGCATTCCGATAATAGTCCAAAACATATAAACTCCGGTAAAGGTACAACCTTGCCGGAGTTTTTTAGTTATGGACTTTTACAGGCATCTTGAATACGTGACACTTGTCGAGAGCATGGGCGCGGACGTGCCCATGGTGCGCGACGCCCTCATCGAGGGCTATTCTGGCTACATCCTGAACGAGAGCGTCGGCGGGACGGTGAAGGGCCTTCTTCTCGCGGCCGCATGCATGCTCACCGCATGTGCCGGGAACGCGCCTTCGGTCAGGGATAACCTGGACGGGATGCAGGGGTACATGCGTGGCATAGGGGCCCAGGGTGTCAACGAGGAAACCGTGCGCCTTCTGGCCAACAACGTGGCCGAGAGGATGCACGGCGAGGCCGAGGGCGCCGACGGTTTCCGGGACACCAGGGCCTGGAAGGACGCCATCGCGATCAAGAAGGCGCTCATGCAGTCCAGTCCGGTCGACGGCAACAGCGGGGCGAGCCTGGCGAGCATGTTCGAGCGTTCGGTGAACCAGCAGAACAGGGCGTTCGGCGCCCCTCCGTGCTGCACCGACGAGGACGAGGAGAGCATCCGCAGGCGCAACATGGCCTCGGCTGACAACGGGGCCGAAGGGCGCTTCGACGAGGAAACAAACAGTTGGGTATACTAAGATGATGGACATGTTCGAATCACTTGAAACAATGCTTCCCGTGTGCGAGATGGCCACGGTTTCCAGGGAGGCCCCCGCGGGCACCCTTGACCCCGTGCGCTTCAAGGCGTATGCTCGCAACCCGGGTGAGATGGACAGCAACACCCTTGCCGAGCTTGCGGACATGGTGGACAGGGCGCACGACTCGCGCAACGTCATCGCGGCCCAGCAGGCGGCCGGGAGGGAACCGATGGCCGTTCCGAGGACGGTGGACCAGCTGATGAACAGCATCCTGGTTGTGTACATCATGTGCGACGGCGCCCCGGTGGCGGTGACCAACGTGGTTGACCCGTCGGTGGAGGACTACCACGGGTACGTGCCGTCGAAGTTCTACTCGTTGAAGACGGGATACGACCTGGACGGCCGACTGCAGCAGACGTTCTTCTCTATCGACGAGGACTACAGGGGGGACGGGGTGGCCCGGGAGCTGTTCCTGCAGCTTCACGAGAACGGTTCGCCGTGTTTCGTGGTCGTCGACCCGATGGACGCGCCTACGGTTCGGAACGTGCAGGAGGGCGGCTACATGAAGGTAGGGAAGCTGGCGGTGGACGGTTCCGGCAACGAGATGGAGCTGTGGGTGTCCCCGGCGAAGGAAAGGGTCCCCTCGGGAGAAGATGGCGTCGCAGGCTAAGGACATAAGGGGGTCGCTGATCCTGACGCCGGCGCAGGCCGAGTTCATGGGCATCCTTCTCGGGATGATGAGGAAGTCGTGCAGGCACGTGGCTGAGACCGGGATGATGCTGAAGCCCGGCCCAGGCAACATGTATTCCGACTTCGTCGTGACCGTGAAGTGTTCCCAGGACAGGAGGACCTGCGAGGTGTACAGGAACAGGACGGGTACCCTGGTTTTCGCCATGAAGGACGGGAAGGTGGTCGCCGCTGACTACGAGATCGACTTCGTACTCGAGCACATGAGGCGAAAGTTCGGCAAGACAGTATGAACTACCCACCGGCTAAAGACCGGTGGGTTTCGTGTGCCACCGGTGCCAGTGTAGTTTCCTGCTCAAGACAGCTAGTGCTGCCAGTATCCACAGGCTTAACCAATAAGGTTCCCCCAGTCCCTGGGGTACTTGATTGAATATCGAGACGATGTCCTTCATCCAGGATGTTGATTGCGGCATTTTCGTCTCGCATCAGCGGTTCCCCGCATTCCGGGCAAATCCATTCAGAGCGGTCTTGATAGTTCCCGTGGATGTATCATAGTTCTGTGCTGTGCCAACAGTCATATTCGAATAGGTGCCGTCCTTCTTGGCGAAGTAGTCTGTTATTTTCGATACGAGCCGTGAAAGGCCTGTTGAATCCAGGAAGCTAGACATGATTTCCTCCATGTACAGAAAGGCCAGACCTTGCAACAAGGCCTGACACAAAACCAGAACAATTCCCTGTACTAACTACGTGGGATTGATTGATTGATTGATTGATTGATTGATTGATTGATTGATTGATTGATTGATTGATTGATTGATTGATTGATTGATTGATTGATTGATTGGCCATGGCTACCTCCTAGATGTCCCTCACGAGACGGATGGACATGCCGTGGGTCGGGTAGCCGCTGTTCATGAACGCCTCGTCCCGGTCGTATCTCAAGTTGAGGCTCAGCTTCTCGTCGTCCTTGCCGCTGGCAGTGATACACCAGAACACGGCTTCCCGCTCGGACAAGGTGTAGGATCCTCCAGCCACTGATGACCCGGACGGATGGCCCGTCACCATGCCGCCCGGCTTCCCGTTGAACCGGTACTCGTTGGTTCCGTGCCCGCCACCATACCATCCTGACTCCGACATGATCGACCTGCCGTCCCTCGCTGCCGAAATCAGCGACAGGAAGTCGGTCTTCGTGGGCACCCTCCACCCGTCGGTAAGCAGTCCGTCAAGGTACGAGGCGGCGTTCCAGTTGTACAGGAGGCCGTATCCCAGTGTGGAGTCGTTGTTGTAGTAGGTACATGCCTTGTTGCTGTTGGCCGGCCAGTTGCCGCTGGGGGTGCTGTAGTAGGTGATGCCGGACGGCTGCCAGACCAGGTTCTCGGTAATCCATTCCCTGCCGTCGATCGCAACGGTATTGTACGTACGGCCTCCGATGGTAGCCTTGTTCGTGCTGGCATCCCGGACGAGACGGATGGAGTAATAGCACGTAGATGGGCCCCATGTAGCCAAATAGGCTCCATGTCTTTGGGATATTATCGTTTGTCCATCGTTAATTATAAAATGATAACCATGTGGATCGGGTCTAGTTGATGCATCATATGTCCATATATTAGTCGTCGCTTGATTGTCGTAATATATGGGGTTCGTGCTCGACCCAGTATAATAACCAACCGGTCGTAAGTTAAACCCGTACACGTCAGTACCGTTCTCGGCTGGCCAGTCCGTGGTATTTAGCAATACTTCATATGTGCGTTCCGGATCTGCTTCCCCGGTGTCTATTAACGTAACGCCAGTCGCACTACACAATGCTTCTATATCGGCATTGGTGGGAAGTCTCCATCCATCTCCTACTGATGCGGCAACACGCCTGGCCGCAGTATGCTGGTATATGATTTCCCCGTCGGAATACGACCCGTTATTGAACGTCATGACACCGGTGCCGCCGTCGTCCAGCTGCAAGTTCTCGGCGAGCCATTCCTGGTTTCCTATTGTCACGGTCCGGTAGGTCTTTCCGTCGATGACCGTGGTGCTGGCCGACAAATCACGCACGAGTCGCAACGTGTGCCCCGTTCCCTCCGTCGCCGTGCCCTCGATGAGGATTCCGCTGTTGTCTACCAGCGAATACGTGGCCGTGGTGCCCTGTTCGACCTGGGCGCCCTTGATGGCGAACTGTTCCCCGGTGTCGATGATCGTGCTGTCAGCCTCGGAGTATATGCCGCAGGGGAGCGCGGCGAACCCCAGGGTGTCGGTCCCGTTCCTTCCGCTCTTCCATCCGTAGTTGGACTTGAGCCCGTTCCCTCCCTGCACGCCGCCCACTGCACTGGCAAGTGCCGCGACGTCACCGGCGGACGGGAGACGCCACCCGTACCCTATAGCCGTCACGACACGCGCCGCGGCCTCGTAGGTGTAGTACTTGGTCCCGCCGTACGCGCCGCCATTCTTGGTGACGATGCCGGCGCCCCCGTCGTCGAGATCCAGCGGTTCGGCCATCCATTCCAGGCCGTCGACCGTAATCGTCCGGTAGAACTTCCTGCCAATCTTCCTGGTTAGCGGCACCTTCCTTGTCGCGTCCTCGACGGTGCGCACGAGGCGCACGTTGAACCCGTTGGTCATGGCCGGTACCGACGCTATCGCGGTCGTGAGGAAGACACTTGTGCTCCCGTACGGCATGTTGACGGTGATGCGGTACAGGTCGGTTGGTTCGGCGTCCCATTCGACTGATGTCGAGATCGTCCACAGGTTGGTGATATTACCGCGGCCCCTCCTGGAGCCGTCGTTGAAGAACCTGAACCCGGTGGGCAGCAGGGACATGCCGAAGTTGTCGGTGCCCGTGTTGCTCGTCCAGTATTTTCTTGCGAGAAGGGTATCGTACGTGACGTCCGGGTCCTCGGTGTAGTCGTAGAAGTTCACGTCGGCGCCGGCACGGTAGCAGAGCGCCATCATGTCGTCGACGCTAGGTACACGCCATCCGGTGTCACAGAGCACGGCGGAGTCCAGGTGGCCCTGGAGCACGGGGAGCGAGGGGCCGTTGTAGAAGCATCCGCTGTCGAAGTCGGGGTCGGTATAGTGCCATGCGGAAGGTACGGTCACGGAGGCCGTCGAGCTCCCCTGGTCCGTGATGCCCTCGGGCACCCAGTCCAGGTTCTCGGCGAGCCACTCCTGGTCGCCCAGCTGGACGGTCAGGTAGGTCCGTCCGCCTATCGAGGTCTGCCCGTACCTGAAAACCGGCCTGTAGTACTGGTCGAGCAGCATGTTGTTGCCGTATTTCAGGTAGATCGGGTTCATCCTATATTAGTAGTCGGGTAACTATTCGCCAGCTGGTTCCGCTTCGGGTGAGTTGATCGGCGTGTTGTTGAAATTTGACCAAGTACCGTCATCGGTATCATCATACCAGCTACCGATTAGCATTGCAGTATCTCTGTTCTCGCTGAATGATCCTGAACCGGCTGCACCGAGTAGGAATACGTCATGAATGCCCATTCCTGGTTTAATAGAGCAACACGACAACATATCGATTTCACTGGTGCTGTTGTCAACATTCAGAATGGTCACCTGAACATTGACTACGGTCTCGCCGGCATTGATGAACTCGTAGATCTGCTTTACGGTATGCGTACCGGAGATGAAGTTCAGACTGTATTCGTCGTCGGCGTCCTGCAGTATGACCTTGGCGATGACGATATTTCCGCCACCGCCACCGCCGCCCGGGGTCACCCATTCCACTGCGTCCCCGTGGGACCCGGTGACCGTAAGGACCTTGTCCTTGTCCGAAAAGCCGTGTTCGGGGAGCTTCTCGACCCATTCCAGTTCGCCGTCGTCCCTGACCCCGAGGACCTTGCCGGCGTCCGACTGAGTATGTGCCGGGAAGCCGCTGCTGATGATCTCGTCAAGGCCGATGGTCTTGGTGACCATGTCCGTGTCCCCGTCGTGGTACTTGCCGGATACCGGCACCACGCCGGTGGACTCGAATGTCGCCTGTTCCTCGGCACTGTACGGGGTTCCACCTTCCGTCTTGTAGTTCTCGTACTGGCTCATCTTGGCCATACAGTCCCTCTCTTTAATAAATGTATCCCCGGGAACACGTCCCGCTTTATGTTCCAGTTTATATATGTCGTTAATTTCCGGGACATGTTGGCCATCCGGGGCCATTCCCTCCCCGTTTCCGTTCCCTCCCCGCTTTGATATAGTTTTCCCGGTCCTGCACCCGTGGTCCGGCCTCAGGCAAAAATTCTGTCCATGCTATAAAACTGATGGCATGAGGCAAAGAACTACTACGCAGGCATCGAAGACGCAGCCCTGTCCGCAGGGCCTGGTCCGGCCCCCGGTACCCCCGAGGCCCCCGGTCCCGCCGTGTCCTCCGCCGTATCCACCCTATCCCCCGTACCCGCCTCCGTACCCCCCGTACCCGCCGGTACCCGGCCAGGTGCTCGAGCCGTACACGGAGGACGAACTCAACGAGATTTTTGACAAACTAGACAACGAGGGTTAAGCATGTCCGCCACGACGACCGATGTTATCAAGTACCTTGACGAGGACGGCCTGAAGCTCCTCTATTCGAGACTCAACGACAGGTACCGGATTGTCGACGCCCTGCCCGACATCTCCATGATGTCATCCTCGGCCAGGAAGGTCCTGTATGTCCTCCGTGCCACTGTCGATGGCGTGACCACTTACGCCCCGTACGTCGTCGACGGCGGGAGGTGGCACAACATCGCCTCCGACGATGCCGCGGTGGCGCTCAAGGCCGACAAGGTCACAAATGCGACTGAAGGCAACGTGGCCACCCTGGACGCCGAGGGCAACCTTGCCGACGGCGGAATCCCCCCGGGAACATTCGTTGCGCTGACCTACGACCGCGTGGAGTACGGCCGGGCGACCGACCTCAGGGACACCTGGGGCGCGTTCATGTCCGGCATGCCGGTGGTGCTACTCGACAACAAGGGAAGCGGCGTCATCGCCCAGCTGACCGAGATCGGGTACCTCTGGGTCGAAGGCAACAACTACGTGACCAGGTGCGTGGACGGCGAGGACGACTCGATCGTCGACGGCACCGTGCACGGCTACTATTCATACGGCACCGGCAAGTTCTACGAGGACGCCGCGTGCACAAAGGTTATCCAGGGCGACGCGAATTCACTGTACCTGAACCTGGCCCCGGGACGCGGTTCCGGGAAGGTCTACAGGTTCGACGGCGTCGCCTATTCAATGGTCCAGAGGTACGTCCAGTTCCAGTCCGCAAGGCCCACACAGGAACCGGGCGTCCCGTGGGAACAGAGCAGCGGCGTCAAGTCACTGTTCTTCCGCATGGTCGAACCGCTCGAAGGCTTCAGCCCCGACACCTTCCAGGTCGTCGAGATCAACAACGGCGGGAGCCAGGAAGGCGGCAACGCCAACGTCAAGTACGTGGCAGAGACCATGATGGAACTCTACAGGCTCATGTCCAACGGCGACCTCGGATGGTGCTCCGGGAACGAGACCCTGTACATCATGGTAGGCTCCGCACTCAAGCCCGTGTCGCCTGGAGGTGGCGGCGGGGGTACGACTGTGATCAAGGGCACCGCGGGGCAGATAGACGCCAGGACCGAGACCGTGGGGGGCGTCGAGGTCGTCACATTGTCACTTGCACAGGAGGCCGTCGAGGCACAGGTCCCCAAGGCCACAGTGGGCGACAGGGGGAAGGTGCTCACCGTGAACGAGGACGGAGAGTACGTATGGGAAGATCCAATTGTGCAGGACATCACTACCGTCGACCTATAACAAAATACAAGAACTTCTTTAATTCCTAGGAGAAAAAACAATGAGTACAACATACGTACAACAAATCAATGGCAACAAACTGTATGCCGAACGCGCGTTGCAGACCGCTACAGGCGTGAACATTGACAACAAATTTGCTGAAATCGAACAAGAAATTACCGCGGTCGGTGCTTTCGAAGTGGTTCCGCTGACGAGCGGCACAGATCCGGTTCCGGATGTTGCTGACCCGTCAACCAAAGTCATTTACTTGACGAAGGATTCTTCCAGCACCGCCACGGACCCGTATACGGAATGGATTTGGATTCCGGCAAAAACCGATCCTGCCGTTGCCGCCCATTGGGAAATCATCGGTGAAACCTCCATTGACCTGTCCGGCTACAAGACCAAGCAGACAGCCGTGTCCGTCACCGGCGGCACCCTCAAGGGCGTTGCCTCCATGAGCCAGAATGAAAACGGCGAAGTGACCCTTACCCTGAATGACATTCAGGACGGTACCACCGGCCAGAAGGGTGTGGTTCAGCTTGAAGATTCCTACGCCAGCACAAGCACCACCAAGGCTGCTACCCCGAATGCTGTGAAGGCCGCCTATGACCTTGCGAATGGAAAGCAGGACCCGATTACCTTCGAAGGTACCTATAATGCTACTAGCAACAAGGCTGCTACGCAGTCTACCGTTTCGGATGCTATTGGAGCGCTCGATGCAGAAGAAACTTCTACCGATGGCACCAACGTTCAGGTGAAGGTGACGCAGGTTGATGGTGTTGTTACCGCCGTGAATATCACGACCGACAATACCGCCAATGCAACCGACGTGCAGAACCTTACCGCCGGCAAGGCTGACAAGGTTGCTAGCGCAACTGCTGGTAATTTTGCTGGACTTGATTCTAATGGCAACCTAACCGACTCCTGCAGCAAGGCAAGTGACTTCAAGACGAAGCAGACGGCTGTAAGTGACCCGACCGCATCAGGTACCGCAACGGAATTCATTTCCGGCATTAGTCAGGATGCAAACGGCGTAATCACCCCGTCCAAGGCTGCCCTCCCGACCGCTTCCACAAGTGTCGCCGGCATCGTCGCCCTGAGCTCCGCACATGACTCCACCGTCGAAAGCGTGGCAGCCACGCCGAAGGCCGTGAAGGATGCCTATGATCTCGCGGCTTCTAAGTACACGCTGCCGAGCGGTGGCATCACGGAATCCGACCTGTCGGCCTCCGTTAACGCCTCCTTGGATCTCGCTGATAGTTCTCTCCAGCCGGTTAGCGGTGCCACTCAGGGCAATTTCGTTGGCTTCGGCTCTAACGGCGCTATCGTAGACAGCGGAAGCAAGGCCGCCGACTTTGCTACTGCTGATCAGGGCGTCAAGGCTGACTCTGCTATTCAGGGCGTAAAGTCTAATGGTACAGCGCTTACTCCGGATGCAAATAAAGTGGTTGACATTCCTGTTGCCGCTGCTAGCACTTACGGTGTAGTGACTATTACGACTATTGACATTGATTAATGTAGTCCATTCTACATAACTAAAACAGCCGCCTCCCCGGCGGCATGATGCTGCACATGACGAATGTGCAGCATTTTTCGCATATGTGCCTAGGAACCAAGCTTAGTCACCTGGCCCCGGTCAGCCTAGAAATCAGGTGGTTCGACCACAGTGGCCTGGAAACCGCATTCCGCATGATCTTCCAGTGTTTCAGGTACAGGCGGCCACTGATCGCATGTCCGTGCACGTCGAAGTCGTGGAACGGCGCGAGCATCATGGACAGGTGGACTGTCTTGATGAACCGGCCGATTGACTCGTCGGTTCGCCGCAGTATCCAGCCGATGTTGTCCTTCTTGCCAAGCTGTTCCCTGAGGTTGAAGATGGTGTACATACCGAAACTGTGCCTGATGTCCAGCACCTGCATTGTTGTGATTGATGAACAGAACAGTTCGCTAGTGGACATGTCCTTTCCCTTAAATTCCGCGCGGGCACGGTTCAGTCTGGACAGTATGAACTCGTTTTGTCCTACTTCAGCAATCTCGGCGATCATGAGCCCGTGGTAGAACAGTTGATGGAAGATGACCTCGTGGTTGCCGTAACTCGTGGTTTCCTTCCGGATATCCAGTCTGTACTGTGCGAGCTGCAACTTGTACAGCCATTCCTCGATGGACGTTTTTCTCAGCCGGCTCTGTGTCCAGAAATATTTTGTCGTCTTACCCATGTGATATCCGAAAAGTTTCGATATATGTTGAATCCTTGAAATGGTTCGAATATCTACAAACATAGCAAATCGGCCATTTCCTGGCAACTTGCCAAATTTTCCGTTCATTTGTAAACATTTGAAAACAAAACTGCCAAAATGTGTAAGAATTCTGTAATGTTTTCATAATTTTACACCGCATGTAAGGAAATCCCATCATTCCTGTATGAAATAAACTAGTTTTGCACCGGTTGCACCTAATTCCAGGACGCGCCGATATAAGGAAAACATACATATGAAGCCGACGAGACGCTACAACAACGCCTTGCCGACCTACCTACGCCGCGACTGCCACGGGCAGTCCGACCATGACCCGTGGAAAGATCATCGACATATACGACTCCCTCGGATGCTTTTAGTTGAAACAGGGCCCCGTGGCGACACGGTGGCCCTTTTTTTCGGAAGGAGGGGACGGATGGAAACGATGGAAACGATGGACATGGACAGGTTCATGGACCTGTACGCGATGTGCGTGGCCGCAGTGGCCGACAGGGGATGCTGCGCGGATGCGGAACTGATGGACGGGGAACTGTCCGGGCTGGCCGAAATAGGGATCCTGTGCGCCGGGTGTCCCGGTGCCACCGGTGCCCGCGGGGATATAAACTAAGGGCATGATTGGGATTGTTGGACATGGGCGCGGATTTGGATTGATTGTTCGCCGGAGGCGAACAATCAATCAATCAATCAATCAATCAATCAATCAATCAATCAATCCCGTGTAGTTAATACAGGGATTTGTTCTGGTTTTGTACCAGGCCTCCATGCAAGGTCTGGTCTTTCTTATTATGGAGGAAAATCATATGTCTAGCTTCCTGGATTCCACCGGCCTTTCAAGGGTAGTATCGAAAATAACAGACTACTTCGCCAAGAAGGACGGCACCTATTCGAATATGACTGTTGGCACAGCACAGAACTATGATACATCCACGGGAACTATCAAGACCGCTCTGGATGGAAAGACTGATTGTGTTTCATCAGCATCAGCTTTTGGTTACACTCTATTGTTTACAGCTGGTTTTAACAACACTAATGACCGAAAAGGAACTATATCATTCAGGGTACATACATCTTTGAGTATGCCAAGTCCACTCATTTTATATGGTCGTATAGGAGCAAATTCCGTTGGCTATGGCACCATGTATTACACCGTATCCGCATCTAAGGAGGATAGGTACAAGCTTTGCTATAAGACAGTCGGCGATAATACTGAAGTATGGTTGATTGACAAGTTTACTGGCAATTCATCAGAAAGAAGAACAAGAGTCGAATTTATCGAAATTCAAGGTTCTGTGACAGTTGGAAACAACTCTTCAAGCACTTTACCTTCTGGTTTGATTGACTTTGCACCAGCATATTTGAAAAATATAAATATCAATTTGGCTAACGGACCAGTAGGTTCCGCATTTACGCCAGTGTACGTAGATTCCAATGGCCAGATTAAGGCTGGTATACCGTCTATTCGACTTGCCAATTCTAGTAACAGTGCTGTTTACCAAACTATCGCTAAAGTTGGTCCGTTTACATCAAACAACTTCAGAAACATAACATTAGAGTTTGGCCCTATGACCGAGTGGCAAACAACTTCTCCGGCGGGTAAGTGGATTGTAGAACTAAAGTGTTATGGCAATAATATTTCTCTGATGGCTTGTGGTATTAATTTAAAAAATACGACTCCATCAAAAGTTAGGTTCTATTATTATTCGGATAGTAATTATGTCTATCTAGTTGTTTGGAGAAACACTTTCGTAACTGGCTGTATCGTGAGACCTATTTCATACGATGGGGCAGAACTTGAAATAACGTATGAAGGTAGTTCGGCTCCAACAGGAGTCACATTAACCGAGGGAGTCTATACTCACGTAGCAATGCAATAACCCTAGAATCGTCAACTGATTATGAAAAATATCGACGTAACATCTACATGACTGTAGGTAGTAGGCGTAAGCGTAATAGAGTAGGTAGATTACGCTTACTTCTACTACCTATCGGCTATTCGAAGTCGTGCTTGTGCCATGCGTAGTTGTACCATACGAAACATCCGACCTTACGGGCATCAACAGTTCCGACAGACGAGCCATCGTAGCTGACAGAAATAGGAGCGTTTGTTACGTTGCATACATTCACCATTGCTCCGTTTTCAAGACCGGTGCCGTTCGGCAATGATGTATTAGTATTGATGGCAATTCCAGTCGTAACTTTTGTTGTCGGAGCAATAGTACCATCACTGGTCACATACACTGGATTAGATGTGGAACCAACGCCGCTGCCTGTTGCTGGGTAAACTGGAATAACCCTATCGTAACCGAGTACAGGCATTGCTATAACAGTATCTCTATCGTCGCCAGCAGATGCGGCGGTTCTTATATTGGTGTAATGACTATTTCCTGATGCAAGTCTAAGCATACCTCTATTGGTTACTCCTGAGCCACTTGGGTTACCCATGACTACAATAGTACCATTGGTACTATCGTGATATGAATAAAAATTTACGGCTTTTCTTGAACGTTTTGACGTATCTCCATTCATATAACCGAGCAGATATAATGCAGCTCCGTCGGTTTGGTCGAGATTGTCTAGTGCCAAAGCAGTCCTGGCCTTATTCCAATAAACACCGTCCATAGAGGCCGTTACTTGAGTTTTACCCGATTTATACGTTGTAAAATCTGAATCGGATAAATATATTGAACCGTCAGTCAAGTTACTACTACCTGAGTTTGTTGGTACGATTTCTGTTACTGTTAAGGTATTTGAATCATTCCAACTATTATATATCCAAACTTCGAGAGCAGTTCCATTTACTATACCTAAAATATTAGCAGTATTAAAATCATAAGAAGCACTGATGGTCAACTTATGAGTGGCATTTCCATGTACCTGCCTCGATACGCTAATAATCGCTTGCAGTGCTTCTAGCCACTGATATGAACTAGAATTAACCATGATTATCGAACTTTTTCCAATCCATTCGGCTGATCCGGTATCTAAGACCAAGACTTTGTACCAATATTTGGCTGACAAAGAAATACGATTCAGACTAGCTTTCATATTCGGATAGGTGCCATTTTTCTTTGCGAAGTAGTCTGTTATTTTCGATACGAGTCGTGAAAGCCCAGTGGAATCCAGGAAGCTAGACATATGATTTTCCTCCATAATAAGAAAGACCAGACCTTGCATGGAGGCCTGGTACAAAACCAGAACAATTCCATGTATCAACTACATGGGATTGATTGATTGATTGATTGATTGATTGATTGATTGATTGATTGATTGATTGATTGATTGATTGATTGATTGATTGATTGATTGATTGATTGATTGATTGTTCGCCTCCGGCGAACAATCAATCCAAATCCGCGCCAATGTCCAACAATCCCAATCATGCCCTTAGTTTATATCCCGTGGGTATCGGGGATATCGGGGACATCCGTGGCCAACGGTCCCGTCCGGCACCGTGCCCGAATTGTGCCACGGGTATAAACTGCCGGATATGAAACGGTGTAATTGTCATCAGCCCCCTCCGCCCCCTAAGCCGGGCCCGGTGGAATACGTACCTTCCGCCCTGTATCCAGACGTGGGGATGCCCCCTCCGCCCCCGGTGCCCGTGTTCCCCCCGGGCCCGATGCCCCCGTTCCCCCCTGAACCCATGGACCCGTGCAACCAGTGCCCGCCCAAGGTGTACCGCAACCCTCCCAACGTAATCGTGAGGGGCGGCACGCATGTCTGCGTGGAACCGTCGGCACACATAGGCCACATGACCTATACGGTGTCCTCGACCCAGTGGCCGGTCACGGTGGACCCGGAGAACGACGGGATCCTGTACGGCGACGGCACGCCGGAGTCCCCCCTCGGCATCTACGACTTCGAGGGAGCGACGGACAGGGAAGACGGCAAGCCGGGAACGGTCCCGGCACCCAGGGTATCCGAACGGGAGATGTTCCTTTGCGGCGACGGCACGTGGAAGCCCATGGGCGGCACGCGCGAGTGCACCGTGGAGGAGATGGACGCATGGATTGGCGAGGTGAACGATGGCCAGTGAGCAGGTGTATGTAGGGAAGGCGGGTGCCAAGGAGCTGTACCGCCGGGTAGTTGAACAGATACCGGCAGTGGACGGCTACGTCGACCCGGAATCCGGCAACGCGGTCTCCGGGCGCGCGGTCGCCGAGGCGCTGGCCTCCAAGGTCGACGCGGAGGAAGGCAAGGGACTTTCCAGCAACGACTTCACGGATGCCGATGCCGACAAGCTGGACGGCATCGCCGAGGGTGCCGAACCGAACGTGATCGACACGGTGAAGGTGGACGGCGTCCCACTCGAGGTGGAGGGCAGGTCCGTCAATGTCGACCTGTCCGGCAAGGCGGACCGCGACACGGGTGCCGTGGACGGCAACCTCGCGATGTTCTCCGACGGCGACCCGGTGGATTCGGGCGTCCCGTCCACCGCCGTGGTGACGGGCGCGCGTATCGGCGAGGGCGAACCTCTCCCCGTGGACGAGGGCATCATCCGGTTCCCGGGCGACATCGTCGTGAACGACGGGGAACTGAGCATCAAGGTGGGAAGTTCCGAGCCGGTCACGTTCTCCGCCAACTCGGCCGACGACGTGTCGGTCACAGTTGACGCCGGGGCGATCGGCCTTGGCAACGTGGACAACACTTCCGACATGGACAAGCCGGTGAGCACGGCGGTGACTACGGCGCTCGGCGCAAAGGCGGACCGCGTGGCCAGTGCGCATGCGGGCAACCTGGCCTCCCTTGACGCGGACGGCAACCTGTCCGACTCGGGCGCAAGCGCCACCGACTTCGCCACCGCCGCACAGGGCGCGGTTGCCGACACGGCGGTGCAGTCGGTCCGCATCGGTCCTTCCGGGAGCGAACTGAAGGACGGCACGTCCGTGGTAATCCCGGTCGCGACCACGTCGGTGGCCGGCGCCACGGTGCTCAGCAGCGACGTGGATTCCGACAGCGAGGAGGCCGCGGCCACCTCGCTCGCGGTCAAGAGCGTCCGCGACGAGCTGTCCGGGCTGATTACGGAAGAATCCGCGGCCAGGGTGAGCGGCCAGGGCGCGCTCTCGCAGGCCATCGCCGACGAGGCGACAAGGGCGCGGGGCGCCGAGGACGGCATCGTGTCCGGGTATACCGCCTTCAAGCGCGGAGGCGCGGGCAAGAACTTCATGAAGATTGCCAGCCTTACTTCCTCGATGGCCTCGACCATCGGCGGGGTATCGTCGGTCTACCTGTCGTTCGACATCTACATGTTCGATACGCTATCCTTCGGACCGAGCGTGGGCACGTATTCCGGCAAGTTCTGGATAGACGGCACGGGCGCGCTGGTCGAGCCGGAAGGTACCCAGTCGTTCGTCGTCAGGACAATGGACGACACCGGCACCGCGGTCACCAGGCCGTACAACAGCATCAGGTGCGTGCTTTCCGGCGCGGAGATATCCGTGTGGCTGGAAATCGACAGCACGATGCTCCCGTCCAGCCTGGTACCGACGGCCATATGCACGGCGAACAAGGCGGTACGCAAGGACGGCACGTCATTCAACAACCCGTTCTCGTTTGCGGACGGCCTGGTAACCGGCGTGGACGCTTCCGATGTGCCTGTGGGCGGAGTGGTCATCTACCCGGTATCCGTCGCGAGCATGCAGGCAGTGAACGGCAAGGCGAACCTGGTTTCGGGTGCGACCGAGGGCAACCTGGCCGCAATCGGCGCCGACGGCAACCTGGTAGACAGCACTAAGTCGGTCTCCGACTTTGCCACCGCCGCACAGGGCGCACTGGCCGACAGCGCGTACCAGAAACCGGGCGACGGGATTCCGGGGGACGACCTCTCCGTCGAGGTGCAGGCGTCCCTCGCGAAGGCAGACACCGCCCTGCAGGCTGCCGACATCGAAGGAAAGGCCAACAAGGACGAGATGGCTATCACGGACGTACAGGGCGACGATACCAAGAAGACCATCCAGTTGAAGGACGGCCTGTCCCAGGACGTGGTAATTGCCCACCAGGACGTTTCCGGAAAGGCAGACAAGGACGAGATGTCCGTTACTGCCGTACAGGGCGACGAAACCAAGAAGACTATCCAGCTGTATGATGGACTCTCGCAGGACGTGGTAATTGCCCACCAGGACATCTCCGGCAAGGTGGATGCGGTCGAGGGCAAGGGCCTTTCGAGCAACGACTATACCGACGCCGATGCCGAAAAGCTGGCGAACCTGCCGGCCGATGCCGAGGCGAACGTCATCGTGGGCGTGTCCGTGGACGGCAGTGCGCTTGCTCCCGACTCGAACAGGACGGTCGACATCCCGATGGCGTCATACACCCCGGCGAACGGGGACGCCCCGGCCGTATACGTGGCCGGCGCGATGTCCGGCGAGGACAAGGAGAAGCTGGACGGGATCGCCGCATGGGTGGCCGACGACTACGTGATACCGGAAGCCCAGCAGGTCGGCGGGTAACGAAAATTTCAAGGAACTGACAAGATGGCAAACAGGAACGCGAACTTATGGAAGACGTACGGCGGGAAGGGATTCGCCGCTGAATACTCCGAGTACTCCGAGAGGGCATCCGCCGACGTGAACGGCAACAGCCTGGAAGTCGGCATCGAGGGCGACGAGGTCACCGGGATAGGAAGCCTGCCGCTCCATGCGGCCAAGGCCGACACCGACGCGAACGGAAACTCCCTGTCGCTCGGCCTGGATGCCGAGGACAAGATTGTGTCCATCGGCGGGAAGGAGATCGCCGGGACGGGCGGCAGCGGGCTGATACCGCCGGAAAAGGAGAGCATCCTCGGCGGGGGGAACGGTTCGTATTCCTGGAAGGAAATCGGTACCGAGGAGGTCACCGGGGGGTCCCTGCTGACTACGTACGACGGCATGGGCCTGAAGGCGGCGAGGGCCGTCGGTGACGCCGACGGAAACTCGATCTCGGCAACCTATGCCACCAAGGCCGAACTGCCCACGGTCAACGACGCCAAGCTCAAGCTGCAGCTCGGCTCTGGACAGGCGACCGACACAGGGTTCACCGCGAACGCTAGCGCCGACGTCACACTCACCGTTCCGGAAATGACCGGCGCGACCGCATCTACTGCCGGTTCATCCGGTATAGTTCCTTCCCCGGCAGCGGAAGACAAGGACAAGTTCCTCAAGGGTGATGGTACTTGGGATACGCCGATTTTTGATAAGAACTATAGCTCTGTATGGGGTGATAGTCCATCGGGAGTATATGGCATGTTCCACGTTACTGTTGGTAGAGACCAGTATGGATATAGTGGAGCGCCTCGTACATTGACTCAAGTCGGCCGTAACGATGCATTGGGTTACTTGCTACCCGACCCCGTCGAAGGTACCATACCGGTTGGTGTTAAGGACGCTGGAAACAATAAGTGCTATGCGTTGAAGACATTGCGTCAGCTCGGCGCACTGACAGCAAAGGTTGACAAGGTCAGCGGTTCTACCGTATATAATCTCCAGATAACTACACAGGCTACAGCTGGCATTTTCAGTTATTCAGACGAAGGCGGTAGGTCATATTCTTATTGGGGAGTTCCCTATAACGGTACTACAACTGGCCAGGTGCTCACATACAATGAAAGCAGCGGTCCGTACTGGGCCATGCCGGCGAATCCGCTTCCGACACCGACACACGACAACGAACTGTTTGTAGGCATGTCCGATGGCAGCAGCTCGTGGAAGCAGCTGGCCACTGTAGGCGGCAACTCGACACAGCTCCTGGACGAGAACAACGACCCGATCCTGGACGAGACCGGGGAACCGATATACGACGACGAGCCGATTCTGTGGAAGACACTCGACGATCGTGGATTCTATGCGGAACGTGCACTTGCCGACTCCGACGGACAAGAAATCAAGACCACGTATTCGACAGTTGCTTACACAGACTCTGCCATATCGTCGCTTGCACAGCAGGTGGAAGCTGGGTATCAGCGCAAACTGCTGTACGGAAGTGATTACAGTCACCAGCTAGAATATATACTTATCGACGGAAATTGGGTACCTACATACGTAGACGTTGTTCCTAACAATGCAGTTACACATATAACACGCGCAATTAGTAATGGGGAAGTGTTAAGATGCATGTGTAAGGTGAACGATAGTGCACAGGAGTCACCAAACTTCGCTATTGAGCTAGAACCATTTACAGCAGGTTCCGCTAGTGTCACAGCTACGGTCGAAGTATATATTCAACCCAACGGCCCGAAGTCCGCATATCTTGCCCGTCATAGCATGTCATGCAGCACTACGGTCGCCACCGACAAGTATTACCAAATCACTTGCGTTGGTAAGTGCTGGACCATTGCCGAATTTGGTACTGCTAATGCTTAGTGGAGGTGATTATGATTCTGACACATGGAGCGAATAGCATTAGTAAAAGGATGGATATAGATTTTCTATTCTATACAGATTTCACTAATTATGATTCTAATACCTTAACAGATACCCCATTAGTAGGCCAACCTGGAGTATATGGATATACTGATGGACAAAGTAAATCGATTAATTTAAAACCTTATGCTAGTGGAGGTCCATTTAATACTGATTATGGTTCAATTATATTTTCCTATAGTTTTGCACAAATGCCTACAAGATATAAAACTATAGTCCATAAGTCCGAATTTGACTCATTAACCAGTGAAGTATGGATGAAAGGTGGTGTTAATGGAGCATATGTAGGATTATTTGGATGCCAAACTTTGATATTGGACTCTCATATATTATTATTAATGAATCCTTGGGATGTAACTAATGCTCAATTCAATATTTATAATGGAGCTTCATACCATTCAGCGAGCAGTGCTACACAAAAATATGTTAGTGTTCCAAGTGGACCTACATGGAATTGGAATCATATCTCAGTAGTATATACACAAACCTCTATTTATGCTTATGTAAATGGTATCTTATATACATCAATTACGAATCAGACTAGCAGAGTACATAAGTATAGTAATTCATCGATTACTCTTAATGGTACTGGAAGCTCAGGAACAACTGAATTAGGTTATCTTAGTTGGAGAGTCGGAGATAAATCGACAAATGACCATCAAACTTTCCCAGTTCCTACAGCTCCATATTTATAGTGTAACTTAATCAAAGGTATTTTAAAGGCACTTATGACCTAATCCAGCTTTCCGAGCAGTTCCATGAACGGGAACTGCTTTTTCCGTGGTGACGAGTCGGACACCGTGGTCTCCCCTTCTCCCCCGTACCTCCGTTCCCAGTCTTTAGGTCCGGTATAGCGGCAGTGAACTAGCCGTATCCGCTCGTCGTCCAGATTGTCCGGACATCCTATTATACCGCATCCTTTTACTGTACTCCCGTCGCACAGCGTGGCACCGTCGGCACAGCCGTGCTTCGGGACGTGCCCGCCGTCCGGGTTCTCCCAGGTCTCCTCGTAGTGGACCGGCCCGTATCTCCTCACGATGCACTTGACGGTGGTGTCCCCCAGGTGCATGAACTTACTGGCGAGATCCGGATTCCCTTCCGTGCAGTACGACAGCACGCTCCCTGTGCGTTCTTCCTTGAAATGCTTGGGGAACAGGTGTTTCCAACGTACGCCGAGCATCATGAGGTGTCCGAACTTTTCTTTGTAGTAGCTGATGGCATCCATAACCGAATCGAATCCGTCCAGCCATAGGTACTCGTCGTCATCTATGGGCATCACCCATTCGGCCGCAGACATTGCACCGATGTATGCATCGTACAGCTTGTACTGTCTTGGATGTCCGTATACCTTCTGGTAGGACACCCTATCCCCGTAGCTGTCGCACACGCCCTTGGCGTCGTATGGCGACTCGTTGTCGAATACGTGCACGTGGTCGAACTTCGCCACGTCCAGGTGATGGTCGAGCCAGTCGCGCAGGTCCCTTTCCGTAAGGTACCTGGTAAGCAGTATTGCCTCCGTGCGGTACCTGTAGTGTCTCGGATAGTTCACTTTCTTGCTGAACCGTACAGGGGATACCGGGTGCCTGCACAGGAAGTACTTGTCGTCATAGTCCTTGTACTGCGGGATCGGCGAGTCGTTCCCGTGGTTGCAGTAGGTCATGTAGGTGGACTGGATAGCCTGTAGTGACACCGGGAGCAGCTTCATCCTGCCGTAGTAATGTGCAAGCAAGCGGTG